>Ga0307507_10001833_pt1 | contig 46557 bp, 45 predicted proteins | sample 7_EM_MG_FD_207223 | JGI IMG/M metagenome (GOLD analysis project Ga0307507, IMG submission 207223) | Populus trichocarpa ectomycorrhiza microbial communities from riparian zone in the Pacific Northwest, United States - 7_EM | ecosystem: Host-associated > Plants > Roots > Unclassified | place... | reverse complement strand
TGGGTAATTACAAGTCCTAGTATAAGGCGTTCCGTTTGTTTTACTATCTCCTATATAGTTGCTATATTGTCCGCCTGGCGTCCCCTTTCTACCCTAAGGCTTATGGGAACCAACAGGACTTTAACTAGGTAATCTTTACGAAGTACTTTTATGCCAATATACTCTCCTAGCCTGTCCCCTACCCTTACGGCCCGTTCCTTTACCTATTAGTCCTTTAGGGTGACTCTAATATCTCCACTCCTAAGGTGTTAAACTGCGACGGCGTTATGGACCTCCTTATAAATCTTTATAAGAACTTCTGTTTCTGATTGTCCCCTAAGTTCCTCTACCTTTTCTATATTTGGTCATATTGTGATTATATACCCGGTTGTTATCTTTAGGGGGGTAGGTTCCCTATGCTATAGAAACACAGCTACGGCGGCCTAGGTACGGTTCGCCTATTAGGGGGGTTTTTATTTATCTTTAATTTTGTTTAGCCGTTAGAGGATTTAATTAAGGGTTTACTAGAGGGGCGCCTAAGGTTTACTAGACTGGAGCTATTCTGCTAGCTATATTAGTTCGTAATAGCTAATAGATGCTCCCCTACAGTTCTAGATATTAGACGCGTCTAATAGGCTTTATATTTTATCAGATGCCTTCTTAATTGGGGTATTTCCGCTTTCTAGTATAGTATTTGCCCGTTCTTGTTGTTATTGTGGGGGGCTATTATTAGGTATAAGTCTGGCGGTTACACGTAACTGCGTACCACCATCGTTCCACCTGTGCCTTCCCTATAATGCATGCATCTCAGGGGATTATCAGGGTGTTTTTCAGGGTTCTTTTAGTTGGTTTGGTCTTTTTGGGCCGGGTGCAGCAAGAGCTCCAAAAGTTGAAAAAGTTCTCGGCGGTAATTAAGGGGTAGGGGATTAGGTAGTAGTGATTAAGGAGGTATATTATGGGGTGTTATAAGATTCTAGTTATAGGGGAGGCCTATGTATATAACCTTAATCCTATTAATCTGATTAGCTAGATTAAGGTTTAAACTATATATAGAAAACAACTTTAACTTGCCTATATTATTAACTCCTTTCTCTTATTAACACTATACCATTGCTATATCTAATTTTACTATTCTAAGGCGTAGAAACTACTTTAATATAGTTATAATAGCTGCCAGAAAATTTATTACGCGTTTAGAGCACGTGCTATTATATATATGTTATACTAAGAACGCGAATGTAATATAATTAAAATTATAATATAAAAGGTTAATAACCCTTAAAGAGAACTCTCTACTAAGTTGTTTCTATATTGTTAAACTGCCTCTTTTACTTCCTCTATCTGTTAATTATTATAGATTGCTTTGTTACTTAAGTTCCAACTACCTTTTGCTGCTCTATAGGCTCTTCTTATAGCTATATGTTGTCTTTTAATAGCTCTAGCAGCTTATTAAGCTGCCTTTACAGCAGCCCTCCTAAGAGTACTTACTCTCCTATAGGCTCTACTGTTTAAGAGACCGCTGATTGTATTATTATGGACTCTCCTCCTAATAATTCTAAAGTAGAAGACTCTAATATTTGTTAAGGAAGCAATAAGAAGCAATTTATAAAGAATAGCTATTAAGTAATAACCTAGAAGGACCTTCTATTTGGTTATAAGCCTTTTTTTTTACGCTGCTAGCGCGCCTAGAAGTTATATATATAGGCTTATAGCTATCTAGTTAAGAACCAATCTAGGTGTAATTACTGGGCCTATAAGTAGTGTATATTAAGCTCTAGATACTTTATCTATAATACTAATAATTTGATAGTAAGTAATAGGCGTCTTCCAAAAAGCTTAGCATAACTTTATATTTGCTATAAGTGGAACTTCTTATATTATTGAACACCTCTAGAGGTACTACTATATTGGTTGTAATGGTGCTAATCTTACTACTAAGAATTCTTTTACCTCTCTTGCCTCTCCTACCTCTAGAACCGCGTATATAATATCCTATAACCTAGTTACCCTAGTTAATTTAGATAAGGCGTAGAAGCTATTTATTAAGTTTATTATTATAGAAGGAATTACTAGGCGCTAAAGCATAAGCCCTTAGCTATAGCGCCTTATTAAGCTCTTAAATCCTACCGCAGATGGTATCTACCCTAACTCTTATAGTACTAGCTATAAGTAGATTAAGGTATAATATATTAAAGCCTATAAAGCCGTTGCTGAGCTTATGTGGAATATAATTAGTAGGATATATATAAGCTTTAATGCTTAGAGTTTACACAGTAACCTCTATATTCTATTAGTGGTGGCCTACTTTGCTAACTAGCTTAGCCATCTATAGGCTCTTTTAATTGGCTTGCTTAAAATCTATAGCTCTAAAACTAGTAAGAATATAGTAGCTTTTCTCTCTAGCGTATTTAAACACTATAATATTACCTATAAGCTTGGCTTCCTTATTGCCGACAATATAACCATAAATAATAGAGTTATTGATCTTCTATCTACCTAGTATGGATAGGATGCTAAGCAATGCCGCATTAGGTGTTCTGGCTATATCCTTAACCTTATAGTAAAGGCAATTGTATTTAGTAATGGTATAAGCCTTTTTAAGAGAAGGCTTGTAAGTATAAGTAAGAAAGATTAGTGTTGGTATCACCAGGGATACCTACTTAAGTAGGCCAGAATTGTAGTCAAACAGTCTTTACTGGTTAATACAATGATAGTTAATTGTTTCTTTCTTAAACACGAAAAAGGGTAAGGAACTTAGGGTTCCTCACCACGCTAGTGCCGTGGCGACACATAACGGCAACTTGCCACACGTAACGGCAACTTGCTATACATAACGGCAACTTGCCTTACGCGATGGCAACTTGCCTTTATTCCCAACAGTTTCGCCTGTCGTGGCCTAGTGCTATATATAACTATTCCGACACAGGCAGTTCTTTCTTTTATGGCCTAAGACAAGAACTGATTAAATCATTATTTAAAGAAACACTTTTGTCCCCCTATCTTACTGTATACTACTGTATACATAAGTCTCGCTAAGCCCTTTTCTATACCCATTTCAGATACTACTAGATTGTACTAGGCTGTACTAGGCTGTACCAGGCAGTACCAGGCAGTGTTAGGTAGGTTGCCTTATATTGCCGCATATTGCCGCACATTGCCGCATATTGCCTAGGACTGGGTAGACTTTTCTCCTCTCTTTACCTATCCTTCTATTTATACCTTAAGGCAGTTAGTATCTAAAAACTTTTCTAATGCCTTATTAGGGTTAGGCTTAGTTATAGCATCTACTAGGTTGTCTTGGCCGTTAATCCAGCGGATCTCTAGTAGTTCTCTTTACTCGTACGATTAACGAAGGGCCATAATATCAATTATTAGACGCTTCTCCTTGGTGGTTCTAAGCTTAACGAGGCACTCCCAGAGTAAGTAAGAGTCGGTACAGATAATAGTTGGGATTTAGGAAAGACCGAGTTAATCTATAATTATCTTAAGGGTGGTATTAGTGACAATCGCCATATCTACTCCTCCTACTATGCCGTAGATCTTTAATGCTAGGACGCTCCTAGTTACTCGCTTGCTCTTAGTTAAGCTGTAATAGATTAAGTTTCCCTTAATCTAGAATTCCTCCTCTATTATCTTTGTCTTATTTATAATAATAACTTTATATCCAATCTAGGAACTAAAATCTTTGTTATTTGCAAATAATCTATTAATAAAGATAAAGAGCTTTGCTGCAGATAAGTTAAGGGGAATATAGTTAATGCCTTAATCTATATGCTTTATCTGCCATGTAAGTCTCCTGTTCAAAGCAGTAACCTTAGCTTTGGTTAGATTTTGGTGTTAAGCAGTAACTAAGAGGTTAAATACGGCCTCTAGTTAACAGATGGTTGCAATATAAGCTCCATAAGCCCGTTGCTCTCTATAGTCGTTCTGGAAGTTAGGAGACTTAACATCTATAAGCTTAAGCTTCTTTGCCTATTCCTTTTAACGCAACTAAATAGTATCTTTGTATTATATCAATACACATCCATTAAAGATTAATGGGGTTTCCGGTGCCAGGGCTTCCTTAGGCTTTGTAAGGAACTTAGCTTTGCTAAGTTTATCATCCTCTAGGACTGAGAATTCTTCTAATACTAAGATAAGTGTATTATCAGTTTGCATTCCTATAAGGCTAAATACCTCCTTCTTAGTTGTAATTAGGAAGTAGGGGTTATAGGTAGATATAATTATAGATAGCTTTTCCTTATAATGCTTGTAATATATAGCCTACCAATAGGTTCCAGCTTTAGGAATCCCATATAATAGCTTTAGAACAACCATAATGGTATTTAGTGGATGTATATGGATAATTTCCTTTAGAATATTTGCGAGGATCAGTTGTTAAATAAGGGTCGTTAATTAGGTGTAAGCTTAAGTAATATTATATAGCCACATCTAGATCTTCTTGTTTGGAAGTTGAAATAAAGATAGTGCTAGTACCGCGATAACTCGTTAACTAGCTCTCTGGATAGTTAGAGATTACGTAAAAATTACTTCCTTTCCATTATCGTTATACGCTTGGATAACGAGTCTGGATTTTTTATATAGGATATCTATAGCTTTACCCTTAACTTTATAGACAATTCTTGAGTTAAAAATCCTAACACTAGTATGCTTAGCAGGATCCTATTGGATAAAGTTAAAGACTCCTTATCTAGTTAACCCATCAACTTCCTATTTTGTTAAAGCTTTAAATAGTGCTCTAGAAGTGGTGATTTTACCCTCTTTCTATAGCTTTAATACAAGCGCCATATTAGCTTGCTCCTTGCTCGTTATAAAGGCTATTAAGGTCATTTAGGTATCAATCTCCTCAATAGTAGTAAGGAAGGCTTGGTCGAAGTTGTCCTTATTAGTAAAATAGTAACGGGTGCTCTAACGGGTAATAATTTCTTTAGACATATCTTTGTTACGTAATCCCTTTGGTCGTCCTTAACCATATTATACAATTAGTTCTGGATTAACTGGTTTAGGTTACTCGTTTAGTTCTTTCTTATTATTAAATTGGTTAACTTAATTCTCCTATTTAGGAACATCCAGTATCTCCTCTTTTATGTAGTATAGCTTAACGATAGTTAATCGGAAATTAGTTGGTCCATATGGCATATTAATTATATATATTTCGCCGTTGATTGCTAATAGTTTATATAGTCCGTTCTAACCGCCCTTCTTACGCCAGACACGTACTTCTGAGAGAATTGGTAAACTTAGCGTAGATATGGTATTTGGGCCGTTTCTTATAGCAAGCGCATCTTTAACCTGGCGCTCTGCTTGGAGACGTCGAACTTCCTTAGTAGCTACACAGATTGCTTCGGTTCTCTTAGTAACGGATAGTAATAGGGCATCCATTTTAGTTATTTATAGATATGCCCTAAAAACCAAAAGAGTGGGAACAATTCCATCCGGTCTAGCTAAATCGTTAATAGCCTTTACGGCCATCTATAAACTTATTTCCTTATTAACCTATTCGTCCGTAAGCTCATCTTAGATAATTTCATAAGCTTATTATAATGGAGTATAATATCTTTCGACCTTTCCTATACTGTTATAGGCTTCTACGGGAACTTCCTTAATCTTAATTACCATTAACTTGGCGTATTGTCTGAATTTAGTTAATAAGAAGTTCCTTTCTGCGTTATAAACTAAGTAATCTGGTGGTCCTTAGTAAGTGTTAATCTAGCACATTTATAGCGTATCCTAAGCAGTCTTTGCAGACATATCCTTCAAGAACTTAGTAGCTTGGAATAATATTAAAGAGTCTACTACTTGCAGAACTGGCTTGCCATCTAAGTATATAACGTTGATAATAACTATATAGTTAAATTCGTAGTTATCTTTTAAGGTAAACTTAAATCTGCTAGGCGATTTCGCATACATCTGGCAATAGTAACAGTATTTTATAAGGTATTTAACAGCTTTAGAATTTACTTTATATCCAGCTTATTAAAGGACCTTAGTTAGTTATTAAACTAATAGATAACCAAATTATTTATAAAATTAACGTAGTTTAGCTTCAGTTAAGTAACTCTAGGCAATACTATATTCCGGTTAGTAGAGTAACATCTATAGATGGCCCTATTTTTGTATAACTGGGACGATCTTGTTGCCTTAGATTAGAACATTTTAAAGATTGTCTAGCTTAACACCCATCTTATCTATATCTTGAATACAAAATAAGAACGGTATATTTGCTGGGATAATATAGAAAGTAATAGTGCCTAGCAGGGTAGGGACTTGGATAGTGCCTTAAGATAACATAGTACCTTTACTAAATTGGATCTTGTGGGCTCCTGCTATAGTAGTGTTAAGTTAGACACTAGTGTTAAGCTTTTATAATACCTAAAACTAAGGTTAACTAGCCGTTAATACACCTATAGCTCCGCTGTCTGGTATAATGCCCTAAAAAACTTCTGACAAATATTGGTCCTTAAACGTAAATACTAAGGTTTTTGGTAACTGTAGTAGTAATGCCTTAAAGATATCTTCGCCAGTAACCACGTACTAGGTAGACTGGTTATTTAAAATAGCTATAGTCTAGGTACCATTAACTTCTCCAAACTCTATAAAATACGTATTGTATTCCTCCTTAATCTCTATACTTATTATTATATGGTCTACTTCTCCTATATTATTATCTGGAAGATCTTCTACTCCTTCCCATGTGGTAAGGAAGCTGTAATACTGGGCTAATATTACTTCTTATTCTCCTGCATATTGGGCATGTTGTTAATACTTAGTATATATTTATTGTCTATCCTCTGCTATATGCTTGCTTAACCAGCATCCTGGTTTATTATAGATATAGCATCGCTTCTAACGGGGTAGGTAGTGGTTGTGATATCCACTACAGTAGTTTCCTCTACTTCGGTATCCTCCTTTACGTAGGCGTGATCCACGCCAGGAGCCTCTTTAGGGTCCTCTATATATACAATCAGTCCAATTCTGGTCGTACTGCTTGGTATTGCTTTAATTGTCTTCTTGCTTCCAAGGGATAGTTTGCGTATAGTATTGTCGTGTCTCTTAGGCACGTACTACTGTACCTACTACTAATCGCAACTAAGCACACACGTCCTTGAATATAGTGGCCGGGTTATATAATGCAAGACTGCACTTATTAACACCTCTATAGGCACTAATAACTTAATCCCAAAGACTGTATTCTCTTTAGTATTCTTCTAATAATCCTTATTAGATCTTTTAAAGTTTGTTAAAGAGCATTTATAGGCACTTAAGTTGTAATTTTTCTGAGTTAGCGTTAATGATTCGCTAGTATGTAGTCTCTCTCTATTCCGATATATATAGCTGACGGTTTTCCTTAATCTTAAAGTGTGTCTTTACCATTCGTACCATTGTAATGAAGTTATATAATCTTCCCGTAATCTTGTTATAATAGAAATCGCTTACCCAATCCTTAAGCATAATTGGAAATGCTATATAATATTATTCCTCTGGCACTCTAACTGTAATACAGCGATTATAGAATACTTGCAATTTGGTATTAAGGATATTATATACTTCTCCTCTATACTTCTTAGTATTGTTGGTGTAAAACTTTATTAAGTCTATAAGCAGTTTGGTTAAGGTAGTCTAGGGTTATTATTAGTTTTGCATATTCTATTTAGAGTAGTGCTGGTAAGGTAGTTAAGCTTATTTATTGCATAGTTGTGCAGGCAATGTCTATATTACAATTACGGGCATTTATAGCGGTGATGGCAATCTTAACCGGTTTATCGATGCGGGTGGGTTATATAGTATAGGTAGATTCTGTAACACAGGTGTATCTAGCTGTAATAGCGGTAGAGAAGGGTAGGTATATTAATCTTATAGGATATCTCATTAATGCTGCTCTACTGCTGCCGGTGTAGTAGATGTAGCTTAAGGTATTATAGAAGTGGTCTAAGGTGTTAATGCTGCTACTAATCTTAGTATTTGCGATTTACGATTTATAGGGTTCCACTATAAATAAAACTCGCTGCCTTCTCTAAGCTGTTAATCAATTTCTTTTTTAGTCCATTTGTGATACTCTTCTTTCTTAACAGCAATTTACAAGTTTGTAGAGAGAGTTCTCCTATCTCTACCCACGTAGTATCTATACACTTGCAAATGATCTCGTAATACTTGGACTAAGTTCTTATAACCAAGATTAAAAATATCCTTTGTCCATCCTTTAAAATCTTCCCAAAAGTATTCCCATAAGTTTTGGTCCTTAAATTTCTCCTCTTGGTAGTACTGGATATAGTATATAATATATCCATTTACTATTTCTGTGTTAAGGTCGTCTTGGTTTATAGGATTAAATAATTCTCCCTATTTCTCCTTATTATAGGTGTATTTCTCTCGCAATAATATATTAATTTAGGAATTAACTGGTTTAAAAGGGGTTGAAATATTCAAAAGTAATATAAGGTCGGGTTTAGAGAGGTTGGGGTAAGGTTAAGGTTGTTATAATAACGTTTTTAATAGAGACTTAGAGCATTAGTAGAGGGAGAGGTTTTTAGCTCACCAATTCTACTCAAGTCCTTATAAACGTTATTGTTCTGCGTAATAGACGCGACTCAGAGGGTTAGATAGAGGAAGAGGTTCTTAGCTCGCTAATTCTATACAAGTCCTTAGAAATCTTGCGTAGCTTCTTTAATACTTGCTAAAGGTATATACTAGCTTCCTCTAGGAGCCTTTAAAGTCACTTTACCGATTGCCTCTAGCGCGTTCCTGTAAAGGGGTGGGGATGCGATCCTGATATTTACAGTTTAGCCTCTTCTGGATAGATTCCTTGCTATTTTATAGTTAATAATTAACAACCACTAATTAGTGTTGGTATCACCAGGGATACCTACTCAAGTAGGCCAGAATTATAGTTAAACAGTCTTTGCTGGTTGATATGATAATAGTTAATTGTTTCTTTCTCAAATATAAAGAAGGGTAAGGAACTTAAGGTTCCTTACCACGCTAGTGCCGCGGCAACATGTAACGGCAACTTGCCACACGTGATGGCAACTTGCCATACATAACGGCAACTTGCCTTACGCGATAGCAACTTGCCTTTATTCCTAACAGTTTCGCCTGTCGTGGCCTAGTGCTATATATAACTATTCCGACAATTAGTATACTAAGTGGATAAAAAAGAGCTTAATTAGTAAGGTGGCTATAAGGCTTACCTAAATATATATAGGCCTTTAAGGAGCCCTAGAAGTTCTGCTCCTTTTTTAAGTTAAAGCTAGATGAGTTATTTAAGGTGTATTTACTACTAAGTAATAGGGGATTTAGGTGGAACTTAATGTTCTTATAGGTAGATACTGGTGAGCAAAGCTTTTATATTGCAACTCTAGAAAAAATTATTAGCAATATTAGTTTCCTACCTACCTTAATAACCTTCCTAATTCTTAATTTTTTTTATTCTCCTGTTTTAGAGCATTAAAAGAGGCCTTATATTATATAGCTCTGCTATTTAGAACCTTTTTATATGGTGGTGTTAATACTTAGATAAAGACTAGTGATTTAGCTTTTATATTGCGGATTTCCTTATAATACTCTCCTTATTAAATTGTCTCTTTTCTTTCCTTGATAAATGCGCAGCCATCTTAAAAATATTACTAAGCACCGCATCTTATATGGTTTTGGTATAAACTATAGCTAAATTATATATATATAAGTACCGCATATCTATTTGTTAAATGGCTTCTAATTTTTTCCTATAGTACTGCCACTTCGCAATGTAATTAACATCACCTATTTACGCCACGCAGCTCTATTATAAGACCGCCTTACAGGCAATAACCAGGCTGAATTAGAACAGTTTTATTCACTACTTTTACCTCTATAGGAAATGATAAAGTAAATTAAGGGTAATGCTAGTGACGGCTCTTATGGAGCTTTATAGGAGGTGCTCCCTATAATAGATTATATTTTAGAGTACCTAAAATCTACTGTAAAGGAGCTCTAATATAAGCTAGATAGCTATTTTAAAACTAGTATAAATTTTACTAGTTTATTAAAGCTTAATTGCTAACCCATCCATGTAAAATAGCTGTGGATTTTGGCCACCTTAAGATGTAAAGCTACTACTTATGCACTAATCTTATACCTGCTTATTAAGCAGCTATTGTCCTATATTTTGCCCTTAAGTTTAAATACTTTAAGGAAAAGTGGGTAGAGAATAAGGCCTAGATTAAGGACTGTAAAACTACAGTAAAGGCCTACTGGGTTGACTATATGCAGCAATATTAAATTATAGTTATAGCTGAGAAGTAAGCTGCTGTATTTAAATTAATACCTTAACTGACTATACCTAAAGATCCTAAAGAAGAGAAGCTTTTACTATTTAGGCGCTTTTTATAGCTTATAGGTGTTAAAGAGCGAAAGCTTAAAGATAAGTTGGAGAGATATTGCGCCTTAAAGCCTAATGTAGAAGTTCGCAACCCTATTAAGTGGTGGCTTAATTATCGCGAGGAGTATCCTAACCTTTATGTACTAACTCTAGAGCTTTATTCTTGCCCCAGAATAAGCTCTGAATGTAAATAGATCTTTAGCGATACTAGTAGGATAGTAATACCTAATTGTAATTACTTTTCGGCTATATTGTTGGAAGAGGAAGAGTGCCTAAGGAAGTGGTTAAGAATGGGTGTTTCTAGTGCTTGATTGGGTGTTAAATTTGCTATATTTTATTGCTTATTCTACTTGGTAATATGGTAATATTTGGCTTCTTGTTTTCTGCTATTATTAGTTTTAAAATCAAGATCTATTATAATACTATGCTAAGGATTATAATTAAGATTTAGGCTCTAGATCTGTAAGCAATTGATATTCTAACGCTGAGCCTTAACTTGAGCCTTACCACCATGCCAAGGATTGCGAGTTCCATTTAAATCGCATGATTGCGGGTGTTTGTAATCAGGCCTTATTAATCAGGCCAATCCGACGGCTCCAATTAAGAGGCCAATCCGTCCGTCTAATCCTTAACGATCCAGACGCCGGGCAACTAACCACGCTGCAGTACACATTGCTTATTAGTTGCATCGGAGCTATATTTCTCTTCATACTCGGATGGAGATTATGGACGGTGCGGTGGTGACGGCAAGCGTTAGGGAATCCGAACAAGGTATGCGTGCTCCAGTTTGCAAAATTCTACCCACTACAAGTAAGACTCAACGGCCATTAATTCCGCCTCAAGAGTTAGATCAGGCTTCCTCGTACGGCGTACGGATTCCCTACTTGGCATTTAGGAGCTTAGGCTGGCGAGAGGTGAAGGCTGGTAGCGGATAAGAGCTTAAGATAGGATTATTATCCGCCTGACTAGATAGGATAATTTATCCTCCGCAACCCTGAGGGGGATAGGGAACCGTATGCACGTGCTTTCCCTGCCCCGTAACTAAATTCTACTACGGAGCGTCTGATTATAAGATAATTTTTCTGCGCGTTTCGTAGCAAGTATTCCATCTATTATACAAGTAGTCTTTAGCACCCATGAACCTTAGCTCCATCTAAATTATAGTGTTGTATTCTCATCAGCCACAAACGTTGTCATCATGTCACGTCCAGCAACACGGAAGGCGGCCCCAAAAGGCGAATATATCGAGACGGTATGTACATAAATCTCTATACTTTACCACTTCTATGCATCTCCGTACTTTGAACCTTTGTTTCGGTTATTATCGGGTAGAAGAAACCAAGTTCATGGCCTTGTCCTCATGTATATACCATTTCCTTACTTCCGCAGCAATGAAACCTTTCCACCGCTCTTTCAGTTCATGTCAACGACTGCTTTCATTCAACCTATTCGTAGTGTATTCTTATCATCTTGTATTCTGTTTGGGGTCAGTGATACTATTATACCTCTTGACGGAATTTCACAGCATGTCTTATCCCTTTCATCCAATTAAGAACGATATTCATCCTGCGAGAAACATTTCATAATAATTATTCTCGTCCAGGACTCAGGTAATAAAGTCTCCCGCCGTGCTGCCATAACGGGAACCGCAAATATCACACTCGGCGGGCGAACCGTAATCCAAGCCGACGTTCATCTCCGCGGGGACCTGCACCCAACACGTCCGTTACCCCAATCTAGCGCTGGCTCCTCACGACCGGATGTCCCACCCACCTCTATAAGCATCGGGCGATGTACAGTGATATCAACCGGCTGCGTGATCAAGCCGCCCAGCAGAGTGAGCCGCGGGACAGTGCACTACTACCCCATGAAAGTGGGCGACAACGTGTTCATCGGTATGTACCGCGTGCAACATGTATATCATTTCGCCCTGTTGCATCTTTCATCTTATTAGGCGTCATGTTCTTCCAATCTCTTTCAGCCGATGCAGCGTCCGCCATGAGCAAGAGAAATGAGTGGCGCTGATCTATTGTTTGTCTCAGGTCCTGGCACCACTATCTCGGCAATATCCATCTCCTCCCATGTTTATGTTGGCGCCAATGTCGTGATCCAACCCTTCGCTATCATCAAAGAAAACGTCAAGATCCTTCCCAACACCATCGTGCCTGCTCACATGGTGATACCATCCGGCTCCGTGGTAGCTGGGCGGCCCGCGCGCGTGGTTGGGGAAGTCGGAGAGGGTTGGGGTGTTAGCGCCGGCGGTGCTGGCAGCGGTGGGTTGGGCACAAGCAGTGGAGCGGGGAATGGATGGGTTGAGGGCGGGGATCTGAGGGAATTAGTAAGGGCTATCAAATGAAGTGCATGGAACAGAAGTTGCGAAGGCTTCCTTGGGTGTGAGTGGCTATGGGGACATCGCCAAGGCGTAACCAAGGGATGATCTCCGATTGCATAGCAGCCGCGTTTAGCTGGCTGAGCCTGTTGAAGAATGGAGATCAAGGGCGAGATCCGGTCTCTGGGCGTGAGGCTTATTGAATCGATGGTGGACACTCAAAGTGGCGCGGGATATACCCAATGAGATAGTCGAAGTCAGGTCCCAATATATCAAAGACAACGGTAGATTGACACCCCCTTTGATACTCGCACACCCTCCAATTGATGCACAGACACCCCCATTGATTAGCTTTGATTCCTACTACATTTAGTTAAAACGTCATGCATTTGACTTGACTAGGAAGTGTTTAAACTCAATCAGGAAGTATCTAAACCAAATCAAGAGGGGATGTCTAGGTATCAACCTACCACTGCCCACATATCAATCTGCCCATTCCTAAAGGAACTCTTTGAGCATATCTGAAGCACGCCATATTTCATTTCAGGCTAAGTATGCAAAGACGCGGACGCCACGTGCTACGAAATATCAAATTCCTTTTGAAAAAGAAAAAAGGATCGCTGTTCGAGAAGGAAGAGTCCGCGCTGCGAGTCAGCAGAGACATGATCCCCGAGCGGGCCGCAAGCCATACGCCGCCGTCTAAGCCTAGATCTGCTCCCGAAACCCTTCGAGTCAGCACATCCGGATCTCGGCACTCGCAGCCCGGAAAGCTATTCCAGAAATACATAACCGGCGTACCAACGAGTCAGCAAAACCGGCCTACATGGTCCGGCATGTTTAACCTTGCCCAAGACGCTGCAAGCACGTTGAAGTCCCCCTCATCACCCGACGGCACGCGGGAAATCCCTTGGGCCGGGTCGATTTTGAGTGTCCCACCCTCCCTTCCTCCGCGGACGCCGGTCCCCGAATCCCCGGGCACGGCTAGCTGCTCGTAGGTGGCTACCTACCCCACCTACCCAGCTAACCACTCCGTCTTTGGCCCTAAAGGGCGATCCGCTATATCCAAACCTTGAACCTCATCTCCGCTCTCTCGCATCCTCGTCCGCCCAGCTTTTTACTTCCCGCAGACCCCGTCTTCCGCTCCTTCGTCTCTGCTGCCGGCGCTCGACCCGGCCACCTGAACCCCTCCCCTTTCGATCTCCCTAGCGACTGCAGGGGTTTCCAACGCCCTGGACCTGGGAGGCGAGGATCTGAGACCGGGGTCTGGTGACAGGGGGGGCTTGGTTGGGCCGGGAGTTTTGCAGGTTCCAGTCGTTACGTGTGTGAGGCTGCGGGGCCTGGGGCTGAGACACGCGGATGTCCCCGGTGCGTGGTTGTCGGAGTGTGCTCCACTACGATCGGCGCTGTGGGCTTGCCGTAAATTGTCGGTGAGCGTTTTGGGTATGCTTTGGGCAGGAAACAGGATGGCGAGGATACCTAGCTTCTTTTGGGGACGGTGTTGAAGTGCTTGAGGTCGTGATGTGAGCGCGTATGCACCTAGCAAGGGCAGGTGAAGTCCTCCTGATGCCGATGAATGAAGACGGAGTGCCTTCAAACCGTTCGCAGGGTTCTAAGAACCAATGATGTTCCAGATGAGGAATGTCTCACCGCCAACATTAAACCTCACGCCAAACAGGCGCCCAATAGTTGAGGTTTCAAGTCCTAAATTGCGAAATTCGCCATGAAAGAATAGGGTTTTCAAGTCAAGCGGTGGATCTGAGCTTAATTGTGTAATAGTGTCGAGATAAATTTCCATTTGTGAATTTTATTTCGCAAATAATTCTCCAAGAATCCTCTGATCGCCGTCATCGTACATCTGCCCCATAAAGTCATGCATCTGCAAATAATCCGCCAAGAAGTTCCCCAGAATACTGCATCACTGCTGACCCTCCATTTGACCACGTTGCTGACTGCGTCTCATGCTTCCAAGCTGTCCTGACATCCCAGTCTCCATTTAAGCTGCGAATCTCACGCCTCTCCCAGTAGTGCTGGCCGAGGCCGCGGGTTCTGCTGGACCACCATCAGGGTTCGTCACAGTGCCTGCGAAACCTAAAGCGGAATTCCACGCGTCTGCGGTGCTCTTATCCCGCGTTCCCAGAGCGCTGATCTGCGCTTTGGCGGCCGTGCATGCGGTCTTGGCGGCGTCGTTCGCTTCGCACACGTTCGTAAGCTGGTCGCACATGCGGTTGGTGATGATATTGGGGTTGAGCGCTTCTTGCTGTCCTCGGGCAGCGAGAGGGTCGATCATCTGGAAGGTGAACTCGGTCGCGGGACGGCCTCCGAGCCCGCCTTCGAATTTGATGGTGGGGATGCAGAGACCGAAGTCGAGGCCCGCGATGGTGGATTGCTGGACGTTGCCTGTTGAGGCGGTGGCGCTGGGTGCTGTGGCGGGTGCTGTGGCGGGTGCTGCGGAGCTGACTGCAGGAACTGTTGCAACTGCTGAGCTGGCTGCGGGAGCGGCGCCGCATGGAACTGGATGAACATGTTAGGGTAGGATTCGAGGGCAGGGATGGTCGAGGGACTTACCAGCTGCAGCACTGGAAGCAACTGTAGGCGCGGCGACGGCAGTGGAAGCAACAGGTGCGGTAGCAGCGCTTGAGGTTGCGGCGTTTGCGTTACCAGCAGTTGCTGTGTTGCCAGCTGCTGCTTGTCCAGTGAAGTTACTGAAGCCGTTCTCGGTCAGAAGATCCGCAATGCTCTTTCCAGTTGCATCGAGCGGAGCCTTTGCAGAAGAAGCTGAAAGAGCGTTTGCGACATCTGATCCACCGACGGCTGGATCGATCAAAGGCGTGATACCTCTTAATTTCTCGGTGGCTGGAAGGGTTGGGTCATCGCAAATAGTCGGAATGCTCTGAGCGAAAGGGTTGAAGTCCTTTTCTGCTATGATCATGCCAATGGCTGCAGCGACAGCATCAGCGCCAGTGCCAAGTTCGGCAATGATTTGATCCGCACGTTGAAGCTTTGATTCAGTGAGCATAGAATATTCTCTTGGTGACGTTGAGACATACCTTCGCGCATGCGTTAGCTCCCGCAAGAAGATCGCTAACCGCTGCACCAGCAATTGTGGCAGCTTGTCCAGGAGCACCACCGCTAGTGACAGCAGAAATGGCTGGAATGGGATTTTGTTCCTGGCCGAAGCTATTTCTTATTAGTTTGGACATTGTAGAGGCCATATCAAGAGTGATGTACCGGGCTTCGGCGATGGCTGCAATGGCCGCAATAATAATGGCTCGAGATAGCATCTTGCTGATAATGGAATATTTACAAAGTCGATATGCGTTATAAGTTAATTGTTAAAAGAGAGACCTGCTCACGAAGAGAATGACCGGCCGGCGGAGAGTAAAGAACGTATGTAAGAAAGAATGACGAGTGAAAGAGACCAACTTAAATCGACGACCGTGAGTAATCCGGATGCAGGACAATATGATGCAGGCAGGGAAGATTCTTATACAGGACCCCGCATTTAGGGAAGAGGTTTGTTGACTTGGTAACATGATCAGAATCTCGGTGCGGCGAAGTGTTCGCGTCTCGCATCCAGGACATTGCAGGCGATGCGTAGGGTCTTCGGCGCCAAGCACTGAGAATTTCACGATAATATTAGCCAGGCGGTACCATTGCCAAGGAGATCATGCGGTCTGGACTATGGTGAGGCAATCGCGATACTATGGTTTGCAGACTGCGACGTCGGAGTATACTAACGTAAGCGTCAGATAAATTTTCCGTCTTAACGATTTAGCGGGTCGCAACTACGGGGGTCGCATGATAGTTTCAGACGTCCTCGCGACCGCAGCAACCGCTATGAAGACGGAGTGCCCCGCCATGCGTTCAGACCCATCCTGAAAACTCGTAGCCTATCATGGCATCAAAATGGAAACATCTCGTGACAATTGTGGACGTTGAGCTCTTATGCAGACTTCGCGGAGAGTAGGAAGGCTGATATTGAGGTTGTGGTAACGCGGGGAAGGGTCGAGTGCAAATGCTGCTACTCTCATGCATCCAAGAAACTATGCTAGATGGAGCTGAACGGCCCGACTTCGAAAGGGTGCAATATAACAAGAAGTCGCAATGCTCAGCCATGATCTGAAGATAAAAGAAACCAATGTTGCTCAACGCCGGATCAAATACTGGCCCGTCGTCACCCAGATATATTCTCCATTACGCCCGATCCAGCTTTCTCCTCAATAACCTTGTCTTCTTCATCAACTTCTTATACTTGTGCTTCTTCATCTTAAGTTTCCTTTGCCTCTTCACACTAATCAGTAACATAGTCCCTCGGTCTTTCTCTGCCCGATCCCCCCGATACTGCTGATACCTCTTCTGTCGGATTTTCATGCGATCAAGGAAAGGTTGGCGTATCTCTATGTCGGCTTGCTCCATGGGATTCTCCATCGCTGGAACGGGGATCTCCACCATTGGAGAAGTGGATGTCGAATATGTTCGCTCACCGTTGGAATCGGTAGACTCTGTAACCACAACCGTAGTGCTCCAGGCTTTTCGCTTCGGTTGGGGAGGTTGTACTTTAGCTGTCTCCCGAACCCGCTGCCTTGGAGCCGCTTTACGTTTTGACTGCGCCTCATCGAAAGATACAGGTGCTGGCGGAGCTTTGAATGGCACAAATTGTGCTATCATCTGATCCACAGATATTTGTGGGACTCCGTCTAGATGCTTGACATTTTCGGAATTGGACGACGAGTTTTGTAGAATCTCTTCTCGAATATCTCTCTCTTCCTGCCCCTGCACAGCGGTCTCTAGACTTTCAACGCTATTGGAGAGGGTGTGTATGACATCTGCGTACTTGCGATTGTCCTGAAGACGAGGCTCGAATATGGAGTTGAAAGAGGCCTCGGTAGAGGGCTTTGGTATGGAGGTGGTCACTGATATAGGGCGGTGGAGAGAGAAGAAGGATGATACCTTCACGTCTGCAGATACGTCAGTGATTGCAGATATGCCGAAGGGCCTATTTTTGGGCAGACGAACCTAGTTGCTGAAGATAATCTGTTGGTGGCACATGAGGCACGTTCAGAGATGGGGTAGCCCTCTTCCGTCCACCACGTCCGGTCGGTTTCTTCTCTGGAGACCTCGTCGATGCAGCATTAGGTGTCTGCTGGGGAGAACTTGACCTATTTGAGCCATCTGGTGGAATTGATGCCTTTGAAGATGAATGCCGGCGCTGATGCGGTCTTCGGGAAAGGGCTTGCGATGCGACGCCTATAGAGTTGACGGTCGCTTGGCGGCTTGCTATACATACGGAGGTGCCAGAAATGGCGCAAGTCGAGCGTACGACTCTACCTAGCACTGGAGAAAACATTGGCAGCTCGTAGGAGGAGTGCTGGTATCTACTTTGCCCGTTTCAAGGTCGGTGGCCAGGCTTAGAACTGGCGGTGGTTGGCGAGACTCTCCCTGTCAGCCACGGTCCGACGATTAATCCGGGTGGCAACAGTATTCCCTGACAGCTGGTGCAACCCTTTCGGGCTTGTCACGCTTGTTTGCAAACCCATCAGGTGCACGCTCACGCTGTCACACGGCCATCCGCATGTTCACGTAAGACAGGGTCTTCAAGCCGAAAAAGTCTAGGGACTGGCGGTGCTGCAACAGTCCAGAATTGTTTCATGCTGTGTAATATACGTCTGAAGAAGATGAAAGCCTTGCACAGCCCACACGGTGAAACCGCCAAAATCAAGACCCCTCCGGAATTCGACTTGTTTCCACCAGTTCATACCAAATGACAAGCCCAATATTCTCAAAATCCAATTGCGCTAGGCCCAATAGTCATCACATCATCTGTAGAAGAACAATGATAAGAAGCGAAAAGTACCAGTCTCGCAGATCAGATTTACGGCCAGCATTCCTCCGGAATCCAGGAGTGCTCCACGGCCTCCTTGGTTCCACCCTTGTCGGGTTGATGTCTGAGCTCCTGTGCTATACCTCCCTAGCCTTGTAAAGGATCCTGAATGTATTTCTTGCCCGGTCGCTTTGCATCGTCAAGGCTCCGCCCAAAAATGAACCCAAAAGAATTTCGAATCAACGAAAAGACCTGTTACAAAATCAAAGAATAAGCGCGTTGAGGTTGCGCTGCACAATCATATCCTGTACTGATTCCATAGTCTTCTTCAGAAGATCAGTGTCTGTGGCATTTGTGTAGTGCACATAAACTTCCTTCTTCGGTTGGCGGACGAGGTTCCTGAATTTATTCGCAAAAAACTCTTGACCCGCTTCGATGTCGGTGGGCCTGCCAGTATAGTCTGTGAATATCCTATTGATCGGGCTCATCCCTCCAGATATCTTCTCTCTGAACAGGTCAATTTTGTTAAGGAAGAGGATCAATGCAGACCTGTCGAAATATTTCGAGTTGGAGATTGACTCAAACAACATTAGTGCTTCGTGCATTTGGTTCTGTAGCACGTAGTCAGTTTCAAACCCACGAACAAGCTTGGACGTGAAAATGGCCTACCCCATTCCGATCTTCCACCAAAACGTGGTCGTAACCGCTGATCGCGACCAAAAAGAGAACCACTTGCACGTTGTCGAAGACGTGAATCCACTTCTTTCGCTCAGACCGCTGGCCGCCGACATCAAACATACGGTAGGTCAGGTTTCCAAGATCGAAGATAGTCTCGATGATGCCTGTGGTCCGTAAACGTGTGCGGAGAATATCCTGGTCGGTGGGCATGTAGTCTTTAGCAAATAGGCGGTCGACATCGGCGAAGAAGCTGCGAAATTTTAGCATTTTGGTAAAGCGATACAGTTGACTGCGACGTACTAGCTGAGGTTGTCGTGTAGAGCATACTGGTTGCCTTTGAGAATGGCTAGCTGCACACCTTTGTCTGCCCAGAGACTGTTAAAGGCGGCTAAGCAATCTAAAGGCATTGACTCCTCGAGACCAATTTCTGGATCCGCTGCGATAAGCTCTGCGTATCTCTGTGGAAAAAGCAAGTTAGGAAAACAATGTACCTGACCATCAACAAATATGAGGACATACAATGTTGTCATCATCTTCAAAGTCCGTCTCTTGCTCCTGCATGGCTCCAAAAATAGTCTGGAAGGCAGAAACTAAGTTATTGAATATGATGGCCCGCCATTGCTTTCGCTCAGTTTTACTGAAGCCTCCAGCATGTATTACACGCATTTGCTTTAGAACCGTAGACTTGCCGCTCTCTCCAGCTCCTATGATCGGATCCAGTTAGCAGTCGCGGACGAATTGCTCGTATATAATAATCTATACCTAGCAGCAGCAGCTTCACCTCTTTCTCCTGCCGTCTTTTATCCAGACGAATAATCTTCTCGATCTCCTCATTCCTCCTCGCGTCCGGGTCCTCCGGCTTCTTTCCAAAACACATTATTCCTGGGGCCATGTATTACGTGGGCGGTGTATGCTAAGAGTGTAGGTCTATAATGGGTAAGGAAAAGATGCGAATCAATGTTACAGCTGGATAGCGGTTAGCGTTGCATTATTGTAGTCAAGAACAATAGAATTAATAGGCAGTGATAATACCAAGGAGGAAGCGACTTGCAGCGAGACAATCAAGGAGGGACGGGCCGGCGTGATAAGAGGTAAGTAGGCTGCGAGGAGGAATAAGAATAATAGTGAATGAGTGTGGCCAGTACCGTAGCTAGGCCTGTATGACGAGGTGCTTAGAACAGCCAGTGAGGGAATCGGATGACTGACGAATCCCTGTCTGGCTTGGCGTCGCGGTTCTTTTTTAGAGAAACTGGGAAAGCGGAGGTCACAGGCGTATTGGAATGCGGAATAGCGAATACGAGGGCGGCGGACGGCGGAGGAAAGCGCTAGAGCAAGACAAGCAAATGCCTTGCGGTGCCGTGAGGGACAGACGAGAGAGACTTGGATGAGGATGGTGAGGGATGGTGAACGGGCGCGAGCAAGATGCGAGCGAGACGCGAGCGAGACGAGAGTCAGACGACGAGCGAGGAAAACGAGAAAAACAAGTCTGATCAGGCTCGCAGATTACCACCAACAGCTCCAGCTACTGCTCCGCGCTACGCTTAGGAGCGCTTGGGGGTCTGCACGATAAGATTGTGATGAGAGCTCTTCTGCACCAGGCGCAACTGGCGTGTGTCTGTTGTGGCGGTAAGTTGCTCCCGTTCCGACTGAGAGGATTTGGATTTTTAGCTGCGTTTTATTGTCTGGTTGCGTGGCTGTCGAGGGCTTCAAGGGCTTTTGAACATGCCGAAACCCCCTGCATGGCCGCGAGAGTGGGTTCGGCAGGTTTCACTCTTGACTGGCCCAGCAATCCGTCACAGTCCGTTTCCTGCAGTCCTGGCGCATCCAACATCGCTGAACGCGGTCTTGGGGCACTGTCCAAGTCTGCGGATGCAGGGCTGCGTGGGAAGGATTTCGCGATGGCCCATCCGCGAACAGATTGCCCTGGTACACCCCTCACACTCACACCACGCCCACCACGGGCACCATGGCCACCATGCCCTCACAATAATCCCCACCAGCGCGCAACCACCACAGACCACCACTGCCCACCACCTGCCCACCACAGCGTCCTGAATCCTTAGCAAGCCCTGGGTGCTCTTAGCAAACCACCTCCCAGAAGCCCACCAGCTGTGGCAGTCGACGTCCAAGCGCCTCCACGTCCGCTTCGGGGACACTCCGCTGTCTGGTCTAGTTCGCAGCCACCAAGCGTTGTCGGCTTGCCCGCCATTATGGCGTCGTTTGGTTTCTTTTGCAGTCTTTTCCCTACCTGGGTAGAGACCTTCGATACCTCCGTGCGCCAAGGCTCTCCCTCTGGGAGCTCCGCTCGACTCGTTTACGCTTCTTGCGGCAGCCCTCGTTGCTTTTTCCACAGCGCCTTGCAGACGACGGGGCCAACCATGCAGTCCGCCAACTTCCGCACAGAAGCAGCAAGGTTTGGGACGGGATGATCCTGGATATAACCAGCAGCTTCCTTCAGCTTGGGAACGGAGAATTTCCGTGAAGCACGTAGCTAGGATGCGGTGAGATTATTCCAACATGAAGGATCGCAGCGCTGCCCACCTGTCTTGCTAATCTTGAGATGCTCTCTTTACCCACTCCAGTTGCATTTCTGCACCTCCGTTTTGCCACAATTCCCTTGTGCTACACCAGTGTAGTACTACGTAGCATTGCATGTTTAATCTAATAGCCATCCCGGTTGATCGTCGTGTTCTAGTCCTAGGGCAATCGCAAATATGGTGCTCAGACCATCGCTCCTCGCCTAAGCACTACAAAATTCTCCGTAATCTATGAATCTTAAATACACCCCTGGTCTGACAGGCTGGTCATGTATGTACCTTCGGAGGCTATTACTCTCATGTCTTTTCCGAATATCAGCCGTTGGTCAGCATACTCAACCTCCCCTTGTGCTACTTCTGTGTGAACCCTCTTACCAACTGATAGAAGATGTCACTGTGCAGTTGGGATAAGCTGCGTTCCTCGGGACGGCACGGCACAATGGAGTTGTTTCCGCCCGCACCGGCTGCATTTAGTGTGCTTTAAAATGCTTTTGCATATGGACGTTCTAGGCGAACAGCCACGGGATAAACTTCAGCAGTGGCCTTAAGAATATTTTTATTCATTCATAACGAATGATATGCGTTGAATTTTTTCCCCTTATGAATTGAATTATTCATAAGCTTATGAATATATACATAGATTTTTTGAAGCTTTTGTGATATAACGTAGGTGATAGGGTTATGACGGTCGGCAAAGTTATGATGGTTTCTAACAAATTTTGTCTGTGCGCAGTTTGATGTCATAACTATGCCGACCGTCATAACCCTATCACCTACGTCAGTAGACGTTAATTTTATGAATATTGAGGTAGTAGATTATATAGTATTAATACTACGCCAGTCGTTCCTAAAAATACACAGTAACTCAATATTTTGGTTTCCTGCGCAGATACTTTCATTGTTTCTGTAGTTCTTGTCGACCTGAGTCAGGTTGTCTTGCCCCCCGACTCAGTTACCTACCCCTTGACTCGCCGACTCGGTCACCAACTCCCTATTACGTACCCCCCCTGGTGTCCGCACCTACCTTATGAATATATAGTCTCTTTTCTTCATAGATTAATCAGCACGAGTCCTTCTTTTATGACCTCATTTTTAGGTCGACAGTTCTACTACCCCCTAACACCACCAGTATCACAATACTATGGCTCCCCTACAGTCAGAGTCCATCATATATAGTCATGGCAGTAGTTCTAGTACTCGATCTGAAGTATCTAAGCTTGAGAGCAACTAATTTGATGACGCCGATACCGACGAAGACTCCGACGCGTTATCCTCCAACCAATCCTCCGGTTCTCTCCCACCTAGCTTAAAGAAACGAAAGATTCGCGCAACAAATACTTAGTCCTATGCAAGGGCACCTCGAGCCAGTTAAGAATAACGGCAGGCTATATTGTTACTGTGCTAAGTGTATATCCTGGTAAGGGGTAATTACTATCAATATTCGCACGCATCTACATAAGAAGCACGGTATTACCGTCAAAGAGCAGGACTTGGTAATTAAGAAAGTTACAAAGTAGAGACTTAAGGGTCTATTTTAAAAATAGGGTGAAGCCCAAATTTAAAAGGTTAAGGAGCAGAAGTGTCGACCTGAATCAGGTTGTCTTACTACCCCGACTCAGCTACCTACCCAGTCATTGACTCGGTCACCTACCCCGTCTTGACTCGGTCACCTACCCCTTGTTTCCATTGCCACCCCCTAGCCCCCTTGTCTTTCCTATTTCCTACACCTTTCTCATGTATATAACGTGGTTAATGGGGTTTTGACTGCTCCCTGGGTTATGACCGATTGGAAAATCAAAATTAGCCGCAATGCTAATTTGGTGGTAAACAACTAACAAAAGTTCAAATCGGTCATAACTAGGGGAGCGGTCAAAACCCCGTTAACCACGTTATAGATGTCTTAGAACCACATTCAATAGACAGTCCTCATTCTTTTCTTACAATTGGTGCACGGACTACCGATCAACAAGAAGGAATGTATACTAAGGGAGTCTATCAATCAACCAGCTGTTTAAGAGGCTTTGGCGCGGTTGATCGTCGTTCAAAATCTACCGTACGAGGCAGCAACTTCACCAGAGCTTCAAGCGCTTTTTAACGTATTTTCTCAGGAGCTCGGCGGATGATATTGGCAACGAATGAGGCTTGGACCAGTGAATATTGAGCAAACGGAGTGCTTAAAGTCGTGGATAATAATAGGGCTTGTAGCAGGATGGAGGAAGGGGCCTATATTGGGTATAAATATTGTGGCTGAGAATCAGGACCGGGTGCAGAAGGGCGTCAGCGACGACGACGATCGATTATAACACTATGCCAAGACTGGTGATAGAGATTACCCAAGCTATATTCATTATACGCATGCATTCATTACTAAGACCACTAAACTTTAGTGTTTCGGGAACTCATCAGGAACATATAGCTTAGTATATATTTCATGGCCTACAAAGGTTTTTTCTTCAGTCTCAAATACTTGCATCAATGCTGCATGAAGCTCCGAGTGACCAGAACCTGGTGCTTCAGATAGGCGTTTAAACAGCCCCGATGCTAAGCTTCAGGGCCGCCATAGCATGCAGCTAGGAAGCGTAGAACGCTCTGGTGAAGAAGCTTGATCGTCTGCAATAATCTCGCGCTCACTTTCCATAAACTCTACCAATGTTTTGAGAAAAGTACTAGGTCTCCAAATCTGAAATCACAAACATTCCCATCGTGAAATTGGCAAGGCTACTCCATTAAATTCTCCAGTGTTTCCCGATCTCCTCCAATGTCCTTCACGAGGTCAAACTCTCCAAAGGACTACAACACCAACTCATATGGAACTCTTTATATGATACTGAGATTCTTCATGCTTTAGAAGGTTACAGTGGTGTGGAGCTTGTACAGCACACATAGAAAGCAAGGATGATGGCCGAGTACTTCAGATCTTCTCGGCTTAATTGTTATACTACGCTGAAGGTACCGAAGTACCCTAGAGGCATCCATTAGAATATACGGCCGGTGCACTTAGGCCGATGCTGCTGCTGCTTGCTTGTTGTCTAAAATGCGTCGACTTTGTTTCCCTCCTTTCACTTCACCTCCTTCCCTTTCTGTCGTGCACAACTCTCAAACTTCCACCTTACTTCGTCATACTTCACTCCCAGTCACTTCCAGTCTGCATTACTCCTTGACTCTGCATTACCTGGACAGGTGCAAGGTACCTCCGCGGTTTTCGCTTGAGGTGTGGTTTACTCGTACCAGTTTTGAAGAGTTGACGCCAACTCCTTCTCTTTCCCATCCCCACTTCCTTCCTTCCCGGCTGGATGGTGAACAAGCTCTGTATCTCATACTTTGCTTCCTACATACCGGTCAATATCGTTGAACTGAATCGTGATATCACCGAGCAATCAGAATCTGCTTTGGCGAGTTGTGAAGACCAGCTTGGCACTGTGACAGACGCTGAGGTGAGCGCATGATCAGCTCACCATATTTTCCTCTCCTAATCAATGCATTGACTCGCAGACAATAGCAAGGCTGTCTTGCCCCGATAATGACTTCGGTATCGCACACTCCTACGTCCCTCGCAACTTCGAAATATGCTCCCGCAGCATCCCGTTTTGCCGATCAGAAAGAACCTCCTGCAAAAATCATGTCTCACGCTCTAGTGACTAGGGAGCAACTGAATTCTTCGCACAAAGTTGAGCTTACAGCCTATGAGAACGGTGGAGCACAGCTCGCGTTAGCTCAAGACGAGAAATTAAGCGGCATGATAACTGAACACAATACTAAATTTGAGAAATCCTTGTCTGCCAGTATTGGTAGCCTGCGTGCTTTGATTGAGTCTCTCCGCGATACCGTCAAAAAGACCTCGGGGTCTGATGGAAAGGGTATCGAGACTACTAATCGTCTATGGGAAGAACTTGATCGTCTGTTCCTGCTCGCCACGGATATGAAAGAGGCTGTTCCGAAGTTTCTTGACCAACAAAAGCAGAACTATGCACTATACCATCAAACCGCTCTTCATAGCAGTATTCGGCAGTCCTATGCAGAAATCAACATGCAGAAAGAGAAGATTGACCTCCAGGATAGCCTCATTCTCACCCAGCAGAAATCTTTTCTCAAATTCCAGGCTGATACGAAGGTGCAACTTGACCAGCTAGCAGAATTCCAAGAGCGTGTTTCCAGGCTGACTCTTGATCGCGGTCTGCTTAAGAACGAGCTCAACAAATCTAAAGAAGACCTGGAAAAGATGATAGCTTCTGCAAAGGATAAAAAGAAGACTTATGAAGACCTTGAGACTCATCTCAAGAATCTGGTCGCTACTAAGAAGGACCTCGAGGTTGAGAATCAGACGTTGCGCAACACTTTGTATGAAAGTCAGCTGAATGCACTCGATGCGGTGAAACAGTCCAGCGAGGCTAAAGATAGAGTAGCTGCAGAGACTACCGCACTTCAAGAAGGTCTTCAAAAGGAGACCAAGCTTCGCCAGGCCGCCGAGGCTTTGTCCGTGGAATTGAAACTTCAAGACGGGACTAACAGAGCGGAAATCACCCGTTTGATGAATCTTAGTAAAACGCAACTACAGAAGTACAATGATCAGTCAAACGAGTTCGGGATGTTGGCTCGTGTATGCCGCTCTTAGGTTAACATCAGTCCCTTTAGACATATTGCTAACATAATCTCTAGAGCCTGAGCTTGACCAAGAAGACGATCGATGAGCTCAAAGCCCAACTCGAGCAGGCGAATATAGAGATCGCCAAATTGAAGACAGAACAGAGCACCTTCCTTGTGAACAAGGGTCCGCCGGAAGACACAAGCAAAATTATTGAGCTTCAGATTGACAAAAAGTCACTCCAAAGCAAGCTTGAAAAGCTGCAGAGAGAAAATGAGGAGCTAGAGCTGGAAAACAACGAGCTTATTGCTGAGAAGGCTATCTTCAAGAATACTCAAGCATCCAAGGCCGTCCCAGACGAAGGTTTGCGCAAGATCGACGAATTGCAAGCCACAATTGATAAGCTGTCAACGAGCAATAACCATCTGGAGGCTAAGGTACAGGATGTGGAAGCTAAGAAGGCCAAGCTTGATGAGGATTTCAAAAAATGGCAGGCGCTTGCAAAGGTAAGCGACTAATCAGTACGCAACTGAGATATGCAGTTAGTGTGACCTGTGAATTGCTTCGAATATTTAGGCAACTGCAAAATTTCTTTTATACAATCGTCTGACGTATTTTAGACGCTTCTTTGTTAAAAATCTGCTAATTTTTCTCTTTCCTAGGATGCTACCAAGCGTTACAAGGACCAGGTTGCCAAAGCTAAGGAGATGGAAAGAGGTGCGGAAGACCAACGCGCCAAGATGGATGAGAAAATCACCCAACTTGAAGCCCAGCTTGGGAGTAGCCGCAATAAAGAGAACGGCGCAAATGGATCTTCCAAGCATGATGCTGTTACATATTGGAAGGGCCGTTACGAGTCTCTTCTGAGCAAGGTATCTGGAATCACTAAGGAGGCTAGTTAAGCAGCGCGGGGGAGTGTGGTGCGACGATGAATGTGAACGATGCATGCTCGGGGGGACACTGTTTCCCACGATTAATGATCCAATATTAGTATCAAGGACATGCCATGATGGCGTTTCTACTGAGAAAAACTATTGTGTAACTCTCGTTGGTATTGCTGTCATATGATTTGCGGAGGATGTCGCCTTGTAGAAGACTTGAGACCACCCGGGTAGTTTCAATGAAATTGAAGAATTGGTCCAAACCCGCCATGGCCCAGATCAAATCAAAGTAGATGAACATACATGAGACCGCCAAAGTTTAGATTGTGTTCCAAACGATAAACTTTAGACTGGTCCGGAGCTTCAGAGAAGATGTGACTGACTAGCAATTGAAACGCCAGCGCTCGCGTTCGTCCACACATTTTAGGTAGAATATGTTTAGGGGTTGTGACCCTTATGCAGGTATTCCGATTCCGAGTACCGAGTTATTGGCAATAGCAATTTTAGGGAGGCTTGAAGTATGAGTATCTGTAAAGTGAGGCGTGCTGGATGGATTTAGCCTGAATTCACGATTTACTGACGTTTATTCATTAGTGCATCACAAACCCAACGGGGCAGCGGAAGCTTAAAAAAAAAAAAAGATCCTACAATTCGTTTATTAGACTTTTCATGGAAATTTTCGGCTGGTAAAAATTGCCTCGAGCGTGTGAGAGGGATTGGTATCATCGCTACCATATTGACTACAAGCTAGTTGGTCCTGGATCTTCCGCAGGTCCTGGGGCCATCATGATCCATAAACACAATTATCCTCTAGATTAATATGAAGCATCTCCTTTCGAATTACGGAATAACCCACCCGCCTCAAGCTCATCAAATGGGTAAGAGTATGTTGACAAGGAGTGCATAATGAAGGTTAACATGGGAACTTTGACCTCTATCCCTTAACCTGCCAGCGTATCTAGTAGATGGTCCGTGCGGAACACCAGAATCAAAACTACGCGTATAGCCTACATAGATTTAATCAATATATTACTATCAACTATGCCTTCCAATCGTACTTCTAATAATGCAGATCTTGTTCAGCTGACCTAATATAACACTCGACTAAATTAGGTTCTAAAAACCCACTACTAGAGCTGTGGCCGCTGCCTGATTTTACACCTTTTTAGAGCCCTCTGCGAGCGCCAAGGACGCATTTTGGGTGTAAAATATATCAGATTCTATTCTGTAGAAAGGGCGAGTATTGGCTACCTTATATTAAGTGACTTAGCCCTAAGAAATAGGTTATATAGATTGTTTTATATAATATTTAATAGATACCACCAATCTCATATTCCTGAGCACGGCGATTTAATCCTATTAATCTGATTGGCTAAATCCTTATCGATAACAGATGGACGCAACTTGGTTAAGGGATATGCTCGGAGAGACAAGAGTTGAGTTAACTACGCTTGTAAAAGTGCGAGCTCTTAAAATAATTCTCCGATGAGAGGAAGTGCCTCAAGATAGTCAGAATACGTCTAGATATATGGATGAAATCGAGGCAATATTAAATTTTTTTTTGCATGGATCTGAAGCTCACACTGGAGCTGACTAGAAGGTAGGAAGCGAAGAATTCCAATGAGATTTGTGTCCTTTGGCCACGTGGATATCAATATTAATCATGATCCTGAGCCGAACCGTCCCTCAAGGCATAGTCATTAGGCAGACGTGAGTAGTGGCTTTCTGTTTAGAGTGCACCGGCATTATCAGCAACTGCAAGGCCAAGAAGCTTCGCTGCCTGCTTTCCATTTCATATTGGTGTTTCTCAACCCACCGGTCCTGGGTATTATATCATCTCCCCTGCTTCGGTGTTTTTGCGTTATCAACAGTGTACGGAGGTGGGGTGGAAAACTGCTTGAGAGGGTTCTTAGCATTACGCCAATTTGCCTAGGTAGGCATAGCGTCTAGATATTCTCTTCCAGTCGTCCGATCACCAACACCAGGCTTACTTAGGAAGTCTCCCACAGGATCATAGTGTTCAACGCAGGCTTTGCTATTCTTCTCCCTTTATTGCGGACCCTAGACCTCTTGACTGGCTGACTGTTATTTTTACACGAATATGCAAATAGGAAGGTTGTCTCAGAATTATGCATAGCTGTGATGGAACCGCGCGCTTCCAATGGTGTGACATAGGACCCCCAAAGGACAAATAACAAAGGGATGCTGTGCTTCAGCTAATCTCTGGAGCGGTCAAGCTAGTTACATGCATGATAACCCCGCAACACCTCCAAGCGTGGCTTGACGCGTGTTTGGCAGCTGCATATCCAGGCCAGGGGGCTGCAGCCATCAAGCCAGGAATTCCCTTCGTTCTCACTTAGGTGAAAACACCACTCCAGCTTTGGAATCCTGTACATCGTGCTGAACTGCTTCTGAGCGCTAACGTGCACTAGGTTGTGGTCTAAGATTTGGTGGTATCTGTGGTTTCAGGAGGTAATGCATCTGGGCCAATCCACGTCGGTCTTTCAATCGTTATCTCTTCCATTCAGAGCTGTAATAAGACACTGTTGCATTTGATATTGCTCATTGTATTCACTTTCTGCTGCCCATCCCTTGTTGCCGCCAACTGCAATGGCGCCATGAGTACGTCTGCTACGAGCCGGACAGGTCCGCTATCCGGGATTGACTGCTCTGCAACTCCCCGCCGAAGCCACAACCTGCCGTTACCTCGGAAAAGTGCATGCACGACAACCGGACATTGCCTGTGGGCTACCTTTACCGTGGTGGCTGTAGCGAGCGGGCATTCTAATCTCCGGCATGTGGCACTAGGTCTTGGTGGTCTGAGCCCGTTTTTGTACCATGAAACATAGATATTCGAGTTACCCGGGTGTTGAAGTTAGTCTAACATTTGCCATGTTTATGCGTAACGTAGTTTCTTCTCAGTATCGATACAGTCTGGGAATCTTTTGCCAACAATGCACTATGTGCCATGGCTTGAGCTCAAACTGTTGCGCGTAAAGCTCCACTATTGATCCCGGCATTCCGTTTATGTAGTTCCTGAATATGTTACCGAACGGCATCTAGGAATCTACCGCAACTTCACCTTCGTATCCTACTCCGACTTCAGCGTCAAGCCCCCATCACTCTAGAAGGAACCCAGAACTCTCCTTCAGCTGATGTCACAATGCTTACTCTTAAGCATCAACTGTAAATGTTGGGGAAGCTAGCTGGGTCCTTCTATTTTCGACCATTATCTCTGACTATTAGCCTTGTTCCATAAGCGATGCGCTTCGAAAACGCTGTAATGATTGGAAATACTTCACCACAATTATGGGTCCAAGCATACTTGATCGAGTAGTGCTAATGCGTAGTAGACTAAATTATGATGAGACATCATGCCTCATGTTAAACGGACCATGACAGGAATGCTTGGTAGGGGGTGGTGGGCTTGGAGCAACCTGTTTTGTAACGCTGTGCTTTTGTTTTTCTATCGTTTACCTGAGTTGCTCTGCTAACGGACCTGCTACGCCTCATTTATCTCCATAATGATTTATGCCTTCATTCTTCGATCCCCCTCAATACTAAGTCCCAGTTTGCGCCCAGTTCCCCATTATATCTCTCAGACATCTTAAATTCTAGATCGTCAATTACTTAGGAGGTGTCACACTGGTCTTCCTCATTCGTTTCATCCCAATTTCCTTCCCGCCAGTCCCTCGGAGAGCCGCGACCACTTGAAGAGCGACATCCGCTTGCGGGGTCATCGGGGGGGCCACAGCCACTCGAAGAACTATCGCCACCAGCGGCCTCATCGACACCATCGAAAAAAGTGAATGCCTCGCTGATACCCGAATCCGCAATCGGTGGCGGCACCGCGCCACTCCCCAGCCCAGCCGCTCCTCCACTCGTTAGACCACTCATCGACCAGCTCGTCCGGCTTCACTTGCGGGATAGGACCGGGCAGCACCCAGGATTCATCCGGCCGGAGCATTGTCTTCATCGAGCACAGCGGGCCCCGCCGTCGTCATCGTTGCCGTCCCAGGGGGTGTGCCCTGGCGATGTGGGAGTCTCGTTACTGCGGTTGTCCTGCTGAGATTCCTGCTTCCATTTATTCAGTTCAAGCGTTGCGGGGTTTTGTTCTTCCTATGGCTTCGCGTGGCTTTGGGGGGGGGGGGGGCTCGCGATGTTGGCCTCCGTGCTCGGTCTAGACGAGAGGGATGAGGTGTATAGAGCGGGTGTGGATTTGGAGGCGCTCTTCAGCGAGTGCTTAGCGGAGCGGGTTGGAGCCAGGAGAAGTACGGTAGTCTGAGTCCCGGAGCTGATGCGCCGAATGGCCGTCGAGCCGTGAATAAAGGAGGCTGAGGAAGCTGGTGCTGTAGCGGTGACGCGCGCGGCGGTGCTGAGACCCATGTTTGCGACGCGTCTGGTGACCATGACGGTTAAATGAGAGGGCGATTTGATAGATTGGATGATGTTATAAGTTGGGTAGTAAGGAGCGTTGTGGGGTGGTTTTGGAGAGGTGAGGATGCCATTTCTCCTTTCTTTGTGAGCCTGTAAAGTTAGAATGCTGAAGTGTGGTGATTGCTTGGACTGTGTAGAAAGTTCTCAACGTAAAGTTTACCTGTCGAAAGTATCTTAGTATTGGGCATTTGACGCTGTTCCTGTGTTTAAAGTTCGAATTGCGAACTTGAATTTCATCGTGAGGCGCAATTTAGTTAGCCGTTACACGCCACAAGCATTCTGGACGAGCACTCGGTTCATAGCGGACGTTTCTCTATTATCTTGGATCAAGAGAAATTGTCTTGAGCTACGCTAAAAAATTTCTGAACTGCAAACAAAATTTAATGAATGGTCGCGAATCGTGACTAAATGATCAGGTTTTTGACCCGATATTGGATTCCTGAGTTTCACGGTGTTGATCTCGCATCCGTCATATTCTCCGGATATGCCGTGGCGCGTGCCACCACCCTGTGGACGTGATGATGCAGCGCAGTCGCATCTTTGAACGAAGCGTGCTGCAGTCCTTCGTAATATTGCTGCTGCGGAACAGGAAAGGCGACAAGATCCCGTGAAAACGGGCATGTGAATGTATGGCATGCTGAAGTCCTCTACGGCTAGTGCGTGACTCCTGCACGAAGAAGCCCTTCTCCAGGAACGCTTAAGTCGACCACAGGCAAAATTTGGACGGCAGAATCTTCGGCAAAAGTAACGAGGAATGCCCAATGAGGAAAGAATTTATGCGCTAAAAGGGTAATCCGCTCGTTGAGAGGAGTGCTCGTCCCGAGCCGTGTCCCCACCACCCAAAAGAAGGTTAACACGGCCTCGCTGATCACAATGTCAATCTAGTTCAGGACGTTATCGTATGCGTTAGGTCAACGGCGAAGATCATGCTTCATTGAGTAGATTTTCTGGATCGTCTTTTAAGTGGCGGCGCGAATTTAACCATAAAAATGTGGCGGAGTGAATTTCTCTCAGCAGCGGGTATCCGTGTGTGATGGTCAAATGCTACAATGCACTAAAACTGGAAAGAAAGCGCATGTTAACATGCCGACCTGGCGAAAAAGTTAGGTGGAGTTGCTTTGGGAGACTGTCACCCGAAGTCTTAGGTGACTGACTCGTCTGGGTGGCTGTTACGTTACGGCAAAAGCAACACAGTGATGTCTGACTGGGCGGATGACGACCAGATGTCGTCGCAGTAAACGAGCGAGAGGCGTTTTTAGATCAGAGTTGAGAAATCTGGGCATTTAGCATGGCAGAGAAGCTGACCGCATGTCTGCATCGTCGGAGAATAATTGCCAACCAGCAGGCATTACCGCGATGGATGAGAGGCTTGGTAGGCCTTTAGAGGTTAAAGGCGTGCAAAGCGGGCTTAGAAGGTGTCTTCCAGACCTATTCTGATCGCAAAATGGGCATCGAGGCTTCGCGCTAGCTGCGACTGATCTGCTGGCTAAGCTCCATGTGGCGTTGCCGGCTCGTGGTGATCAACCAGCCTGTCGGCCCTGGGTCAGGTGGAGCTTGCGACGACCGGATCAGCTGGCGGCCGAGCGCCCACTGACGACCCCGTGGAAATCCAGGAAATGCTGCCATCGTCTGCACCTGTTTAGCCGCCCGCACGGTTCGATGAGATGCAACAGGGAGCCAAAGCCGGGATAATCTCGCAGCAGGTCGGGGCCAAGGTTGGGGGGACAGTTGGAGGGGGGCACTTTTTGGGGCGGCATATCCAGTGGCTTTTCCTAAAACTGTTGGTGCGTGGCGTCGGATTCGATACATCCGAGAAGTCCCTTGGAACAAGCTTAACCTTAGCCCCGCCGAATGTTGTCCGACAACTGCAGTTCCAGCCAAGGATTGATGCCTCAAATGGGTGTAGACAACGAGCACCGCGGGGTTTTGACCAGGTCTCGGGTCAGACGCAATACCTTCTATTGCCCCAAAGAGAGTGGACCCAGCCCGTATGCTGCTCGCACGCTGCCCGTTTAATCTCGCGCCTCCTGTACCACCTGCATCACCAAGCACCGCAATTGTCCGTCGAAGCGGCATGATGACGCCCTGTGAAGTATACAAGTAGTTCCTGCCCATTACCTTTCCTTTCCACCTTTCCTACCGTCTTTCTTTTGTATCCATCACTTCTGCATTCCGCACATCCACTTCTGATACTTTGCGAGCTACTGTCATGGACAACATCACTGTAGAAACTCCATTACTGGAGAGGATGGCTGTTCCACCGGTATTCAAAAGCCTTAACAGCATGGACAAGCTCGCAGAGCCATCATTGCTCCATCCACGGACTGAATTCCCGACTCGTGCGCTTTATCAACCCCGTCCTCCAACATCTGTCGCTAACATGTAGAGAAGCTACCTTCGCTTTTGCCCGTAAAGGCATCAGTGGTAGACGTCTTCCACAAGCAATTGCCCATCGGGGTTACAAAGCAAAATTCCCCGAAAACACCATGGGCGCATTTAAAGGTGCTGTGGAAGTTGGTGCGCATGCCATAGAGACAGACATCCATTTATCCAAGGACGGCGTTGTAGTACTCTCACACGTGAGTTTCGAGCATTAAATCGTAATATTGTCAGAGATATAACCCAGAAACCAGGATGCGAATCTGAAGAGGTGTTTCGGAAGGCCGGAAAAGATCATCGACTGCGACTGGAACTTTCTAAGCACGTTAAAGACTCTCAAGGATCCTCAGCAACCAATGCCGCTACTTGCAGACTTGCTCGAGTATCTAGCCAGCCCTGGTCTGGAAGATATCTGGGTATTGCTAGACATCAAGGTAAGTCACTTTAGTGAAAACCGTTTCTCCAACTGACCTCTTTGCAGCTTGACAACGACGCCGATGATGTTATGCGATTGATTGGAGAGACCATTCGCCGAGTACCTCCATCGCAAAACCGTCCCTGGCACGAGAGGATCGTTCTAGGTTGCTGGGCAGCGAAATATCTGCCTCTCTGCGACGACTACCTCCCGGGATTCCCCATCACCCACATCGGCTTCTCCCTCCTCTACGCCAGCCACTTCCTCAAAATCCCAAATGTCTCGTTCAATCTTCTCCAGGCAGTGCTCATGACACCATGGGGTTGCGCATTCATCAAGAAAGCCAAGACCCTTCAACGTCCTATCTTTGCCTGGACCATCAATGATGAGAAGCGAATGCGATGGGGTATTAGGAAAGAGCTCGATGGTGTAATAACGGACGACCCAAAGCTTTTCCTGGAAGTTCGTGACGGATGGCATGAGGGTGTGAAGGAGCGATTCGGGATAATGGTGTGGCTGGGCGTGCTCCGAATTAATCTCTTCGCATTGGTCTTCGGTTTCCTGTTTAGAAGGAAGTTCGGTTTTGGCGACAAAAAGATGTTTTTTAGACCGACGGTTGAGGATTAATGGGCTGTAACATAACATGGTGGTTCAATGTTGGAGATGGAGGCTTTTGTGTTGTTTGTAGAGTCTCGGGATTTGCTCAGGCAGAACACGGATTTGGTGCACTCAGAGTGAACCAAAGCCAACGAGGTTGATGGTGGAAGCATCCATTCGCAATAATGTATTACGAATTCAGTCAAATCTTGACCGTTCTCTTGATTTTGTGAAAATAAGGAAAGTTCACCGCGACCCAGGTGTGGTGTCCTTGCAACACTAACTCCCCGCAACGCGTCCACCAAAGCCACCAAACAACCACGTCACCACCAAAATGCCTAGGTACCTGTTGACCTCTTTGATTCTAATACATATGTTATTAACGCTCTCTACAGAGAAATAATAACACTCCAGGCGGGCCAGTGCGGCAACAGCGGTGCGCCCCGACTCTACATACCCTCTCCAAGTGCTCTCTACTATCTGCCACACTGCATGGATTCTTGTTGCGCGCCTTCCCATACTAGACACATATGACGATTTCCTTGAATGCGAGCTTACGAAATTTAGTGGGCAGTCAGTTCTGGCAGCAGCTCTGTCAAGAACATGGCATCAATCAGGACGGTAATCTCGAAGACTTCGCGACAGAAGGCGGCGATAGGAAAGACGTCTTCTTCTATCAGGTAGAAAATAGCTCGGCCCTAAGCGCTGCACAGCTTCTAATATATGCCTTCAGTCCGACGACACGAGATACATCCCCCGCGCTATACTACTCGACCTCGAACCGCGGGTATGTCTCCACCGAGATCAATATTAGCATGAGTGAAGGAAACTGAACTAAAGTCATATCTAGGTCCTCAATGCAATACAAAATGGCCCCTACAAGAATATATATAACCCGGAAAACTTCTACATCCACAGAGATGGCACTGGTGCGGGAAACAATTGGGGAGCGGGATACGCCATGGGGGAGCAGGTACACGAAGAGGTTATGGATATGATTGACAGGGAGGCTGACGGCAGTGATTCTCTAGAGGTGAGGACACCTGGTATGCTGTGGTGCTACCATAAGCTAATTGTGAAAGGGATTCATGCTACTGCATTCAATTGCGGGTGGTACTGGCTCTGGAATGGGAAGTTTTCTACTTGAAAGGCTCAACGATCGATTTCCGAAGAAGCTGATCCAGACATATTCTGTCTTTCCTGATACTCATGATGCCGGGGACATTGTTGTGCAGCCATACAACAGCCTACTCTCGATGCGGAGATTGACCCAAAATGCAGACTCGGTGGTATGTAGGAGATAATATTGCTGTAAGGCATCTAGCTAATCTTTCTAGGTTGTTCTTGACAATGGAGCACTATCGAGAATTGCAGCTGATAGACTACATGTCCAAGAACCTTCATTTGCGCAGACGAATCAGCTAGTACGTTAAACACCGGCTTCAATACTACATCACTACTTATCATCCTAGGTATCAACCGTCATGTCCGCAAGCACAACTACCCTCCGATATCCCGGCTACATGCACAACGACCTTGTTGGCATCGTAGCTTCTCTCATCCCTACACCACGCTGCCATTTCCTCATGACCTCCTACACACCCTTCACAGGCGAGAACGTCGAGCAAGCCAAGACCGTGCGGAAGACCACAGTCCTAGACGTCATGCGGCGACTCCTCCAACCAAAGAATCGCATGGTGTCCACCAACCCTAGCAAAAAGAGCTGCTACATCTCCATCCTAAACATCATCCAAGGCGAGGCCGACCCCACCGACGTAAGCATCCTCAATCCTCTCCTCTTCCATCCCCTCACTCTAACGCAAAAAAATTCTAGGTCCACAAATCCCTCCTCCGCATCCGCGAGCGCCGCCTCGCAACCTTTATCCCCTGGGGCCCGGCCTCAATCCAAGTGGCGCTGACGCGCAAATCGCCGTACATCCCGTCGTCGCACCGCGTGTCGGGCCTCATGCTGGCCAACCACACGGGCATCGCCACGCTGTTCAAGCGCATCGTCTTCCAGTACGACCGCTTGCGCAAGCGCAACGCCTTCCTCGAGCAGTACAAGCGCGAGACGCCCTTCGCCGACGGCCTGGGCGAGTTCGACGAGGCCAGAGAGGTCGTGCAGGATTTAATCCGCGAGTATGAGGAGGCGGAGGAGCCGGACTATTTGAGTAAAGAGGTGGGGGGTGCGGCGGGGGGGAAGGAGGGCGAGGCGGGTGCGGCGTGAGGGGCTTGGTTGGATGTATTGGGGCGGTTTTTGGGTGTTTGTAGGAGCGGATGGGATTGGGTGGGGGATGGCGTTTTAGGATTGATTTTTGGGATGCTGTTAATGTTGATGATATTGCTGATACGGATGTGCTTGAGGTTAGAAAATTGGAGATATGAAAATACCTACCTAGAGTTTTTTAATTCATGACAATTACACCGCCTCTTTACATCTCATTGTCAGTGCCTATTGACCTTGGGCAATCAAACGGCATAAGTTCATACCTTTTTAAGTATTAAGCACGACCATTTTAACGTATTTCTACTTATTTTTGGTATAATTCTATATAGAAATAGTATAAATCCACGCAGTTTGATTAGCACGATCAACACGCATTTACAACGAGATGCAAAGAGGCAGTGTAGTGATAAGGTACTCAAGGCTGTCCTGTGCAGTTAAAAGCGTACTGATTTGTAGCATCGTAGTATTCATTAGATCATACACTCGAAAATCTTGGTCCGCACAACAATTTAGCCAAAGGAAATGTGGTATGATATCGTTAAATTACTCTCTACAACTCAGAGATCTTCTCCGAAGCTCCATATCTTAGGAAACCCGCTCGACAGTATAAAGAAATTCGTTGAACGTAATCACACAATCGTTAAAGCATAGTCCTATTGGGGGTTTCATGCTAAGGATTCCTATCTTGCGGGTCGTTATTCTTCCACTCTTACAGCATCATCTTTTTGATGTCTTCTTTTTTCAGGATCTCACCATCCTATGCGAAAACTTTTCACTACCGCCCACAACACTCACAACCACCGCCAGGCCTACCAGCACGCTGTGCGATGTCTCTGCGTTGGCTCTGGGTCTGAACTTCGAAGACCCAGGTTCGTAGCCGTCACCACGTACAGGTGCAGAGTCCGATTTCGACGGCCTATTACTTTTATAATCCTCTTTAGTATCTACGTCTATCTGTGTTTAATCTATATACGCCAAGTAGTATTATATAGGCGTATACGCTTGGTGGAATGTATAAAAGTCCATATGGTGGAGATTGTCGCCGAAGACAAATCTATATAAAATGTTGTCACGTGACCGTATAAAGCTCCAGAAGCCTGGCGGATGTACCTAACCCTTATTCAAAATAGCAATGGCCAAGCAAGCGGGAAATGGTAAGTATTTCTCCAACGTAAGCTCGAGCAGAGGTTCTACCGGGTGAATCATAGAATAAGAAGGCTTTGGGGCAATCCTCGGTTGCAATGTTTTGGCGCTGCCCATTCTTAATCTAAGCGACAACAACAAATAGCTCATGAATAGCTCATGTGGCCTTTTGAAGGAAGGGCTTCGTGCAAGTAACTTGCTTACCAGAGTTCTTTCTTAGTAATATAGGCATAACTTCGACAGGCGCACCTTGGCATGTGCAGCTGTGAGAATGCTACTTGTGATGAAATATGGTGTGACGGATGTACCATTTTAATTGCCAATCGACTTGGGGCTAGCCAAGAAGGGAGCGAAGATCCTTAAATTTTGGTAAGAAAATAAACATGAATACCTCATATCAGACTTACCTCAATTCTACTGCGAGTAACCTCGGAGCCTGAAAGTCTCTTGGGAGGCAATATGAGATCAACTAGCCGCTTTTTCTTGTTTTGTACCTTTATTATATGCTATAGCTTGTCAGTCTGAGGTGCGAAGTGGCCAGGAAGATTTTATCACTTCTTCAAAAGACCCTTTCATGACGTAACGGATAGTAGTGACCTCCTGTGTTTGACCGATTCGATGTATGCGGGCAAGAGCTTGTTCCTCGACTGTGGGATTCCAGTGTGGCTCCATGAGGTAAGCACGCTTCGCAACAGTCAGATCCAGCCTGCAAATTATTAGTGCGTCTCATTAAGACAGTTGTATCGGGAGAAATGATCCTACCCAACGGCCCCACAAGAAATAGTAAACAAGATCACTGGTATGTCAGGATCATTCCGAAAGGCTTCTAGAGCACCAATACGGTTGCTTGCTGAGATTTTCCCGTCAAAGCGAGCATAACGAATACAGGCGCCACGGAGGGCCTTCTCGATCAAATCCAAAGTAGAAGTCCAAAAGGAGAATACAACACTGACAAAGGTTAATTTTGGGCAACAATGAGAATTGCTTTTGTCTTACCTCTTGATATCGCGGAATCTTTGGATGTCTTTGACCAAGGCCTTGACCTTCGTTGAGATTGTTCCAACTTCGAGTACATCTTCTACTGTCGAGGCTGCGCTCTCATAAAGTGACGGCGCATTAGATACAAGCGTTGTAGCGCAACTTGGTGTATGTCCACACCAGGACGCTGGTTGATTTAATATTTCAAGCTTTCGAAGACAAGTGTCACAGACGAGACGGCCACACTGAGACAGATGGAGCAGCGTCGGGCCATCTGCTGCTGCGCTCTCACCACCTGACACACCCATATCAGCTCCGCATTTCACGCACAGTGCCTGCCCAACAGCCACGAGAGCGTCGAACGCTTCCTGTGCTTCCTGGGTGTCCCACGATATATCAATCGGTTGGGCTGAGACGGTCTTCTCCTCAGTAGTACAATAAGGCGCTGAGAGACCAAGGTTACATATCAACCGAAGAGCATTAATTTTTTTAAGAACATTCAGATAGGATCCAGAATGGGAGTTTCCACTTGCCATTGGGTCGTCAAGGAATTCGAGTGTCTGAGCCTTGGCTGCTTCGTACTTGATCTTTTCTTTTCGGCTAAAATCAAGGAAAAGGACTTGGTCTATCCGTTTAGGAAGGTCAATAGTGCTATTAGAGCGCCTGAGACAAATGCAATTTATGAGGTTTTTCAGTCGCATGATTGCTGCCTCTTCGGATTTTGACTTCCACAGCTGGGTGATGTCTCCATCGAAAATCTTGGGATCGTTATATGGATATGCCTTTAAGAACTCGACTAAAGTCATAAAATCGGTCAAGCGATTCTGAATAGGAGTCCCTGTCATTGCCCAACGTCGGCTTGCTTCGATAGCACATATGGCACGAGCTGAAACTGTGTAGCGATCACGGATGTAATGCGCCTCATCTAAGATGAGCCGGTACCAGGTCACGGAAAACAAGAAACTAGACGTTGTGTGGCGCCTTCTCCATTCTGAGGCGATTGTTTGGAAAGTAGTGATAATGATGTCGTAGTGAAGAAGTTGCAGCCTCTGGGTGAGTCGTTGGCTTCCATGGTGTCTGCGCCATTTAAGCGATCCAGGTCGAAGGTATCCAGATAGTTGAGTTTCCCACATATGTAGGAGGGAAGGGGGCACAACTATGAGTGTGCAGCGAACAGGTTGCACTCCTGTGTGGATACTACAGGCAAGACCAGGATTGGGTGCTTCAGTTGGTGGTTTTGTGTCATAGGCGATAAGTGCGATCATTGTCAAGGTCTTCCCTAATCCCATGTGGTCTGCGAGGATGCCACCTCGGAATGGAGAGGGGGGGACCAATTGTGACTCCTCCGTGATGGTGTTAACATATCTGTGCTCATAGTTAAAAGCTCTACTTTAAAGAGGAGAAAAAGTGTTATCATACATTGGGGAGTTGAGCCGATGGCCTTTTATTTTCCAAATGTCCGGTAGGGAGTCATCAAAGCCCCATCCTCGCTCTCTTCGCAACATAAATGTTAATGCTTGCATCTGATGCCTTTCAAACTGTGAGCTTAACTCGTTTACTAATGGGAATTGTTTTCTGCTCACCTAAATAGCGGAGTCATCAAAGAGCAGGGTGCTGCTGTCTCTGGGAGATCTTGCTTGGAATCAACCTCTGCTAGATAGTCAACCGAGCGCTGTATAGTTTCGTATTGGTAGTTTAGGCGATCCATCTCTTGTTCAATGGTCCACGGGGCATCTGGAAATAAACCTGAAAGTCGGTGCGGATTGCGATATCTGACATTTCGATTACAACCTTCAGGGTCTTGGAGGTAGACACCACAGGCGTCCAGATACTCACCGACGTGCTCAAATATGCGGAGTGGTCCGTATAAAATCACAGACAAGTACGATACAATCTTTGGAGAAATCGGGCGTCCTCTGGCCTTCTTCGACGACCCATGCTCCCGCTTAATGGAATGTAATAGTTGAAGGTGCATGTGTTCTTCCTGAGACAAGGCACGGAGATATGTGGCCGGTGTTTCATTAATATGGCCTAGTAAAGTTGAATCTTCTAAGAATATTTCTCCATAACTTCCAAGAATTACGACAAGCGCGCCGTGTTGGCGAGTTGGAGATAATGATTTCGTTAGGGTGATGGGGAGGTCGGCAATCTATGCAAAGTTAACAAATGAGCGTAAATAGATTATAAATGGCTAGCTTGCCATGCCAAAACAAACTTCATCCTCAGGAGTCTCCTCCTGGCTAAAATCGTACAGTTTCTCGTCAACCCCAAAATTCAAGGATTCGTCTAATAGTATACCTCTGGGTTTGCAAAACCCTTGAATTTGGCCAATGCCCACATTTGCTTCGAGGTTCTGGGCGTCGTAGCCTTCAGCATCTTGGACATGAGTGACCGCAGTCCCAACAGCCCGATCATTTTCCTCTCCTGGCCAGAAGCTTCTGCGGGTTTCCTCCTCGCTATCTATTTCCCTCTCAATAACACCCCACACATCATCAAAGCTATCTAGACGGCGACATTTTCTCGGAGGCTGGTCGAGGTGATCGTCGGCAGGTAGGTGTAAGGGAGGACTCGGGGGTCTGTCAGGGAAGGTCTTGAGCGTTAAGATCTTGCCTTCAGAGTTAGGGGGTGTGGGTAGTGTGCACGTCGTCGGCGGGATCAATTCACAATCTAGGCCTTCAGTCAGATTACTATACATCAATTATCACTGAGAACTAACCAGGCAGCTGTAAGACAGCAGACCCCATGCTACATGATGAAACGGTGAAACAAGATTGAGAATTGCTTCAGTAGGACAATGCGACAGGTTGATTTTTGGTAAGAGAGCCTCATGTGTGGCGATGTAATTGACATGCCGCTGAGCACCGAGCTGCGCCTTGCGATCAGCCTCATTGCGTTGCATCCAATCAGCATAATTAGGCCACGTCAATTTGAGGTTGTTAGAAGGTAAAACGCGTGGAAATGGCCCTGAAGTAAATTCACTAAATATGTTCATTAGAAAAGGGCGAATATTGTTGGATGAGAGGCTGTCAAAGATTACCATGGTGGCTTTGCGCAATAGCTAACATTGGAGAGTTACTACGGGGCGGACCCGTGGATCGTTGGTGCACGGACGGATGGACGCTAACGAATTCTCCACGAAGGGTCTGAGAGCCACCTCTACCAAATTTGTACAGTCTTGTGCACGACCCCCTTTGAAAAACAGATTCGGTACGGGCATTCAATTTCGCTAGATTGCCACCAACTGTATATAGCAATCGTAGCGAACGCCTCTGTTCGCGATCGACCTTCCTCCACAGTTTCGCAGTGTTGCGATCTTTGTCAAATATCATGAGGTTTTCACCCTGTACGATATTACCAAATTTCATCGACTTCTCTGTAGAAACAGCATCTTATTCAAGTTTTAGCGGCCACAACGGAGGCGTAGGTAGAAAAGGGGAGAAGAGGAAGCGGACGTCAGGCAACTTTTTCATTGCTTCAATTCGATTCTCCTGGCCAACCAAGGCGATTCTCCAGGACAACCAAAAGGGCCCTTGCGTGCAGCCACAGCCGCTCGCTACAATTACCACGTAGAGTTGGTGGCGATTGAGCGAATTTGAATGTCGCTAAAGGGGGGGAAGCTGGTCGTGCACAAGACTGTATTATATCTTATTACTTTAATAATACTTTTATAAAGTTATAATTTATATATAAAATAATATTAATTACTTAAGATTTTTAATATATTAAAATAATATTAATATTGTATGATTACAGCACCTGTTGTACCAAACGCGTACTTACGCGTTTGGTGCACCAACCACTTGCTTATGACTAATTAGGGGGGAGGGCGCGTCAGTATATAGACCACGTAGTCTACCTCAATAGAATCGACAGTCACCACTATCCAAACGAGCATACAATACTATACGTATTTCGTGCCCCTGGATATGACTCACTTGTATCATTAAGTTGATACAAACAAATATAGTTATTTATTATCCCTTAACCCGTTAAGGCCCTTAGCGTAAGTGGTCTATATAGAAAAGCTTCGTATTTCTAAGAACGGCTGCTTAATTCGGCCGATTTAATTGGTAGGCTCTTATCGATACCGTAAGGACCAATTTTGACGGGTTAAGGGATAGTTAGGCTATAATTTATAAAAAGATTTTTTTTTAAAAAACCTTTAGTTATTACTAAAGTAATGACTATCCCTTAGTTAACCTGCTAACTCTGGTTCTCAGTTATCGATAAGGATTAGCCAATTAGAGGCTCTCGTTGACCTGATTCTTGCCCACTGTGATAAGAACTGCAGCGACGTGAGGTTATTCAAATCCGTGATTTCTATGTATATATATATTTGTAGGCTAATCCTTAGAGTTGAGCTTTGCCAGGTGTTCCTCCCAACAGGGCCCTGTCATGCAGAACGGAATCCTACACACAGAACAGCCCCATCTTGTTCTCGGTGTTGGTGCACAGTGCAGCTTGGCATTGCACCTCAGCGGGTTAAGGGATAAGCTCTTAGACGCTGCGTTAAAGAATTTAAAATATAGAGTGATTTTCTGGCGTGCCTGCCCCGTAACGAGCTAGTCTAAGCTCGGCTAAAATTCTACTACGGAGCGTCTGATTTATGAGATAAGCCAGGCAGAGAACCGAATTAACTCCTCAGGGCCACACGCTTGCTTCTCTTCAAGCGGGTGCCACCGAAAGACTCTAAAGTCATGGCGTCTTCATCTCCAGCACCCCAAGCTCGACTACTCTTTCAGGATGCTTTCGATCGTTTTAGTGATACCGTGAGTAAAGACGACGCTCGGATCTTTCAATCAACAACGTTGCAAGATGTTAGAAATGCCGCTCTTGACCTTGAAAATCAGCTGAGCGACCGAAAATCTCTCCGGAACATGCGACGGATCCTTCCTCTCTTCTCAGGTCTGGAACGGTACTCAAACGTCATTGATACGTTGTGCAATGGGACACCGTATCTACCATGGATATGGGTATGCTTGTATTTAAGCTCACATAAGAAGCGTTTCTAACCAAAACTGATGTCAGGCCCCAATTAAATTAATGCTTCAGGTGAATGATATCCGCGACCCTATCTGTGTCATTTCCTAATATTATTAATTCTTTGCCTTTTCAATATTTTCTATTCCCCGTTTGTGTCAATAAACCAGACGGCTCACCTCAATCTAGCTGGCGTCCAACTACGTTGACGCATTTGAGCAATTGATTACTGCCTACAAACAAATAGCTGAGAACCTTCCACGTTTCGATCGCCTGGCAGACGCATTGATAGATACGCCCGATTTTCAGCAAGTCCTTGCTACTTTCTATGCGGACATACTCGAATTCCATCGCCGTGCCTATAAGTTCTTCCGGAGACGAGGTAATTTAATTTTGGTTATAGAGCTAGCCGCTTATATTGACTCAAGTTGATTTTTAGTTAGGATGGCAGTTTTTCTTTAAATCGTCATGGGCCAACTTCGATACACGGTTCAAAGGCATCCTTGCTGATCTCGCTCGACATAGCGAGCTCATTGATAAAGAGGCAAGCTCTATCGCTATCGTTCAGGCTAAAGACTTAAGGACCCGCTGGCTTGAAGAGACCGCCGAGCGAGAAAGTGAAAGATCAAGCTCTCAGCTCAAAGCTGTTCTATCCTGGTTAGAGGCCACCAAGTTCGAGCAAGAGGATGAGCTGGACAACTTAATACACAATTGCCATGAAGGCAGTTATGAATGGATTTTTGAAAATCCAAAGATTAAATCCTGGATGCGCCAGGGACCTGATCATCCAGTCCTATGGCTGAAAGGCAAGCCGGGATCAGGTAAGTCCCCATTTGCCCCATGTTTGCATACGAACTTCCAATCAGTTCTAATTACTAAGACTTCCTAGGAAAAACCATGCTGTGTTCAAAAATCATACGTTTTGCTCAACAGGAGGAGAACACCACTGTACTCTACTATTTCTGTAACTACGTTTTAGCTGATAGCACTGACTCAAACTGCGGTATAATATTAAGGTCACTCGCTGCGCAGGTTCTCAGAAACAACCCTGATCTAGCTCCACTAATATTTGACGATTACATCAGTCAGGGTTTGATGCCATCGATATCTCAAATGCGGCAAATTATCCCTACCTTATTATCTACCTTCCAGTCAGTCAGGATTATCATAGATGGTCTTGATGAATATGACGACAAAGATCAAAAATTGATATTAACGGAAATTACATCTTTGGCTGTGACTAAGAGCTTAAAGCACTCAACAGCCATCAGCAAGGTTCTGATATCTAGTCGGGACGTTAATCAAATATCACGCATTCTGTCGAGGCGACCGACGGTATCACTCAGCGATGAACAGGCAGCGATCGGTGGTGCTATTCAAGCTTTTGTGCGCTCAAAATTCTCGCAATTGGTCTCTTCCAACCTTGACGACATCTCATTAGAAGAAGATATATTAAAGTTAATAGAGCAAGCCCTCGTAGAGAAAGCAGATGGTGGGTTCAAGTTTTTGTGGGCTATCGGGTGATATGAATTGACTGACATGAAAGCAGGCATGTTTTTATGGGTGCATCTTGTGCTAGCTACGCTTGAGAACGTTTATAGTATTGCTGAGATGCAGAAGTCCATCGACACGCTCCCTAAAGGCTTAAATGAGATGTATGTCCTGATATTCCAGCTCTCCCATCCACAAGCTGATAATGGACCCAGATATAAGCGCATTCTAGAGAAAATGAAAAGTCAGCTCAGTGAACCGAGTCATGACACCGCCATGCGAATCCTTGAGTGGATAGCCTGTGCCGAAAGACCCTTAAAGAAATTCGAAGTTCAGGGCGGTGTTTGTTTGCACCACGACAATATAGTAATTACTGACAATACGAAGCTCTCCAAAAATGTATTTGATCTTTGCAAGCCACTGTTAGAAGATGGGCCAAATGAAACGATTCGATTTATACATTCATCCGTCAAAGAGTGTGTCTATCCCTAGACCCCAATTGTACCAGAAAGGTTGCTAACGTGTCCAGGTATCTCCTCAACCACGAACCGTTTTTTAACGTTTCAACTGCTAACTACGGTATCGCCTTCGCGTGTGTCAGCTATTTAATAGCCGGCCTCTCCTTGATAGACCCTGACCGGACAGGATCCGGACAGTAACTCTTGGCAGTAACTTTACTGTCCGAATCTTTTGCCAAGTTTCATTCTGCCAGTGTAAAATCAGTGGCTTGGAGCTTGTTTTTAGGG
>Ga0307507_10001832_pt1 | contig 46563 bp, 12 predicted proteins | sample 7_EM_MG_FD_207223 | JGI IMG/M metagenome (GOLD analysis project Ga0307507, IMG submission 207223) | Populus trichocarpa ectomycorrhiza microbial communities from riparian zone in the Pacific Northwest, United States - 7_EM | ecosystem: Host-associated > Plants > Roots > Unclassified | place... | reverse complement strand
GAATCTATATCTGAGGCTCGGGAAATCCCTACCGCTGAAGAACAAATAACCGCCGCCCCATTCGTCGAAGCGGGAGCACCAGCCCCACTAGAAGAACCGACAGTAGAAGCCCCAGTTGAAGAGCCCACAGTAGAGGTTCCAGGTATAAACCCTATTTCTCCTACCTTAATGGAGTCTACTACAGCCTTAGAGGATGAATCGGCCCCACCAACTAGAAAGAAGAGCAAAAAGGGTAAAAGTAAAGGCAAGAAGTCTGCCCCGGAGACGCCCCGTGCAGAAAGTCCAGCCCGAGAAGCTCTAGCTCCAGAAGCCACTGAACCTGCAGATGTGGGTCGGGAAGCAACAGCCGTTGAAGAGCCGGTTGCCGTAGCTACGCTAGTGGGGCCGGCAGACACAACTATCACAAAGGATCCTATCGCTGAAGGTTCAACCGAGCCTGCCGAGCCTGTCGAAATTGCTGAACCAGTTCAGCCTGCTCAGCCCATCGAGTTTACCGGGCCTACTAAGTTCACTGAACCTGCCGAGCCTACCGAGTCTGCTCAACCTGTTGAGCTTGTCGAGTCTGTCGCGCCCATCGAGCCTGTCGAGTCACTTGAACCTGCTAAACCCATTGAGGATGAATGGGCTCCCCCAACCCCGTCTAAGAAAATGGGAAAGAAGGGTAAAGGCAAGAAATCTGCGCGAGAGGATCTAGTTCCTGAGAACGTTGAGCCTGTACTTGAAGACCGGGAGATTCTTACTGGTAGAGAGCCAGTAACTGAGGCCTCACCAATTGAAACAGCGGAGACGGCTTCCCCAGAGGATCTTACAGCCATTACCTCAACAGATCCTGCTGAGTCTGTAGAGCCTGCTGAAGATGAGTGGGCCACCTCAACTGCGTCCAAGAAAAAAGGAAAGAAAGGGAAGGGAAAGAAGTCTACGCCAGAGAGCCCAGCCCCAGAAACCATTGAACCCGTTCTTAAAGACCGCGAGGCTTCCGCTATTGAAGAAACAAGCGCTATGGCCCCAGTAGAACTAGCTGAACCTACTAAGTCTCCTGGACTTACCCAACCTGCCGAGGCTGCTGAGGATGAATGGGCATCTTCGCTCCCGATAAAGAAAAAGGGAAAGAAGAGCAAAGGGAAGAAGTCTGCTCCGGAGAGTCCTACCCCTGAAACAGTCGAGCCCGAAACTGTCCTTGAACAACCAGAAACTCCCGCTATCGAAGAACCGGTAATCGCGGCCCTAGCTGAGTTAGTTGAACCTGCTGAGCCTGTTGAGGATGAACGCGCTCCTTCAGTCCCCCCCAAAAAGGGAAAGAAGAGCAAAGGGAAAAAATCCGCACCAGATAGCCCGTCTCCAGAAACTGCTAAGCCTATGCCTGAAGATCGGGAACTCCTAAGCGTCGAGGAACCGACTACTGTTGCCCCAACAGAGCCGACTCCTACAGCTGATGATGAATTGGCTCCCCCTGTCTCTACTAAAAAGAAGGGAAAGAAGGGCAAGGGTAAGAAATCTGCACCAGAGACCCCGGTACCAGAGACGGTTGGGTTTGAGAAGACCAAGCCTGAAGCAGTTGGACCGGAGATGATCGAGCCTAAGACGGTTGAGCTTGAACAAGTTAAGCCTGAAAAAATTGTGCCACAAACAATTGAGCCTGAGAAGATTGGGCCCGACCAGATCAAGTTCGAGCCAATTGAACCAGTGCTTGAGGATCCGGAAGCTCCCACTACTGAAGAGCCAACCCAAGCAGCTCAAGCAGAGGTGGCTGAAGTAGTAGAAACAGCAGAGGATGAGTGGGCTCTTCCAGCACCTACAAAGAAGAAGGGAAAGAAAGGAAAAGGCAAGAAGTCAGCTCCAGAAAGTCCGGTACCAGAAACGACAGAGTTTAAGGAAACTGAGCCCGAGATACCCCAACCTGTGCCTGAGATTCCCGAAACCCCCACCGTCGAAGAACTAGTCACCTTAGCCCCAACGGAAGTAGCTCAAGTGACCCAACCAGCAGAAGTGGCAGAACCAACAGAGACAACAGAGGCCGCAGAGGTTACAGAAGTCGCAGAGGAAGAATGGGGTCCTTCTAAATCAACGAAAAAGAAAGGAAAGAAAAGTAAAGGCAAGAAATCAGCCCCAGAGAGCCCAGTTCCAGAAGTGGTTACTCCAGAAGCCACCGCACCAGCTTCTAGGGAACTTGAGAATTCCATGGTCATAGATTCAGAGGCCGCAGCGCTGAGCGAGCCAGCTGAACAAGTAGAATATACATGGGCCTCTACATCCAGCAAGAAAGAAAAGAAAGGCAAGAAAGGGAAAAAGAGGGTATCGGCAGCACAGACACCGCCATCCGAGTTAGCGGGGCCGGAAACACTTCCTCTACCGGAGGTTTCATTGGAAAAACCAGCAGGTGATAGAGAAATGGAAATCACGCAGCCTATCATCGAACCCACCGAACCGCTTACCGAAGAGAAGCCAGCGGTGGAAGCACAAGTTCTTGAGCAAGACGCCATTCCCCAGGTAGAGCATGAAGCAGAGCCTCCTGCCATCGAGCCTGCGCAAACCTTCACAGAAGCCCTTGAATCCACAGGGTCAACAGCCGACGAAACGCCGATGGCTGAAGTCGAACCCTTGGCACGAGAAATCACTTCATCACACATAGCAAAAGCAGAGCCAGAATTAGCCACCACTGAGCTGGTGCCCGCCTCTACAGATAAACCGAAATCTACAGAACCTTCTATGGAGGAGACAACGGTGTGTGAGGTGGCTGCCCTAAAGCAAGAAATTATTCCGCCAGAGCATGAGGCACAGCCCCTTACGACCAAGCCACCGACCGTCTTAGCAGAACCCATTGAACCACCTGTTGAGGAGAAGCGAGCAACCGAACTAGAAACTCTGGAGCAAGATATTCCTCCACAAGAAGAACATGAAGTGGAACTACTTACCACTGAACCTGCGCCTATCCCTGCAGAAGCCCAGGAATTCATAAGACCGTCTGTAAAGGAAAAAACCGCTGAAATCGAGCCATTAAAAGGAGAAGCTGTTCCGCAAGAAAAGCCAGAAGCGGATTCATCTGTTATCGCGTCTTTGACACTTACGAAAGATATTGGCGAACATGAATCTCCTATTCCTGAGACACCTATCACAGTGATCCCCGAGCCAGAATCTGAGCCTATGGCTCCTGTTTCAATTACCGAGCAGCCCGAAACAGAGACGCCAGTTATTTCAGAGCCTCCGACTGAGGAGCGGACCCTAGAAATCGAGTCTCAGGAGTCCGCCCAAGCAGTAGAACAAGAAATGGAAATACATACGACCCCTGAATCACAAGTTGAGGACGCTCAAGAAGATGAGTGGGCGCCGTCGGCAAGCAAGAAGGCTAGAAGGGGCAAGAAAGGCAAGAAGTCGAAGCAAGCTTCCGTCGCAGCATCACCGCCTGTCGCCGAAGAATTTGAGAAGGTACCAATTGAAACTGGAGAGTTTGAGAGAGGCGAATCTTCCCTTCCTGGAGCTGATGAGTTTGCTAGCGAAACACCGATAAGTCAGCCTCCTAGGGAGCTGGAAATGACAACGGAAACACGCACGGAAACGCTCACGGACACGCCGGCCGCCGAGACTCCAATCGCAGAGAGTAATGATAATTTCATGCCACAAGCTAAGGGTAAGAAGGGAAAGAAGGGTAAGAAAGGCAAACGAGTATCTGCTCCTAGCACCCCTCCGGCTGTACCAGGGCCAGAAGTGGAAAGAGAACAACTCGCAGATACGAAACTTGCCACAGAGGCCGAATCTGAGCCTTCTGAGACTCTTCGAGAGCATGCAGTAGTAGAACCAGTTACTGAGGTTCATGCGCCTGAAGAAGCACTGGCTCCTGCTATCGAAGCGGCTGTGGAAGAACTAACGGCTTCTGTTGAATTGCCGCGAGAAGAGCCAGCAGTTCCTGCTGAGTTATCTCGAGAAGAGCCAACGGCCACCACTGAAGTGCTAGAGGAGGAACCTACAGTTGTATCTGAGTTGCCAAAGGAGCCGCCAACTACTATCGAAGTGTCCCATGAAGAGCCAATAGCCCCTGCAGAGACCTCAATAGAAGAGCCAGTCATTACTTCTGAAATGCGCGAGAAACTTACCACGCCCATTCAAACACTCGAGGAAGAGCCAAATATCGCTACTACTGAGGCGCCTAAAGAAGAATCGCCTGCTGTTATCGAAACACTAACGGAAGAGCCCCCTGACGCTATTGAGTTGCCTAAAGGGGAGCCAGCTACTCCAATCGAAATACTCAAAGAAGAGCCAACTGTTACTGCCACAGAGTTGCCTAAAGAAGAACCGTCGGCTGATCTTGAAATGCTTAAAGAGCCAGATGTTGCCGTTGAAGTACCCGGGGAAGATTCTGCTGCTCCCATTGAACTACCGAAGAAAGAGCATACAACTACACACGAACCTCCTAAAGAAGAGCTGACTGCTACCGAATTGCCGAGTGAACAGCCAACCACTGCTGTCGAGGCATCCGCTAAAGAGTCTATGGCAACTCTTGAAACTCCAAAGGAAGAGCCAGCAGAGGAAGAGAGCTTCTTGGCCACAGGGAAAAGGAAGGGCAAGAAAGGCAAGAAAGGAAAGCAGGCTTCTTCGGCTAGTCCTCCTGCCTTTGAGGAGGAGTATAAGCCCTTTGGTGGCAAATCTTTCGATACTGCAAGCCAATTTCAGAGTGAAGCCACTAGGTCTCTAGAGCCAGTACCCGAAGAAGTTTTTGACATCCCTGAAACCCCTCAGGAAGAAGAACCGTTCGAGCCCTTTGCCCAATCATCGAAAAAGAAGGGCAAGAAGAGTAAGAAGGAGAGGAAAACTTCTGTGCCAAGTACCCCAACTATCGCTGAAGAGCAGGAGCTAGAATCGAAGAGTGATCTCCCTGTGGAGGTACCACCTGAGGCTGCGAGGGAAGTTGTGCTCGAGCCAGTAGAGCAGCCGCAAGAGCAGCCACAAGAGCCATTGCTTGAGATTCCTGGGACGATTGAGCAACCACCTGTTGAAGCTGCAGAAGAGCAATTACCACAAGAGGGGCCGCTGCTTGAAGACCTAGTACGAAAGGAACTATTACGCGGAGAACTGATACCGGAAGAACCACTGCAAGACGGACCAACACATAAAGAACCATTGGCTGAAGAATCAGTGCCAAGGGAGCAGTTCAGCGAGGAGCTTTTGCAAGATCAACCGTCACATAAAGTGCCCTTCCAGGAACAGGCTCTGCAGGAACAAACTTTACAGGAAGAATCTCCACGAGAAGAATTGCAACAACACGTGGATCCTTTGCGTGAGGCAGCGCTACTTAAGACACCATCGCTTGAAGAACCAGTACAGGAGTCACTTTCAGAAGAACCGGTGCAAGGGGAATCATCACGGGAAGAAGTATTGCAAGATAAAGCTTCTCAGGGCTCATTGCCAACGTTTGAAGCTCCGAAGGAAGACACAACTCCTCTAGGTCCGGAGCCGCCACAAGGGGAACCGTCTACACCTGCAGAGGAACCCAAGGATGCGGAAGATGCTGAGGAATTCCTTACCCAGACCAGTAAAAGGAAGGGGAAGAAAGGCAAGAAGTCAAAGCGAGCATCCGTGTCGAGCACTCCACCAGTGACAGAAGAACCGGCGCCGGAGTCAGTGGCAGGGTCACTACCAGAACAAGATCGTGATCTAGCAAGGAGCGAACCTTCCGAAGTGAAAGTTATCGACTTTGCCACGACGTCTCCAAATATTCTGAAAGATGTTCCGACTGAGCAACTAGAATTCGAGCCTGCCACCGCCAAGGAAGAAGCTGAAGATGACCAGATTTGGCCTACCGCGTCCAAAAAGAAAGGCAAGAAAAGAAAGAAAGCGAAACAGGATGTGCAATTATCCACATCTCCAGCAGCCATTGAAGAACCGGAGCCACAGATAGAGCTTGCGCCTAAACCAGCGGTTGAGGAAGAATTCAACGTCAAGAAAGGCAAAAAGGACAAGAAAGGTAAAAAGAAGGCAAAGTCGGCGGACTTCCTTCAACCTGAGGCTGAGCCGGCTTTATCAATACAACGAAACCTCGACGAGGCTCCCACTAGCGCACCTGATCCCATTGAGCCAACAATCTCAGAGAAACTCCCCACACCTCCCGTCCATACCGGCGAATCTAGAGACGTTTCGTCAATTGAAAGAATCGGAACTGACGTGCCTACCGAATCTTCTAATCATTCTCCTGAGAGGGTAGAAGAAATTCTTCCGGAAACAGAATCCACGGGCCCTCCTACTGAGCACACGACCCTTAAAACTACTTTAAGTGATCGGGATGAAGTCTTTGCTACACCAGCACTCGAACAACCGTCGGCCTTGAGCGCACCTCCAGCGGAATTAAAATCCGACATCCTTGTGGTTGAAAGTGAGGAGCAACGGAAACCTTCACTCGGACCTACCCTTGAACGAGAAGTGCCTTTCGAGCGGCAAGAGAATATGGTTCTAGACACCCCTGAAACTAAGAAAGACGATTTCGCAACACCTGCAGAGACATCAATTGATTGGACCCTATCAGAGGTGCCTGTCTTGGTAGCAGAAGAAGCGTCTCAATCTTCAAAAGTCCAGGAACCGACCGCCACCAGCAGTGCTGAGATTCCAAAAGAGACGCCACCTCCGTTGCTTGAGGAGCCGATCACTGCTCCATCTGAAACCCCATTGGTCTCTGAAAAACACGATTCCTTCACAGCGTTAGAAAAGCATCAGGAAATGCCTCTACCTGAAGACAACCTACCTGAAGAGCCTTTACCTGAAGAGCCTTTACCTGAAGAGCATTTGCATAAAGAGCCATTGCCCGAAGAGACACCCGCTCCATTCGCCGAAGCTCTAGCAGAGGGTGAAATCCCATTGGAGGAGCCCGCCGCAATTGAGGAATTCTCCAAAAAGAGCAGAAGGGATAAGAAAAAGGCTAAGAAAGCTAAATCCAGTGCATACGACTGGCCAGAACCTACAGAGTCAGTGCCTGTTGAGTCATCTCTTGCGGAGGCAGAGGAACAGAAATGCGGCGTACCAGAAACATTTAAGCCACAGAACGTTGGTCACGTGGAAGAACCAATCGGCGTCGCACACGTCGTTGTGCCAGCAGAGGAGATATCGGTCCCCGAAGCAGATGTATCCATTCCTGAGCGAACCTTAGACGAGAAGGATCCTGCAGAAGCTCCTGAAGAACAAATGGGCATACAGCCCGAGGCAGCGTTCGGCGTCAAGAATAGTAAGAAGGAGAAGCGCAAATCAAGGAAAGCGACGGCAACTCCAATCGACTTGTCTGGGTTAGCCGAGTCTTCAGCTTTGCCTAAGGAGTCCGAACCTACTACCATCGAGCCCATTGTCGCAACACCACTAGACGAGATCGTTGCTCAGGAAGAAGCAGAGCCTCACCCCGTTACACTGCCCGAACAAATTGAAGCCATTAGCGAGCGCGAAGCACTTGAAGCTGAAGAGTCAACCCCACTTTCTCGCAAGAAAAGCAAAAAAGAGAAACGTAAACAAAAGAAAAGCGCAGTCGCGTCGACTTCAGAACCAGAGGCTTCGCAAGAACTTTCAACGGAGTCTTTAGAACCGACGCTCACAGCCGCTGAACCTGCCTCGGAGCAAAGTGAGCCAATCCCAGTGCCAGAGCCCGCGCAAGACGAAACCCTCGAAACCGCTCCTCAAGAAATTCAAGAGACGGAAACTAGGCCTGAGCGTAGCTTAGATCAAGAAGTTCATACCTCTGAAGTTTCTCAGGATAATATCGGGCATCACGATCCTGCAATTCCTCGAACGTCAATCAGCTTGGACGATGGCGCGCGTGAATTCATTTCAACACTACCACAAGCAGAGCACTTGGCACCATCTTTGGATCAGGCTACTCCAGAAGCGATCGACATTGAGCACGAACTTGCAACTCTTCCGACGCTGGAGCAAAGGAAAGAAGACATTGAATCTCATGACAGCACCGACACTAAGAATGCTATCCTTGAGGAACCGCTGACTTCGGACCAACCTGATGACTCGATTTCATCTAATCTCCTAGTGCATCCCACGATAGGGCCTTCCGTGGTTCCCTTGGCTGAAGATATGGATCTTGATCTAGACATGGGCAAGCCAGCCATCGAATCTGGTTCTGCAGGAGTCGAGATACATAAGGGACTTGTTATGAGTACCGCAGACCCAGCGTTTGACCGGTTCCTTGAACAAACACGTGGGACTCAAGAGCATAATACCGCGGCTTCAAGCGATTTCTCAGAACAATCAACAGCAGAGCAGCTCACAGACTTACCTCTCGATTCAGGCGCGAAGTCCGATGCTATCGCCCCACAAGATAAAGATCAAGGCGTTACACATATTGTGGGACCGGAAGCAGCAATTGAGCAACGCGCTGCATCACCAGCAAGTGATGTCGAATTCGCTGCAGCAGTAGCGGCAGGACTCGAAGAATCTGGCTTTGACGCCAACCTCGTCCTTGATGATCCCTCGTTCCATCAAAGATCGGCGACAGCCTCGGTCGTTGGTGAAGCTGATCCAGAAGAAGTCTTCATCACCACAAGAAAGGGGAAGAAAACCAAGCAAAGTCGCGCTTCTTCGATCGGCCAAGCTACAGAGCCCGAAATTATGACTGACACACAGCGGGAACTAGCTTCTGGCGCTGATACAAAGCCGCCAACGGAAGACACTGTATTCGCTGAGGCGCTGGTTGCTGGGCTTCAAGCCTCTGGATTTGACCCAAATCTTGTTTTAAATGATCCGAAATTTTCTCAGCGACAATCATCTCCTAGCACTGCTCTAGAAGCCGAATCTGGAGAGCTCTTTACAATGCAGAAAAGACCCAAGAAAGGCAAGAAGGGGAAGAAAGGACAAACATCAACATCTGATACCCCTCAAGAATCTGGAACAGCCACTCCGTTGGAAAGTGATCGACAAGTTGTTCCTGAAGCACCAACAGAGCCACAACTTCAGCATACTGAGCCTGGACCTTCAAAACCCTCTGAAATAGCCCCACCTGGCACTTCCGCTGAACAATCAGCTGAACAAGAAGATTATTGGTCATTCACACCAAAGAAGAAGGGAAAGAAAGGTGCTAAGGGCAAGAAGCGGGCTTCCATTGCCCAAGAAGAGAGTGAGGCTCGGGATGTTGGGTCGCCGGCACTTGAAGCCCCACGAACAGAGTCTCCAATTCAAACTCCAGCCTTGGAAACTCCAGCCTTGGAAACCTCTGCTTTTGAGTCTGCACATGAAACGCCTAGTTTTGAGACTCCAGCCTTTGAGGCGCCCACTTATGAGACCCCTAGCCTAGAGCCATCCGTTACCGAAATGCCAGGTTCTGAGCGAGGACTAGGTGGTATCTTCACAGATATAGGCAGCGGCCTTGAAACTCAATTTACCGCCTTACCTTCGGAGGCAGAACGTAAAATAGCTGAGGAATCTCACGAGCACGAGACTTCTCAGAATATGCCACTTACAGAGCCTATCTCCGATTATCCAGTCGAAGGTCAAGGACTGATCCCACGAGACATCGCTGAAGAGACCACGGTTCCCGAAATAGAACCAGACCGCGATATCGCAAAAGAGGCTGAAATTATTGAGGGAACACCTGCGCCCGAAGAGGATGAATGGCAAAATCTACCAAAAAAGAAGGGCAAGAAACGAGCTTCTAAGCAAAACGAGACAGGATCAAAGGAAAAACTCGCTGAACCAAGTACCATCACGGCTATCCCTGCAAGGTTTTTGGCGGAAGAGTCACAAGACCAGCAAGCTTTGAGAGACGTTCAAGATGATGGGAACACAGATATCACAGCTGAGGAAGCAACCAAAGAAGAAGAGGACTGGGCAGCCTTTGGCAGGAAGAGAGGCAAGAAGGGGAAGAAGGGGGCCAAAAAGGGTCCAACAGAGCCATCAGTTTCAACTTTCGAAGAGATTCCTACAGCGAGCGTCCCTAGTCAAATGGTTGCTTCCGAAGCAGAGCCGCCTATTTCGGAACCGATACAGGATACACCGAGCTTACCTATTGAGGAGCAGCTTCCTGTTGAGAGCGGAAAAGGGGCGGATGTTGACCTTGCAGCTCCACAAGAAGAGAAATACGACTTTGCACTCGGAGGAAAGAAAAAGGGCAAGAAAGGGAAGAAGCAGGGAACGCGGGACATTGTGGAAACGTTGGAGGAACCCGAGCGTGAGGCTGAAGTCGAAGAAAAATCAGCAATGGAAACTATGTTACCTATTGCTACCGGAGCAACAGCGCTAGGGGTTCTAGGACACGAGATTGAGGAGCCTCAGGGGGATATTGCCGAAGGCCAGAAACATGAACAAGATGAATGGGCATTACCATCAAAAAAGAAGGGCAAGAAATCAAAGAAGGATAATGCGGTGGAGCAGAGTGTGATAGTAGGAGAGAGAAGTGCGCCAGAACCACAGGTTGAACCCAAGGAGAAACCTGCGAAGGAAGAAGTCGCAGAGCCTACGGCAGTCCTACCAACCGAAAAGGAACAGGTCAAGGAGCCTAGCTTGGCCGCCACAGCCGAAACGCAAGAACCGGAGATCGAGAAAGCTGGGTTAGCTGCAGATGAGGACAACTGGGGTGACTTCACTACCAAAAAAAAGGGAAAGAAAGGCAAGAAGGGTCGGAAAGCAAGTCAGCCAGCAATGCCAGCGTCAGATCCTACCGAGTCTATCGAAAAGTCGGACATGCCAGCTTTAGAAGACATCACACCGGATCTTCCAGGCGGGTCGCATACAACAGAGGCGTTTCAGGGCCAATTTGAAACAGAACCCCACCCCGAAGCTATCCCTATAGAAAAACACTATGTATCGCCACCAGAGCTTTCCGAACAGCTCGTGGAGTCTCCGAAATCTGCAAAGAACTCCCGTGACAAGCACGCAAGTGTTTCCCCTAGTCTAGAAAGAGTGAAACGTCGAGCTTCACCAATTTCAATATTTAATGAGCAACCACAAGAGAAACGAATCCATCTTCCAGAAATCAAATCAAATAACAGGGAAGGTTTAGAAAGAATCAGCGATGAGATTGTCACGACTCAAGAACCGGTAGCTATCTCAAGAACCATCGTGCCTGAAACCACCACTAATAAGCTCCATCTTACTGCTCAACAACCAACCGAGCAAGAGGAGACAACCTCAGCGCAGAACTTCAACAATGAAGGTCTAGCTGCGAATTTAGAACCTGCGTGGTCATTACCTCCAATGCGAGATAGCGCTGTACTCGTCTCAGACTCACCTTTTCTCTCGACATCTCCACCTTTGCACGATGTTATGCGCGACAGTGGCTACCATGACAACCAATTTAGCGCTATGGTGCGTCAAGGCCCAGCGGAAACATTTGAGAAGTCTGTGCTGGAACGAGAAATACCCGAAGAGTCGCAGCATGCGCTTGAAGACGCTGTCGAAAATCGCGGCGATCCCCCACGAGACGCCCGTGAACACGAAGCAACACCAGAGATCCCCAGTACCTCGACGAGTTCTGCGGATCCCCTACGAGTCTCTATTGAATTTGATCCCGACTGGGAACTTTCCGTTGCCAGAAAGCGACCGTCCGAACGGCTTTCCGATAGCGATCCCGAACCCATTACAGCGCCTGTAATTCCAAAAGCTGAGGTCTCGCGTGAAGAAATAGAAAGGTCAAGGAGCCCATCATTTCCAGACCTAGGATTCACAGGAGGTATAGTACCGTCTTCTCCACTTGATGCTACCTCGAAAGAATGTGCATCGTACCTATTCAATTCTTCACCGTCGACTCGAGAGCTACTACCCGAGAACTCTGCTGAATCCCCATATACAGGGCGCATTCAAGCATCGCAGCAGCGTCATATGTCCCCAAGTGCCTCCCCTCAAGTACAAAGGAATACCAGAAAGCGTGTAGAGAAGGAGTCTCATTCACCTGCTATAAAACCTCGAGACCTGCCTACAGCACCTGTCCAGTCGATCTTTGGCCCAACAGAAAGCCGAGAAGTTGAGGCGGAGGGAAAGACAAGCCGCTCAATCTTTGGTGGTCCAACTGAACGAGAGCCGGCCTATTCCACACCGTCAAGAAACGTCAGATCACCCAGTGCTCATCTCGACACTATCAAAGAGAGCAGTCCGGACGAATCTCCTCTGAGCAAGAAAAGCCGTGCAATCACAGATGTTGGAGCGCCAGAGCGGGGTGTCAAATCAGCACGACGATCTGGAACTCCCAAGTCGTTCCACGAGCGTCTGCAGTCTCCACCGCCTCGAAGTGCTGGTGCAACGCCCTCAACTAAGGATGGTCAGCCTGGCGTAACCCAGATTCCTTTCACAACCGACGATGCCCTTTCCCGGCTCTCCTGGCCTCCTGTGGATGAAGAGCATGAGACGGTTGGCATTGATCGAGCTCTGACCCTCACTCCATCGCGGCGACTACCGCATGATCAGCATACTCCAAACATAAATGTTGATCCTACCAAGCGGCGAGGAAGTGAACAGCTATCCCCGAGCAGTCTCAGCGAGCATGACCGATCGGGAGTCAGTGTGGCAAGATACAAAACGCCCGACCACCTTCGGCCTCTCAGTGCTGCGAGCAATCGATCTGCCACGCCGCCACTGCGGCGAATTGATCGCAGCCTATCAGGTGACTTGCGGTCTGCTAGTAGGCTTAGCGAAGGCAAAGCGCGCGACGCTAAAATTTCATCACAACAATCAGCCGTCCCCGGACCGTCAACATACGACCCCTTCAAGGACAAGGGCAAAGCCCGCGCCTTAGACATGGCGGATGTCTATGTAAGTATCATAACTATTTCGAGATGATTATTTGATGGATTTTGATAGCTGACCAACATAACTTGCAGGAGGGCTGGGGCGATGCGCAAGGTTCGCCGCTATCGCCAACGCGACCACCCAGCGTGCGCAAACGCCAAAGCATGCAAATCATGGACTTACAATCCCAAGTCGAGCAACTCGCATCGGACAATCACGCTCTTCAAGATGCCAAGGCCAAAGCAGAACAGGAAATGGAAGCTGCTCATTACCAGCGACAGGTCGACACCCAAGTTATCACCGAAGCTGTCGAGGCACGTGACCGCCGGATTCGCGAAAAGGATATCGAGATTGCCCAGATGCGTGACACCCTGCGCAACCTGGAGCAAGAAATCGCAAGGCTCACCGAGCTCAACCGGAATCTTACAGAAGCTAATAGGAACCTCACTGCCGACACCAATGCCCGATATGCACAGCTGCAGTCTGAGGGAGCTGAAGTGCATCAAAAATGGCAGGAGTCTTCCAGGGCATTAGAAGAGCTGCGCGAACAGCACACCCAACTGACTTCTGGGATGGAAGAAGTTGTGCGCCATGAAATTGCTCTTGCGCTAGACGATCGAAATGCGGAGGTTAAGCGTCTGAACAACGAGCTCGAGTCAGCCATGGAGCAGATCAAGACCTTGCAGAAACAAATGCTTGCCTCGAAGCAAGGTGACAGCTTCCTCGTTGTCCGCGATGAAGATTACTTCGACAGCGCATGCCAACAACTTTGTCAACACGTGCAGCAATGGGTTCTGAGATTCTCAAAGTTTTCTGACACTAGGGCTTGCCGACTCTCCTCTGATGTTGCCAATGATCCCAAACTCGAACCCCCAATGCGAGAGAAGATTGAAACGCGCCTAGACAATGCCATTCTTGATGGTTCGGATGTAGACATGCTTCTCGCAGACCGCGTCAAGCGACGCGATGTCTTCATGTCTGTCGTGATGACGATGATTTGGGAATATGTCTTCACGCGATACCTGTTCGGCATGGACAGAGAACAGCGCCAAAAGCTAAAGTCTCTTGAAAAGACATTATCTGAAGTTGGTCAGTGAACACCTATACGATTCATTTTGTATTCTTGCTAATAACAGTACAGGCCCTACTAAAGCAGTGGCCCAGTGGCGAGCAATTACTCTTACTCTACTCTCTAAACGACAAGCATTCCTCCAACAGCGTGCTCAAGATACCGAAGCTGTTATTCACGAAATATTCAGTACACTAGCTTCGCTATTACCTCCTCCGGCGCATCTCCAAAAGCAGATTCAGGATTCACTTCGCAACGTCATGCGTCTAGCTGTAGAACTATCCATCGAGATGCGGACTCAACGAGCAGAATACATCATGCTGCCGCCATTACAGCCAGAGTACGACGTTAATGGTGATCTCGTAGCAAAGGTCATTTTCAACGCATCACTCATGAACGAGCGCAGTGGCGAGACCACATCAAACGACGACCTTGAGGCGCGAGGTGCAGTTGTCAAGATTGTTCTATTCCCCCTGGTAGTGAAAAAGGGTGACGATTTAGGTGAGGGTGAGGATGAGATAGTGGTATGTCCGGCGCAGGTTCTAGTGGCCAAACCGGCAACCAAAAAGGTGGTGAGGGTGTTGAGCGGAGCGATGGACATAGACAGCCGCAGCACTCGGTCAATGCAGAGTCTAGCGCCCGAGAGTATGGACCTCAGTAGCAACGTTATTTAGATGGCAGGGCATTTTGTAATAAGTTCTCTGGGCCTTTTAATATTCTTTGCGAGGTTCTGGAGTTTATGGTAACGAATTTCCTTTGTGTCTCTTTCGGCAGGCTTTCTGGGTGTTGGCTTGGGTAGGTTGGTTGGCATTCGGTGCATCCTGGGATGTAATAGATCTGTATAGTTTTTTCAAAAAAGTTCATTATTCCTTCCATGTGGTTCTGAGAGTATTTCATATGCAGGTCTCATCTTCATCCTATGCAGCCCACCTAGCTGAACGCCGTCTTCCCCTTGCGTTCCTTGCAAACGCCACTGCAATTAGCCATCTCCGTCAGCTTCAGGTCTATACTAGATATTGGTTAACTATACAACCCAGACACAGGCGCACCTCGGTTCCGCATAACCCCGCAAAATGATGGACCCAGCAATGCTAGGCAGCGCAAGAGCTCATAAGACATTACTCGTAGCTTCTAACTTCTACGTCCTCTCCCCCCAGACCTCTGCCCCAGACCTGTGAAAGTATTTTGTGTCTTGATTTTCTTTATTTCTACACCTTTTTGAGGATAAAAGATAAATCGGATTGCTTCTAAATACCCGAGAAAATGCCGATTCGCAGTGATTGGAAGCTTCAGCGCGAAGGTAACCCAGTTTCAACACCTTCCCAATCGCCCGAACGGAACTTACTAAACACTCTCCTCAGGTATCACGATCGATACTATCGGCCGCCTTATCGGAAAGACGCTCCTCAATCCCGCGCTTACCCTCCCGCTCATCCTCCTCGCGCGATACACGCAAAAAGGCCAATTGCTCACAGCCGACCATGGGCGGGCGTTCCATAACTTGAAGGCGCTGCTGTGGCTAGGTCTGGCCGGTCATATCAGCGGCTTTCTCGACAGTGCAGTTGCGAATAATTGGGTGAATGATACGTACGATTGGGCCAAAGAGATTGTGGTTGTGACTGGTGGAAGCGATGGGATTGGAGCGATTGTGGTGAAGTTGTTGGCGGAGAGGGGCATCAAGGTTTCGGTTTTGGATGTGCAGCCATTGACTTATGAGGGTGAGTTTGAATTCAATATCTCTAAGCTATATATATATGTATATGTGCATATATATTATACGTCTAAACTCGACGACTGGAGACATGGGCAACATGTCTACAGCTCAAAAACGGACTTACTGGCTAACTATCTCTCCGCAGCACCCCCATCCGTCCACTACTTCAGATGCGACCTCTCATCTCCAGCCTCTATCAAGAGCACGGCTTCGGCCGTCCGCAGCACCCTGGGCGACCCAACCATCCTCATCAACAACGCCGGCCTTCGCGCGGCAAGACCATCCTCACAACCACAGAGCAAGACCTCCGCCTCACCTTCAACGTCAACACGCTCTCGCACTACTTCCTCGCGCAGGAGTTCCTGCCGTCCATGGTCCGCGCCAACCACGGCATGGTGGTCACCGTCGCCTCCGCGGCCGCCTACATCACCGCGCCACGGATGGTCGACTACAGCGCGTCGAAGGCCGCAGCGCTAGCGTTCCACGAGGGGCTGAGCGCGGAGCTGACGACGCTATACAACGCGCCGAAAGTGCGCACCGTGGTCATGTGCCAGGGCTACACGCGCACGCGGCTGTTCGAGGGCTTCGAGGACGCCGACAAGCGCGTCAGCTACGCGCTGCAGCCCGAAACGGTCGCCGAGGAGATTGTGAAAGCGGTGCTGGCGGGTCGCAGCAAGCATTTGATGTTGCCGGGCGCCGGCTGGTATATCTCGCAGAAGCTGCGGGGGTGGCCGATTTGGATGCAGTATGGGCTCCGGAAGCGGCTGGTGAGGCTTATGAAGAAGTGGAAGGGGCGGCAGGTCGAGCAGCCGAGTGAGGGGAAGTTGGGCGAGTCAGGGGTGTTGGTTGGTTGAGGGGTTGAGAGGGTGTGGTGTAGGCACGTTTCCGTTGAGAACAAACTATATCCAATCCATTAGTAAGCTTATATCTGGTCGTAGCCCACATTCTCCGCTTCTAATTAGAAATAGGCTCAAAGCTAATATGCCTGCTACAAGGGGGTAACCTGAGCGGGCTGCCCGCCCTCCCTGCTAGCGCTGGTGCTGTTTTAGCCATATAAAGCGTAGCTCTTCGTATTATAAATACGCAGAAGCCACCAGAACAGCTAGATAGTATAAAACAACGGGAAGAGATCCCTGTATCTTGTATCCTAAAAATGCCGAATCTTGTTCGCAGGCAGCGTGGCCACCATCCACCAATAATTCGATACCCAATTCTTCGAGATCCAGGCACCCGACTTACCTACCATGAGCGTAATATTACTTATTCCCTTTCTCAATACGCTGGTTAGAATCACCAAAAGATTACTACCTCCCTTAGTATACCTCGCAGAACTATATTTAAATTCTCTCCAGAATCCATAGACCCCTTAAAAGCAGAGAGGAAGAAAGCCAAATATTAATACTCTAATAAGACAGCGCCTTGTTGCCAGGGCTAAGCTTGATCGCTTCCACTGACGAAAGCCGTTTAAAGAGATTGCTTTTCTAGAGGGTGTCTCTGCCTGCAAGCAATCCTTATATAAGGCCTTTAAAAAGGAGGGCTATTTCCGCCGTATTGCCACAGAGAAACCGCTTATTACACCTGAACAACGAGAGGCTAGGCTAAAATAGGCCTATTCTTACCTAGAATGGACCCCCAAGATGTGGGCAGCAGTAATTTGGACAGATAAAGCGTCTATTTAAACCGGTGGAGGCTAGATCTTTATTACTAGAAGCGCTAAGAAATATAATATTAATTACTATATCCCTAAATTTAGGGGGTGTGACGGGCTCGTATAAATGCTTCTGAACTGAAGCTTGTAGATTGCTACCATACAAGAATACTAAGCTAAGGAGAAGAAGAAGAAGAATCATTTAGGGGCAGTAGGTAGATATGTCGCGAGTGCTGCTAAGGCGCTAGTGGTAAGCGGGCTAATAGCAATTTTGTATGCCGGGCATAGAAAATCCTAATTGGTTAAATATAGCCGGTAATGCGCTCTAGCACCGTTATATTACCCCCCCCTCCTAAAAAAGCCTGCCTTTAGGCTTTGTCTAAGTTCTTTATTATTGTCTAAATTATTATAGTTATCTAACCCCTCTTTTTAGCATTTAACCCAGCTATCTAACTTGTGTAGTGGTCTAGGGAGGTCTGGGTAGGCTAGGTGGAAATCTTATAGCTTATAGGGAGAGTACTTAAAATTAGATGTGGGGTACCATTCTAGATCTTTGTTATAACCTACCTAGCTTGTATAGTATTTTAAGGTATTACGGTCCTTCTTTACTGCTAAGATCTCTTTGACTTCCTATTCTTTGTCCTCTGTAATCTGAATTGGTGGTGGGGGGTTGTTATACTGTCTAGGTAATAGGTCGTCTGTGGCCTTCTGTAGTTGGTTTAGAGAGAAAACAGGGTGGATCTTTATTAACTCTAGTAGCTTAACCTTAAAAGAGTGCCCTACCTTTTTAGGGATTTTATAGGGGCTAGCTATTTAGTGGTCTAGCTTGCGGCTTAGCCTCTAGGTTTTTTAGTTCTTTATTAACACCTATACCTTATCTCCTATATGGAAGTCTACCTTGCGGCGATGTTGGTTTATATTGGACTTTTTCTTCTCTTATGCCCTTTTTATAATTGCTTAGGTAGTCTCCTAGGCCCTATATATTCTCTTAGCGAATATTTGGGTTTCTTTATAGCTAAGGCGTTCGCGGGCTATTATATATCCTATAGGTCTATCCCAATTAAAGGATGTTTATAGCCTGTATCTATAGAGTAACTTAAATGGTGACATTCCTATACTATTATAAGGGAGTGTGAGCTGTGCGTAGTCTATTATAGGTAGTAGTTCCAACTAGTTGTCCTAGTAGTAGTTAATAAAGGGGCGAAGTTGCTAGTTAAGGTACTAGTTTATAATCTTAGTTTAGCCGTTAGTCTAAGGGTAGAATATAGTAGAGAGCTTAATCTTAATCCTAAGAATATGGTAGAATTTGTTCTAGAAGTCTAATATAAACTAAGGTCTATAGTTAGAGATAATTAACTTAGGAGCGCTATAGATCTAGTAGATATTGTCTATGTATATATAGGCCATGTTCTTTACGGTCGTAGTCTTAAAGTAAGGGAGGGAAACGGCTTGCTTACTTAGTTAGTTAACTACTATAAAGGCTATATTATAGCCGTGTTTGTCCTTTAGGAATAATTTAAAGTCCATTGTAATATATTGCTAAGGGCGTTTGGGGACTGGTAGTAGTTACAGCTATCTAGGAGTTTGGTCCCTGGGGGTATTTGTGTATTTATAAGCATAATAATTTCTAATAAATTGTTCTATATCGGATAGGAGTCCTTGCTAATAGTAATAAGGCAATAGTAGTTAGTAGGTCTTATCTTAACTAGGGTGCGCTGTAGAGACTTAATAGTAGGCTTTATAGATTAGCTCTATTTATAGGTTGTTAATATCTGGAACTATAAGCCGTTTTTAGTATAGGAGCAGTCTATCTTCTATTTCTAAACTAGGGTTACCCCCTATAGCTTGATTGCGGAGGGCTTTTAGGGATTTAGCTATGCGGTTCGCGGTTAGGATATGATTAATTAGTCCTATTAGTTTATCTAGGGTCTCTTCTTCTATAGGTGCTACCTTATTCTATTTAAAGCTTAGTTCCTTAAGAATACGTGGGTTAAGTTATTTAGTATAGAGGAGGGCGCGTGTTTAGTACTAAGCCTTTAGCTTATTTTATAGCCCTACGTCCTATTCTCTCCGGGTTAGGGCGTTAGCCTTAGCATTTTGCCTACTAGGGCGGTATATAATTATAAAGAAGAATTAGGAGAGTATTTTGGCCTACTAGGCCTATTAACTAGTAAGTTATTTTATTATTATAAAATACTTAAGGGCTTTATAATCGGTATAAACCTTAATTTAAGAGTCTGTGCTTCTAAGCTCTATACGCCACTAGGATAATAATTATATAATAGCCAATATTTCCTTATTATATACTTTGTAGTTACACTTAGCTAGGGCCATTGTTTTTGAGAAGAATGTAATAGGGTACTATTTACCGTCTAGGTATAGCTATAAAAGGACTCCTGCTACTACCCTATTAGAGGTGTCTGTTTCTAGCATTAATTTAAGGTCTAGGTTATAGTAATAAAGAATTAAGAAGGAAATAAGTTAGTTTTTTAACTCCTTAAAGGCTTTTATACAGTTATTGTTAAAGATAAAAGACGTGTTGTTCTTAGTTAGTCGTACAAGAGGCTTGGCTATAACTCTATAGTTATGGATAAACTGATGGTAGAAATTATAAAAGCTAAGGAAGGACTGGATTTCTTTTATAGTATAAGGGGATTTCTAGTTGTGGATTACCTTAACCTTCTCTAGGTTAACTTTAATTCCTTCTATACTAATAATAAACCTAAGGTACTTTGTGCGTTTTACTCTAAATTTATATTTTTTAATATTAACTTATAGGCCTGCATTCTGTAGTCTCTCTAGGACCTTCTTAATGTGAACTTGGTGCTTAAGTTCGTTGTCTGAGTATATAAGAATGTTGTCTAGGTATACCGTATAGAATTCGTTAAGGTAGTTAAAAAGAATATCGTTTATATACTATTAATAAGTGGCTGGCCCATTTATCAGTCTAAAAGGAAGGACTTTATATTTGTAAGACCTGTAATAGGTGCGGAATATTATTAGGTCTTTTAATATAGGGTTTATCCTAATTTAGTAAAAAGCTTAGCGGATATTAAGCTTAGTAAAGATTTTGGCCTAGCTTAGACGTATAAGGGTTTTATTAATTAAAGGGAGAGGGTACTAATCCTTTTAAGTAATAGCGTTTAGCTTTTAATAGTTAATATAGAAACAAAGGCTTTTATTAGGTTTCTTTATAAATAAAATAGGGGAAGTAAAGGGAGCCTGGCTTGGCTTAATAAACCCTTTATAGAGGTTGTTAATTAGGTACTGCTTTGTTGCCTTTAGTTTCTCTGTAGTTTGCTAGTAAAGGGGGCTGTAGCCTAGGGAGTTATTGGTCTCCAACTAAATCTTATAATTATAGGTTTAGTAGGGGGGTAGTATATTTAAAGCTACTTTTAAGAACGCGTCTCTATAGTTTAAGAGGTAATTAGGGAGGAGGCGCTTAACTAGTTTCTTATTAGTTTCCTCTACTAGCACTTTTTCCCTCTTAGCGATGATCTGGTTAATTTTGTATAAACTAGTAGTAAAGACTTTGTTATCTTTTTGATATATATTAAAGTGGAAACCTATAGCACTAATTACCGCGATATCTACTATAGGGGTGTTATATAATAGTAAGGTTATCTATAGCCTTAGGGGCTTTTGGGGTATTGGCGTTGTCCTTACTCCTTTTAGCTCTTGTTATATCTTCTAAAGGTTGTCCTTTATGTCCTATTAGTACGTCCTCTTCCCTATTAGCCAGATCTCCGTAATTTGGAAGTTGTCTATATTAGTGTCTATTCTACTTCCGTAAGTAGAGTCCTTCTTAACTATAGTCCTTTGGGGGAGTATCCTTGTTAGTATAGAGTTCCTGCTGGCCTTACAGCGGGCATTTTCTTGGGTAAAGGCTAGGTTGCGGTTCCTAATATTTTACTAGTAGATAGGATTAGCCTTCACGGCTAATGTTTTGTGGTTAGTGCGGATTTCCCTAATAAAGGAGGGTAACTTTAGTCTATTCTCTAGCTAGATAAACTGTCTTTATTAAACGTTTAGCCAAATATTAAAGTAGGATATCTATTTTTGGCTAAGAATTATATCGTGTAACCCTAGGTCTAGGATGTAGAAGGGGATACTAAACTAGCGTTGTCTATTAATAGCAATATGTAGCTTTAAAATATGGGTAATTGGCATACTAGCTTAACTATTATAGCCTTTTACTTAAATAGGCTTCTCTAGTTGGGTAGTATTTATATTTAAGAACTTAGTAACATTATTTATATAAGCAGTATTTATAAAGGCAAAGCTATTTACTCTAGTGTTAATAAGGGTAGTTATATTAACTCTATATCTATTTTAAGATACTGTATATAGAACCGTAAAGTATTTTCTACCTATTAGCTAACTTAGATTAATCTCTTTAAGATTAATAGAATACCCTAGAGGGGAGTCTTTTTCTAGGGTTCTTTTTTTCTTAACTTATTAGATGTTTCTTCTTCCTCTATCTCCTTAATATTACCCATATTCTTTGGCTCTAGGTAGGATGTAGTAAAGTAACTATTCTTTCCGTAATTAAAGCACGTGACCATGGTAGGGTTAATTGGGGTATTATAACGAGCATTAGTTAAAGGTATAGTATATAGTAGGTTAGGCGAGGTTTATAGGTAGGTAGTTGTGACCGCTTTTAGTATAAGGGTGGTTGTGGTTTGTCTTCCAACGCTAGCTCCTATTAGTATAGTGGATAGGTTATGGTTGTTATAGGGCTGCTTTAGTTAATTAAAACAAGTATTAATTTATTTTAGTTTTAAATCTAGCAATAAATATTAGGCTGTGAGTCTTTGGTAGGTTAGTAGGTTGTCTAAAGCTACTATAATCTTCTTTTATAGTTGGACTATTAGCTTGTTATATAGGTCTAAATAATAGTTCTTAGGGGGAACCTAGCCTTTGCCTGCTAGGTATAAGAATTAAGTCTAGAACTTAGTAAAGGATTAGTTTAATTTTATTATTAGGCGATTATAGTTATAATAGGCATCCCGTACTTTATTTAGATTAATATAGATAGTAGCTAGATACTATATTATTTTATTAATAGATGTAAACCGAATAGGTGACTTATCCTTAAACTTGGCCTAAAGGTGTTACTAGGTGTCCCTAATAGTTTAACTAAAGAGGTAGAGTATTTTAGCTTCTTTAGAGGGGAAATAGTTGTGGTTAATATAAAGCTTTTTTTGTACCTAAATTCTTTAGTTCTTAAAGGTCGGGTCTATGCCGTCTAATAATAGTGGGGGGTTAGGGAGTTTAATGGACTTTAATTGCTTTGTTATTATGTCCGTACTCTCTAATGTATTGTATTTAGTTAAGTAAATGGGTTAACTAAGGCTTTATAAAGGGGAGGCTAGGCTATTTTATAAGGTAATAAGGCTTTCTAGGATCTCCTTTAGAGTCTCTTGTATACTTTAGGCTTAAAGATGATTGACCTTCTAATTAGCAGCAAGGGCACGAATCTGCTCGTGTATACCTATAATGTTATTATTGTCTTTAATTTCTGATCCTAACTGGATCTCGTATTCCTCTTAGGTAAAGGTAGGTCTTTTAGATAAGCTTGCTTTAGGTACTATTATTAGCTTCCTAAAGTTTGTTAGAATTGTATGATTTGGTTTTAATTCTGGGGTTCTTTTAGGGGGACAGGTTAAGTATAGTCTGGCCTATAAAGTGGGATATTATTAGGGCCTTCTTAGGTGTGGTAGTATAAGTTTTTTAATATCTAAGTATAACGCGTCGACGCATTGTTGCAGACGAAGGTCTTCTTTTAGGGTGGGATATTATTAAGGCCTTCCTAGGCAGTGTATAGAGAGCTTAGTATAATATAATAGGCTTATATAAATGCTTCTAAACCGAAGCTTATAGATTGCTACTATACAAGAATACTAAGCTAAGGAGAAGAAGAAGAAGAATTATTTAGGGGCAGTAGGTAGACATGTCGCGAGTGCCGCCAAGGCGCTAGTGGTAAGCGGGCTAATAGCGATTTTGTATGCCGGGCATGGAAAATCCTGATTGGTTAAATATGGCCGGTAACGCGCTCCAGCACCGTTATAGGGGGTATTTAAGCTAAATAATTTATGGTAGCATCTCTTATGGGAATAAGGGGCCTTTAGTTATTTTTAAAAAGGACTGGTTAATTAAGCTTAGCTATAAGAGGAAGATAATAAATGTTAATGTCTATAGGATATATATATGCCCTAATATTAAGACTTTTGTATGGGAATTATGGTAAATACTATAATACCAGCCTATTCTTATAGAGGATAATGCCTTAATTTACTCAGTAAAAGCAACGCACTTAGCCTAGGAGTAGAATAGGATGCTTATAATAAAATGGCCGGCGAATTCCCCTGATTTAAACCTAATTAAGAATGTCTAGAGGCTGTTAAAAGGGAGAATATAACGTCGGTTTCCTATAACAAAGGAGGAAGTTAGGCAGTACGCTAAGGAGGAATGGGAGAAGCTTAAGCCTAAAGAATTTGAAAAGTATACAGGCAATATAAGGGAGCGTTGCCTTGCTGTAATTGCTGCAGATGGAGGCCCAACGAAATATTAATTATACTGAATAAGCATCTGTTTTAATGTGGCGAGTAAGCACTAACAGGAGGCGCTTGCAGGGAGGGCGGGCAGCCCGCTCAGGTTACCCCCTTGTAGCAGTGCCCCTTCCGCTATCCCGATTGTTAAACTAAAACCCATTAAGAATCCTTGGTGCAGCAAAATGTGCTTATGCTGTGGATGTTCTGAGACTTGCTTATATGTGGTAATGTAAGTTAGTTGAAATGCCAATGGCGGTGGTAACATCAGCTTGCGCTAGGCTCCTTCGAGTCCAGTCGGCTTTCCACAGTGTAAATAGTTTTTACGACGTTGGCGTATTTCAACAGCTACCCCACCACGTGCCTCCCCTGGTACCTGCCGTGACTCAAAGTTTCTTCACGAACAACTTCCAACGCAAATTCTACACCCAGCTACAGTTTCCATCTAACGTCCGCAAATCTTTCTCCGACCCTTTCTCCGACGCCTTCTCCAACGCTTCTCCTATTCTACCTCTAACTCTAGCTTAAGTCCAAGCTCTGTCACGAATATAGAGAATGGCATCGCAATCCTCCAAACGATCCTCCGAAGAACCCCACTACACGCAAGGTCTTGCTAAACGGCTTCACCGAGCTGCCCCTGAACCGCTACTAGGTCTCCCGGCTCCCGCAAATGCACCTTTTATGACGCCGCCGTCTACTCCGCCCTCCAGATCCTCCAATACTCTTGCGACTAACATTTCGTCTCCAACCATGCCAATAAACCGTCCAGCGCCTCCTGTACGCCCTGCAACGCCTAAGACGCCATTAAAGGCCGCCGGTCAGTGGGTGCCAGCGACAAAAGATATTTTTGAGATGAGTCTAGAAGAGATGCATGCGTATATGAGGTTGGTGGGTTGGGAAATCCGTATGCGAAACGCCTCCTCTTAATGGTCATGGGTGTATGCTAACAGCATGATAGACTCATGGAAATCTATCCCGTATGACAACTCTTCAGACCTCGATCACGAAGAGGCTCTATGGTTGGGTGAGGATGGCAATGAGGACCGTAAGTATATAGTCTTAAAGGATTTAAGAAGTATAAAATAAGGACGTAGACTTAGAGTAATATAAGTATTAAAAAGCTATGTATATACTAAAGGGTATTACGGAAGAATTTATTAAGGAATTCTGTAAGGAAATAACTTAAGGGCATAATAGAGCCATGGGCTTAGTATTAAGACTCTAAAAGGAATATATTATTTAAGAAATCTAGGGGTTAGCTAGATAAGTTATAAGAGAATACCTAGATTACTAAAGGAATAAACTAATAAGGTATAAGCCGTATAGAAGGCTATAACCTATTAAAATACTAGAAAAACTATAGGAGGTTATATTATAAAACTTTATTATAAAGTTGTTAGAATTAAAAGACTCTATTACTAAATAGGAATATAATATAATCCTAGTAATAGTAGATAAATTAACTAAATAGGGCTACTTTATAGCATATATAGAAGAAATCTTAGCGGAGGATATAGCTAGAATCTATATTAAAGAAGTATTTATAAAACATAGAGCGCTAATAAAGATTAACATGTTTCACTACCAAGCGCATTACTTTAAAATACACCAAAAAAGTCTAGATTTTAATCTTAAATATCTTAACCACTACTTAATAATATTTTCTAAAAATTTTAATATAAGCTTTTATATATATATATATATTTCAGTGCATATTATAATATAGAGTTTAGGGGCTAAAAATAGAGATGTTTCTAAATATCTCAGCAACCACTAGATTATATGCTTTTATATTATCATAGACACTAGAATAGGTATATAAGAGCTTATATTTAAAGTTTTAGAAAATATTATTAAGTAGTGATTGAGATATTTAAGATTAAAATTTAGGCTTTTTGGTGTATTTTAAAGTGACGCGCTCGGTAGGGTAATGCGCTTAGTAGTGAAACACGTTATATTAGATAGAGACCTAAGATTTATAGCGGTATTTTAGAGGTATTTTAAGCGGAATAAGGGGTTTGCGCAGTAATATTAACTATATACTATTTATAAACGGACGGATAAATAAAAAGACTAAACTAAACGTTAGAGCAATACCTAAGGCATTATATTAATTATATATAAAATAATTAGGTATCGCTATTACTAGTTATATAATTTATATATAATATAATACCGCAAAAAGGAGTAGGAGTATTACTATTTAAGGCAAATTACGGATATAAACTAAGAATATTATTATTACTACGTTAAGCAAAAAAAAAATAAGTAGTATAGCTAAAATAAGAATAAAGACTCTAATAAATCTTTATATAGACCTCTATAGCATAGCTAAGTTAGTATTTAAAAAAAATAAGTACTATAATATTAAGAGATCTAAGGGACTAGATTTTAAAGAGGGGGATAAAGTATAGTTATTATATAAAAACTTTAAGAGCTAATAACTAAGTAAGAAGTTAAACTATATTAGACTAGAAGCATTCAAAATCTTAATAAAAATTTTAGAAGTTATATTATATATTAGCGCTAAAAGAGCTTAAATACTTATATTCTTCTACCTGCCCGCGAAGCCCTACTGCACGCGTCTACGTCGCCGTGGGTGGAAACATCATCTAGAATCCTATTCCTATTAATGGCCAAGTGCAGAGGCGATGGTAGAGAGCCGTCACAGCGCGTACAGCGCTGTCGTTCAACTCTGTGGTGATGGGCCCGCGACATATATAAAGCATCGCCCTTAACAACACCAGGAGCCTCACTGCCTCCACTTGGAGCTCTTATTCTACCATCTAGGGAGGCCTAGCAAGGGAAACTAGGATATAAAAACCACCTAATATATAACTACCTAGCTCACAGCCAGGCCTAAAACTGGCCTTATTTAGCTAGTTAACGTAGACGCGTCCTAGGCGTATAATAGGACACCCTTAGGCTTGCACTAGCTCTAAGATCACAAAGTATATATAATAAAGGCATAGGGATCCTCCTTTTATAAGAACTTATTAAGGTTAACATGTTATAGATACTTTATACAAAACTTATTAAGGCCCTAAGGCCACTATAAAGAACTTATTAAGGCCCTACCTAGAGAACTTATTAAGGCCCCTCTATAAGGGCCTATCTAGTATCCAGTACACTTAGGTAACTTAAAAGAGGGTCTTAATAGGCGTGGTACGCGCAACCTAGTATAGCGACAGCAATATAATAGCAACGCAACAGCAACCAGACGGCTTAACAAGGTAGAAACACAGGCAAAGCTCTAGGCAGCGGAAATATAGGCCAGCTTTAACAGCCCTATAGCGTTTAACTTACAGTCAACTTATAGTTAACCCACAGTTAACTTATAGGTGACTTATAGGAGGGTCTTAATAGGCATAGTACACGCAACCTAATACGCATATATATAAGGCGACTTATAGGAGGGTCTTAATAGGCGTAGTGCTTGCAACCTAATGCATATATATAGGGGAGGCTATAGGGGAAATATAGGCCAGTTAGATAAGGACTTAATAGTTAGAGATATAGGCCAGCTTATAAAAGGGGGGGACACAAGCTTAGTTAGTAGGAGAGGGAAGAGTAGGTCGTCTAGTATAGGACCTAGTATCTCTACGGCCCCTTTCCTACAAGACACAGTCGGCCTATTATAAAGAGACTCTTATAGGCAACGCGAAACGGGAACTAGCAGCAGTATAGGGTATTACGCCCCTATATTACTACTAGCCTCCCATAGGGCGTAGTGCATAGTAGCTACTGCTAGCTCTAAGGACCTTACCCCTTAGTTAGGCCCTAACCTTTAGTGCACCTAGTAGGCAGGCAGGATCACGTCCTAGCTAGAGAGACTACTATATAGCTTAAGAGAACAAATGCGCGTATTAGTATACCAATAAACAGAACCATTCGCCTCTAGGGCGGTATACTAGTGAGGTATACTTAAGGAGCAAATAGAAGTTACTTAGGTAGGGGAGGCTTTTAGCCTAAGCCTTAACTATAAAAGGTACCCAAGGCTTCCATATTATAGGATACAGCCATAACACCCTTATAGGATTACGCCAGTAGGTATATAAAAAGGGAGTTACAACCCCTAGAAGCGGCAGCTTATGCCTATACTAGCAGAAACAATAAAGAAAGGCGTAAAACTAAAGGCTATAGAAGGCTCCTAAGCCATGCAAAAGCATACCAACTCTAGAAGGAGATTCTTATATAGACCGCTAGGGGGCAGTCTAGTACTTAGGTTAACCCCATTATAAAATATCTAAAAGAATGGTAAAACCCCCTATTAATTAGTAGTGGTAGCTAACTGCTTATAGAAAGCCCCCTAGGCCTTTAGGCCTAGGTAACTGAGACTAAATACTAGAAAACTAGGGTAGAGGCCTAGATAAGCAGGCATATTAAACTCTACTATATAACTACCTACCTAAGATGCGAATATAGCTAGCTAAGACAGACACCAAAATACGTAATACTATTATACCCCTTACGCACTAACCGAGAAGTAATGCTCTCAGTAGCTGGTATAGAGAACTATAAGACACTGCTCTTAATATAAAAAGGCCTTAAGGCGGTTACCCAGTGGCTTATTAGCCAAAATATACTAAACCAGTTCTAGGTTGCAAAGGAAATAACAATAAAGGGCGGGAGGGCGAGCAACGGGCGCCCCCTAATAACTCTATAGTAGTAGAGTAAAGTACGATACTAGCGCGTCCGTAGGCTTGTTACAGCAGCAGTAGTTCCCAAGGAGGTCAAAAAATAAGGTAGTAGGAGCACCATAAGTGACTCACAGGCGCCTTACAGGCGCCTTATAGGCAAGTCCCAAAAGGCGGGGAGATGGATCACGGGGTTTTCTCAAGTTGGGTCTTTCTTAAGTTGAGTTTTCTCCCCATATATAAATAAGGAGTAGTCCGCGTGGGCCCAATAGGGATCCGAATCGGACGTTAAGCAATGAATTATTATTATATTCTTCTACCTTTTATCCTAAGGCGTAATTTAGCCTTAAGATAATTTATTTTCTAAGTTAACCAAAGGTAAAATACTTTATAGCAACTAAGTATAATTTAAAAACTAGGAGGAACTATAGAGGACCTTTTTAAAAGGGTAAGTTCGGTAATTCCTTTAAATATATTCTTTTTTACTACATCTAAAGTATTCTCTATTTACGGTTTAAGTTCTTTATTTATTAGTTTCTAAGGGTATATAGGATTAAGTGGCATTAAGGTCTATAGGGTTATATATAGGGCTCTTAAGTTTTAGAGAAGGATCGCGTTTTAGGGTATATACTAGTTTTATAACGTTTTAAACGTAAGGTATAGTTAGTTTAAGAGAATAAGTCTATTTATTATATTAAAGGTCTTTATTTATTTATTAATATATTATAACAAATTTAAATGGATCTTTTGGCAGCTCCCTACCTACTAACTAGGCTTTAATCTCGTCTAAAATAGCTTATTAAAGAGCAGCGACTTTAGCGGCTTTATTCCAATCTAGCTCGCTAATAAGGCCTAAAAATTATAAAAAGAAGCTAGTAAAGTCTTGGTTCCATTATCATAGGTTTTTAAGTTTAGTAATAGCTATATATTCGCGGCTAGCGTTATTATATATTTATTTTAATAGAGAAATAAAGATTTTAAAATTAATAAAGGTGCTATTATAGAAGAATAGATCTATAGTTTATGCAGCGTCCTTACTTAAATAAGACATTCTATAGCTAACCTTGCTGGCTTTAATAGGGTATTAGTTATAGTATATTAAAAGTTTAAGACAGAGCTTAGTTATAAAAGGGCGTAGGTTATTCTAACTTGTATTAAATATTAAAGAATTAAAAAGCTTTTTAGATTTTATAATAAGTACTAGGTTTATTATAGGTATAGGTTAAGCTACTATTACTAGTTTAAGATTTATATTTAACGGGCCAGGCTTAAATACAGTTATTTTAATATTATTTATAGGTATTACTATTAGGGTCTCTAATATAAGTGCTTTAATATTATAGAGTTCTTCGCGGATTGCTCTAATTAATTACTAATACTAGGCTTTTAATATAGCCCGCTGCTAAGCCAAGACATCTATAAAGAACTATTATATTGTAGTTAACTGTTCCCTAACTAGGGTTATAATACTCGTAGTTAACGCGTAGTATTTAAGGTTGTTTGCTATTTTAATAGTAGTTATATTAATATAATATAAGGGCGCGAAGAGATTTTAGAGAAGATTTAAAGGAATAATATAAATTCTATCTAAATCTAAGGATATATAGCTCTTATAAAGAACAAGACGTTATATAAAGAAGAGAAAGGAATAACGAACGAATCTTATAATTAAATAGTTAGGGGTCTTAGTAGTCAATACGTACGTATATATATACACGGTTTTCGACAGACTTTAGTAGAATTTGATTAATCTATTAGAACTTAGCAGAAGTCAATAAAGCTAGCAAAATTCGGCAGAATTTGGTCAAAGCGTTAGAATTTATCTATTAAGTGTTTTACCGAGACATTCCTACTTTAACTAGGCTAGCCCTATTACACTAAACTACTTAAAGCTATTTCCACCTCTACTAGAGGAAAATCCGTTTTGTTATTATTAAGCTTTACTAAACCCTACTCTATAAGCTTCTACTTCTTTAAATAAACCGTTTTTATAAACCTATTTAAGACAGTATAATTAAGTATAAGTAGCTAGTTAAGTGTTAAGTATCTAAGCTTTTTTAGCTTAAAGACACTATATCTTAAATAACGTAGATAATATTAGTATAGGATTAGTGGAGGAGTATATAATAAGGAGTAGGTAATTAAGTTAAGCAGGGGTAGGTAACTAAGCCAGGTGGCAAAACAACCTAATTTAGGTCAATAGTATAACTTTACCTAATAAGAGGATTATAGTTATAAGCCGATTATAATATTTAGATTAGGAGTATCTAATAAGAGGTATTAGAAATAATAAAGGTTACTAAATTAGTAGTAGTATTTTATTGCTTAATGCCTAATACGGATCCTATCTTGTGGCCTACGCAGACTACTCCATTATAGGGGAGAAAAACTTATAAATTTACAGGAAGAAAAACCCTATAGTTAGGGAAGGAAAAACCCTATAAGCCATCTCGGTAGAATAAAAAACCCTAGTTTGCTATATTTATCTATAACAGCGGCCCTATAGGCCTATGGCTACGTCCTATCCTCCTTAGATATTTAAACTCCTTAGAAACTACTACCTCCTTTCTTAGCTTATTTAAAGCTAGGGTTTACTACATCCTAGCTAGGCCTTACCAATCGATTACTATGTGCTTTATATTCCATATCTTAACCATCCCCTATATACTATCTCTTATAAACCATTACTATATACGTTATACCCCCCCCCCCCCCCCTAGGCTGTCAAAGGCATAAGAGGGATTTATCCGTCTTAACTACTAGCTATTATAATACCATAAGGAACAAGCGGGATATATATATACTCTAGGTATCTTCTACTTAGGCCCTAGCTACTAAGCCCTCTCTAAGGGTCACCACTCCGTTAAAAAGAGATAGGGAAAACCGTGGGTTATTATCTAGGTGTGACGGGCTCGTATAATTGCTTCTAAACCAAAGCTTGTAGATTGCTACTATATAAGAATACTAAGCTAAGGAGAAGAAGGAGAAGAAGACTATTGGTAACTAACGAGATATAAGGGGTCGCCAAGGCGCTAGTGGTAGACGAGCCAATAGTAGGCGAGCTAATAGTAAGAGATAGTACTAGATAGTATTAGATAGTATACAACAATATAACAGGTGGCAGAATTTGGCAGGTGACGCGCCCTAGCACCGTTATATTACCCTCCCCTCCTAAAAAAGCCTGCCCTTAGGCTTTATCTAAGTTCTTTATTATCGTTTAAATTATTATAGTTATCTAACCCCTCTTCCCAGCATTTAATCCAGCTGTATAGCTTGCGTGGTGGTTTAGGGAGGTCTAGGTAGGCTAGGTGGAAATCTTATAGCTTATAGGGAGAGTACTTAAAATTGGATACGGGGTACTACTTTAGATCTTTGTTATAGCCTACCTAGCTTATATAGTATTTTAAGGTACTATGGTCCTTCTTAACTGCTAAGATCTCTTTAACTTCCTATTTCTCGTCCTCTACAATCTAAATTAGTGGTAGGGGGTTGTTATACTATCTAGGCAATAGGTTATCCACGGCCTTCCGTAGTTAGTCTAAAAAGAAGATAGAGTGGATCTTTATTAACTCTAGTAGCTTAACCTTAAAAGAGTGCCCTACCTTCTTAGGGATTTTATAGGGGCCAGCTATTTAGTGGTCTAGCTTACAGCTCGGCCTTTAGGTCTTCTAGTTCTTTATTAACACCCATACCTTATCTCCTATATAGAAGTCTACTTCGCAATAATATTAGTTTACGTTAGCCTCTTTCTTCTCTTATACCTTTTTTATAATTACTTAGGCAGTCTCCTAGGCTCTATATATTCTCTTAGTGAATATCTAGGCCTCTTTATAGCTAAGGCGTTTATAGGCCGTTATAGGTCCTATAGGTCTATCCTAATTAAAGGATATTCATGGCTTGTATCTATAGAGTAACTTAAATAGCAATATTCCTATACTACTATAAGGGAGCGTAAGCTGTGCGTAGTCTATTATAGGTAGTAGTTCCGACTAGTTATTCTAGTAGTAGTTAATAAAGGGGCAAAGTTGCTGGTTAAGGTATTAGTTTATAATCTTAGTTTGGCTGTTAGTTTAAGGGTGGAATATAGTAGAGAGCTTAATCTTAATTTTATGGATGTAGTAGAATTTATCCCAGAAGTCTAATATAAATTAGGGCCTATAGTTAGAGATAATTAACTTAGGAGCGCTATAGATCCGGTAAATATTGTTAATATATATATGGGCCATATCCTTTATAGTTGTAGTCTTAAAGTAAGGGAGGGGAATGGCTTGCTTAATTAGTTGGTTAACTACTATAAAGGCCATATTATAGCTATATTTATCCTTTAGAAAGGATTTAAAGTCTATTATAATATGTTGTTAAGGGCGTTTGGGAACTAGTAGTGGTTATAACTATCTAGGGGTTTGGTTCCTAGGGGCATCTACTCGTTTACAAGCATAATAATTCCTAATAAATTATTCTACATTAGATAGGAGTCCTCGCTAGTAGTAGCGAGGCGCTAGTAGTTAATAGGTCTTATCTTGGCTAGGGTACGCCGTAGAGACTTAACAGTAGGCTTTATGGATTAGCTCTATTTATAGGTTATTAACGTCTGGAACTATAAGCTATTCTTAGTATAAGAGTAGTCTATCTTCTATTTCTAAATTAGGGTTACCTTCTATAGCTTAGTCGCGGAGGGCTTTTAGGGATTTAGCTGTGCGGTTTGCGATTAGGATGCGGTTAATTAGTCCTATTAGTTTATCTAGGATCTCTCCTCCTATAGGCGCCAGCTCGTTCTATTTAGGGCTTAGTTTCTTAAGTATATATAGGTTAAGCTATTTAGGACGGAGGAGGGCACGTGTCTAGTGTTAAGCCTTTAGCTTATTGTAACGGAACCTTATAGCAGTAACTACGGTAGGTCCTATTATTAGGCTAAGTATGTAGATATAAACAGGTTAACAATATAATAACAACTGGTGGAGTAGTTGCCTAATAGATTAACTCTAATTATATTCTAAGATTTACTACAAAGAGAGAACTATCTACAGTAGGGACTGAGGTCCTTTAAATACACAACCGTATGCCTACAAAATCCTCTCTTATACGTGAGGTACGTGTTATACGTAAGGTACGTAAGTTCCTCCCGTTCCTTGCGTTTAATATATAGCATACCATATAACCTTGGTTACTATTCCTCGTCACATAGCTCCACCGGCTCCATTCTGGACTATGCCTATATTAACCAACTAGCTTCTTCTAACTCTTCCCTAAGTAGTTATAATATTGTACTTAAGCTCAGACTTGCTGATAAGCAAGCAAGCAAGCAAAACACCCCTCTGCTTGCTTGATTGCCCGATTTGGAAGCTCTCTACTTACTTGCTTGCTTGTTAATTACTTGCCAAGACAGTATAGAATTTAAAGTTCTACAGAAAATCCGCCATGGCTTCGCCCAGTAATAGTACATTGCCCACTAAGCTCCTCCACCATTAATTAATTGTAGTATAAGGTAAGCTCGTTCGCGCGGCTTAAAGGCAGTTCATAAGGCAGACGCGGTAAAGGCAGCGCGTAGATCGCGATCTTGGCGTGGTGTAGAGGATCGGGAGGTAGTAGAGGAAGGAGGTGTAGCAGCTGTTCCTTTGTTAGCTATTAGCTTTATATAAATTAATAGACTTACTACCTTCTCTAGTGGCCTTCTTATAACCCATCTTCTTCCAAGAACGCGTGCATTGTAGAGCAGTAATTATCATTGGCTGTAGCCTAGATTAACAAGGCTCTAGTAGATCACTAGCTTTACTAAATCCTTGCTTACAATCCAAGCTTATAGCTGGTATAGTTAGTATATCAAAGGCGAACTGGGTGAGGCGTGGAAACTTAATTTATATCTACCACTAGTACTTAATTGGATCCTAAGCCAACGGGTGTTCCTTTAGTAGAGAATTAAGCAACTTTCACCACATATACTTATCCTTGCAGACCATCTGGCTTGGTGTTAAGGCACTAGAGTAGGCGTTAATATGGCTGTCACGGCTAGCGGAGGCTCGCACGCGTTTTGGAGGCCGTGCCTCTATTTCTACTAATAAAGGTATCAAACGATCTTTATACTGAAGCCAGAGAGTTTAGAAGGCAGCGTCGCCGCTAATAATCCAATTAGGCCTATCCTTCTACGCGTTCTAGCAGAAGCGCTTAAAATAAGGATGTAGAAGGACTGCTGCGTAATATACTGGAGTATCGTTAAGCTTAAGGTAGTAGTCGTTCAGCTTTGCCTAGGCCGCGTTTAGATTGATCATAAAATGATCCTCTATGGCTTCCTGATTTAGATAGTCCTCTATTATAGCTTCAGCGACATAATCCTTCTTTTCTTTAAAGACTCTAAGCAGCCAATTAAACATAGGAATAACCTCCTAAATCGCGCCGTGTTTACCAGCCTTACCTCTACCTTCTACTAAGCTCGTGGCTTCTTTAAGAGGGCTAAGGATCTCCATATATTTATTAATAATTAACTAATTGTATGCGTTTAAGCTGCTAACGGCAATATAGCGGCGAGGCTTGGGTACCTTCTTGCCTTTAGATCTAAGGGAGGCTATTTCCTTTTTATACTTTATAATCTGGTACTAAGCAAACGAATTAAAAGGCGCTTGGAGCTCGGTAGCTTATTTAAAGGTAGCGTAGTAGCTATTCCAGCGGGTCTTAATAGGCTTAATAAGCTGCTTAATTCAGAAGCCTTTCTGCGGAGGTATGTTCTTATTAACTTAATATTGCTCAAATAGCTATATAAGCTGAGGCGTGTTAATTGAATTAATAAGGTTATAAAGTGTTCCGAGCGGTCCTTCCTTCCGCCACTGCTCTAGGAACTCTTCTTCTTCCGGTATATTTGCATCCTCGTTTTTAAAAGCTTCTTTATTTTTACTGAATATAAGCTGCTAAGCAACTAGATTTAGGATATAGTAAGCGCAGCAGGCGCGCCTATGGGCCTTATTAAAGCTAAATTTAACTGCTAGATAATTCAAACAAGTATCATTCGTGTGGGCGTTGTTAGTAATAAAGTAGCTAAGCTATTCCTTTGTAATCTTAAACGTATTAAGGACGTTGCCAATAACTTCCGCGTAGTTAATTCCTAAGTGCTAGCCGAGCTGCGTAGGTAGAGCAAGTATGTAGTCCACTACACGACCTTCCTTATTAAGGTAATGTACGTATATGCCGGTAAGAGCAAGCTTGCCATTAGGGGTCTGCTAGCCATTAAAGGATATATATAGGAGTGATCTAGAGGCAGCGAGAGTCTTAGTAATAGAGGGGAGGTACGCTTTATAGTCGGCTAGTACATAGTCTGCTACCGCTTAATAATTGAGCCAGAGTACGCGCTCAGCCTTAGGATTCGCAATTCGTATTATACGGCGGAAGGACAAGGTTTTAAACTCTTGTAACGGGTAGTTGTTTTCGGTAAGCCAATTAATAGCTGATTGCTTAAATATAGAGGTATTGAAGCCGCTAATGATTGCGTTAGCAGCTTCTTAAGAGACGTATTGGCCTAAAGCCTGAAGTTGCTTAAGAACGGTGTGCCCGCGCTTTTTTGATTTAAATATAATCTCTCTATTTTTATTGTATCTATGGCCAGGAGTATTTTTAGCAAGATGCGTTTAAGCAGCAGTATTAGCATTTAATATATCATAACGACCAGGGCCTCCACAGTTAAGAATTTTATGTTAGTGGTAGTACTTGTAGATAAAGATAATTTGCTCTAGCTTTACCCAACTTTGGTACCTGTACCCATATTTATAAATAAAGCTAGGTGTCCGCTTTAAGCTATAATAAGGTTTTTAAAGATCTGGAAGTTGTTTCCAGTTAATGCCATTATAATTATTAACATTATCGTTGTCTGCAAGCTGGTCGGGCGCGGCGGCTTCTAATAATGAGACTGTAGGGGCTAAGGGGTTTTCTACGGATATCGCGCTTATATTTACGTTGGTAGGGTCCTGTGCCATAGTGGTAACGGTGGCTAAGTGGGTTCTATCAAATTGGTGGAGTTAGTGATGGATAAGGATAGGAAGGTGTTTATTGTTTACTGTAAGCTGCGCGAGACTTTTGGTCGGCGCGGAAAAACGTTTTAAATAGGCTTAGCGGTTACCTAAAAGGGCTTGTTTACACTATTTGCATTACCTCAGCCACCAGAAAAACACTAAAGGTCTATTACCAACTACTGCTACTACTAAATTAACTATATACAAGCAATAAACAAGTAAGCAAGCAAGCAAGCCCTTCCATTGCTTGCTTGATTGCCCAAAATAAGGCCTCTTGCTTGCTTGCTTGCTTACTGCTAAGACAAGCAAGTAAGCAAGCAAGCAGGGTTTTGCTTGCTTATCAGCAAGTCTGCTTAAGCTATCCGTAATACCATCTCCCTCCTCTTTATCTTCGTCCTTAAAGATTCCTAATATCTCTAAGTCGTCCACTAGAGGTATAATGTCCGTTTAATTAATCTAGTTACCCAGTTAAAGTCCTGTCGGTTCCCATAAGCCTTAGGGTAGAAAGGGGACGCCAGGCGGACAATACAGCAACTATATAGGAGATAGTAAAACAAACGGAACGCCTTATACCAGGACTCGTAATTACCCAAATCCAATGGCTTCGACAGGAAAATACAAACCAAGCATATAATGAGAATAATGAGAGGACACAAGGGGCGCCAGAGACTCGCTAGGGAAACGACAGACAAACATATAGCTCCCTTATCGTCAGCGTACATACACCAGGAATGTAAAAACTCCTTATCCAAAAAGGAATAATTATAAATGGCCTTATATACAACATAAGGCTCTACAACTACAGACTACGCCTGGAACAATATTATCGCTATATATAATGGGGACACACCTAATCCACATACGTAGCATAGGTGTGCTGCGGCCACTGTGCAGGCCCCTATAATATAAGATAATATACAAATTAAGACCAAATAAAATGCGCGAACTGTCACCAAAGCACACATAAGGCGTGGGAGAGAGAAGACTGCATTAAATACAGAAGATGGAAGGAAAGGGCTTAACAGCTACGGGAACAACTATACGCCAGGTTATATAAATGGAAACAACAGGCGATAAGCTAGGGGGACATAGGTATCTTCCTAGCGTTTCCTACCTTTAATACTAGGGGGCTAAGCCAGCCATCCCAAGCCTTAACGGGCCAAAAGTGACGCCGCATAACATCACCAGACTGAATAGGGATATAAGGGATACATAGGATATAAGGGAGAGAACGCCCAGTAGGAAGACCCCCATAGACGGCTATAGCAAGTTTAAGGCCGGGACAATTAAGAATTAGATTTAATGCAGCAAATATAATATACACAGCTGGCTTATAAGGGGCACATAGCTAACTGGCAAGAACAGGGGAAGAACTAGAGGCAATAACAGACTTAAATTTAGAAAGGCTAGTAAAAACACAAGACATAGAAATAGAAAGCTCCATATAAAATAAGTAGTGGCTAGGGAGTAAATATAGGAGATAGAAGTTCTAAACATTTTAGAGAAAGTAGAAATGGAAGAAGTAAGAAGCAAAGGAGAGGCGAAGGACCCCCACTAGGGGTCCGCCACTTGACCATTATATAGTATAACTGCGGCAATACGAACCACCGTCTAGCAAGGCCCCTACTAGACAGTCTAGACTTAGAGAAATACTATATTCTTACTATATAAGAGCCGTATTATAATACCTACATATAATTAACATACTGCCCCTAAGGATTTTAGCTCCTATATAAACTAAAAGCAGCCACACGTATATGCTTTATAATCAGCAAAAATATCAGCCTTGCCTTATAGTTATAACAGGCAGTTAACCCAGATATTATAGTTATAACTATCTAAACATATAGGGGACCAGTACAAATCATTAATGTCTATAACCCTAGGGTTAAAGGGGTAGCATAGATAGAGAATATTATATCTGTAATAAGCTTGCTAGAAACTAAACACGCAGAGTCCATCCTACTAGGAGATATAAACCTCCACTACCCACAGTAGGGGGGCATCTATATTGCTGCTAATTAATAGGCAGAGTGCCTACTAAGAGCTATAGATAACGGGGGCCTTAAGCTAGCTACCCCCCTAGGTGCAATTATATAGCAATAGGGCACTGCCAAAAGTACAATTAACCTTATAATTATGGACAAAAACCTATACCAAAGACTCGAAAGGTGCTCCCCTAAAGAAGAATGGGCACTTACCTTAAACTATATCCCTATCTAAATATAACTAGATTTGGACATCAAGGCGCAACTAAATGGTAAAAGATATATAATAAGGAAGCTTAACGTAGATAGCTTCCTTAATATAATTAAACAATAACTCTAAGACCTAGAAGAAATCCACCTAATACCAAACAAGCGAGGCTTATTGGCTACCCCTAAGGAAATTAGTTAAAGACTAAAAAGGATCTAGGCAGCAATTAAAAGTAGGCTAAAAGAGCACTACCCAGTTTTAAAACCAGGCCCCTATACGCGATACGTATGGTCCGCATAGTGCGCGGCCCTTATAGCCAGCCAACGATAAGCAAGGAGGAAATACACAAGCAGCCACAATTTTAAGGATGAGAGACGATATAAAGACACAAAAAACCAGCTAAAGAATACCCTAAGAAAAGAAGTAAGGAATAACTGGAGATAGTTTATAAACAAATACACTATTAACCTAAGTCTCCCCTATAACAAGGGCCTTTAGACCATAGCAAAATGGGTAAAAAAAAAGGCGGGACGCCTAGTAGAAGATCCATACCTACTACCCCTATAAAGAGCAGGTAAACTATAGGCCATAAGCAACAATAATAAGAAGGTAAAGATCCTTATAGAAAGATTTTTCCCTTAACCGGCTCTAGCAGACCTTAGCGATATTACTAGTGAAACATTAGTGACTCGCCTAAGGGTTAACAGCGACATAATAACTAAAGAAATGGCTAGAACTATTAGCCGCCTCTTAAATAACATAGTACTAGGACTAGATGGGATCCTAAATAAAGCCCTAAAGACCTATAGACCACTTATAGCACCTTGGCTTGCAGACGTAGCCAGAGCATGCTTTGTAATAGGCTATTACCCACAACTTAGAAGATCTATGACAACGGTTGTCTTATAAAAAGAAGGCAAAGCAGACTATTTAATCCCAGGAAGCTACTGCCCTATTGCCTTAGAAAACACCCTAAGCAAGATCTTAGAAAAGGTTATAGCGGACTATATAGTAGATATAGCAGAGGAATACGCCCTACTACTACAAAGCTAAATAGGGGCAAGAAAGAATCGCTTAACACTATTAGCACTTATACTACTTGCTACTACTATTAAAACTGCATGGGCTATGCAAAAGGACTTTATAATATCAATGCTTAGCCTAGATATTAGCGGCGCCTATAATAATATACCCCATAAGCGTCTCCTATACATCCTTAGGGCAAAGGGCTTCCTAAAATGGATTATTTAATTTATTTAAGGATTTACAGGCTAGAAAGAAATATTACTGGTCTTTAGCGGATACTAGAGCCCCCCTATTATAGTCGCAATAGGAATACTATAAGAATTACCTCTATTACCTATACTCTTCCTCTTCTTTATAAGCAACCTACTTAATACCTTTAAGGAAGGGGCAACCTAGGGGATAGGCTTTGTTAATAACATAAACCTAATTACATATAGGCCAACAGCTGCAGAGAACCGTAGGACACTAGAGAAAGCCTATAACACCTATATAAAATAGGCAAGACGATATAAAGTCCAATTCTTACCAGAGAAATACTAGCTAATCTATTTTATAAGAAAACGTAACCAATCTATAGATCTTTAGCATATAATCTATATCTAAGGCTTTAGGGGTTAACCGGTTTAAGGCCTAAGGGTATTAAAAGTGTGGGTAGACAGTAAGCTCTAATAGAGCATATATGCGGCGCAAGCGGCCCATAAGGGCTAAGTATAGTATATCACCATATCCAGAATCGTTAATTCTATATAGGGTCTATGCTTCCAGAGGTCACGCCTACTATATATAGCAGTTATCTGGCTAACTATAACGTATAGATCTAGCATTTGGGCCACTAGAGAAACCGAAAAAGGCCCCCCTAAATCACTCCTTAAACTACTTTAAAAGGTCCAAACAGCCTACCTTAGGAGTATAACAGGTGGGTATAAGCGAACGGCCATAGCACTGCTTAAGAAGGAAGCCAATATTCCCCCCCTATAACTATATATTGAAGCTGATGTAATGCAAAGGGTGTAAAAGAAACGTAACTTTAACGTTATAAAGTATATTAAGACACGCCTAAATAAACTATAGAGGGACCCTAGGGTACCCTATAGGAGAAGGAACCAACAACCCCAAAGTAGGGAAGATATATTAGGAAAACAGGTAAAGAAAGTAGAAGAAGAATAGTGTAGCGCTAGGGCCTAGGCCTATATAGAGGAAAAAGGGAGACGCGTAAGAGGCTAGCAAAGATAACAGTAAGGGAGAGAAAGGAGCCAAAGTAAAGTATAAAAGAGTACTGGAAAACCATCTACTGCAATATAATACTGGTTAAACCAATGCTAGAAAGACAAATAGGAGTTAAAGGTACAGAGGCAAACTTAGGTAAGGGGAACCTAAGCCATAGCATAGGTAACACTATAGGGGGTAAATACCTAAGGGCTCTAAGAGGGCCTAATAAAGGCGGAAAATATAATAGCAATACTCTTAAGGACAGGAATAATAGGACTAAAAGATTGGCTTTACTAGGTAGGTGTCCTAATAGGTAGCCTAAGGTGCGAATATAGCTGGCTAAAACAGATACCAAAACATATAATACTATTATGCCCCTTACGCACCGGCTAAGAAGTAATACTCTTAGCAGCTGGTATAGAAAACTATAATATACTACTCTTAACATAGAAAGGCCTTAAGGCGGCTACCTGGTGGCTTATTAGCCAAAATATACTAGACCAGTTCTGGGTTGTAAAGGAAATAGTAATAGAAGGCAAAGGGGCAAGTAATAGGCGCCCCCTAATAACTCTATAGGAGTAGAGTACAGTATATAATACTAGCGCGTCTGTAGGTTTGTTACGGCAGCAGTGATTCCCAAGGAGGTCAAAAAGTAAGGTAGTAGAGCACTACTAGTGACTTGTAGGCGACTTATAAGCGAGCCCTAAAAGGCAAAGAGACGGATCACAGGGTTTTCTTAAATAGAGTTTTCTCCCCATATGTATATAAGAAGTAGTCCGCGTGGGCCTAACAGGGATCCAAATCGGACGTTAAGCAATGAATAATAATAATAATAATAATTAATCTAGTTAATATCTTTACTTATTATACCTAAAGCATCTTCTTTTTCACACGCGCAATATTATACTCGCACTATTGCTGTTATACTGTTGCTAGGTAAAATAATGCCATCTCTATGTTCTTATTATGCAAAAGAGGGGTTAGTTTATATTGCGCTAGTAAGTCCTTTGTCTTAATAACCCTCTTCTTATTTAGAGTGCACTAAAGCAAACGTTTAATTGTCCTATAACGTTTGCTCTACTTCTAACGCTAAGTATACGTGTCCTATAACTCTTAACAGTCTTTAAGTTCCCTAAGTAACTTATTATAGGGTCTTGCGTTTAATCTACCGCTGTAAAACTTAATAGTGACCTAGCGTAGGCTCTAGCTAAGCTTAAGCGTTCTTAGGATGCGGAGCAGAAAGCCTTAGACACTCGGATTATAGCGTCCGCTTGGTTACTCTATCTTAAGAAGGTTTATAAGAAGGTTCGTTCTAAGAAGTAAAAACTTATTAAGTAGGGTCTTGCTAAGTTAGGTAATAAAAGAGTAGAGTTTCTAGAGAAGGAAATAACTCTAAGTAATATAGTAGTTGCTCCTTCTAAGTTCCCCTTAGGTAACTTATCCTTTAGCAATCCTTTTTTAATACTCCCTAACCTACTTTCTTTTAATACTCCTATACCTTTCCTATAGCGTTTTCTAGGTTGCTTAGTAGTTCCTAGGTAGTCTTACTATAGCCTATTTACTTTACTTTATACTATGCTTTGTTATCTACGTCCTTATAACTAATAATCTTTAAAACTTATTATTCGTCCTCTTCTTACCCTCTATACGTGTCTGCCTTGTAGACTGGTAGCTTAATATTCCCATATGCTGGCTTTAGCATTGCGATATACTATATAGGGTAAATTCTTATTTTGGCTAGTAGGTTTAGCTTATACGTGACTAATAAAATCCTTTACGTGATTTTAAAAGGTCCTAGTCTAATATAGTCTAACTTTTTGCTTAGTTGTCAACTCTTAAAATTTTTATATAGTAGCTATACTTTATTTCCCTCCTTAAGATCTGGTCCCTTAGATCTCTTAGTATTGTAGTACCTTTTTATTTGCTCTTGTACTAGTTTAGCTGCTTCTTTAAGGTCTGTATAAAGATTTACTAAAGTCTCTATTCTTTGCTTGGCTGTGCTACTTATTTTCTTTACTTAATATGGCGATAACGATAATCTTAGCTTATACCCATAATTCGCCTTAAATAGTAACGTTCCCATTCCTTCTTATAGTGTTGCGTTATATATAAACTGTGTAACTGGTAGTAACAATACCCAATTATTCTATGCGTGATTAATATAATGCCTTAGATACTATTCTAGTATCTAGTTTAGTTTTTCTGTCTGTCTATCCGTCTGCAGATAATACGCTGTTAAGGTTACTACGCGATCTCCTTATTCCGCCAAAAATACCTCCTAGAATACTGCTATAAATCTCAGATCTCTATCTAATATAACTTTGTTTAGTGCTCTATGTCTTACAAATACTTCTTTAATATAGATTCTAGTAATATCCTCTGCTAATATTTCTTCTATACACGCTATAAAGTATCCCTACTTTATAAGCTTGTCTACTATTACTAAGATCGTATTATAATCTTGTCCTGTAATAGGGTCTTTTAACTTTGGTAACTTAATAATAAAGTCCTATAATATAACTTCCTATAGTCTTTCTAGTGTCTTAACAGGTTGTAGCCCTCTATACGGCTTATGCCTTATTGGTTTATTTCTTTAGCAATCTAGATATTCTCTTATAACTTATCTCGCTAGTCCCTAGATTCCTTAAATAATATACTCCTTTTAAAGTCTTAACACTAAGCCCGTAGCTCCGTTGTGTCTTTAAGTTAGTCCCTTATGGAATAACTTAATAAACTCTTTTATAATAGACCTTAGAATATAAGTTACTTCTCTATTCTTATACTGTTCCGTGTCTGGGTCCTTTACTTATACTTCTTAGATCCTCTATGTTTAATTACTCTCTAGTAATTTATAGACCTAACCTTCTTTAGTTGCTGTAATCTTTAGGTAATTGTATCTAATTAATCCGTCTTGGTCCTTTTATAGTAAAGCCCCTAATAGCTTCTTACTACTTTGTAGTTTAGCCTTTCTGCTTAGAGCATCTACTCGTGCATTATCTGTACCCTTGGTATACTAAATCTTAAAATGGTATTCTATAAGCATTTCCGCCCATCTAACCTGTCTTTAGTTGAGTTCCTTTGTTATCAGGAATCCTATAAGGTTCTTATAGTCCGTCTTAACCACAAATGGTTTCTCTATGCCTTATAAGAATGCTTTCTATTTCTTTAACGCTGTAACTATACCTAATAACTCCTTATTATAGATGTCATAGTTTAGTTCTGGTAGTGTTATCTTTTAACTATAATACGCTACTAGATGCCATGCGTCCTAATGCATCTATCTTAACAACTGTCTCTAACTTTGGTTAATAGATCTTGAGGATTGGTTCCTAGGTAAACAACTCCTTAAGTTCTTTAAACAACTTCTTTTGCTCTGTTTTCTATACCCACAGTTCCTCTTTCTTTATTAGTCTTATAAATAGCTTAATGCTTTTTAACCACTATGCTATAACCTCCTATAGTAGTTGCAAAACCCTAGGAATAATCTTAACTGTGTAATATTCTCTAGTTCTTGCCAACTAACTATAGCTTCTATTTTCTTTAGGTCTATACTAATTTTTTCTAGTTTAATAATAAATCCTATAAAATTGGTCTTTCTTGTAAAGAACTCATATTTTTTAATAGCTACTGGCATCTGTTCTTCCTATAGTCTCTTTAAAACCTATTTAATGTGTTTCTTATGTTCTTTCTCACTCTCTAAGTAGATAATAATATTGTTAAGGTATACCATAACAAATTCATTAAGGTGTTCTCTTAATATACTATTAATTTGCTTTTAGAATGTTGCTAGTGCGTTTATAAGCCCAAATTGTATAACTAACGGTTTATATAGCCCTTCCTTTGACCTAAAAGCTGCCTTCCTTAATCCTAATCTGATGGTACGCCTACCTCAGATCTATCTTTGTAAAGATCTTCGCGTTGCCTATCCTGTCTTAGATTTTGCTAATTAAGGGTAAAGGATACCTATCCTTTCTAGTAATGCTGTTTAACTGCCTGTAGTTAATACATATCCTAAGTTTTCCGTTTTTCTTTAGGATAAACAGTACTAGATATCCTACTAACGACTATAATAGTCTAATATATCCCTTCTATAAGTTCTCCTAGACAAACTCCTTAAGTGCCACTAACTCTGTTTTAGTAAGCTTATAGATTAGAAAGAACCTTAGACTTATTCCTTCTTCTAATTATATTTTATAGTTTTATACTATATGCTTTAACAGCTTTTTACTTTCTAGTAACCATAACTTTTTACTATACTTGTGGTATCTTTTTAGTACATAACTTAAGCCTTGCTTAGTCTCTTTATATATTGCTCTAACTTAGTACTATACCAACTTAGTTTACTATCGTATCTTGCGTTATTAAGTATCTCTAATATTAACCTAACCTGTAACCCAATCGATCTTTAGATTGTATTTCTATAACTAAGGTATTCCTAGTATCGCCTTATCTTTTCCCAACGGTAGGATATTGAAAGATATTCTAACTGGTCTCCCTTTAATAGTTAACTAAATAGGTACTGTTTTAAGATTAATAATACCTCCTCTATAGGCTATCTAATCTCCTAAGATTATTATAAGTGGATATAGGTGTTCCTTTTATCTATATAGTAACCCTATTCTTTCCACTGCCTTTAGTAATATATGGTTCCTTATTACTCTATTATCTACTAATACTTTAAACTGCTAATCTTACTACTTAACTTATAAGTTTAGGTATTATCCTTAAATTCCTTTAAGGGTCTAAGGCTCTACCACTGGTTCCCTCTAGTCCTATAGGCCTTCTCTTTTCCTAACTATTAGCTGCTAGATCCTGCTTGTACTTAGTCCACCTTTAACTAATACTTAGCTCATTTCTTTTCCTCTACGTGCTATAGACAAGTATTCTCTAGGCAGTCCCACCACTGTTGTTTATCTAGGCATTCTTCTATAAGGAATTTTCCTAGTTAAAGTATTAGGTCTCCTTAACTCTGTACTTCTACTAGGTGCCATCTATGTATATACTTAGCGTCTCTAAACTGTTTTTCCTCTAGTGCTCAATACATCCTTACTAGGTACTTCCGGTTTTTATCTTTTAGTGCTCTATATATGTTATATACATTATCTATATAAGCTATCCACGATAACATATAATACGCTAGGTAACTTAGGTTAACTCTTAGCTTGTCTTTATCCTTAAGTTTAAACTAATACCTGGTTAACTTAACCACTAGTGTTTCCGCTGCGGGTACTAAGATTTATTCTTCTTCTTTTTAGTCCCTAGATCCTTCTTCTAGGTTCCTTAACATCATAATTAACGCTCCTTTAATATAACTTATGCGTTTTTCTATAATAGGTTAATCTTAGACAACTTTTTTGTCTAGCTATATATAAAAGTTTTCCTATTTATTATTATGTTGTTGCTTATACCACTTTCCGTACAACTGGTTTAGTGTATATAGTTTATCTATAAGAAAGTACCTTGTTATTGCTGCGTTGTAATATCCTTTAGTGTGTCTTTCTTTAAATCTAACTAGAATATCTAGATTCTCTTCTTGTTCCAGTTTATCTAACTATTTTGCTCTAGGCGTCCCTGTGACGGCGCTGGGGCGCGTCACCTAGTCAGGGGTTCGCTTAGGGCTTGGCTTGTGTATTTAGACGTAGCCTCACCACTTCTCTTGCTCCTTACCTTGATATCTTCATAATACAGCATTCGTTCGCTTCTGTGACGGGCTCGTACAAATGCTTCTGAACCGAAGCTTGTAGATTGCTACCATACAAGAATACTAAGCTGAGGAGAAGAAGAAGAGGAAAGGAGGCTCTAGGGGGTAATATACATGGTACGGGC
>Ga0307507_10001831_pt1 | contig 46567 bp, 12 predicted proteins | sample 7_EM_MG_FD_207223 | JGI IMG/M metagenome (GOLD analysis project Ga0307507, IMG submission 207223) | Populus trichocarpa ectomycorrhiza microbial communities from riparian zone in the Pacific Northwest, United States - 7_EM | ecosystem: Host-associated > Plants > Roots > Unclassified | place... | reverse complement strand
TGCACGAAGCTCTGCACGAAGCTCTGCACGAAGCTCTGCACGAAGCTCTGCACGAAGCTCTGCACGAAGCTCTGCACGAAGCTCTGCACGAAGCTCTGCACGAAGCTCTACACGAAACTCCGCACGAAGCTCTGCACGAAACTCCGCACGAAGCTCCGCACGAAACTCTGCACGAAACTCTACACGAGGCTCTACACGAGGCTCTACACGAAGCTCTGCGTACGGAGGCTCTACACGAAGCCCCGCATGACACACATTACTATCGGGTCCCCGCTATATTTCCGATAGCCTACACGTGCCTCTGCCAAGTTACCCCTTTGTAGCCACCTTATTTTTTACCCTTCCTTACATCCTCCCTACCTTAGGAGGCACTAGAACGGCAGTTAGTAGAGGACCGTCGCTAGAACTAGACGACCGTTGCCAGAACGAGATGACCGTCCTAGAGCCAGACGACCGTTACCAGAACCAGACAACCGTCGCCAGAACCAGACGACCGTTGCCAGAACCAGACGACGACCGTTTGAACGACCAGCCTGCAAACACCACGAACGATTCAATCAATTAATCGATCGAATTGAACCAGAGCTTTAATATCGGCCTGTCACCGAATCGAATCAAGGCCTCCTAGGGAGGCACCCCAGACGACTACCGTTCGAATGTACAGCCAGCGAACGGCCGTAGAGAACGATTCGAATCAATCAGAGCTTCGATCAGGCCGACTCCTCCCCCGAATTGAACCAGATACTGACGCAGGCAGGCAGGCAGGTAGGTAGGTAGGTAGGTAGGTAGGTAGGTAGGTAGGTAGGTAGGTAAGCAGACAGGTAGGTAGGCAGGTAGGAGAGGACCGTCGCTAGAACCAGAGACCGTCGCCAGAACCAGACGACCGTCGCCAGAGCTAGACGATAATCGTTTGAACGACCAGCCAGCGAACACCACGATTAATTCAATCGATCGATCAAATCGAACCAGAGCCTAGATATTATCCCGTTACCGAATCAAATCAAATCAAGGCCTCTTAGGGAGGCACCCCAGACGACCACCGTTCAAACGTACAGCCAGCGAACGCCCATAGAGAACGATTCAAATTAATACAGTCAATCGCAATCGAATCAAGCAGTGCCTTCGATCGGGCCGACCTCTCCCCCGAATTACAGATACAGACAGGTAGGCATAGACAAGTAGGCACGACAGGTAGGCACAGACAGGTAGACACAGATAGGTAGGCACGAACAGGCAGGACAGGCAGGACAGGCAGGACAGGCAGGACAGGCAGGACAGGCAGGACAGGCAGGCAGGCAGGTACTAGGCCTAGTTAGGAAATCAGTACACGGCCGGCGGATCATCGGGAACACCGCCAATCGACGGTTTGGAGCCTCTGCGAGAGCCTTACCCCTCGTCTCGATCGATCGCTCGACGCCCGAGTAGACACAGACACAGACACAGGTGGTAGGTAGGAAGGATTAATTTAGATTATTTAAATTGCTTAAAGTATAAATAGTTATCTACCTATACGTAAGGCTATAGTAACATTAATAAGTAGAATATAGATTTGTGTATATAATAAGCAATAAGATAGGTAATATAGTGTGGCTTACTAGCTACCGCTTACTACACAGCTGCAAATAACTGCTCTATATAACTAAGATATAGGAAGTAGGCCAAGTAATATTAGCAGCCTTATCCTTCTTTAATCCTATTATAATTAGTAATTTTAAGGAAAGTTTTATTAATGGGGCTATAGGGGCGAATAACCTAGTATATAAGGTATAGAATAAAGCCTAGGATATATAGCTATTTAGCTTACTTAAAGATAAGATTAAGTATTTAGTGTTAATTAGGATAGGTGTTTTATTGCTTATTGTCGGTATACTCGCTTTATTAACGTGCATAAATATCACTTATAGTGGTACGTATGCGGTGTTAAAGTTAGTAGTTAATTATTGTCTTAAAGTAAGGGGTTGCTCCAAGGTTAGATTAGCTAGTCTTGCTTTATAGTCTCGTAACCACGTCACATAACTAACATTCTGTTACAGTGCTGTAATGCAAGTAGGCTAAATAACTACATTGTGGTATGAAGAGGAGAAGAAGATGGAAAGGGGGTATTGTACACAAATAGTAGGGCCAGCCCGCCAAGGCGCTAATAGTGGGCCAGCCAACAGTAGGAAACAGTACGAGACAGTGTACAACAGGTCAGTGCCGTGACAGTACTCCCCTCCCCTAGAAGGTTTGGTCCCTAAACTGAACAAATAACTCTAAAAACAGGTAATGCGCGGGGGCTGGTTTTCGTCGCGAAGATATTAGTTCCGCTTACCGCCCTTAGCTAAGCTAATGGCGATTTTCTATCCCGGGGATAGAAAATCCTGATTGGTTAGTTTAGTAAATAAAGTCGGCAGAACTCTATACCGCCACCAGAATTGATCTGTGTGGCGTTTTGCGGCGTTCCTTGGCAAGAATCTGGCCAATTAGATAACTTTGACCAGTAGTTAAAGTTCTATGACATCTTAACTACTACAAATTAACATCGTGGTTGGCTATAACCTCGGCGTAACTTTTCCTTATTTTGTGCCCAGTCTGGGGGTCTGGGCTTCTTAGGGTGTTGTTTATGGAACTTATATAGTGCGCGCTCGCACCCTTTTAGGGACTTCTTGGGTTCCTAGGTTTCTTTATTATAATACTTCCACTTAATATAATATGTTAGGCCATGCTCGTCCATTTATTTATTATATATATCAAGGATCTTTTCAAATTCCTACTTATCCGTAATATTGCCATTATTATCTCTTTTAGCTATCCTTTCTATGACATTATAACGTTCCTCTTTATTAATGCGTGCTTAACTAGAAATCTCTTTAGGGAACTAGAGGCGGACTTTTAAAGTATAGAAAGACTTATTAACGCGGATATAGTCTAGAAGGTTAACTACAACTACTCCTCTATAGGTAGCTAGGACGGGCTAGGGTCTGTCCTAGTTATTATTCTACTTCCTCTTAGGCTGGTTAGTCTTTATGTTTTTAAGGCTAACTATAACCATGTTATCCTTTTTAAATATTATACCTTCGTCTTGTTTTATATTAGCGTTGTCTTTATAGCGTCGCTAGGAGATACAAGCTAGGGCTTTAAGCTAGGTTAAGATGCGCTTAAAGCGGTTAGCAATAGTATTAGCTTATAGGTACTCCTTCTTTATATATATAGATAGGGCTAATAGCTGGGGGCCCGCTAGTTTAACGCCCAGACGTGGGTTATAGCTATAGTTAGCAAAGAATAGTAAGATTCCCGTGGTTTTATTAATCTAGTTATTTATAGTAAACTTAGTAAGGGGGAGCTAATCTACCCAGTTATCTTAGGTGAAGCTTACGAAGGCGCATAGGTACTTATTTATTGCTGCATTAATAATCTCAGTTTGGCCATCTATTTTAGGGTGCTATGCGGAACTAGGGCTTAGGGTTACCTTTAGGCGCTAGTTTAGGCAATACCAGAAGTTAGAAATAAATAAAGAGCCTTTATTGGAAACAATAGTATTTAGAGCGCCGTGTAACTTATAGATAGTGTGGATAAATGCTTTAATAAGCTCCTTAGTATCTAGGCTAGTAATAGGAATAAAGTGTCTTATCTTCATCAGGCGGTTAATAACGACAAAGATATATCTATATATTTTGCCATTACAAAGGCACTTAGGCAGGTTAACAACGTGGTTAATAGAGATATCAGTCTATAGGCGGACTGATAGTTCTAGTAATTTTAGGAAACTGGGCGGTGCTAAGCGTGGGGTCTTTATATAGAAGCAAAGAGCGCAGTCTTTTACAAAGGTAGCTGTGAACTGTGAAATACCTGGCCACTAATAGGTTTGATTAAGGAGGTCCAACGTCTTAACGCGGCCCGGGTGGCCCGCAGGACCCAAACTATACATACGGTGTATAACTTCTAGTTGGAGTTTAGGTAAATTAGGGACAAATACTTAATTCCTATAGTAGATTAGGCCGTTAACAATTAAACATTTAGATTTATTATAGCGGAGTAACTTCCTAATCTGCTTAGGCCAGCAACGTGCTTTACGGCCTTCCTATTCGCGTAGCGCAGCCAATATATCCCTAGCAAGTTTATTCTCCTTATAGGTATTCTTAATAAGCTCCTTAAGGGGTTTTTTCTTAGGCTTTGGGTCTATTACTATAATAAAGTCTTCAACGCTCTAGTCTTGGGATTTGCTCAGTAGCTCTTCTAGGATAGCGGGGTTAACTTTTTTTTGTAGTAAGATAACGCGGTCTTAGTGTCGTAGACGTTTGTTACTAGCATTAGTAGGTACTACGCCTAGGAGACAGCTAAGAGCGTCTAGGATTATAGCTTTGGTACTAGGCCTATAGGTAATAACAAAGTTGAACTAAGAGAGGAACTTAGCCTATTAGACTTAGCGCTAGTTTAGTTGTTTTATTATTATAAAGGTCTGGAGGTTCTTGTGGTCTATAATAATTTTAAATAGTTGCTCGGTTCCTTGTAGTTTAGGGCGCCATTCTTTTAGTGCTTTTATAATTGCTAGGAGCTCCTTATCGTATATCTTATAGTTATATTCCAGGGCGGAGTGCTTAGCAGAGAAGAATGTAACTGGCTTAAGTTTGCCATCTTCGCCAGCTTGGTAAAGCACTCCTCCTAAAGCCTAGTTTGAGGCGTCTGTCTCTACTACGGTTTTCTTTATATAGTTGTAGTATGCTAGGACTGGTGTTATAGTAAACGCTATCTTTAGTGTCTAAAAGGCTTGTGCTTAATTAGGGCCCTATAACTAATTAGTACTCTTCTTTAGTAGCCTAGTTATAGGTTTAACAACTACGGAGTAGCTTTAGATAAATCGTCAGTAAAAGTTCGCAAAGCTAAGAAATTGCTATAGTTCTTTAATTAACGTTGGGTCCTTCTATTCCTATAGGGCCTGCACCTTCTTAGGGTTTATAGTTATGCCATTAGTCAAGATAATTAAGCTAAGATATTTTGTTTTAGTAGTATAAAACTTAGACTTATTAATATTAATCTATAGTCCGGCGTTGCCGAGTCTCTAGATAACTTTATTTATATATTTAGTATGCTTAGTGCGTGTTTTAGAGAAGATAAGGACATTATTAAGGTAGGCAGTGCAGTAGTCATTAAGGGCGTTATGTAAAATATGGTTAATATAGTTCTGGAACGTGGTGGGCGTATTATAGAGACTAAACAGTATAACTAATATCTTATAAAGTCCAAACCGGGTAATAAATGCTATAAGCCACTTATAACCTTCCGCAATCCGGATCCGGTTAAACATAGCAATTATGTTGAGTTTAGTAAAGTACTTGGCACTATAGAGTGCATTAAGTGTCTCGCGGATTAGTGGCAATGGGTACCAATTCTTAATAGTAACTATGTTTAGGCCTTGGTAGTCATGGCAGATTCGCACGCTACTACTAGGTTTCGCAGCAAGGAGGAGTAGTACGGCGGCTAGTGAGGTTAATTTGCAGATAAAACCCTTATCTAGTATCTTGTTAATCCATTTCTTTACACAACTAAGTTTAGCAGGTAAGAGTGGTCTGTTCTTATAATACGGGGCCTACTTTCCGGGCATAATCTCAATTTTATAGTCCTATAGTCGGTAAGGGGGCAGCTTGTCTACATTCTTAGGAAGGAAGTGTTTAATATATTCGCGAAACTCTTTTAGTAAGCGTTATAGAATATCTTTATAGGTTAATCCTAGTTTGCCTTTTAGGAATTTCTTAACATTAGTATTAACTATCTTTTGGCGTAGAAACTCAGGCTTGGTTTTTAGGTTTGTCTTAAGAAAGTTATAAAAATAAGGGGGTAGCGCTTTACGGGCTTCCTCTATTATATAGTCGCCTTCTACCAGCTAGCGGAAAGATCTTTTTAATAGGTTTGGTACTTCTATTAGGCCTATAGGCAGCTCTTTAAGCAGCTATTAGTGTTCTTCTTATTTAACTAGTTCTACTAGCTCTGCTATATAGATCCTTATTACCTTTATATCTTTTTATTTACAGAACTGGGTAAAATTAACGGTATAAGTATATCTAATGTTGTCTAGGTTGGGGCGTATCTGGTTCTCCGGTGCTACAGCTAGGCTAGCACGGCTTAGTCGGCCTAGGGGGGTGGAAACGAGGCGGCGGCCCTACACGGTATGCGCAGGAGACGGGTATGAGGTTAGGCATTATGGGGGGGAGGTCTCAATTGCTCTGGTTTCGGTCTTAGCTGTAATGTCTTTGGCTGTTATACATGCGGTCACATATGCGTATAGTAAATAACTTAAAGTTAGGTGTCTTGTTAGCTAACCTAGGTTAAGTGGGTGTATATAGGGGACTTATAGTTCTGGCGGTGTTTATTTTTTTAGGGATAGGGCGGTAGTCCAGTCTTCTAGGATCTCCGCTTTGTTTATTGCGTATATTAGGTTATTAGTGTCAGGCACCTCTTTTACTATCGGCTAACGGTATCTAAGCGTTAGCCTTACAATGCGTCCGCATAGTGCTACTCGGTCATAATTGGGAATATACCATGGGAGACAGTTGTAGGCATAGTAATTAGAGTTAAACTTAAGCTCTAAAGCGGGGAAGTCTACCCTTAGGTTATATTTTTTAAGCCAGGGCATTCCAAGAATTACTAGTATAGAGGGTAATAATTTCGTGACGTAGAAAAGCATAGATTCTATATAGTGGCTAATTATCATTTTTACTATAAAGTAGTGGGTAATAAAGCTAGATGGGAGTCCGTTAGTAAGGCGGAGTGGTTTTAGGACTAGGAGTCTTTTTATTATAATATTATGCTTTTTTATAAGCAAGTCTTTATCTGCAAATACTGGTGCTGTACTACCGGTGTCAATAAGGCTTACTATTTCAATAAAAACTTATAGGAGTAGGTTGCGTAGTAAGGAGAGGTAGGTCTAAATAAGGATAGTATTTCTATCATTGTTTGCTGTTCTAAGGTTAAGTAGCAGTTAACTTAGAATAAGGTCTAACTAATCTAGTAGTATAGATCTAATCCTTTTATTCTCCTCCCTGTATAGTTTTAACCCTTAGAGGCGACTTAGTCCAAGGGTTGGCCTTTTAATAACTAACTTATAGGGCTTAGCTAGTGGCTATAGTCTTAGCTGGTGTACCCTAACGTATTAGTCTCTAACGGTGTATATATGCTAGAGGGTACTTTACCGATAACATAGCCAGTCTTATAATTGGTAGCGATATGGAGCACTTATCCGTAGTTCGCGTATGGGACCATTGGCTAGGGCTGTATTGGGGAAGGCTATTGCGGGGGTGGGTTTCTGTGTCCGAACTCACGTCCTTATCCGTGGTTACCGTTTCAGTTGCTATCCCCTCTGCTAAAGAATCCGCCGCGGCTAGGAGGGGGTTGGCGCGGTGGTATTAGGAGGGGATTTAGGTTCGCCCTAGGGTTATAAGCATCTTTCTAGTAGCTAGGTTAACCACATGCTATACAAAGTCTGTTATCCATGTGGTGTCTTTAGATGTTATTAGGGAGGCTACTACTACCGCTACCGAATTTAACGGCGTCAAGGTCCATTAGGTCATTCTATAGTGCCAGTACTAAGGTATTGTTATTAGGTAATATAGGTTAATAGCCGCTAGTGGTACTTGGCTTAGCGGTATTCAGCTTTATATAGTGGGCATAGTTCTGTAGGTTATAAACGAACACGTCCATCTGCTTACTTTAGCCTTTATAGTTAGCATCGCCGATCTTACGGCTAAGGGTAAGGGCTAGGTCTTTTATCTTTAGTAAAATATTCTTTTTAAGCAAGTTTACTTTTTGTTCCTTAGTCTTGTTTGCTTTAATTATTAACTTATTAAGCTCTACTTTTTAGGACCAGTAGTTACACTTACCCTGGCTTAAGGTATCCAACTTATTTTTAGCCGCTTGGGTTGTATTAATGGTCTTATAGTGCTTCCTTATATACACGAGCATAGACTCTTGGTCGGAGAAGGTCCATTTACTTAAGTTGTTTGGGTATATACGTAGTATATCAAGGCTATGCTTGACATAGTTATAGGCCTTATCTATCAGCATGTCTGATATATAGAGGATTTCGTCTATTAGAGTCTTAAAGCACTTTACATCTCTTTAGAAAACGCCTTGGATCTTCGTTTCCTATATTTTAAATTTTTCTTGTTTTTTAATTGGTGATCCCTTGCCATCAAACGGGGTTAGATCTTTTGCTTCACGCTTTTTTCTATAGGGCTCGGTTAGAAGAGGGGAGCCAGTAGCTATATTCTTCTCGGTAATAGTCTGGGTAAGTATAGTAATCTAAAAGCTTAGACTTTATATAGTCTTAGTATATACAAGAGCTTGTTGTTCATTTTGTTATACACATAGTTTAAGCGTCTCAAGAAAGTTAATTCTATGCTAAGCTTCTTCAAGTTAAGACTTTATAGTTCGGCCTTTATTATAGACGGCTTGGAGGCCGTTCTCGACGCTAGTTAAAAAGGTTATACATATGGAAAGGTGCTAGAAGGTTCCTGCCACATTAAGGTTCTTAGGGTACTCTAGGCCATTCCTGATTGCCCAGGCAATATGGGTGTAGGAGGTATTAAAGAGGCAGGCGAGCGCTTCGCGTAGGTTCATTAACGGGGTATTATCCATATTATAGTCGCCCATTTCAAGGGATCTAGGTAAGGCAATTAAAATCTATAAGGCTGGCTATAATGCTGAGATTGTCTATAACTGTACTAAGATTGTTTAAGATTATACTAAGATTATCTAGGACTGTGCTAGGGTTGTCTGGGACTGTGGTATAGTGTTATTGGTTGCGCCGGGTCGCGATTACACTAGGAAAACGGAGACAGTATACTTAGGAAGAGGGAAAAAACAAAGGTCGCAACAGGGCGCAATTAGAGATACCACAAACTGTTACAGTGCTGTAATGCAAGTAGGCTAAATAACTACATTATGGTATGAAGAGGAGAAGAAGATGGAAAGGGGGTATTGTATACAAATAGTAGGGCCAGCCCGCCAAGGCGCTAATGGTGGGCCAGCCAACAGTAGGAAATAGTACGAGACAGTATACAACAGGTCAGTGCCGTGACACATTCCGACACTGGAGCAACTCTAAAAAGAAGGCTAATCTATACTCCAAAGCTAAGCCTACTTCTAGACTATTTGTAGCATATACGTAATAACTAGAGATTTAATTAATATGTAATAGCTTCCATACTTCTTTTACAGGTCCGTAATTATATAACCCGTATTATAGCTTATATAAATGCCTCTAAACCAAAGCTTGTAGAATGCTATATTACGAAAATGCTAAGCTAAGGAGAAGAAGAAGAATTATTAGGGGTAGCAGGTTAATATATTGTGAGGGCCACTAAGGCGCTAGTAATAAGTAAGCCAATGGCAATTTTCTATGCCAGGTATGGAAAATCCTGATTAGCTAGTTAAATTTAGGGTCCACTCCGTTATAATTAGTTATATAACGCTAAGCTAAATCTAAGTTTGTTTGTTTAACCTATCCTATAACTTATAGGTTAATTCGGTTCGTATTAATAAGCTATTAAAGAGCCGTGTAGGGTTTTCCCTTTGTTATGGCGTTAGTAGGGTTGGCCTCTCTATTAATCCATTTTACCTCTATAATCTGTCTCCGTTCGTAGGCTTGCTGGAGGCATATTATATTAATTATTAGGCGTTTTTCTTGGGTGGTTCTAAGTCGTACTAGACAGTTATATAAGGACTTAAAGTTAGTGCAAAGCATAAGTAGGAGGTTAATTTATAGGATCTTATCTACTATAGACTTAATTGTAACGCTAATATTAAAGCCGTGGGCCGTACCGTAGAGTTTAGAAGCTAGTACGCTCTAAGTAACTCTTTTACACTTAACTAAGCTCTAATAGACGATATTAGCCTTCTTTGTAGCATTAGTTAGTATGATGATGTAGCTAATTTATAAAGAGAGGTCCTTATTATTGGCAAATAACGCGTCTGTAAATACTAGTAGCTATAGGGTTTTAATATCTAACTTAATAAACTTAAGGCCTCTATTAGTGTTCTTAATTTGCTAGTTTAGACGCTTATTTAACTATTTTACGTCTTCCTTATTAGGGTTAATTACTTAGGCGGTAAAGGATAAATTAAATAAGGCTTCTAGTTGGCAAACTAAAGTGATATATATACCTTTAGCACGTTGGGCGATATACTAGTCCTTTAGGGTTAAGGTTCTTATAGCTCCTCTTAATCCTATACTTATGGCAAGTTTAGTGCTAATTGTACTAAGGTTTATGTATTGTTGTTCCTAAGTAAGTGTAATGCTCCTATTAGTTAGTAGCTGAATAACTCCACCATTAAACTTAATGGGCGTATTAATAGTAAGCTATTCCTGTTCCTTAGCTATAAACTTGGCCTTATACAGCTTATTTTGCTCTGTATTTGTAAAGGTCTTATCTACTAGGAATAGAGTATTATTAGTTTATAGGCCTATAATGCCGAAGGGCTTGTTACTCTATAGGAGACAGGGGTTGTATATAGACTAGTCCATGTATAACTGTTGGATATAATATAAGTAATATATCTTAAACTAGTGGTTACCAGCTTCTAGTACTCTATAGAGTGGTTTTATAACCTTTAAAACCAAGGCCTCGTTAATCCCAAGTTGCTTAATTAGCTTATATAGAGATTATACGTAGAACTCTTAATTTAGTGTGGTGGTTAATTATATGTAGGCCTGTGAAATATCTTGGAGGTAAAGTTGTGCCTATAGAAGCTTTATGGCGGCAATATAGAGAATTAGTCGTTGGCTAACTTATTAAATGGTTAGTAATTGGGTAAGAACTAGTCCCTTTTCTAAGTTGTTATAAGCTTATATAACTAGTTAGGATTTCTTAAAGGCTTTATTAGTTCCCTTGTTTTTAATCTTATTAATAAATTGTGAATTAAAGAGTTATACGCCTTATGGTATATCTATAAGTCTTATAATCTTGAAAACTCCCTTCTTAAGTAGACCAGTAAGCTCCTTCTGTTGGGAGGCGCTAAATTAAGTACTAAATTAACTGTTATTCTATAGGTAGATGGTGGTGTCAGTTATGGCCGTAAATAGAGGGTATTTATAAGGGCGTCCTCTGCCTTGTTTTAGGGGTTGTTGCTAAGCTTTAGCAGGTCTCTCTAAGATAGTCTTAGGAAGGACTGACCCAGATAGAGGTTTAGGTGGCGATTTTAGTCCAATAATTTGCTCCTGCGATTTAGTTGCTTAAAGGTAAGGTTTTACAACTATAGATTAAAAGACTATAGGTCCGCTAGACAGCTTAATAGTGCATGTTTTACCTTTAATAGTAAGTAAGGTAAATGGCCCGTCCTAATAGCCACTTTGGCCAGTGTTTTCTTCTCTCCAGACTAAAACGGGCGAATTTAGTGGGAGATTATAAATCACATTAGCATTAGGTCCGTTTTGTATATTTAGCGCATTAGCGATCTGTTGTTTAGCTTATAGCTTCTATATCTCTGCCATAGCCTTTTTAATTGTGGCAGCGCGTTGTATAACTGTAGGGGATAGTGTATTGGATTTGACCATTTGGGGGTAGGCTCTAAAGACTAGAAGTGTAGGAACTAGTCCTTTAGGGCTAGCTAAATTGTTAATTACTTTAAACGCTATTTAGAGTCTTATCTCCTTATTAATCTTGGGGATTTTAGTTATAATAATCTAATAGGCTTGCTGTAATAGACTATGGTAGCGCTCTACCATTCTAATGGAGTTATATGCTTTAACCGGTACTCCCTTTATACTAATTCCCATAATGGTGGCGTATTGCTTGAATTCTTTACTAACGAAGTTCTTTCTAGCGTTATGGGTAATTAGGTCTAATAGCCCTAAGTAGGTATTAATCTAGTATATCCATAGAACGTCCTATATGTGTTTAGCGCTAATGTTTTATAGCTATCTACCGGCTTGGAATCGCGTTCCTTTATTAATAATATATAGAAGGGGTGATCCGCTAATGTACATAATGTTAACAATAATATTATAGTTAAAATTAACGTTATTTTATAGGGTGAAGCGGAATCTGCCTAGTAATTTGCTAAACTTCTAATAATAGTAGCAGAACTTAGTTAGTTGTTTAATGGCTATTCTATTAGTTTTATGGCTAGCATAGTAGAGTAGCTTTTGCAATTTCTTAACTAAGGGGTGTCTAAATTGACGATATAGGCGCCGTAGCTCTATATCTGTTAAGTAGTAGGGGTTCGCGTTAAAGGATTTAGATAAATATAACTATAGTAATAAGCTCTATAAAAGAAATGGGTAGCCAAACCGTTGCACTACTGGCACTCTTTTAGTGCGAGTAATAACAACGTTTCTAAGGTTATTGTAGTAGATTTAGAGTCTGTTTATATCCGCTAAACAAAGCAAGAAGGGGGTATCCATATAGACAATATAAAACTATATCTTGCCTATAGGGGTAATAACATCCGCAGTTTTAATAGAGGTAGTAATTCTAATACTAAACTGCATGTTAACTTGTCCTTTGGTTAAGGTATTAAGTTTTATAGATTAGTCCGCGTTCTATAGTGCCTAGAATTATCTGTAACCAGCCGTAGACTTCTTTAACATACTAGTATCAATTATAATTCCTATAAATACTATAGAAGTATAGCGTGAAGCGGCGGTTGTTATGTTATAGTTAAACGGGTTAGTTTCCGTAGTAGGTTCCATAGAGGTTGCAGTAAGTAAATAAGCATAAGCCTTATTAGCTAGTTCTATGCTTATAGAGGTTGCTTTATCTATAGTGAGAGTCCCAAATAATATAAGGTAGTAGCTGTTAGGGTCTTCTAATTCTTCCTCACTGTTATCGTTATTAGTGTTTTTATTAGCGTCTGTATCTAGCACAAGAGCTTTAAAGGTCTTATTATACTTATTATTGTTGTCTTCTTTATAGTAGATAGTGTATTATCTAAAGCGTTCTTTAAAGTTACCGTTGCGGCCCTTATTATTATTAAAACGTCTTTTATACTTATTTCTAGAACGGTTCCGCTCCTCCTCTGTGTATTTCTATAAGCGGCAGCTCTCCTTTTAGCAAATATAGCACTTGGCCTTTGGGGATCTAATGGTGTTTTGTCTATAAGAGCGGGTTCGGTTACGATTGTTACGGATATTACAGCGGTATATGCGATCCGTAAAGTAGGCTCCTTAAGACAGTCTTATTAAGGCCTAGGAAGGGTGTTCCTTCTCCTATATAACTATAGAAGATTGCAACTTACTAATTAACTAGGAGAGGTCTTTAGAAGGGTTGGAAATAGTAATACGGCATACTAGTATTCCTTAGCAAGCGGTGACTAGTTTATTTATAAGGAAGAGGTCTATATAAAACTCTAGGTGTAATCTATAGCGATATTTTAAGAGCTTATTAAGGAGTAGTTGGAAACTCTAATAGATTTGCTTATTAGGGTTCTTATTAATAATTCCTTAGAAGTTGGTGGCGTTCTATTTAATAAGGTTTCTCTGATAGTACTCTAGTCCTTTAAAAAAGTGACGCATGTGGTTATATACCTTAGTAAATAATCTGGTTAAAAGGCTGCTATTATAGTAGTAATCCTAAGTAAGTCCCTTTAGTATGGTTGGGAATATAGTTATATAGCCTTTAGGAGGTAGACTAGCTCTATTATAGATATTATAGAAGATAGTTAACTTAAAGTTAAAGCTATTACTCACTCTATTATACTTCTGGTCGTCTATGTAGATCTTAGTAATAGTGGCTGCCTCCTTGCTATATATAGGCAGGTGCATAGCAGGGTTGGTATTAGTAGTGCTAGGGTAAAGATACTGGGCAGGAGGAGGACTAGGTAGGGTAAGGGCGGTTACTAAAGGGAGGGTAGAGGCAGTTACCGTAGGTAATAATTACTAATTCTGCGTCTATAGGAGTTGAGTAAGGAGAGTAAGTAGTTAATCTTAGGTAGAGGGAGGTGCGGCTTACTATTAGGTGGCGGTTAGTGCAGTTTGCTAGGGTATAGATGCAACAGCTAGTTGGGGTGTCATAGGGGTAGGTATTTGCGTTTTAGGTATTGTGGCTATAGCTATAGGCTGGATTACAGGCGTTAGAGGTAGTGGAGGTAGTTAATAGTTTACAGGCGTTAGCACCGTGTGGGTAGGTAGTGGGCTGCTAGGGGGGGTTATAGGAACTGAAGAGGCTATAACTAACGGGGGTATAGCTTAATTTGATTTTAGAGCTATTTATATTAAGTTAAGTTGTTCTTGTAGTGCCACTATAATTATAGGGCTGACTTCCTTAAGAGCTCCTATAATTTCCTTATCTGTTTATTTGTGAGGTTCCTCTTCTGTAAGAGCATTATATAGAACCTTATAAAGTAGGTATCTGTTGCTATATGTAGCAACATATACTCCTCTTTAGAGTAGGTGAGTATGGAGCTTTGCTCTAGTAATATAGCGTATCTTTCTAAAGTTCTTAATAGTAAAGCCTTCAAATTCTTCCTGGAATAGTAACCATAATATATAATCCATAAAGTTCTTATATATATACTCGTAGATTTTTGTTTCTATATATTCTTCTAGGTCTTTCTCTAAGGCAGTTGCTATATTAATCCCGTAACTATATCTGGCGATTCTCTCCTTCTAATTAATTTCCATATTGTCGTGTCTTTGTGTATGTTGTAGTTTAAGGTTAAGGTTAAGGTTGGGGTTGAGGTTAAGGTTAAGGGTTATAGTTAAAGTCGAGGTTGAGGTTAAGATTAAGGTTTAAGGTAAGGGTGTAAAGGTAAAGGTGTATACGTCCTCTATAGCCGTTGGGCCTATAAAGTGTTCTTAGTAAGACTGCTATTCTCTTAGCGATCTGTTATATTGGCTGTAAGGCTAGTACAAATTCTCTTAAGCTTAAGGGAGGTCGTAATCTTCTCTAAATAAAGATATAATTCTCTAGGCGATTTAACGCGTTAGTAGTTAAGCTAATACGTGGTCTCAAGCTTTAAGGGTAATATAGCTTTCTCCTTTAACTGAAATAGACAAGGCTAGGTAATCCGTGTACTGTTTCTAGTACGGTTCTTAAGCTCTAGCTTATTGCGTATTTCCTGATCTGTACGTCTACTAATTAGTGTTGGTATACTCACTTTATCAACGTGCACGAATATCACTTATAGTGGTACGTATGCGGTGTTGAAGTTGGTAGTTGATTGTTATTTTAAAGTAAGGGGTTGCTCCAAGGTCAGATTAGCTAGTCTCGCTTTATGGTCTTGTGACCACGTCACATGACTAATATTCCGACACTTATACCATTTTAGAATAATATAATTAGTATTAGCTAGAGCCTTTTAGCAATTACTATAGAGACAGAAAAGATAATGGAGTAATTCTCCTATAATAAATTAAGGCTAGATAATACTAGGCGGCACTTTTAGTTTAATATATTAAGAGGACTAGAGGATATTAGGTTAGAAGACTTAAAATAAAAAAATATAATTATTACAGCTATAGATTAATATATTAAGTCTTAAGCAGTATTTAAGTAGATAAAGGCTTACGCTAATAGCATATCTAGAAAAGAATATTAGTATTTTATTTAGCATATTATAATATAGCTTATACTCTATAGCTAACTAGTCTTCTTTTTAAATATAGGAAACTATTAAACACTATTTAGTCTATAACGTATACCTATAGTAAATAAGTTTATAGATTAGCTGTCTAATATAGTAGAACTTAAATAAGCCCTTCTTCTATAGAAATAATACGGCTAATAGAAGGTGTTTGCGCTCTATAGGCTTAGTAAAATAGGTAAAATATAACTTACTATAGAGTTTATAAGGAGGCACTACTAGAAGTTTAGCTTAGTATTTTAGCTTAATAGTAGAACTAAATATAGTCTTAAGTAGAGTATTATAACTTATATAAGCAGGATTCTAGAAGGCCAAATTATAGAAAGTAGTAGAGTATACTCCACAATAAGTACTAGTAATATTAATGCTATTATTAGGGATATAATAAGTTAGCTAAGCTAGCTAGATAATATAGACTAGCTAATAATCTTTAATAATGTTAATAAAGAGAAAGGAGGGGGCAATACTAACCCTAATATATATAATATTACCTATTACCTTCTGGGAGTAGATTATAGGTTAGTTTTAATTATAACCTAACTTACTAACTTAGAGCAGCTTAGTATATTATAAAGGCTAAAAAGGCTTAATATAGAGTAGGTAAAAGCTTTATTTCTAAACTAGTATAGGGGCAGATATAGTAAGGCGATAATACTATAGTCTAATTATATTACTTATATAGAACACCAGTGCTAACTATTTTAGAATAAATTTAGTAGAAAATAAGGAGCTATTTAGGCTCCTAGATAGCTTACTACTAGTAATTATATAGGCTAGTATATATTTGCGATAGAGCAGAATTGGTATTATAAGATATATTGGGCTCTATAAGCAGTAATAGAAGAGCCTTATAGAATCTTAAGACTAGGCTAGTATACCACTTTAAGATTATTTTAACCCCAGTATATAGATAATATAGATAATTTCTGACTATGCTATTTAGGTAAAAAGTATAGTAATAGCTAACTTTCTGCTATTTTAGGCATATTTCAATAATAAAGACCTATAGTATAGTCTTTTTATAGAAGTAAGTATGCAGTCTAAAGCTATAGCGGGTTATTTATTAGAGTGGCTTTCTAATATTATAAATAATAAAGTTAATTTTATTGCAGTAATATAGCTTTTATATAGCTATTCTTTAGTTAAAGGTATATAGGATATAGTGAGCTATACAACTTACCTAGTTATATATAGATGGGTATTTTATATATAGGATAAGGAATAGCAGGCGGTCTTTACCTAGCTAATAGTAGTAGTAGTTAGATAGGCAGTACCAGATAGCTTAAAAAAAGAGTATTTAGGCATATAATATTGGCTCTTAGCTTATATATAGTAGTGCTATTAGTAGGTTATAAGGTAAGTAATAGATATAGGGCTAGATTAGGAGGGACTAATATAAGTAAAGCGGATATAAAGTATAACTATATAATGCTAGGTGCAATTTATAGGCTAAGAATGCTATATATGGACTAGGGTAAGCTAGGTAAAGTAGAGAAGATATACTAGTAAGCGTTAAAAGGAAAGGAGAAGGCACTTAGGCAGAACTATATATTAATACTTAATATGGTTAATAACTTAGGTGATCTCTATACGGACTAGGGCAAGCTAGGTAAGGCAAAGAAAATATACTAGTAAGTACTAGAAGGAAAGGAGAAGGCACTTAGGTAGGACTATACATTAACACTTAATATAGTGGGTAACTTAGGCAACCTTTATAAATCCTAAGGTAAGCTAGGTAAGGTAGAGAAAATATACTAGTAAGCACTAAAAGGATATAAGAAGGCACTTAAGCGGGACTATACATTAATACTTAATATAGTAGGTAACTTAGGTAACCTCTATAAATTTTAGGGCAAGCTAGGTAAGGCAGAAAAGATATATTAGTAAGTGCTAAAAGGATATAAGAAGGCGTTTAGGCTAGAACTTACTGTATCTTATATATTAGTGCTTAATACCATCTATAACTAGGCCTGCTATTTACTAGCTAAGGCAATATAGGCAAAGCTAGAGCAATGTACTTAAGGGCTCTAGTAGGCTACTAGAAAGTCTTTAGAAATGACTACTTAAGGTATTAGAGTCTATGGGGCTGTCTAACTACTTTAGAGGCTTTAGTAAAGATAGTCCTGTTAATATATATAAAGGCAGATAAGATATATAGACTATTAATAAATATACCTGGACCTTATATATAAGGAACTAAATCAGCCTTTAGAATAAATAGACTTCTTAAAAAGTTTGGCCTAAGGTAGACAAGGCTTATATCTATTAACTATTAAGTATTCTTAGGCTTTTAGTAATACTAGTTTATATTATAAGATAGCATTACCTATATATACACATCTATTATTACTTACCTAACTATATACTAAAGCAGTAGTTGGTTTTGCTATATAAGCTATTCCAGATATAAATTATCCTTAGAATCCTTTTATGTAATATCTTGAGTGAATAAGGTTTAGAATCTATCTTTATGCCTATTCTCTCTTTTCTAAGCGTATCTTCCCCACCTTTCCAAAAATGTTTAAGGTTGTAACTTGTAAGGATTGTTACGGCGCTGGTGGAAAACGGTGGATCTTAGCAGATGTGGATTATGGTAGACGCGAGTTACGTGACTCGAGGACCGTATAAAATGTCGAGCGGCGCTGCTATTCTTCTCCTTCCTTTCTCTAGCTTTGGATCCTCGTTTATAGACTACTAATTGTACAGGCTTGCGCGTCCCTCCTGCCGTGCTCGTGCCTTGATTAACTGAGTTGCTAACATTATCCAAAGCTTGTCACCACTCTCTCTTCCTGAGAAGGAACTTAAATATATCTACAAAACCATAAACAGAACAAGGAAACAGAACAGGACCCTAAGGACATTACCAGAACCAAAAGAACACGAATAGAACGTGAAACCTAAAGAATAGGACACGCACGGACTAGAACCCTAGAAAATAAACAAACACCGGAAATTACCTAGTACCCCTACCACTATGCTAAGAAATACAGTAGCTGGTAAAGCTGCTGTAGGACCTGTAAATACCTCTAATGGTGAAATAGTTGCCGTCTTAACCCCCTAGGAAGAGCTTGTAGTAGCTAATGCTGAAATTAAACGGCTCTAAGAGCTGTTTGAAACTAGAGACACCCTTACACCTAGTAATGAATTATTGGATACCTAGAGGCTTGCTATAGTCCTTAAGGCCCTAGCCTAATGTATAGTATTAGTATCGTCGCGATCCGCGAAGGTTGCAGACCCCCTATTGCTTACGGATGGAACCGACCCTATATTCGACAACTGGAAGCTTTAACTGTAGGATAAGCTTAAAGTTAATACGGACCACTTTCCTAATGCCTAAGCTAAAATAGCATACGTCTTCGGCTGTACTGGTGGTGATGTATAGATACACCTACGTCTGTAATACGCCTAGGACTTAGCAGACCCCTTCCTCTCTAAAGAAGAGATGATTGACTACCTATCTTCCATTTATAAAGACCCCTTTAAAGTATAGAACGCCTGGCTTGATTATAAAAGCCTAAATATAAAAACGACAGAGACCTTTTTGGCCTTTTAGACCCGCTTTCTATACTTAGCTGGACAGGCTTAAATCCCCTAGAAAGATTTAATGCTAGACCTCTTTGATAAGCTTACCCTAGACCTATAACGCGCTGTACTGCCAGTTTATACTACTGTATAGACGCTTAAGGAATTTATGGACTAATGCCTAGCTATTAACTAGGGCCTCCGTTAAATTAAGGTATGTGCTGAGCGGTATGAGACTAGAAGCTCTGCTAACTAGAATATAAGTACTACTAGAATGGGCCGTAGCGCCCTAGTAAGATCTGTAACCCCTATAGCACCGGCCGTATAGCCCGCCGCTAATTTAGCAGCTAGTTGTGTAGTTAGTCCTGCCGTAGGTCTAGCGAATGCTTAGCCTATATACAGTAACCCCTGTATATAGGCCTTTAGCGATTAGGGAGCTTGCTTCTTTTACGGCTAGAAGGGCTATATTGTAAAAAATTACCTGATAAATATAAAAGCGGGCGAGGTTCTGTTAATCTAGGAGGATAGCATAGAGTTGGAAAAAGAGGAACCCTAGAGGAAGACTCCTCTTTAGGGTTAAAAGGGATTGATATATTATATGTTAATCTAGGTTGGCTAGTTAGTGGAAGAAGCTGCACTATTCCTTATACTTTATTCCGTAATAGATATTAAGTTTTAACCTCTACTTTAGCTGACTTTGGAGCAAATGCCTTCGCCTTAATAGATATCTAGTGTGCTATAAAGCTGGCTAATTTTCTAAATGTACCTCTTAAAGAACTGCCCAAACCAATTCCTATTCGCGGGTATAATGGATGGATAGGGCCACCTATTATAATAATCTTGCGAATTTACCTCCGTGTTGATAGATGAAGATAGTATAACATCCCCTTGCTTATTACGGACCTAGGAAGCCACAATATGATTTTAGGAAGAAAATGGCTAGCCTATTTAGGCTTATAGCTTAACGTATAGAGCAGATGGCTTATTTGGCCTAAAACCCTACCCCTAACCCCTTCCTTTATAAAAGAAATCAGCATTATAATGGAAAACCTCGTGCGGCTATAGGTAGACACTGTTTACTAGGCCGATGCTATGCGTAGAGACTAGGCCTTTAAGAAAGATATATAGCTTAATCCGCAACGGGTCCGCATACTACGCCGCCCCTAGACTACCTATGTTATGCCACCCGCACCAGAGATTAAAAAAGTTAGTAAAAAGCTAGTGGAGCTCCTTATAGGGAACTTAGGCCCTATATAGCCATAAAGAATAGTAAGGAGCATTAGACGCTATACTAAACGTATAGACCAGAGGGATAACTTGCGGAAGATAGAATAGGAGCTAAGAAAGATCATAAACCCTAAACTATAAAATACGACCTAATAATAGTCCGTAAAGAAACCTATGGACCTCCCACTAGTTGATATCTACTGTATTGGCGTTGTAGGATTTTACCGGAACTTGGTCTAACCTAATACTATTGCCTTTACTACTAGCTTATATGAAATTGATTAAATAGTTAAGGAAAAGGAAAATAAGCTTAGCGAATAGGAAGGCGAACTTATAGATAAGGAGCTGGTAGAATAGAAACTACCCTATTAACACTGGAAATTTAAGGACGTGTTCTCTAAGGTAGTGTCCAATATACTCCCGCCTTACCAACTGTACGACTATAAGATTGAGATTGAGCTAGATAAGGAAGATATACTTAGCTATAGCCCCCTTTGTTAGCAGTCCACTGCCGAATTATAGGCTATAAAGTAGTACCTTATTAATAACCTAAATAAGGGCTTTATTGAACCTAGTTAAGCCCCTTTTAACTCGCCTATTCTCTTTGCTAAAAAGCCAAATGGAGGACTTTATTTCTGTATTAACTGCCGCAAATTAAATAATATAACCTGTAAGGACTGCTACCTACTGCCCTTACTTAATGAGACTTTAACCTAAATAAGTAGAGCTAAGATTTTTACTAAGCTTGATATCCGTTAGGCCTTTTACTGGATTAGAATGGACCCTAGATTAGAAGATCTTACTATATTTTAGACCTATTACGGAATATATAAATGTAAAGTACTTCCTTTTAGACTAACTAACGGACCGGCTATGTACTAATGATATATAAATAATATACTCTTTGACTACCTTAACGACTTCTGTATAACCTATCTGGATGACATTATGATCTACTCTAAGAATGAGTTAGAATATAAGGAGCATATCTATAAAGTCCTATAATGGCTCCGCGAGGCCGGTCTTTAGGCTAATATTAGGAAATTGGAATTTAGTGTTAAGCGTACAAAGTACCTAGGTTTTATTATTAGTATAGACAGAATTAAGGCCAACCTAGAGAAAACGGCCGTGATTAACCAGTGGATACCCCTATGGACTATAAAGGGGGTGTAATTATTTTTAGGTTTCTGTAACTTCTATTAACGCTTTATTAAGAACTATAGTAGGATTGCCTGGCCTCTTAACCGCCTTACTAGGAAGAACTAGCTATTCCACTTTAACGCCATATATATGCAGGCCTTTAATGAGCTTAAAAAACGGCTAGTATTAGCTCCCCTACTTGCCTACTTTAACCTAGAATGGCCCTTAATACTAGAAACTAATGCCTTAGATGGCGCAATAGCCAGAGTTTTCTCCTAAAAGTAACTGGACGGAGAATAGCACCCTATTGCATACTATTTAAAGATTATAATAGATGCTAAGCTGAACTACCACATCTATAATAAAGAAATGCTGGCCATTATCTCTAGCTTTTAGCACTGGTGTATATAGCTAGAGGGGACCCCTAAGCCTATTAAGGTAGTTTTGGATTACAAGGTCCTAGAATACTTTATAATAACTAAGGCCCTTACGGCCTGGTAGGCACGCTAGGCGGATATCCTATTTTAGTTTAACTTCTTAATTATATATAGACTAGGCACTATAAACCGTGTGGATGCTTTTATAAGGTGTAAATAGGACCTAGGTAACTAGGCGGCTATAAAGATCTTATTATAGATTTAGACACTACTATGACTAGAGCACCTTAACCCCTAGATACAGGCAGAACGAAATACGGACCCTTTAGACGCTAAGATATATCCTATTAACTCCATGGAACTTGACCTTATTAATAAACTGCTATAGGCAAACCGTACGGCCCCCTCTCTATAGGAGTACCGTAAAAAGGTAAAGAACGTTACCAGCCCATAGTCCCTTAAAAACGGACTACTTAAGTACTAGGAACGGCTAGTAGTAGCTAAAAAATAGAATTTATGGACCTGGCTTATTGCTAAAGCTTATACCTAGGTCTCTACGGCCTACCCCAAAAAGAATAAGACCCGTAAAATTATTGGTAACCAATACTACTGGCCTGGAATGGTTATGGATATTAACCGCTATATACGGAACTGTAATAACTGCTATAGGTTTATAATTCCACGGGACAAGACCCTAGGACTATTAAAGCTACTCCTAATACTAGAACGCCCCTAGCAGTATATCTCTATAGACTTTTACGAGCTGCCTATAGACCGTAACAGATATAATATGGTAATAATCCTAGTTAACCGTTTTGGTAAGCGCCCGTTCTTAATCCCCTGTTATAAGGATATTAATGTTAAGAAGGTAGCCTAACTATATATCTATTATGTCTACCAAATCTATGGACTACTAGATACTATTGTATCCGATTATAGGCCGTAGTTTATATCGGCCTTCTAGAATAAGTTTACTCGGATCCTTAGTATTAAGCTAAAGCTTTCCACAGCATACCACCCCTAGACAGACGGTTAGATAGAGATTATAAATTAATACTTAGACTAGAGGCTCTGGCCCTTTATTAACTACTTCTAGGATAACTAGGGCGAACTGCTACCCCTAATAGACTACGCCCAGGCAACCCTACCCTATAACTCTACAGGATTTGCACCTATTTAGCTGGAAATGGGATACTTACCCTATATAAGCTTTAACTGGGAAAGACCGGAGGGGCCATAGACCGTACGCGAAAGACTATCTTATAAGGAAGCCTAGCAATACGCTAAACGCTTAAAAGAAGCCTGGATAGTAGCCTGTATAAATCTAGAAAAGGCCTAGAGATTAATAAAACAGTAGGTAAATAAGCATAGGCGCGAGCCTAACTTTACCGTAGATAATAGGGTCTGGGTTATAACAAAGAACTGGAAGATAGAACGGCCTAGCCGTAAGCTAGACTATAAGATAGTAGAACCGTATAAGATCCTTAACAAAAAAGGCAACTTATATAAGGTTAAGCTCCCAGACTTAATTAAAGTCTACCCTATCTTTTTGCCGGATAAGCTACGGAAGGCTGTAAATAACCTACTACCTGGATAAAAGAATGAGCCTCCCCTGCTAATTTAAGTTAATAGCGACAATAAATGGGAAGTTAACAAAATACTAGCCTATAAACTAGTACGAGGAACGCTAAAATACTGTATCTAATAGAAAGGTTACGATCTAGACCCAACCTAGTACCCCGCCTAGAACTTTATAGGTTGCCCCTAAAAGCTTAAAGAGTTCTATAACTAATACCCTAATGAGCTAGGACCCCTAAAGTATCTAGACAAGTAGATGGAGTGCTAGTATAGCGAAGATAATAGGCTACCTATTGAGCACATAGATAAGAACACCCTACGGACATAATACGGACATACAAAGCCTAAGGGCAGGCTTTTTTGGAGGGGGGGGGGTAATGTTACGGCACTAGTAGAAAACGGTGGATCTTAGTAGATGTGGATTATAGTAGACGCGAGTCACGTGACTTAAGGACCACATAAAATATTAAGCGGCGCTGCTATTCTTCTCCTTCCTTTCTCTAGCTTTGGATCCTTGTTTATAGACTACCAATTGTACAGGCTTGCGCGTCCCTCCTGCCGTACTCGTGCCTTGATTGACTGAGTTGCTAACAAGGATCCTACTGCTCTCCTATAGACAATATCATTAATATCTTACAATTTGTCTATAGCTGCACATAACTTTACTAGTCCAACTGTTATAAGTACTCCTTTCTTTATGGCGAAAGAGCCTATAAAGGTAGGCTTTGTATAGGCCTCGCTCTTAGATAAAGCAGCTTATACCCTTTAATAGTTTAGACTAACTCTTATAACGGCATTTATAAAGGTTGGTTTACTATAGATAGTGCTTTGTAAATAAAGGTGCGAAGATGTTCTTAATTAAGCCAAAGTATATAGGATATGATACTATATAGTTTTATTATCTTTTAACCGGTCTATATGGATTCTAAATTACATCTCCTAGAATTAGAAGCAGTGGCCTATTATAGCAGGTGTAAATATTACAAAAACTTAATAGATTGTGTTTGGTATTTATACATTAGGCTTATATAAAAGCAGTAGTAAAATGGAAATGCCAGTGCAATAAGGTTTTAGTACTATATTTATAGTATATTATAGGATCTAATTAAGTAGTAAGGGAAAGGATAGTAAGATATATAGGCTCTATTTAGACATATTTTGTTTATCTCTAACTAAGCTTTTAAAGAAGCCTATATCGTTTAGAGATTGGCGTATTTAATTGTGTAATAGAATATAAGATGCCTTAAGATACTATTGGTGCGTAACCACCTATTATATCTACTAAAGTATTTCTCTCGCTCGCTAAAATATGTAAGGCATTAAGTCTCTCCTGTATATCTTAATGCTCTTAATAATTATGCCTAAAGACCTTCTAATAGCCTACTAGAGCCCTTAAGTATATTACTTTAGCTCTGCCTATATTACCTTAGCCAGTAAATAGTAGGCCTAAATTGTAGATAGTATTAAGCGCTAGTATATAAGATGCAGTAAGTTCCGGTCTAAGTGCCTTTTTATATCCTTTTAGCGCTTATTAGTATATCTTCTCTACCTTGCCTAGCTTGCCCTAGGATTTATAGAGGTTGCCTAAGTTGTTAACTATAAAGAGTGTTAATGTGTAGTCTTACCTAAGTACCTTCTTATATCCTTTTAGCGCTCGCTAGTATATCTTCTCTACTTTGCCTAGATTGCCTAAATCTTTATTAAGGATTATAAGACAATATATTAAATCTAAGGTTAATATATACTCTAACCTAAGTGCCCTTTTCCTTCCTTTTAGTGCTTATTAGTATATCTTCTCCACCTTACCTAGCTTGCCCTAGGATTTATAGAGGTTGTCTAAGTTATTAACTATAGAGAGTATTAATATATGGTCCTACCTAAGTACCTTCTTATATCTTTTTAGCGCTTACTAGTATATCTTCTCTACTTTACCTAGCTTGCCCTAGTCCATAAATTGCACTCAGTATTATATAGTTATGCTTTATATCCGCTTTACTTATATTAGTCCCTCCTAATCTAGCCCTATATCTATTTACTAATAGCACTACTGCGTATAAGCTAAGAGCTAATATTACATATCTAAATACTCCTTCTTTAACCTATTTGGTACTGCCTACCTAACTACTACTACTGCTAGCCTAATAAAGACCACTTACTATTCTTTGTTTTATATATAAAATACCCATCTATATATAACTAGATAAGTTATATAGCTTACTATATTCTATATACCTGTCACGGAGTAGGCACGAGCCGGGATACAATGCACTAAACGAGGTAGTAATTGAGAAGGCTACGTACACGTAACTATGCGTGGTTGATACAAAGACATTAGGTAAAGAAGAAGAGTCTTTGTGTGCCAGGTACAAACGTGAGAACGAGTGAGTCCCGTGACAATACCTTTAACTAGAGAATAGCTATATAAAAGCTGCATTACTGCAATAAAATTAACTTTATTATTTATAATATTAAGAAGCTACTCTAATAAATAACCTACTATAGCTCTAGACTATATGCTTACTTCTATAAGAAAACTATACTATAGGTCTTTATTATTAAGATATACCTAAAGTAGTAGTAAGTTAGCTATTACTATATTTTTTACCTAAATAGTATAGTAAGATATTATCTATATTATCTATATGCTATAGTTAGGATAATCTTAAAGTAGTATACTAGCCTAGTCTTAGGATTCTATAAGGCTCTTTTATTACTGCTTATAGAGCCTAATATATTTTATAATACTAATTCCACTCTATTATAAATATGTATTAGCCTATATAATTACTAGTAGTAAGCTATTTAGGAGCCTAAATACAGGGGTGCCGCTAGTTATATACCCCCTAAGGACGCGTCACCACAACGCGTCGCCACCGCAACCAACGATTCCACTACAACCAGTCTGCTGCAGAGCAGACGACCTCCACTACAACCAGTCTGCCACAGAGCAGACGACCTCCACTACAACCGTCTGCCGCACAGCAGACGACCTCCACTACGACCAGTCTACAGCCGTCGCGCTGCAGACGACCTCTACCACAACAGGCGCACGGTCGCACCACAGGCGCACCGCAGACGAGCCGCAGACGCAGACGACAACTACTACCACTATTACCGCAAACCTACTACCATTACCGCAGACGTACCGCCGCTGCCGCAGTACTACCGTTACCGTAAACCTACCACCATTACCGCAGACCTACCACCAATACCGCAGACCTACCACCAATACCGCAGACGTACCGTAGGCTATCAGGCCAACGCGTTACAGACAACTACTATACTAGGCATACCGCAGATGCGCTAGGGTAGCTATAGTAGGGGGAAAGGGGCCGGCCCGTGTTCCCTTAGCACGTAAAATATAAGGTGTATGGGCGAATTGGTATTTATACCCTATACAGACAACCTCGTGAAAATTTTCCTATGGGAGTAGGTTTACGTAACGAGGTTCGCCCTTATAAAATACCATTAGTAGGTTACTTTTGGGGAGAGTACCTACTAATTACTAATTCCCTACCCTTTTCTTAAGCAAGGAGAAGAAATAGGGTACAGAATTAAAAAAAAAAGTCGTATGGGGGTAATTGGTAGCTGCTTCCAAGCTAGCAAGCTATTAGGTTTCTCTTATTTTTATATGCAAAACTATTTTATTAAAATTAAAGTCTATCTTTTAGAGCGCTTTTTCTACTCTAGGAACGGCAGAATACGGCAGAAATAGATAAAAGAGCCAGGATTTCCTTAGTGCGATTTTCTTGGTGTAAACTGGACCATAGTAAGCAAAATATCAGGACAAAACACCAATAGGCTAGGAGCTCCCCCTAGTATTTAAAACGGGCTAGAGTGTCCACTTAGCTACTAGTACATGTTAAGCAGCCTAGGAAGGATTCATGTATATAGAACTATAGCACCATAGCCTAGAGGCTGCATGCGCAGTATTATACGTAGTATAATACAATCGGATATAAAAAATAAAAAAAAATAAAAAAAGGAGCCTAAATAGCTCCTTGCTTTCTACTAAATCTATTCTAAAATAGTTAGTATTGGTGTTCTATATAAGCAATATAATTGCACTATAGTGTTATTACCTTACTATATCTACCTCTATACTGGTTTAGAAATAAAGCTTCTACCTACTTTATATTAAGTCTTTCTAGCCTCTATAACACACTAAGCTGCTCTAAATTAGTAAGTTAGGTTATAATTAAAACTAACCTATAATCTGCTCCCAGAAGGTAATAGGTAATATTATATATATTAGGGTTGGCATTGCCCCCTCCTCTCTCTTAATTAATATTAAAGATTATTAGCTAGTCTGTGTTATCTAGCTAGCTTAGCTAACTTATTATATCTCTAATAATAGCATTAATATTACTAGCACTTATAGCGGAGTATACTCTACTATTCTTTGCAATTTAGCCTTTTAGAATCCTACTTATATAAGTTATAATACTCTATTTAAGACTGTCTTTAGTTCTACTATTAAGCTAAAATATTAAGCTAAACTTTTAATAGTACCTCCTTATAAACTTTATAGTAAGTTATATCTTGCCTATTCTGCTAAGCCTATAGAGTATAAATACCTTCTACTAGCTACATTGTCTCTATAGGAGAAGGGCTTATTTAAGTTCTACTATATTAGACGGCTAATCTATAAACTTGTTTACTATAGGTATACCTTATAAACTAAATAGTATTTAATAGTTTCCTATATTTAGGAAGGAGATTAGTTAGCTATAGAGTATAAGCTATAGAGTATAAGCTATGTTATAATATGCTAAACAAAACACTAATATTCTCTTTTAGATATGCTATTAGCGCAAGCCTTTATCTACTTAAATACTACTTAAGACTTAATATATTAATCTATAGCTGTAATAATTATATTCTTTTACTTTAAGTCTTTTAACCTAATATCCTCTAGTCCTCTTAATATATTAAACTAAAAGTGCTGCCTAGTATTGTCTAGCCTTAATTTATTATAGGAGAATTGCTTTACTATCTTTTCTATCTTTATAGCAATTGCTAAAAGGCTCTAGCTAATACTAATTATATTATCCTTAAATAGTATAAGCAATAAAATACCTGTCCTAATTAATGCTAAACACTTAATCTTATCTTTAAGTAAGCTAGATGGCTATATATCCTAGGCTTCATTCCACACCTTATATACTAGGTTATTTACCCCTATAGCCCTATTAATAAAACTCTTCTTAAAATTACTAATTATAATAAGATTAAAAAAGGATAAGGTTACTAATATTGCTTAGCCTACTTTCTATATCTTAGTTATATAAAGTAGTTGTTTATAGTTATATAGTAAGCGGTAGCTAATAAGCCGCACTATATTACCTATCTTGTTGCTTATTATATATATAAATCTATATCCTACTTATTAATATTACTACAGCCTTATACATAGGTGGATAACTGCCTATACTTTATACTTTATATCTAGAGCGTCATTTAATAGTATATCCTCTGCTAGACCTTACCTTATAATAATTTCTTTAATTATATACTCTAGCTTATTTAAATTAAACCATTTTTGGACCTAGCCCTTAATTATTATATTATATCTCTGCTTTTAGAAGATCCTATCTAATAGTAAGATATATATATTAATGCACTTATTAACTATTATTTAAAGCTAACTAAGCATAATTACTATAAGCCTGCGCTTTTTATTAGCCTTAAATTTAGTAAAGTAATTAATACTAACTTACCAGTGCTAGTGCCTTTAATTATATTAAAGTAGTTATAAGGCTTTAGTGGCAATTCTAGGTTAATAGTATCTATTAGCTGCTTTAAGATCTAAAGCGTTAATAAGCCGCGGACGCTACTACTATTAAAGGTAAGTAGGCGGAGGTTATACTTAGGCATAGTTAGAGGGATAAGTGGGAAGGCTTAGTAAAGTAATCAGATTTAATAAGAAATATGTAGTAGTATACTTATAGCTCCATAAGGCTGTAGGGCCGCTCTTATAATATAGAAAATATAGTGGTTTATCTTTTGTAAGGGGACTTTATAGACAGGGGGCTATAAGGACACGATTATGGAACAGGATAGATTAGTGAGAGAGACGAATCCTTAAGGAGGTAAGGCCTCTGGGATCGTGGAGACTATATACTACGGGCACGTGCCTCTGGCACGTAACCGGCGACCATCTAAGGGGCGTCCGGAGGTTGTCCTAAAGGCAACCTAAGGTGTCCGCAATAATATCCCTTACATTACTCCCCCCCTTCTTACGGTCGGCCCCTAATTGCCATTACCTTACAGTAGGGAGATTATAAGGGCTTATCCTAGAAGGGGTTCGGAGAGATATTAAGGAAATGTTAGTATACCGCTATATATTATCTATCTATCTAACCCCTACTTTAAACTCCTAAAAACCTTAATAAGGAAAAAACATAACTAGAAAAAGATGTAAGGATTGCTAGAAGACCCCTTAGAAGCCTACTAGAAACGTGCTAGTGACTACCTAAACTAACCTAAGGATTTTTATACAACTCTACTTCCAAGCCTTTATGCCAGTTTGCAATTAATCACAAGTATTATAGGTAATTTAGTGTTCCTAATATGGTTCCGTAGGACCTTTTAGTATAGGATTTAACGTATAGAGCCTTGGCTTGCCGTTATCTTTAACCTTTAAGATATTAATCTATAATCCTTTCTCATTAGTTCTATGCTATATATTTAGTATAGCTCTACTACCTAGCAAACAGAAGGGACACTTCGCAATAGCGCCTCTAGCTATTATACAATTTGTTAAAAACGTCTATAACGTTATTCTTTAATACCGTAGTATTGTTTAAGTATAATTTTACCTATATACGTCTGTAATTGACGTCTTAATTGCCTTCCCTAGCCGCGTAATTAGTTTTTGTAAGGAAGTAATAACCAAATAGCTTATATGCGTGTTTCCTTCCTTCTAAATTGCGCTATTGTAATAGAGTTATATCGGCAAGGTTACGGCTATTCACTAGAAGGGTATTAGAAAGTAAAGTATAGAGACACCTTGCTTATTAAGCTGCTCCTTTTCTTTAATACCTTACTTTCCATTATCACCCTTCGTCTAAATTTAGACGTATCTTTAATATATTATTAAGATTTTCTTTTTTTCTATTATTAATTTAATATACCTCTTTGTTCTCCTACTAACTGCTCTTTTAATTTAATTCCATAGCGTATTCTAGCCCTACCGCTGTATATAGAACCCTAACCTCCGCTAACCCACAACTAGTACTGGTCCTGCCTAAATAGCTTTGTATATATGTCCTTAAAAGACCAGAAGTCTAATAAAAAGATTCTAGATGCTTATAATAAGACCTACTACATAAGGTCTAACACCTTTAGTCCTTATAATTAATGCATGCGTACTAAAAGCGGTAGTTACGTTAAAGTAAGCTTTCCTATCCTTAATAGGTTTTTATTGCTAACTTTAGGCTTTAATATAGCCTAGGCCTAAATAGCAACAATCCTTTAATATCCTTAACTACTACATTACCCGGGCTCTCTCTTATTCTAGCGCTAATACTAAACATCTAGGTTAAATTTAAGACTATGCTATAGCCATCTATACCGCCTATAATTCCCAGCAAGCTAGCCAGCAACACCTAATAAGGGAGCAAGGTTGGTATACTAAGGATAGGGTAAAGGATAGGGGTAATAAAAAGAAGGTTACCGTTTACCATAAAAAGGAGTTTGCGCATATACGTTAAGTTTTAAAAGAGCATAATATAATGCGGTATTAGGTAGGTTACCCTTTAGGTACCTAGCGGATAGGTAACTAATAATTACCATAGTAAGGTCTTAGTAGTTCTAGTCTTTACCAGCTAGCTAACATCTCTATTTATTCTAGGCTTAAGCGTGTCTTTATTAACTATAAGCTTACGCCTTAAGAACTTCGTTAGTACTAGTTTGGGCCTAATATTAGTATTAAGCGTTTAAGGATTTCTGCTCTATTTACACCTTATTAGCCTACCCCCGTTTTTATGCCTACCTATACTCCTACTAAGGGATCTAGATCTAGATCTCATTCCCATTAGCTATTACTTAGTAAGCCAATAGATACTAATCCTGCACCTAGGGATAAGGTATAGTGGCTTTTAATTTAGGTATTTAGGATTAATTCTTGTATATAGTAGCAATTAGGAAGGCCTTATAAAGCATTTAGGAAGGTATAAAAACACTATTCCTAATATAGACTAATAAATAGGAATATAATTCTAGCAAAATACCCTATTAATTCTATGCTATATATATAAAAAGGCTAAGGACCTATCCTGCCTTAGGCCGTAGCCCTAATTAATCCTTATAGTTTTTAGAGCTTGTTTGTTCCATATCTAATTTGACCTATTTACTCTTTGGGGCCTCTCTTAGCCTACCATAAGCTTTCTTTATAGGTTATAATAACACTATAGTATTAGAGCACTTTTTACAATTTGTAGATTATAGACCTTAGTCCCAATATTCTTTTAAAATATCTTTATAATAATTAAGGTAATCCTCTAGTTCCTATATAAAGTCCTTAGTGGGCTAGCCTAGCTATTTAACTTTATATTAAAGCTTATTCTTAACAGACTTATAGCATAGTATAGCTTTAACCTTATACCGCTCGCCCACCACTTTAGGGTATTCAATTGGGCCTAGACGGAAGTTCTTTTCTAGCAGTAGTCTATGCTATAGCTCTAGTAGATTTACGTAAAATACTAGATATATATAGGCTATAGATAGGAGTAGCTAGAGATAGTAAGCTAGCTTATTAATTCATTCCTTAATTTAGAAGGGACCTAGGTATCTTATATCAAGCTTCTTTAATAGTTAACAGGTCTTAATATTTATTGAATATAATAGAACCTTATCGCCTACGCCAAAATGCTTATCCTAGTATTTGCGGTTATACTAAAGTCTCTGCTGCTCTTGCGCATTTATAGGCTCTACTTTATATACTTCCATTACTCTTCCTATTCCTTAAGGTATCCTTATACTCTTTAGTAGATGTCCTTAGACTTCCCAGTAGGATCCTATAATTAATTATGCGGCCTTAGCCAGTAATTATTAGGTATACTATTAAATCCTAATAGTTAAACACTATAGGCAATCTAGATTAGTGCAAACTAATATAATACATATTATTTTAAGTTATAAGCGTACTCCGCGTACGGAAGTAGCTCATACTAATTATCTTACTAGTAGTTTAAATATATTCACAAATACAACTCTAGTTCCTAGTTCTAGCGTTCCATTTACCCATCTATCTGCAGATGGAAAGCCATACTATAATAGTGGTCTATCTTTAAATAAAAGCATAAATCTAACTAGTACTGGCTTGTAAAGATGCTACCCCTATTAGTAATAATGGAGTATAGTTAATCTACTTTAAAAAAGCATTTCTCCTTAATTAGGTTTATAAGCGCTTATACATAAATCATCTTATTAATAGGAAGGTATTAGATATACTTTAAAAACCTATTAATAAGTATTAGAACCAAATTATATATTTATCCTTACCTATCTTTTAAGGGCAGGAGATCCATAATAAGGTCTATAGCATAATATTATTATAGCTTACTGGTAGGGGGAACTGATTTAAGTAAACCCTATAGCTTATACCTTCAGATTTTATATACTTAACACTTCTTATAATAGCTAATATACTCCTTTACTTCCTACTTAAGCTTTAGCCAATAGTATTTACATTAAAGTAATTCCACTATCTTAACTTAACTATAGTGGCCGCCTAAAGGATTATTATAATTCCTTATAAGAATCTTCTGTTGTAGATTTGCTTCTTATAGTACCTAAACCTTGCCATTTCTATGTAGTAGGCCTATTAGGTCCAGTTCCCAATTTTAACGCCTTTTAGCTTCCTTTTTATTACGTTTCTAGTCTACTTCCGCATTAAAGATGGCATAGGAGGTGTCCCTCTGTTATACCTTACAGATAAGATCTATTAACCTTTTAGATAGTTTCTAGGTAAAAGCTATTTCACCTTATACTGCTCTAAGTATAAGACTAGATAGTACTATAGATCTTATAACTTCTTAATACGCGTGCGTTAGGAAGGCCGCTACAAGGTTAAAGTCCTTTAGTTATCACAGGGCTCTAGGTTCCAATTACTCTATAGCTTCACTTTTAGTTTAAGGGGATAGCTTAATAATTAAGGGTGGTATATTACCAGATTCCAAACTTATATTAGGGATATCCTATCTAGGTATTTTTAGACCCTTATTAGCAACGGACTGGGTACCAGCTAAAACGTTAATAGAGACCAATAGGGTTTATACCGCCTAAAACCTAGTGCATAAAGCTATAGGTGCTTAAGCATCCTATACCCAGAGCTTATTCTACAATATAGGGAGTAAGATATCTATTATCTATTTTCCTTCTCCCATTTTAAAGCCTTTAGTATAGTCTAGCCATTATAACGGTCTGTTAGCAGGGTTATTTTCCCCTAGCTTATATTCAATCTTAAAGTTAAATCACATAAGCTCCTCTGCCTATCTAGCTTATTAAGGTATAAGCTCCTTTATAGTTATAAAGTAGCATAGATTATAATAATCTAAGAGTATATAAGTGGTATGGCTTATATACTTAAAGTAGTATCGCTACTATTTAAAGCAGTTAACTATAGCAAGTAGTTCCTTATCATGGGTATAATACCTAACTTTAGGTCCCTAGAATTTTCTGTTATAGAATACTACTAGTCTCTAATGGAGCTAGGTACAGTGCCAAGACATTAGTTTCCCGACACGCGAATTTTCACCAAAATCAACCCAACTTTAAACAGTCACACAACGTTGCAGCAATTGAATACAGCCAAATGAGTATATAGATAATTTAATTGTAGTTAATACTTTATCTGCCAGCCCTTTGCTTTTCGTACTGCCTTTAGCCTTCGTTCCATACTATCAATTAAGCGCCGCATAAGGCGTTAATCAAGGGCCATCCACGCCTCCTTGCACGCCTCAATTAAGCGCTCTAGATCCTCCTTACTTTGTCCCATCTATTCAAACTCTAGATAAAGCTCAAGGATCTTCCTTTTTAGTGCCAGCCAAAGGTGCTTAATTGGGTTTAAATTGGGTAAGTAGGGGGGGAAATCTAGGGTCCAAACACCGTGCATTTCCAGCCACTCCTTCACGAGATTTGAAGCATGGATTGGAGCGTTATCCATCTAGTAAATATCCAAAGGCTTATAGATTAGCATAAGACCTTTTTCTAAGGCCCAGACGTAGCTTTGGGCGCTATAGCCTTCTTTTACTACCAGAGGATCCCTTTCCATAGCAATTAACTCTAAGTAACCGTCATACCAAAAACAAGCATAGATCATCTGCGTAAGATCCTTTCCGTTAGACACCTCTTTAATAAACTTATAATACCACTTTTATAGAGGCGTTTAGAAGACCTAAATAGGCTTTTTTCTAGAGCTATGTTTGTAGAAACATTTATTAGAAAACTTAACTCGTCTCTAAGGGAATCCCTTATACTTTCAGGCCTAATAAAGCCTCAATTAAGCTACCGCTGGCGTCAGCTTTAGTCTCTTCTTGGCGCGCCAGTTCGTAATATAGTGTTTTTTAAGGAAACGGTATAAAGTTTTATGCGAAACGGTTAGCCCTGCAACTTGGCACTTAAGAGCTGCATAGTCGATTCGGGGGTGCATGCGTATAATTTAAATAAGCAGACGCTTCTGGTATCGAGTAAGCTTTTCAGGCTCTCCGGGCCTTGGTAGAGATTCCAGCGTATAGTGGTTTTTCCATTAATTAATTGTATCGTAAACAGTCGATCGATTTACGCGATATTCTGCGGCGATTTTAAGCTTTAACACCCCAGCTTCCGACGCGGCAATAATTCCAGCTCTTGCAGTCTCTGAAAGCTCAGCTTCAGGCCTCCTATTTCCACTAATTTCGGTGCCAAACGAGCGTTGCATTGTGGTGCAGTAAGCTCGCGATCTTGGTGTTGGAATTTTGACGATCGCGATTTTGTGTTCGTGTCGGGAAACTAATGTCTTGGCACTGTAGCGTCTAGATACCTATTAGGTTATAGTAAAATACCAGCAAGGGCAAAATTTAATGCATTAGTAACTATTATTAGTGGCTAATCTAGGTTAAAATACTGTAATAATGGAGCTTCTATAAACTTTGTATGTAGTTCCTAAAAGGCTTTCTAGACCTTTCTAGGCTATATCCATGGTTTATACCATTTAGTTGATCCCTTTTTAGTTTTCTTCCTTTCTACCTTTAAGCTTTTTACTTCTTAGGCTGGGTCTTAAGAAGCTTTAGTAACATAGTTAGATAGGTATTAGGCAACGTCTAAGTAGTTATAAATAAAGCGCCTATAGAAATTAGCAAAGCCTAGGAACACTTAAATATCCCAGTAACTCTCTAGCTCCGGCCACTTTTAGATTATCTATACTTATACTAGGTCTATAACTATACCTATAGGCATTATAATATAACCTAGGAACTCAACCTACTTAGTGTTAAAGATATACTTTAACGCCTTAGCATAGAGGCCCTAATTATCTAAGCGTTCTAGCACTTTATAGATATATTGCTTATACTAATCCTTATCTTCTAAGTAGATTAGAATGTTATCTAAGTAGATAATATATATACGGTTAACTAGTCCCCCTAAGGCTCTATAAATATATAATTAAAATGTTATAGGCGCATTAGCCAGCCTAAAAGGCATTACCATATACTTAAAGTAGCCGTATTAGGTTTTAAAAGCAGTCTTTTACTTATCCCCTTCTTTAATACAGAGCCTATAATAGGCGTCTTATAGGTCCAGCTTTGTAAAGATCTTCGCCCTAAATAGTTAATCCAGCATTTTACTAACTAGTGGTAGTGGGTAATAGTTCTTAATTATAATCTTATTAAGACCGCGATATTCTACATATAGCCTTATAGTCCTATCTGGTTTTGGGATAAAGAGGATTGGCGCGCCTACTAGTGACTTACTAGGCTATATCCATCCCTTTTCTAGTAAGCCATTAAGGTACTCCTATAGGATCTTAAGCTCTTTATAAGAGAGGTTATAGATAGGAAGGTTCAGTAGTTATTTACCTTCTTCTAAATTAATTATATAATCATATTCCAAGTTCCGCTAAAGGACTTTTGCTTGCCTGCCTAAAAATACCCTTAGTAAGTTCCTTAGGCCTGCTAGAATATTTGACAAATCAGGGTCGCGTTCATCCTCTATATTATTGTTGGGTAGGTCCTAGAGGTCCCTTAAAACGCTTATAGGTAGCGTCGCGCGCTATAGTGGCTATTTATATATAGTTATTACTATACGTTAAACAGTTTTATGCGGTAGCTAGTAGAGGGTAGGGAACTCTTTAACACAGCGTTTAAGGTATTATAGTATACTCTCTATATATTGCTTAAGCTAGAGTAACCCATGGTAGTGGAAGTATCTTATAGGATCTTTAAGATCGCCGCCTCCCTATAGTGTCTCCGTGACCTATCTAACAGTTCCCTATAGGGTATCCGTTACAGAAGGGTTATCACCTATACTAGGCTCTATACCTATCTTACTATAGAATAGAGGTTAGATCTAATACTTCTTTAGGTGTAGGGCGTATACTATTTCTCCTAGAGCTATATCTTCTAGGATGTCTTTTAAGCTTATTAGTAAAATACGCCCTTCTAATTCTTTATTATTCCACCATTTAAAGGCTTCTATCTTAAAGCGTATCTTAAGATCTACTTTTATAAGCTAAGGATATCTAAGAATAAGGTTATAGCCTATAAAGTTAGCCGCCTAAAAGGGTTGCGGGCCGACCACCTTGGTGTAGTTATGCATATCGGCCACTAACACTATAAGCTTATAGGCACTATATAGTTTAATCTGATGCTTATCTAGGAACCCTATAATAGGTTTCCGCTACTTTAGCAACGGGATAAGCTTATGCTCTTTTACCAAATTATACTATATAAGATTAATTTCGGCACCGCTGTTGTATAGTGCTTAGAACTAATATACCTCGCCTATAAGGAGTACTATTTCCAGCTTAATAGCAATACGGAGAGTCTCTCCTTCTATATCTTGCCCTAGTTGCAGCTAGGAAAGGTCCGTAACTAGGGCTTTTTTTTTAGATTATTAGTGCGGTTATTACCCTACCTATTTTTCTAATTAGGTTTACCTCTAAAGAAGTTTTCTCTTAACTTTTTAGAGTGTTCCTGTAAGGGTGCTAGACGGGTATTAGGTTAGCCCTAGAAGTCTTTTCTATTACTTAAGGTCCCTAACTTTAACCCTTCTAGATTTCTCTTTAAGAACGGCTTTTTTAAAGTTTAGGTCTGCCCTATGTTACTACTAAAGTACCCATGTTTCTAGTTACCCCCTAGCTTCTTACTGGAAGAGGTCTAGTTCCTTACTGTATCCTTAGTGTTTAAAACCGCTCGTTTAAAATCCGCATATATAGTAATCCGCGATAGGGCTCCCACGCGCTTTATTTTATTATAAATTGCTAGCTTAATTCTAGCCTAGATAAATCTAATTTTCTCCTTTTTATGGATACTACCGTCCTTATTTTTAAAGAGCTCTGGATCTATTAGTTAAGTATAAGTTTCTATAAAGTTTATAAACTGGCGGAAATTATAGCGGTTAAGCTATATCCCATTTCAGAATAGTTCTATATAATTGTATTATATAATATATGGATCTTAAGTCCACTTCTTTAGGAAGGTTTACAGCTGCGGCTATATAGTAATTTGCTTTTTATTAAGCTAATTTAGTATAATCTAGTTTAGGGATTAATTTTTAATCTTGCTAATAATCTAATAGGTACGCTCTTTGGTATTATCTTATATTATTAGCATCTTAAAAAAGTTATCTATTTTATAAACCCAATTATCCAACTATTAGGCGTTAGGTCTTTAGCGGAGTTCTAGACTACTAGAGGCCTTAGCTAGTTAGTCTATATCCTTTTTTTATTTACTATATAGATACCTCTCTAAGTCTTCTATACCTTCTTAGGTAGGTACTAGGTATCCCCTAGGAGGCCCTTAGCCTTAGCTAGGTTATAAAAATTTTTATCTAGCTTAGATTAAGCTCTACCAGATCTAGACCTGCCCCTAGAGGTTTCTAATATATTTATTAGTAGCTCCTTCCTATATAGCTTCTAAGAGCCTTACGGCAGCTTCCCAATATCCTCCTTAAAGAAAATTAGTGTGGGGCTCTTAACTTTCCAACCTTAGGCCTAAGGAAGCTCCGGCTATAGAGGTAGTATTAGTACTAGTAGCTAATGCGGGTTTCCATACAAGGCTTAAGTCTTAAGTTAGTAGTTAGGTTAGATTGCCTAAAGGGGTAGACCCGCTTGGCTTATAAGTAGTTTATATACCGCTACTATGCTAATTATAGGCCGGTGGTCTTCCGGGAGGGTTCTGGTTAGGTCCCTAATTAGGCGTGTTAGTATATTCCTCTGGCATTTCTAGTTTAGGGGAAGATTTTGGGGTTATATCTAGCGCTTAATCTTCTAATTGGCCTAAGTAGGGCCAGAGGGGTTCTAGCTGCTTTCTAGTAATATTGTAACCGTTATAGAGGGTATCTATATTTTCCTTAGCGTTGCTAGTAACTATAGGTATGCAAGAGTCTTTAAGCTCTTAGTACATCTAGGTGTTGGGGCTTGTTTAGCCATCTTGCCTAGAGGTTTATATTATTACAATCTCTTGCTATTAGAGGGACCTTTCTGCCTTAGCGCAACGGCTGTCTATAAGGTATTTATAGAGTTTCTATTTAGGTCATCGCGAGATTTTAAGGGAGGATAGTGGATGTAAATAAAAGATGTAAATAAATAATCTGGTCCTTAAAGCCAGCTACCCTTCTAGATGGAGTAGGAAGGATTCAAATATAAGGGGACTTTGTAGATAGGGGGCTATAAGGACACGATTGTGGAACAGGATAGATTGGTAAGAGAGACAAATCCTTGAGGAGGTAAGGCCTCTAGGATCGTGGAGACTATATACTATGGGTAAGTGCCTCCGGCACGTGACCGGCGACCATCCTAGGGGCGTCCGGAGGTTTTCCTGAAGGCAACCCAAGGTGTCCGCAATAATATCCCTTATATCTTTAGCTTAACGAGGCTAAGGAATATAGGCGCTAAATCTGTAGTTACTAAGTGATCTTTTATATAGCTAGGAGAAACATTTAGCTAAACCACGTTTAATCTTTCCCTATACTGTTTAGGTATAAAAAAGGTAGCAGTATTTTTAGTAGAAGAATTTACCTAAAGCTCTCTATAGTTTGCTAGTACTAATGAGGGCAGCCAACCCGCTCTAGCCATAGGGTTATAATAGTTTGCTACTACAGTAGATGTTATAAGGATATGTTATTAACTGGTTATTTTTTCCCTACTACTTAGGCCACTAGTAGATTATTTTACTAATTTGCCATAGAAATCCCAACTTGGTACTGACCCTCGCGGGGAGCCGCTATGCATTTATTTCTCTCTTTAACTTCTTAGTTCCTAAAGCATTCCCCCTCTATACTTAAAACTTTCCTAAATAATAGACTTATAATGTTTATAAATTATTGCCACTTATTATACGGCTATTAGTTATATTATACTCCTCCAAGTACATTAACTGTTGCACTTTATCGCTATAAAGCCTATAGGATATGGGTTAGATATATTCCGTAAATCTACCTAGTTACTCTCCTAGGAGCTTACCACTTCTAGTCCTACTATAGTACTAGATCAAGTAGATTATAAAGGTAAGATAGCTAAATTAGATGTAATGCTCTGCTAATAGACATAGTCCTTTAAGATTACACCCTTAATCTTATATTAGTACTACAAATACTTCCCACCTCTTAACTACTACTATTTAATAGCGGCGGAAAGAACCTCTTTAGTAATATCTCCTAACTTAACCTAGCTATTAATACTAGGGATCTTAATGTACAACGGGTTATACCTCTTCTCTATATAGTCCTTAATAATAAGCCTAATAGCGTTATCTAGGACTAGGTCTATAATGTTATTATAGAGTTAGCGCTTATAACCGTTGCTAAACTATTAACACCTCCCCTATCTGGCCCTTTATATACTACGTCATTTCAGCAAATACCTTAGTTGTTTAATACTAGGAGTTTTGCAGACATATCTAATTTAAGGAGGAATATGGATCCTATACTTAGGAGTAAAGTAGAGGATAATTTTATAATTAATTATCTGGATATTCTTAACACGTTTTTTAGAAAGATCTTATAACTTTATAAGGTTATAGTAGCGGTGTTAGAGAGCTGTAAGGACGCGGAACTATTTTAAAAGGGTATTAGTTAGGTAGAGTGGCTAGAAGGATATAAGGAAACAGCGGTACTATAATTCCTTTACTGTTACATTAATCAATTTCTTCTACTTATAGATAAATATGGCTTCTATCCCTTAAAGTATTACTATTATATTACCACTCCAAACAAGCCTATTTCTAGATTAATTAGTAAGCAAAAGCTAGATATTGGTTTAGCATATAACGCAAACAATAAACTAGAAGAGGGAAATTGGTATAGCTATAATTGGTCCTATATACTTATACCTAGTAAGTTAAAGAGCACTCTATAGGAGGATAATTACAGCAGTACTTGGCTTGATATTATAAGATATAGTTAAGAGATATTTAGCGCATAAGATATATAATGGTTTATTCTGGGCTTTACCCTATATAGTTCTATTATACATTTATAGGAATTTAATAGGCTTAGGGTAGTTAAGTCTACGCCATTTAACATTAATAAGGAGGGTAAGATGTTTATTATAGTGGTTTTAGAGTATTTATAGATAACAGAGAAAGAGCTAGGTTTTAATCCTACTATAATAAAGGGTGGTAGAAGCTATATATATATTTAATAGAATGGCCAGATAGAGTAAATCTAGCTAGAGGAGCTTATAAGGCAATAGCACTTAGTTACTGGTTAAGCAACAAGGTATTAGAGGGGCTCCTTTTAGAACAGAGTGGGCTATAAACTTATAATTAAGGACTTATAGGAATACAAAGAACGGCCTAAAGAAGGCCTCTTGCTTAAGGAGGCAATAAAAGCTAATATAAAGAATATAGTGTGGTATTACTACTATAAGACAGTGCTTACTAATAATAAGGTGGATAATGTTTTAATAAACATATAGAGGGGACTAAGTAATATAGTTAACTAAAATCCACTTTAATAGCAATAGGCAGCACATTCTAAAGCTATTATAAGTTTAAGAATATCTAGTCCCTCTAGAGCTAGAAAAGGTAGGAGTAGGAGCAGTAGTTAAACTATGCTATAGAAAAAGTTATTAAGCAATATTTAGGTATTAATGCGCCCCCCTAAACAGTTATACTTAGACTTACCAGTTAAGTAGGATATGCACTAATAAAGAAATTGTGTTTATTATTAACTTATTATATAAGATTTTGGGAAGAGCGTTTACAAATTAAGTTCTCCATATAGCATATTAGTGGGATCACTTGGCGGTATAAAAGGTAAGTACCTAATAAAGCTTTCTAGGCTGTCACAGTACGTGCCGACTGTCAAGGTACGAGGTACGAGGTGACTGTATATCATTGACAAACGATGTCGTGTGAGGAGCTACGTATAGAGAGGTGAGGCGGTATATATGTTGCTCAGGGGTCAGGTCCGTGCTCATGCATACGCGTAGCCATAACAACGCGTCAGGTCAGTGCCGTGACATAGGCCATGGCTGATTTCTTAGGGCACAAGTTACTACTGGATACGAGTATCCTCCACTAAGATATCTCTATTAGGAATATTATGCTAAACATAGCAGAGGACAACGGATTTTTAATTAATCTTAACCTTGCTATTAAAACCGACTATAAAAATGCATTTAGAGCTCTAAGCAAAACTAGGACTAAGAGGCCGTTCGGTTGCAACTTCATATTCAATATGGAGGCTCCATATTTAACCGATATGGAGCTCAAATCTGAATATAAGGCTGTCGTTCGGTAAATCTGACGACTTTTGAATATGGAGCTCCTCCATATCAGTAAGCGCGTCAAATTTGCAAGCTATACTGTATACGGTAGTTAAAATAAGGTTCTTGGCACCGTTTCAATATGCTGCCCTTAAGCCTCCGTTCCATATTCCATATCAATCTAAGCTCTCATATACGCGCCAAAGTAACGACTTCTTGTGATATAGCAACTCCACATACCCCAACCGCGATACTGCTGTCGCATTTGCAAGCCTTATCTGATGTTATTATCTTAACCTTTATAATCGCGATAAGCTTGTTTCCGGGGGGCGTCCGTACTCAGCATACTGATATATAGCGAGGAACAAGGTGGACGTCTTAGTTGCTCTACGGCTATAAGCAACAACTTGTAAATCTGACTTGTATAAGGCCCAAGGTGTTTAGGAAGCTTCTTAATTGGTTATAACTACACAGCAACTTAAAGGACATAAAGCTTCTATCAGCGGCTAAGAAGCTATTAATATTCCTAATAATATTTAGCAATAATTCATTATATAGATTACTGAGTGAGGTAACTTAACACTTATCTACAACAATCCACCAGTAAGTATTTACCTACCAGCTAAACTTCTAGTATTAATTTGCTGCCTTATAGAGCTGTATATAAAGTCCTTCCTGGCCTTCTAAAATTGCATAAAGAAGTCATTTAGCTTCCTAAGAACTCTACTCCAGAAGAGATTACTAATAACCCTAAACGATATCCTTTCTTTGCTAATTATATTAGAGCTCTTAACGGTACTTATCTACTAATTTCTGTACCCAGTAGGTATATAAGGCAAGCTCCATAGCGTGGAAGGAAGGGAGGATTATTGCAAAACATTCTTATAGTTATTGATTTCCAGATAAACTTCCTCTACATTCTAGCCGGTTGGGAGGGCTCTGCTTATAACTCTAGAGTCCTTAATTCAGCAAGAGTTAAAGGATTCAAAGCCTTACCTAGTAGATACTATATCGCAGATGCTGGGTACTCTAATACGCCTATAACCCTAACTCCCTACTACAGTGTATGATATTATCTTTGTAAGCAATTGCAGGCAAATATACAGCTACAGAACGCGAAGGAGCTCTATAATCTTCGGCACATAGCACTAAGGAACGTGGTAGAGCGTACCATAGGAGTTTTCAAGCATTATTTCCGGTACTTTAAGGCCAGTAGGCGTAGTCTCCCTTTAAGTACGCAGGTAGATATAGTGTACACTTTAGCTGCGGTTTATAACTTTATTAATATAAATAAACTAGATAATCTAGATAACAATCTAAAGGTAGAGGATAAGGTTATAGATAAAGAAGACATGGAGCTTGCAGAGGCAGAAAGTGATATAGTTATAAACTAAAGACGTAATGAGATTACAAAGCTTATATAGAAGAGTTACTGCCAGGCAATTAGCAGGCCGATTGCTTAAGAATATATAGTAGATTTAGGTGTATTTATAATAGAAATCTATATAGTTTCCCTCATTATATTACCCACTAATTGCCTATATATAACGGCTCTAAAGAGCAACTTAGATCTCACCCAAAATCTCACCTAAAGCTTGCTCTCCTATACGTCCTTCTTCCTGCCAGCCAAAATATCATTAATCAAGCTTTACCGAAGCTCTGCAACTCCAGCTGTTACAAGAAACAATCTAGCAGTAGACTCTATCTCAAAAGCTTGTAAAACAGCTAACTACTCTACAGGATCTAGGTTACTAAACTTATAAATAAACTCTACAGAGGCCTTTTTTTAAGGAGACTTCTAGGCAATCAACTCTCTTATAGCCCTTATTTCTCTTATTACCTTCTCTACCATCTCCTCTAGTGCCTCTGCAACTCGCCGTCTTCCTCACTAGCGCTTTACACTAGATTTAATAGCTCTGGTAGCTTACTTAATAGCCCGCTTCTATATAGCTAGTAAAGAAGGTTAACTCGGCGTTAAGGAAGATTTAGAAGGACTAGGGCGCTTAGCTAAAGGTAAGCTTAATTAACTGCCTTTAATAGAGCTTTGAGCTGACTCTAACTCAGAGGCCTTATCTACTTCCTCCTTGGTCTCCTCAGTCTCCTTAGTCTCCTCAGCCTCCTCCTTATCTTCCTCATCTACTAAACCTAACGCCTGCAAGGCCGTCGCTGAGAGAAGTTTGGGGTCTATAGAGCTCTCAATTGCTTTGTCAATCGACCTTATATAACCGCCTATCGCTAAAACTCCATTAAATAGCTCCTGCATTAGATCTAGGAAGGCAGGCAGCGTATTATAAAACTTCTCAGCGGCAGAATTGGCTTTAAAGTAGGCCTCTATAACTTCCTTACTAGTAACAGGCACGCCTTTATCTTTATCTTACCCCTAGCTAGAGAGGCCGTAGAGCTCCTTCCACAGCTTCTAGTCCTTCTTATGGTTATTATGCTTGCTCTTAATTTACTAAAAAGTAATAGGCTGCTGGGCAACAGTAAGCGTATAATTAAGAGCAATCTTCCAGCCGTTAGATTTATAAGAGCTATCTACATAAAATCCTTTCTTAACGGCCTCAACGAGGCCTTCTAACATCGCCTCCTCCATCTTGCCTGTCCATCTTATACGCGCGTTCTTGTGCCCTACGGGCGTCGCGGGCGTCATAGGGGTTGCAGGGGTTGCTATAGCTCTGCTATAGCTCCTATAGGAGGTGAGCGAAGGTGTAGTAAGCGTTAATTATAGAGGGGGCGTTGGTCGAGGAGGAGGCTCTATTACTATACTAAAGTAGGGAGTCGCGATAGAGGCCTAGTGGCAAAGAGGGGCTCACTCAAATCGCTTACTAACGTTAATTACGGATTGTGCGAAGCCAAATCTGGAGCCTTATATAGAGGCTACCAAACGATCAACTTAATTACATATTTAAATGGGCCGCGGTAGTAGCCGCCACTAATTACAAAACGGACGACACTAAAAGGCGCACGGATTAAACAAATATGATATAGAGCTAATTTGCAACCGAATGGCCTCTAAGGTATTTATAGCAATTGGCGCGCTTTATAGTAAAGACTATAGCTTTATACATAACCTAAAATTATTCTTTTAGGTGTTATTTTAGGCTTATATTCATTGCACTAGTCTAGGTAGGTACTATTATATATTAAAGTTTTAGTTATAGAATTTTAAAAGCACTGAAACCCTTATAAAGATTAAAAAAGGCTTTATAGATAAAGAGGATAAGTTTATAAAGGAAGTAGATAAGAACATTACGACTTACTATGTACCATTAATCCCTTGCATAAAAGAGCTGCGAAAAATAGTTTTCCTAGAGGGAAAGCAATAGCTAAGGGAGGATTAATAGCTCTATTTTTATATAAAGTCTATTCTCTAGCAGGCGAGTAATAAGTTAAATACCCTAGAGTAACAGCATTTAATTAGATTAAGTTGCTTATTTTCTACTATACGGAACAGCTGTATAATACAAATTCACTTCTTGCTTCCAAGTCATTACCTACCAATTTTTGGTCATGGCTACATCGGGAAAATATTCGCAGGATAAGATTTAAGTAGACTTTGGTTTTCGCGTTTCGTGTAATTAACATGCAATTTAACTAACTTAACACGCAATTAACTAACTTAATACGCAATTAACTAACTTAATACACAATTTAACTAACTTAACACGCAATTAACTAACTTAACACGCAATTTAACTAACTTAATACGCAATTAACTAACTTAATACGCAATTTAACTAACTTAACACGCAATTAACTAACTTAATATATTTAAAAGTTAAATAATATATAGTTAACCTACTTAATAACTTTAAAAGCTAACTGTATATTTCTTAACATGCAGTTAACCTACTTGGCAACTTTAAAAGCTAACTGCATATTTCTTAATATGTAGTTAACCTACTTAAAAGTTAAATAACACGCAGTTAACCTACTTAGTAACTTTAAAAGGTAACTATATATTTCTTAACATGCAATTATATATTTAACTATTATATATTATCTAATATAATCTTATATAATCTTATATAGTCTTATTACTTAGAGGCTCTGTATAAGGCTCTATATAAGGCTTTACACGAAGCTCTATATAAAGCTCGACACAAAGCTCTGCACGAAGCTCTGCACAAAGCTCTGCACGAAGCTCTGCACGAAGCTCTGCACGAAGCTCTGCACGAAGCTCTGCACGAAGCTCTGCACGAAGCTCTGCACGAAGCTCTGCACGAAGCTCTGCACGAAGCTCTGCACGAAGCTC
>Ga0307507_10001830_pt1 | contig 46606 bp, 22 predicted proteins | sample 7_EM_MG_FD_207223 | JGI IMG/M metagenome (GOLD analysis project Ga0307507, IMG submission 207223) | Populus trichocarpa ectomycorrhiza microbial communities from riparian zone in the Pacific Northwest, United States - 7_EM | ecosystem: Host-associated > Plants > Roots > Unclassified | place... | reverse complement strand
GCAATAACTAGAGATCCAATTAATACGCAATAGCTTCCACGCTCCTTTTACAGGTCCGTAATTATATAACCCGTATTACGGCTTATACAAATGCCTCTAAACCAAAGCTTGTAGAATGCTATATTACGAAAACGCTAAGCTAAGGAGAAGAAGAAGAATCGTTAGGGGTAGCAGGTTGACATGTCGCGAGGGCCGCCGAGGCGCTAGTGATAAGCGAGCCAATGGCAATTTTCCATGCCGGGCATGGAAAATCCTGATTGGCTGGTTGAATTCAGGGTCCGCTCCGTCACAATTAGTTACATAACGCTAAGCTAAATCTGAGTTCGTTCGTTCAACCCATCCTACGACTTGTAGGTCGATTCGGGTCCGACGATTTGCTCCTGCGATTTAGTTGCTTGAAGGTAGGGTTTTACGACCGTAGATCGAAAGGCTGTAGGTCCGCTAGACAGCTTAACGGTGCATATTTCACCCTCAACGGTGAGTAAGGTAAATGGCCCGTCCTAATAGCCGCTTTGGCCAGTGTTTCCTTCTCTCCAGACCAAAACAGGCGAATTTGGTGGGAGATCATAAATTATATCAGCATTGGGTCCGTTTCGCATATTCAGCGCATTAGCGATCTGTCGTTCAGCTTATAGCTTCTATATCTCTGCCATAGCCTTTTTGATTGCGGCAGCGCGTTGTATAACCATAGGGGATAGTGCATCGGATTTAACCATTCGGGGGTAGGCTCTAAAGACTAGAAGTATAGGGACTAGTCCTTTAGGGCCAGCTAAATTGTTAATTACTTTAAACGCCATTTAGAGTCCCATCTCCTTATTAATCTTGGGGATTTTAGTCATAATAATCTAATAGGCTCGCCGTAATAGACTATAGTAGCGCTCTACTATTCTAATGGAGTTATGTGCTTCAACCGGTACTCCCTTTATACTGATTCCCATAATGGTGGTGTATTACTTAAATTCTTTACTAACAAAGTTCTTTCTAGTGTTGTGGGTAATTAGGTCTGGTGGCCCTAGGTAAATATTAATCTAGCACATCTATAAAACGTCCTATGTGTGTTTGGCGCTAATGTCTTGTAGCTATCTACTAGCTTAGAATTGCGTTCCTTCATCAACAACATATAGGAGGGGTGATCCGCTAATATATATAATGTCGATAATAATATTATAGTTAAAATTAACGTCGTCTTATAGGGTGAAGCGGAATCTGCCTAGTAATTTGCTAAACTTCTAATAGTAGTAGCAGAACTTGGTTAGTTACTTAATAGCCATTCTATTAGTTTCATGGCCAGTATAGTAGAGTAGCTTTTGCAATTTCTTAACTAAGGGGTGTCCAAATCGACAATATAGGCGCTGTAGCTCTATATCTATTAAGTAGCAGGGGTTCGCGTTAAAGGATTTAGACAAATATAACTATAGTGATGAGCTCTATAAGAGAAATAGGTGGCCAAACCATCGCACTACTGGCACTCTTTTAGTGTGAGTGATAACAACGTTTCTAAGGTTGTTATAGTAGATTTAGAGTCTATCTATATCCGCTAAACAGAGCAAGAAGGGGGTATCCGTATAGACAATATAAAACTATATCTTGCCTATAGGGGTGACAACATCCGCAGTTTTAATAGAGGTAGCAATTCCAATGCCAAACTGCACGTTAACTTGTCCTTTGGTTGAGGTATTAAGTCTTATAGATTAGTCCGCGTTCTATAGTGCCTAGAATTGTCCGTAACCGGCCATAGACTTCTTTAACGTACTAGTATCGATCATAATTCCCATAAATACTGTAGAAGTATAGCGTAAAGCGGCGGTTGTTGTGTTGTAGTTAAACGGGTTAGTTTCCGTAGTAGGTTCCGTAGAGGTTGCAGTAAGTAAGTAAGCGTAAGCCTTATTGGCTAGTTCTACACTTATAGAGGTTGCTTCGTCTATAGTAAGAGTCCCAAATAATATAAGGTAGTAGCCATTAGGGTCTTCTAATTCTTCCTCGCTATTGTCATTATTAGTATTTTTATTAGCGTCTATGTCTAGCATAAGAGCTTCAAAGGTCTTATTGCACTCATTATTGTTGTCTCCTTTATAGTAGATAGTGTATTGTCTGAAGCGTTCTTTAAAGTTACCATTGCGGCCCTTGTTATTATTAAAACGTCTTTTATACTCATTTCTAGAACGGTTCCGCTCCTCCTCTGTATGTTTCCATGAGCGGCAGCTCTTCTTTTAGCAAATATAGCACTTGGCCTTTAGGGATCTGACGGTGTTTTGTCTATAGAAGCGGGTTCGGTCACAGTTGTTACGGATATTACGGCAGTATATGCAATCCGTAAAGTAGGCTCCTTAAGACGGTCTTATTAAGGCCTAGGAAGGGTGTTCCTTCTCCTATATAACTATAGAAGATTGCAACTTGCTAATTAACTAGGAGAGGTCTTTAGAAGGGTTGGAAATGGTAATACGGCATGCTAGTATTCCTTAGCAAGCGGTAACTAGTTTATTCGTAAGGAAGAGGTCTATATGAAACTCTAGGTATAATCTATAGCAATATTTTAAGAGCTTATTAAGGAGTAGTTGGAAACTCTAATAGATTTGCTTATTAGGGTTCTCGTTAATAACTCCTTAGAAGTTAGTGGCGTTCTATTTAATAAGGTTTCTCTAATAGTACTCTGGTCCTTTAAAAAAGTAACACATGTGGTTATATGCCTCAGTAAATAATCTGGTTAAAAGGCTGCTATTATAGTAGTAATCCTAAGCAAGTCCCTTTAGCATGGTTAGGAATACAGTTATATAGCCTTTAGGAGGTAGACTAGCTCTCTTACAGATATTATAGAAGATAGTTAACTTAAAGTTAAAGCTATCACTTACTCTATTATACTTCTGGTCGTCTGTGTAGATCTTAGCAATAGTGGCTGCCTCCTTACTATACATAGGCAGGTGCATAGCAGGGTCGGTATTGGTAGTGCTAGGGTGAAGATACTAGGCAGGAGGAGGACCAGGTAGGGCAGGGGCGGTTGCTAGAGGGAGGGTAGAGGCAGTTACCGTAGGTAATAATTACTAATTCTGCGTCTGTAGGAGTTAAGTAAGGAGAGTAAGTAGTTAATCTTAGGTAGAGAGAGGTGCGGCTTACTATTAGGTAATAGTTGGTGCAGTTTACTAGGGTGTAGATGCAACAGCTAGTTAGGGTGTCATAGGGGTAGGTATTTACATTTTAGGTGTTGTGGCTATAGCTATAGGCTAGATTACAGGCGTTGGAGGTAGTGGAGGTAGTTAATAGTTTACAGGCGTCAGCACCGTGTGGGTAGGTAGTAGGCTGCTAGGGGGGGTTATAGGAACTAAAGAGGCTATAACTGATAGGGGTATAGCTTGATTCAATTTTAGAGCTATTTGTGTTAAGTTAAGTCGTTCTCGTAGTACCACTATAATTATAGGGCTGACTTCCTTAAGAGCTCCTGTAATTTCCTTATCTATCCATTTGTGAGGTTCCTCTTCTGTAAGAGCATTATATAGAACCTTATAAAGTGGGTATCTATTGCTGTGTGTGGCGATATATACTCCTCTTTAGAGTAGGTGAGTATGGAGCTTTGCTCTAGTAATAGAGTGTATCTTTCTAAAGTCCTTAATGGTAAAGCCTTTGGATTCTTCCTGGAATAGCAACCGTAATATATAATCCGTAAAGTTCTTATATATATACTCATAGATTTTCGTTTCCATATATTCTTCCAGGTCTTCCTCTAAGGCAGTTGCTATATTAATCCCGTAACCATGTCTGGCGATCCTCTCCTTCTAATCAATTTCCATATTGTCGTGTCTTTGTGTATGTTGTAGTTCAAGGTTAAGGTTAAGGTTGGGGTTAAGGTTAAGGTTAAGGGTTATAGTTAAGGTTGAGGTTAAGGTTAAAATTGAGGTTTAAGGTAAGGGTGTAAAGGTAAGGGTGTATACGTCCTCTACAGCCGTTGGGCCTATAAAGTGTTCTTAGCAAGACTGCTATTCTCTCAGCAATCTATTGTATTGGCTATAAGGCCAGTACAAATTCTCTTAAGCTTAAGGGAGGTTGTAATCTTCTTTAAATAAAGATATAATTCTCTAGGCGATCTAACGCGTCAGCAGTTAAGCTAATACGTGGTCTTAAGCTTTGAGGGTAATATAGCTTTCTCCTTTAACTAAAATAGACAAGGCTAGGCGATCCGTGTACTATTTCTAGTACAGTTCTTAAGCTCTAGCTTATTGCGTATTTCCTAATCTATACGTCTACTAATTAGTGTCGGTATACTCGCTTTATCAACATGCACGAATATCACTTATAGTGGTACGTATGCGGTGTTGAAGTTGGTAGTTAATTGTTGTCTTGAAGTAAGGGGTTGCTCCAAGGTCAGATTAGCTAGTCTCGCTTCATGGTCTCGTGACCACGTCACATAACTAACATTCCGACACTCTTCTTTAGTTAGCTTATAGATTAAAAAGAACTTTAGACTTATTTCTAGTTCTAACTCTATCTTATAGTCCTATACTATATATTCTAACAGCTTTTTACTTTCTAGGCTCTATAGTTTTTTGCCGTACTTATAGTATCTTTTTAGTATATAACTTAAGCCTCGCTTAGTCTCCTTATATATTACTCCGACTTAGTACTATACCATCTTAATCTATTATCGCGTCTTATGTTATTAAGTATCTCTAATATTAACCTAACTTATAATCCAATTAATCCTTAAATTATATTTATATAACTAAGGCATTTCTAATATCGCCTTATCTCGTCCTAATAGTAGGATATTAAAAAACATCTTAATTTATCTTCCTTTAATAGTTAACTAAATAGGTCCTGTTTTAAGATTATTAATACCTCCTTTATAGACTATTGGGTCTCCTAAAATTGTTATAATTAGATATAGGTACTTATTTTATCTATATAGTAGCCCTATTCTTTTTACTCCACTATCTACTAATACTTTAAACTTTTAATCTTGCCAATTAATTTATAAATTTAGGTGTTATTCTTAAATTCCTTTAAGGGTCTAAGGCTCTACTATTAGCTCCCTCTAGTTTTATAGGCCTCACCTTTTCCTAACTATTAGCTATTAGGTCCTATTATACTTAGCCTTCCTTAAGCCAATACTTAGTTCGCCTCTTTTCCTCTATATACCATAGATATATATTCTCTAGGTATAAGGGCGCGAAGAGGCTTTAGGGAATATTTAAAGGAATAATATAAATTCTATATAAATCTAAGGGTATATAGCCTTTATAGAGAATTAAATATTGTATAAAAAAGAGAAAGGAATAATAAGAGAATTGTATAATTTAATAGTTAGGGGTTTTGGTGGTTAATGCGTATATATATATATATGCGGTCTTTAACGGATTTTAGTATTACGGCGCTAGTACAAAACGGTAGATTATAGTAGACAATTATAGACAGTTGTAGATAGTTGTAGATAGTTATAAATAGTTGCAGATAGTTATAGATAGTTTTAGATAGTTTTAGATAGTTTTAGACAGTTTTAGACAGTTATCTATTAAGTGTTTTACCAAGATATTCTTACTATAACTGGGCTAATCCTATTATAGTACCCCCCCCCTTTAACTAAAGGTCCAAAATAATTTAATTTAGTTAAGACTTATAACCTATCGCGTCTTATATATATATATTAGGTAGTAGTATAGAGTTTTACTAGTTCTAATTATTAAATAAACCAATTAGGATTTTCTATCCCTAAGATAGAAAATCGCTATTAGCTTAATTAAGGCGGTAAGCAGAACTAATATCTTTATAGTAGGTCTTAGCAAGGCAAATCTAACTAATTAGACAACTTTAACCGCTAGTTAAAGTTTTTTAATATCTTATATATTATATAACCATATTATAAACATTATAATGCATTTTAAGTTCTTTTTCATTTCGAGTTTCCTGCTATTATATTTTATGTATTTATGTTAAATAGTAATTATTTACCTTTATATCGCGTCTATTTAGCTAAAGTAGGCCGCGAAGGATAGTCTTTATATAATTCTTTTACTAGGGAAGGTGCATTAGCCTTAATCTATTTATAGGTTTTTTAGGTTTATATCTTATATTTTTTCTACTTAATAAGAAGTTTAAATTGTTTAGATTATATTTTCCATTGCATATTATTAATTAAGTTAATAAAGTAGAAACTGTTACCGTTGTTAATAATTATAGGAGGTAGCGACAGCACTTTGCAAGTTATAGGATTATCTTTTAAAGGTTGTAATAAGCTTATATAAAATATTAGGTGTATTTTTATTTTAGTTAGTAGTTAGGCTTATAGGTATACAGGCTTGGTTTCTTTTTAATTTAGTATAGGCCTATAAACTTCCAATTAAGTTTCTTTAAGGGCTGTTAAGTCTATAGGTTTTATATATTTAGGTAAACTATATTACCTTCCTTAAAGTCCTATATAGAAGTTTATCCGTTAATTCCATACTATCCCTATACTATTTAAGCATATATTAATTTACTTTATAATAGTTCTGTTAACTACTTTATTTAATTAGTAAAAAATAAAATGGAGACCACGCATTAGGAAATGGAGGTTCCTTTATAGGTAAGGCGCGCTCGCTTCCCTATTCTAGTTTGGCCAAGACCCAACCTCAACCTCAACTATAAAAGGCCTTCTCCCTCGCTACTTTTGCCCTTATGCTCTATCTCCTCTTTTCTTTCCCGCTACCGTGCCACCTTAGACTCTAGCTGTTAGCCGTAAGGCATTTTCCATCCCCTTAGCGTCTATGTAGGTGCTCTACCCGCCTTCCCTAATCTCTATATATTTTATACTAACGATTACCTAGCGCTGTAACTCTTCGGCCCTTTTTATGGGATATATTTATACTCTCTCCTAATATTAACGTATGCTTCGGTCCTACTATATTCCTCCTTTCTTCTCTCCTCTCTCCTCTCCTCCTGCCTACGTCCCCTACCAATTAGTGCACTAGAATGACATTTCCGTTTATCCTCTTCTTTACCTCTGCCTCTAGCAGTGTCTTGGGCGTGACTATAATATATAACTTAATCCCTGTCGGAACAGCTATAAATGGCTATAAGGCTATGCTAAGAACCTCCTAGCAATAGATTACATGGGTTACAGCTGCTGCGAGCTATGGGACGCGTTAGGCAGTGTCGCATTGCAGCGTCATGATAAAGGCGAAGCCAGACGCCGAAGTGGATCCTTAGCGAAACCATAGGCTAATGCCAGTTACTTAGCTTAGTTAAAGCTGCGCCGCTAGAAGCTAAAAGCCTTTACCCTCCTTAGCGCCTTCTTAACTTAGACCTAGACCTTACTTTTCCCTAACAATTAGAGGATTACATTGCGATTAGAGAAGCTGCCAGGCTTTAGTCTAATCTAGCCCCCTATTTAGCTAAGGAGGCATAGGTCCTATAGAAACATCCTTTGCATAGACCTAAGACTTATAAGGCGGAATCTAGGGGTAAACGGCCTATCTAGTAGCATAGCCTGGCTTCTAGTGGAGCTAGTGTTATAATCCTACTCTTAGCTAATAAATACTAGAGAAAAATTCGCGCATTTAATCTCCTAACGGAGACGGACTTTATGCGGTGGCTGTATTAGCTAAAAGGGCCGAGATGGATATAGGCGTAATCGCCTAATCTACTCGCGCTATCTGCCCCCTTATATTATTTATAACATCCGGCTGTGAGTAAGGGTGAAAGCGAGGCTTTTGCGCATATTTGGGAGGTTAAGTAGCGGCTGTAAGCTCCGTAGAGTGTAACTAAGAAAGTTCCTTGGATCTAGGGGAGAGATTTAGGGATGCCCTTATTACTTAGAGTGTCTTTTAATACTTATAGTAGAATCACGGCACGCCCTTTACCTATCTAACACTAGGAATTATGGTCTCGCGGAGGATCTAGCATGGAGGATCCAGCTCGCTGGCATATTAGGGTGGAAAATGGACACATTAGCGCTAGCCCTAACTCTAAGGAATAAGGGTAGAGAAGGCACTTCGCCACTAACCTCCTTAATAGGGAGGCTTAGTGCGATGCCCCTATTAGAGGCAGAATATGCCAGCTTAGTTAGTTGGGTCTCAATTATAGTTTCCTAATAGGCGTTAATCTTGTGATAGTTTAAGCCCATGCAAACCTTTATGTGTTACGAACGGTAATTGCTAATAGAGTGTAGATTATACGTTTCGATTCGCTATTAAGCTGGTAGGGTTATTTTAGTGTAGATGCTACGGATATAAGCTAGTAGTAAAGAGGAGACTAGTATAGACTTAAAAGCCCAGCATAACCCGTCCTTTAGGGCTATTAGAAAGACACAAAGCAATAACAACTCTAACAATAATGGCAGTAGCAATAGTGGTATCTTCTTAACCCCTTTGCTTTCATTTAGAAATTTCACTTAATAATATTAATTTCTATACTATACCCCCTGAAAAACTAAGGGCTTCTTAGTATTATGCAATTACAGCCCCTAAGAAAAGCACGAGCAGCAAACCTAAAAGGAGAAATAGGGGAGTACCTCTTTTCCCCCCGAAAAGCCAAGAAGCATTAAAAGCTTAGGCATTTAATAGCATGTTATTCCACCTAGGGCCTTAATTTTGGAGATTCCGTCTAATAAAGCGCCTGTAGACCCTATATATAATTACAAGAAAGCTTATAAGAAGTATTACAAGGATAACAAGGATAACGAGGACGACGAGGAAGATTTCTATAGGGATGGAAATAATAGTTAAGTCTCTGGAGGAAGTTAAGGTAATTATCCCCTATAATTACCCTACTACACTTTCCCTATTCCCCTAGTAGTTGTGAATATGTATATTTAACGACTAGTAGAAAATCCAATAGTTATTAAAGACAATACAGCCGATCTGGACTTAAAAGCTAAGGGCGACGAAGCTAGTAACGCTAATGACGAAGCTAATAAAGCTGATAATCAACTAACACCTCGTGGATTAGGTATACGCTTCCCTTTTTAATTTATAATAGCCTTATTTAATAATTAGTAGATAATGGAAATAACAGCAGTGATAAGGATAATAAAGATAATAAGGAGCTGCCTTCGTTAGAAGCGCTAGAAGAGGAGGTACATACACCTATATATAACCGTACCATACCCTTAACGCTAGACGGCAATTAAACGGATAATTTAGCTAAGGGGCGTCGCATCAAAACTGCTCCGCAGTTTAGGCAGGAGCTTAGGATATTAGTAGCTACCAGTTAAAAGTCTTTAGGAGCCAAGAAGTTAAAGAAGTAGAGGTCTAATTAGCTTAATTAACTAGATAGCATTAATTATATCTCTAATACTTCCGTTAGTGAGAGCGGCAAGAGTGTACGACCCTAGAAGTAACAAAGGTTACCTACTTCCTAGAGGACCACGCCTTCCGGCTCTCCTACCCTTGGCCTTAACAACAGTGACGGTATTAAGGAGCAAGCAGTCTCTACTGCGCGGCCCACTAGCTCCTCCCCCCGGCACTATATATCTCCTCGCGATACTAGACCACCAGAAGATGGGGCTAATAATAGTTGTAATTCTAACAACCCTACTAAAGAGAGTAGCAGGGGTGGCGAGGGTGGCAAGGGCGGTAATAGTCTACGTCCCTAGAAGTAATAAAGGCCACCCGCCTATTATAAAGACTTGTCTTCTAGCCCCCCTATCCCTCCTATCCTTAACCTCGACTCTTAATACCCGCAAGTTAACTAGCAAGCGGTATCCACTCTACAGCTCGCTAGCCCTTCGCTTTAAGAGCCTACCCTTCTCTATAGCATTAAACCGTCTCATAACGAGGCTAGCAATTATACTTATAACAAGGACGAGGACGGTAATAGTAGTGGCGTCGCTAATAACCAAAGCGACATTTTAAACCTAGAGCCTACTGTGAAGCGTTATACCCGGACTAAAAAAGACAAAATTAATAAAATAAGCTTGGATGATAAATGGGAGATTGATGATATTCTAGGGGAAAGAATAACTAAGTTAGGGCGCAAATATAAGGTAGCTTGGAAGCCTACCTAGGTTTATAAAAGCGGGCTTTTAAATTCTAAAGATGCCCTTAAGTCTTACTAAAGACGCGTTCGGCAAGCCAAAGCTGGATTATTGTAGGTGCACTCTTTTTCCAAAGTTGCGAAAGTGAAGGGCAGGGTTGCCGTATAGAAGAGACAGGGCTAGTAGCATAGGCATATTCTTGTATTTTAGTTGGTCCTGCGGAAATAGGAAGCTGGGGTTTACATTTAGTGGTCTAATTATTTAAGTGCATTTTCTTAAGGCGGTGTTGCTGTATACAGCCGTTTTTATCCAAATTTCGCTGCTAACTTATCTGTGTTATATATATCTAATCAAAACAGAGCCTTATAAATTGTGAGACTTATTATATTACTAGGTATTATAGCACCTATTTATTTATATCACGAATCCTCTTTTACCATTAATACACTTAAAATATTTTGTTGAATTATAAACTTCTTTATACTTAAGATGTGCTAATCTACTAAGATTACTGTCTAATATAAAAAGTACTAGAAGAGACTAAGACATTCCTTAAAGATAAATCGCATTGTCCCCTACCCTAGCGCTATTATATAAGGTGGGCAAGCGTGTCCTAACCTAATACCTATAACACAAAGTACGGCGTAGTTTAGGAGCTCGCTAATAACTGGAGATTATCTAGCATATCCTAAATAAAGGATGGTTAGTATATTATACTACATATAAGGATAGTAAGACTAATGGACTTATAAAGCATAAACTTACCTTTATTACGTTAACGCCAATAACGCCTAAGAAATAGGTAAAGTATAAATCTAGACAGAGAAGCCTTTAGATTTTCAAGCCAAAGACAAGATTTTATAAACGTTAAAAGGAAAGCCTTAAGAGTATAAAGGAAATGCCGCGGCGCTGTTACTAGGGATAAATTCCTTAAACCTGCGAATAAGTTTAGATAGTTAAAACTCCTAGTTTTATAAACATACCTTACTTACCTATTTCTTTAATAACACTATTTATGTAGTTATATTTGCCGTTCTAATAGCCTCCAATGATAACTCTAAACGCCCCTAGGGACTTCAATTTGGGAAATATTCCTTGTTTATAACGATCCTCTATATCGTTATCAGAAAGTTCGTAAAAGGCAACATAATACATTAAGATATAATAACAAGCCGATCTAAAGGCAAAAATTTCGTCCTTCTAAGGCGTGCTTAGATACGGAGGTTGGGCTCAAACTAAGTATAAAGTAAGAAGAGGAGATCTATTAATTGATAAACTAGTAAAGTCGATTAGCTTTACATTCAAATATTTATCTAAGAGAATGTTATGGCACGAAATATCACCGTGTATAATACCTCTGGAGTGAACATATTCAAGAATGTCTGCAAGCTGTAAAATCCAACGCATTTATAAAGTTCAATTAACGTTATTACTTCTGTCCTAAAGAAACCTGTAGAGCTGGCCATTTAGAGCATATTCTAGATATATCGCCGTACGGTTATCCTTCCAGAAAAGTTCGCTGCCATAGTATTGCAAGAGTCCATTATATTAACCAAGTCTCTTATAGATCTCCTTTTCGACTTCAATAAAGCGTTAAGAATTCGCGTCGTTTGGAGCTTTAATAACCTCGTTTTAAAGTTCGTCGCGATATACAGTGCCCGAAATTCCCCAGCCAATAAGATTCTCACAGCTACAGCCAGGGGGTGGCACTACGATAAGGTCCATAGTATTAAAATAGTAAGGGCTCTAAAGGGGCGGCAAAATCCTGGTGTCTAGCTGACTAATCTATTATTCACCCTAGATTTTAGACGCTATTCTTAAATAGAATTAGTATTTATAGTAGATACACTAACCCTATGTTATCCAGATCCAGTTAGTGTAAATAGCAATACATTTTCTCTAGCGTTTGTTGTTTGCGCTAGTCTAGTTGCAGGCTAGCTATAGAGAATATAAGGCTAAAACTATGTTTATAACCTAGCCAGCTAATTTAAATTACGTAATACAGCTAAAACCAAACGGTAGTCCGAATAATATAAAGTTAGGCATTAATAATTGATTAACTTATGCATATAATATAAAGGCGCATAAACTGGCTGCAGTTAATTTGCCTTATAAATAAGAACAAGCCACAAGAATCCAATCCTTATAAGATATTTTAGTTAGCGGAGGGGCTATATATCCGGTAACTCCAATACACAGCTAAAATGTGCATTATAGTAGACGCCTTACCTGTTATTCGGCTGGTGGCCTAATTATACACGTAATATTCTGCGCTAGAAAGCTTTAATAGTGGGGTAAAACAAATCCGGCCGCAGCTTAGCCCGAGAGGTAGCCGCTTGGCAATTCTTTTATATAAGCCTTCCTATCAGGCACTAATAACTAAGTAGCTATGAACCTATTAACTGCAGTAATACCTCTATTTTCCCTTATAAATTTTATTTAACCCTACTTTGCTGATTATTTGCAGCGTAGTTCTGCAAAGCTGCTCTCTGTTTAAGCCTATAATTTACCTCTTTTTATATTTCTTGCGTTCTGCCTCTTGCAGTTATCTAGCAATTCTATTCTTGCCATTAAGGTAAATATTAGCTTAGCTATTCCGCGCAGCATATACCTAATTACTTATATCTTTTATAATAGTTGTACTTTAATGCGCATGTGCTTTATAGCCTTTTATTCTAAAACAAATTCCTAAATCAGCCGCTATTCCTCCTTAGACGGCTATCCGTAATTAAGAACGCTTTACAAAAGACAACATTTACTTAATATTTTACGTCCACAGAATACCTTTCCTTTATAGCCACTAGTCCCGCTAACTTGTGCAGTCACACTTCTAGCTACACAGATTATGTCCGCTAAGGCTAGGGATAAGGCGCTTAGTAAGGAATAGGAGACAATCGGAGGTTATATATTTAAGATAATAGAGGACATAACTATAACATTTAAAGGCGGATTATGCAATATTAAAGACAGCAAAGGGAAGCTGGTCGAAGCTTTAGGTATAGAAGATAGATAAGTAACAAAAGAGGTTCTTACTAAGTATAAATGTTATATAATAAGGGCACGGATTAAGTTAGAGAAGAGGTAGTAATAAGTGATAACCCGAAGCGATATATACTATTTATTTATAGATAAGAGTTAATCTCTAGCTTCTTTTATAGTATTTTTTAAAAGCTCTAGAGTATCTAGGTCCCCTAAACTGAATAAATTGAAGATGTTCTATTTATAACTATAACCGATCCTAAGTACAATAAAAGCGTCCTTATTGTCCTTTTTTAGCATATATATAGACAGGCAATTTGTAACTGCTAGTCCTCCTCTCTCCTTTTCCTTTCTCTATAAATTGCTCGTCTGCATCCCGGTGCAAAATAGCTTAGGGAGATTTTCAATTATATAGTGCCTTGTAAATGAGAAAGAAAAGTACTGGCTCTCCCTTAGCAATATTGGATTTCCTATTTAATATTAACCACAGATGCGACATCTTATTAAAGGTTATTTTATAGACCTAGAGTTTGCTGTAATTCCAACTAGGGACGCTTTAATAATGGTTTATCTATAACTTAATAATACACTGGCATAATAGCGCTTAGAGGACTCTTAGAAGAGGCGTCTGTCTTAGATAAGCATTTATATATTAAATTTAGGGAACAAGGTGTCCAACCATTGGTTTTGGGATTGTTGGACAAGATTATACTTTTCTTTTACAATAAATCTTGCTCTAGGATATATAAATAACCAATTAATAAACACCTAAGACTTGTATACTAAGCGTTTAATTAGCGTCCTAAGGGATTAAAGCTTTAGAATTCCTCTCTAATAACTAAGAGTCTTAGGCTAATATTAGGGGTTCCTCTAATAATATTTATTAATAATTCATTTAAAATACAAGGCTCTTTTATACTAGTAGAGGGATCCACCTTTAAAGATAGACGTTTTGGAGGCGAAGGAATTAATATGCTAATCAAATTAGCCTTATAAAGTGTACTGGCAGCAACTACAAGACCATGGGGGTGGGGGCGATTCTCCTACCATTCTTAAAGCTTTTAGAGGAGGTTTTTTACCAATACTATTGCCAGCCTCAAGATAGGCGCTGCTAAAGTGTATAGGAGGAATACTTTAGGACCTAAGCCGATAAAAACGTCTATTAATAGAGTGCGTGCACGTAGCCTTATACTTCATCGCGCCTTTAAACGTTTCCCTAAGGATATCGCGTTTTCTCGCAGCACCTTAAGGCACGATTTAAACGCGTCGTTCTAATGGGAGGGTAATGGATGCGTATTAGCGTTAAACGTCTTTCTTTTTTCCTTAAGAAGCTCGTAAAACCAGTTATTTAACGCTATTAGAAGTTTAACTAAGAATAAAAAGAAGGATAAAGAGAGCTAGGACAAGAAAGAGCGAGACGAGAAGAGACAGGAAGAAAGAGAAGAGAAAAGAAGAGAAGAGAAGAGAAGAGAAAAGAAGAGAAAAGAAAAGAAGAGAAGAGAAAAGAAGAGAAGAGAAGAGAAGAGAAGAGAAGAGACAAGATAAGACAAGATAAAACGAGACCAGTTAACCCAATTATATGCCACTTCCCCTAGCTAAACAATGCATAGCTAGATCGCTTGCTACAATCCGGCCAGTATTGCTGGCACCAATTCTATACTTATATCTTTAATTTAACCTAAGACATTGCCTATCTCCTATATATCAATTAGAGCACTTCCATACTTTAGGTAATATCTTTTTTTAAGCTCACTCTAGTACTAGAGTTAAAATCCCATATATAAGCCAGGGGACTATTTCTATAGGTATAGCAAGCACATACACTATAGCTTCATTTACCATAACGGAGATAATATTAACGTGTCTTAACTAAAGTCCGCTAGGATTAATTGGGGAGGGTAGTCTATTACCAGAAGAGGGGTGCAGACACACCCATGGCACAACTTATATTATATAAGAAAAGGGCGGATCTGGCCTAAAAAACAATACCATTTAGCTCCTCTTTCCACTTAGCTCCTTCTTTAGATCAGTGTTATATTACTAAAGCTTTATAGAGCAGCAATACCAGTTATATCCAAGCCTATTACGCCAGCGCCTTTACTGCCTTACAATAGCATAAATACCCCCCCTAGTAGCCTAAGCCAAACGCATCTATATTATAAGTAACCAGCGCAGCTTCTTCTCTCTCAAACGCTTATAACTATGTTAAAGATACTCTAGGCGGTCCAACCTCCTCCACCTCCTCTACCTCCCCCTACGAGTTTAGGGGTTAAAGAGATACCTAAAGTGAGAGGTTCTAAGGTTAAAGTTAAGGTGTTAAATAAGATATATGCTCACGAAATCCCCAAAACACACTTGGAAATACGCTAATACAGCGTCTACTATAGCTAGGACAAACAAAGCTGCCAGTACAAAACTATAGAGACTTCGCCGGATACATTAAGTGAGCGTAATATACATAATTAGTATATTTGTGTCCTTAGGAAGAAATTTGGTCTGTTTCTTAGGTACCTTTAAACATGTTAACTTAGATACTGACTTTAAGCTAGAAAAGGACAAGAAAGACTATAGCACATACCTAAGCATAAATTTAGGAGAAGTGAGAGACGCCTTATAGGTAGTACTAAACGGCGTATAAGCTATCTCCCTTTAGGAAGACAAGCCTACAGTAAGTGGACCTTTATATAGATATAGCTAATTCTAATTTAACTTCTAGATTCCTACAAACCTTATATTTAATTTCCTACCCCAGTTAAAAACATACTAGGAGAGTCTTTCTCCCGACTTAATTAGCGCTAAGCACCTTTAGGGGTTACTAAGATTCCTTGAAAACCATTTCGCGCCTACAACTAATAGTCTCCTGCCGCTTCTGGACTATGGCGAAATTAATTTCAATCTCCTTTAGGCCTTATTTAAACCAAATACGCACGTCCTTATAATTTACGAAGGCTCAAATCAACCAAGATGCCTTATATATGATTTAGGCAACTTTAAAACCTTACTTTTTAACGAAAAGAGCTTCGAACTTGACTATCACTATTTTGGCTATAATAGGAAGGCGTTTAGCGAGGTGAAAACCACCCTCTCTATTCCGGAATTCCGTTTAACTATAAAAATTACATCTCTTAAGGTATTTCCGCTGGAGCATTATAAAAGGCAAGCCGAGATAAAGCAGGATCTTATTAGCAATAGCCAGAAGTTTATATCTTTAAGAGGCATTAACCACCGTAAATATAAAGGGATCGCGTTTTTCTGGACCAAAGATGGCCCGTCAAGATTTTCTACAAGCGGCCGCATTATAGTGGACGCGATAGCATTTCATCATCAGAATCCTAACTATAGCAAGCAACTAATCGCTACAGATATATACGGAATTGGCGTATACAATTAAGGGACCAATTGGCAAGGCGATATAAAGAATTAGGGTTTAGTTCCTAAGGAGATAGGAGACAATAAGTACCTAATCTGTCCACTAACAGCCCTAGCCTTTAGTTTGGTAGACAAAAAATAGGGTCAGGCTTTCTACACTCTTTTTCTAGAGCTAGCGATGTACTAATACAAGCACTAATAGATAAATTTGCTGTCGCTAATATTAAGGACATTGATTAGAATGCCTTAGTATTTAAGTCACTCGCAATTAACGAGGACAAGAAAATAGTGCTTTAAGGACTTATAAAGAGCTACTAGTCTGGGTCCAGGAAATTAAAGTTTGATAATATAATTAAAGGGAAGGGGAAAGGCCTAGTTTTCTTACTACAGTAAGTTTTCTGGCAAGGCATTGGCTGTTTTAAAGGCTAACTATTTTAGTGGCCCACCTAGGGTGGGAAAGACGTTAACAGCTAAAGCACTTACCAAATCTCAGAGGAGACCCCTCTATATAGTTTGTTCCCCCTTATAAGTATATTTATATACCAGTCTGACTATGAGAAGGCTTATATAGGAGACCTTAATACAGATCTAGCCCGTTTAGAACAAAACCTAGCTCTAATAGTTGAAAACGTTTACCGCTAGAGCGCTGTCCTTCTTCTAAACGAGGCCGATGTCTTTCTTATAGAAAGAACTTTAAATGATGTTTAACGTAACAGCCTAGTATCCGTTTTTCTGCGATAGATGGAGTATTTCTAAGGTATTATATTTCTTATAATAAATAGGATTACCGTATTTGATGCAGCTATACAGAGCAGAATATATCTTACACTTAGATATAACGAGCTGAAAAAACTGGCAAGAGAGTAGGTATAGAAAAACTTCCTAAAGTAAGCCAATGCTGCTGCCAATATCTCTAGAAGGGATATGGAGCGGCTTTTAGACCATCAATTAAACGGAAGATAGGTAAGGCAATATTTAAGTAAAAGTTTTAAGCCTAGTGCTAATATACTATATTAGATTAAGAACACTATACAGATTGGCTATAGCTTGGCTAAAAGTAAGGGGGAGAAACTTACATATAAGCATTTAAACAAGGCTCTTACGTTAAATAAAGATTTCAAAAGTGACTTTAAAGGTGCTAGATCAGTTAAGAATATAAACTCGTATATATAGATTCGCTCATATATATATAGTATTAAATGTCTTGTAGATCTCGTAGCTAGTGGCATTATTACTTATTACTTTCTCGAAATTACTTACTTGCTCCTATAACAACAAGGCCCATGTGGTAGGCTATAGCGTAGGCGAATCGCTTATAGATCTAAGAATAGGAGAACGGAAGCTACAGGGCATTAGTTCCCGTAGGGGAATAGAAGATATAAGCGTTAGTTCCCATAAGGAATTAAAAGCTGTAAGGCGATAAAGAAAGCGGGTAATAATCCCCGCAGAGAACCACAAGCTATACAAGATTAGTTTCCATAGGGAAGCGGAAAAAATCGCCATTAGTTCCTATACGGCAGTAAAAGCCGTACAGGAGTAGGAGCTATAGGGTATAGTTCTTACAGGGCAGTAGAAGATACGGTTACTATATACAGGAACGGAATTTATAGGGGATTTGTTCCGTAGTAGATCTAAAAACAGGAGAATGGAAGCCGCAGGGCATTGGTTCCCATAGGGGAGAGGAAAACGTAGCTGTAGGCTCCTATAAGGGAGTAAAAGCCGTACAGGAATGCAAGCCGCAGGGGATTGGTTCCCATAGGGCGGTAGAACACATAGGCATTAGCACCCATAGGGGATTCGTTAGCGCAGGGGATTTATTACCGCAGGGGATTTGTTACCGCAGGGGAGTAAATCCCATAGGGGAGTGGATCCTATAGGGGATTTGTTAAAGTAGGGGATCGGATCCCATAGGGGATTATTAAGAGTAGGGGATTGGTTCCCATAGGGCGGCGAAATACGTGGGCATTAGCTCCCATAGGGGATTTGTTCAAGTAGGGGACTTATTTAGGTAGGGGATTGGTTAGAGGAAGGGATTAATTCTCCTACGGCCTCCATTTAGGCGGCACAAGGTGGCTTCTAATAGGCTAGGGAGTGGATTACATATTTTATGGAAATATAAAGCCCATATAGGATAGTAGGGTATGGGGACCTAATAATCTAGCGGAAGATTAGGTTATCCGCTTTTCTAGGTTTATTTAGCCCCAGTAACTCGCCCTACGCTATTTTACATGCGTTTTAACCAAGGCTACTACCTAGCCTTAGCCGCCCAAATCTTTAGTCATGCTATAGAAGAGTATAAGATAATAAAATATTATTCTATCTACTCTACTAATACCTTTAGATCCTTCTATGCTTATTAGAGTATCTTCTTCATCCTAAAATATAGCTCTAGATTATCCTTTTCCCACCTCCTATTATTTGGAAATACTACTTTCCGGAGCCTATTAACTTAGGGGACTAATAACTGATAGTACGGCGTAAAGTACTCCTCTGCTGTTTTAATGAAATCACCTTTATAAGCTACCTCTCCTTTTTTTAACTTAGCTAGCTCTTTAGTGTCCATATAATTCCACTTCTTAAACCTTAGGATAGGCTTGCGCTCCTTATTTAGACCCTCGTAATAAATGCACATCCAGAAAAGCACCTAGAAGAACGACTCCAAATTATGCCTAAAAGAGTGTTTCTCGCCTAGAAGCACTCCTATAGCTATAAACGCTCTTGTACCGGTCTTGCCCTATACTTCCAAAGGTCCTTCTTGCTTCTCTTTAATCGCGAGATCAAGATTAATTAAGAATAACTTCTAGAAGGGATTGTCGTCTTCCTCGTTTATTAAAAGGTTGCCTATTAAAATATCACATTAGAGGATGCCAGCCTACGTATATAAAGACTTATATCCTTTAATGCCACCCTCTAGCGCAGTAAGTATTGCAGCTGGAGAGCTTGCCTTATAAAGAGCCTTTCCATAGTCGCAGGTAATAACGCGTCAATACACCCAATTCTGCATAATAGGGCGCTTAATTGGAGAGCTCAAATACAGGCGCTTATTGGGCGGTAATAGGGCGTTAGTATAGCTAGACAACCTCTTTCTACTAGTGCTTCGGCCTTTCCTTACACTGCCTTACACTCTAGCTATACTTAAAGGCACTATTAGGCTTTTAGGCTTATAGTTTATCGCTTTGATAATATCTAACCCCTTGCGGATATTAAAGATGTTATTATCTTATCCACCTATACAAACAGTCCCATGGTGATAGTACTTGGCTATATTAATCACTCCTTTCTCCGCTGCCTTATATAGCAGTTCGCCTTCTTCCTTACGCTCTAGGTACTGCCACAAGTCTTTAATAACAAGAGGTATCTTAGAGGTGTCACCCTTATAGTACGCTTTCCAGCAAGTTGTCACCTAACCGGAAATACAGGGTGCCTACTTTATAAGTTTGTTAAGGATAAGACACTCAGTCTAATCGTTGCGCACGACCTTAATATATCGTTTACTGTCTAATATTAAAATGGTAGGGTTAAACCCAAGCTGCTCTTTATTTATTAAGAGAAACCCTAACATCGCCAAGGTAAATTGTAGTCCGTCTTTATTAATATTAAATAGTAATAATACAATGCCTCCTACCCAGTTATACTCCTATAGCCGCATAATAGATCTATAGAGGGTAAAGCCTAAGACAAAGCAACAAGTGTCCTAAGCGGCAAAGACTTCTCTTATATATTTTCCCAAATTAAACCATGCCTGCGAGGCTATATTAGTGTTTGGATTACTTTTTAGCTCTCCTAGTATAAGTATATACAACTAATAGCATTAAGAGCTTTCGCTGGCTATTAGATTATCTATAAAACCGATATCTAGCTTTCGCTTTGCTGTAGACCCTTACAAGGGCTGCTTAGTATATGCAATAAGCGTTTATCATATCTTTAGGGCGGACCCATACTCCTCTACAAAGCCTAAAAATGATTTAATTAGGTTATTAAACCACACTAGGACATTATCTTGCTTTACGCTTTTAGGCCAGTTACGCCAGCCGCCCTTAGCATACAGTGGATTGTCCCCTTCCTTACATTTCTTAAAAACGGCAACGCTTGCCTCTTTAAGACCTTCCACTCCCCTAAAGAATGCTTTATATAAGCCAGGAATCCCTATATAAAGAGGGCCTAGCTCCTCCTTTAGAACATAATCCACGTATTCCCTACGTTTGGATAAGTTGGTAAAGCTACTTATATTGCGCAGATACGGGGTTTAAACGTAGAGTGGCAGCGGTTAGGGTGGGGAGGTGGACTCTGTAATAGTGGCAATAGTATTACTCCAAACGTCCTTATCTAATTCGCAATTAAGAACTATTTTTAGGAGAGGGGTGAACCGTTTAATATTAAAGTTATTAGAATCAACCAAAGGGAGGAGTTAAAGAAGGTCGCTACAAAGAGTGCCACAGCTAGCGCTAGACGGGAGTAGTCAAGTAGTGTAAAGGTTTTGTAATGCTAGGACAAGGTCAACAACAAGATTCTTAAGCCCTATATATATTAGATAGGACCTATAGTAGACTAATTAATAATTACCTTTATCGCCGATCTGGTGCAACAAGTCCAAAGAGCTAGAGATGCCTAGATTCTAACAAGTCAAGTTAAATAAATTGCGAAAGTCATTCAGTCCCTCTCCGATGGGTTTTATTTCGATTATCTTTAATCTAAAGAGATTCGCCATTACGGGAGAACGCGCCGAGAGCTATATTAGGAGGGCTAATATAACAGACGGGTAGGCAGGCGGGAAGGGGAGATTAAAAAGGCTAGCATATAAGGACGGTATAATAGCAAATAAATATAGCGTCTTGCAATGAGGAAATAACTAGGGAGAAAAGTATAAGGAAGAAAGCAAGGTGCGAGCAAACGCGAGGATTAAGGATTAGGCATAGAAAAGTCAAGCCAACCCAATATGGCTTAGACTAAGGCTTCGCAGGGCTTAGTTAAATACTAAGCCACAATGACCCAAAATGCGATGTTTCCGGTCTATAACTAATTAAAGTTATCCGTTTTAGTCTGTTCTATAACGCGTAAGGCTCCAATGCAGCAAAGCTCTTATATAGCGAGGCTAAAGGGGCGCCCAAGAACGCTAATAAATGGTTACTAGTCCTAAAACGAGCTAAATCTAACATACTAAATACGGATACAGTTAACCTCTTTTTACAGCGGTTAATTGACCTATTTCCTAAAAACAGGTTCTAGTTCCCAGAACTAGATTTAGTACACATAGACTCCCCCTCCGCTGGTATATATTGCAAGGGAAACGCATCGTCATTACTATCTCCTTAGCAACGCCTTATTTATTCCCTTTAGAATATAACCCTCGCCAGTATCTATTTTGTATAGGTAACAAACGTTTATCTCTATTTATTTATACTAGATATAAAAATCCCCTGCGACACACCCCTTAGAATTAGATTAAATTAATAGCAATTCCCTCCTAAGTTGGTTAGGTTTTAATATGTCTTATTAGCTCTAGGGCATTATAGACCTTATTGCTTCTTTAAGAGAAGCTAACCGTAACAAGCATTGCAGCAAAGGTCGTCCTATTAATTATAGCGTATAGCTACGAGCTTCGCCGTCTTCTGCTTATTGCATTAACGGCATATAAAACTAGTAGACAAAGCAAGCTAATACAATGTCTATTTACCTTGCGGTTTGTATTGCTTCACCACTTTAAACGAGGGCGGCACTATGTTTTGGTTACTGGGTTCCTAAAGGATTTCAATAACATTAGTGTCTTAGGAGGGCTCTAAAGCTATTTTCTTTATAAGAGGATGTATAGATAAAATATGCTAAATCTTAGAGGGTAGAAGGAGTATAAATACCACTCCTTATATTCTCGTAACGCTAGGGCCGAAGAGCAGAAATTCTTGGGCATAATTAAATCGTAATTATATCAAAGCTTGTCCACAACCCAGGCTCTAAGGCGTATGTCCTTCTCTAATATATCCTATAGCGCTTAGTATTCGTCTAGTAATATACAAACACGCTTCCAAGTGTTGTCCCACAATCAGCCTTAGTAGTGCAGTTATATAAGGCCGAGCAGGCGGCGAATGCGGTGAAAAAGAGGTTGTGGAGAAGAGGTAATAAGGACTAAGCTTAGTTAGATCTGCTAACTTATTGCTAATTAAGTATATAAATGCGGTAAACACTCGCCATAAAGGGCAGGGCTAGTTCTAGCTTAAATCCAATATATAAATTTCTTTAACAAGCAAACAATACAATAACTAAAGAGCGTACTATTTAAGCCAATAAATTTCCTCCTCAATTCTGCAGATTTCTCCGCCCTTAGGCTAAGCATGCCCTTTTTCTCTTAGATGTCTTGTTTCTAGCCTTTATAACCTGTTTATCTCTATAATCTAAAGTTTTATCACTGCCTCTCTTAAGAGTGTGGATTTCGTTTTAAAACCACCTAATAGTATCTTCTATTTCTTCCCAGTCACTTCTTAGGCTATTAATCTAATCATCAACCTTACCTAGATGACGTATAATATAGAGGTCGCTTTTTTTAAGGCTGCTAACTTTCCCTTTAAGTTAGCTAAGCCTATAGCTAAGTTGATTAACTAAGCTACCTAGTCTCTCCATCGTCCCTAATAGAGTAAGCTGGGGATCAATAAGCTTTATAGGAAGGAGTTACCAAGCGGACTATATTAAGACGACTTCTTTATCTTATTAGTGCGGGGTGGGTATTTCCTTACAGTTCCTTCCATATTGGCCTTATCATTCTCTAAATTACTCTTGCGTTTTGGTGCTAACTAGATATCCTACTTATATTAGTAAACTGGCGAACAGATAAAACCATAGGGAAGTAACTATCGCATACCCGCCCTACTGTATTAACGGCCTTATCGGAGCCCTTGGGATTGGAGGCAAGTAGTATATCCTAGCTCCATTAGCGATATCCTATAAAGGATTTAATATTTAGAGCGCACCTTGATCCAATACAATATAGTATCCTCTATTATGGCATCCAAGTCGCTCAAGTCGCTTATTGTTAAAGAGATAAAGCAGCTAATAGTTTAAGTATCTTTACAAGAAAGTAAAGAGGGATTTCCTTAAAGGATACTGTGCTTGGTGCTAGTCTGGTTAAAAAATATAGAGGCCTTTTATATCCTGCTCCTCTCTGCCGCTTAGCTAATGGGAGAGCTAATAGTAGGCTCCGCTTTAACTATGCCTTAAAAGTCGAGCCGATTTACTAACTTAGGGATACTAGCACAGCATTATAAATACACTATAATATAGCCACGACAGGAGCATAATCCTTCCCCATCCACACCCCACTTTACTGTACCTCCATAGGAGGGTTACATTGAACGACAAGGGCTAGCACCAACCCCTTTCTTCCAATCATTCTGAGACGGCGATATAGAGGCAGCTGGTTAAGCGTTACTTCGCACAGCAATGCCCATCCAGTTACATAGCTTCACTTAAGTCCTATTATATACCCGACGCAACTTCCTATTGCCTCAACAGCTGACGAGCCTGGCCTAAGGTTAAGACAAGGTAAACAGGCAACTTAGCTTTTAGACAGCCCCAACAGTGTAGTGTTTAGAGGCGTTTGCATAAAGTTATAAACTAGAACTAGAAGCCAACAATGACCCTCTAATAACGCCTTACCTAGCAGAAATAACATTATATAATCTACTCCTGACGCCCACCCTTTACGGAGCAGGATACTGCTTAAGCAGTAGACTTATCTCAGCCAGTCAATCTCGTATATTTACTCCCTATCTATGGCAAAGGAGCTGTTAGTGCGTTATAGGGTGGTTTAATTAGCATTCTAGCTAAGCCCTTTACAAGCGCTCCGCCTTATATAGGCGGTATAACAACTCCTATTAATCTGCCTTGCGTTAAGAGAGGACTTATATTTAAGACGCTAAGCAGCCAGTACTTAGAGGCATATAGACTTATACCCTTATTTATACGTTCTACCGCGTCCTCATTTCTATAAGTAGTTGGTTTACTTTTTACTTATTATTTATCTATTAGAACACTCCATCTTCTCCTTTTTTCACTAGCCATTCTAGCTAGTCATTAACGTTAATCCTCCTCTCCTCTATAACAACTATTCTGGAATTTGCCTTAGATCCTTACTCGTAAAATTAACTGGAAAAAAAAGCTAAACACACTACCGTGGATTTAAGGCGTCGGTGTTAGCCTAAGTACTATCGGACTTCTTAGTCTTTGCCATATATAGGTGCCCTCCAGACTATAAAATCGCCCTTCTCTATTATACTCTTTCTAGAAACAATTAAAAACCGTGCTTATAATGGCATATTTAGATCTAGTAATACTCTTAAAAGCCTATTAAGTAGCCTAAACGAGGTCCAACAATAAACGACCCAACAAAGAGGCTAGTATAGGCCTGCAAAACCCCTTACATCTTGAGCCAACAATTAAAAAAAGGCAGAAAGCAGCTTTAAAGCGTAATATACCTGCTAAGGATTAGGTTCATACCGTCTTGTTTAGCTTATAGATAAACATACTTCTTCTTGCCGTTCCCGTCGGCTTTATGGTCAATTATCTTCACGTTAATGGTATTACCATATTTATTGTTAACTTTATTGCCATTATTCCGCTTACTGCAATGCTTAGTTACGCTACTAAAGAGATTACACTCCGCGCCAGTAATATATTAGGTGGTCTTTTAAATATAACTTTTAGGTACATTTCTCCACTTTTTATTTATCCTAATATTATTTAACATTTGGCGCAGAAACACTGTTAAATTAATTGTCTCCATTTTAGCCCTAACTAAGGGCCAGATTACCATTGTTAAAACTTCCTTAATTAGCAGTATGCTTTCGAACTTACTCCTTATCCTTAGTATATGCTTCTTCTTCAGAGGCATTAACCGGATGGAACAATATTTCAATATAATAGTAGCAAATATTATAGCCAGTCTTTTAGCTCTGTCCGTCGGTAGTCTAATTATTCTAACCGCCCTCCACTCTACGCTGTTAAGTAAGTTTAATGACAGCTTTAGACCTATAATAGATACTAACCTATATAGCCATAAGCCTTAATAGCTCTACACTTAATTAGGAGCTTTCCTACAGAACAGCTGTCATCCTCCTAATTATATACACTTACTACCTTATATTTCAATTAAAGTTATATGCTAAAATGTGTAATGCTCCAAGCTAAAGGGCTCCTAAGCGTAAATCCTCCCAAGTTAAGCAGGATTTAAACATAGAAAAGGAAGACGACGAGATTAAGGTGCCCAAATTGATAATCTAGGGTGCAATTATAACCCTTAGATTCTCTACCGCGTTAGTCACCTTCTATTCCAAGTTTATAGTTAACAGCATTAGTGATATTACGGCAAGCGGCACTATCTCTACTACTTTTATCGGTCTTATTCTACTCCCAATCGTTAGAAACGCTGCCAAGCACATAACAGCGGTCACAGTAGCTTACAAGGATAAAATAAGCCTAGTAATTAATGTTGCTATTAAATCTAGCATATAAATCGCCCTTCTAGTTCTCCCCTTCGTTGTTATACTCGGTTGGACTATAGGCCAGGATTATATAACGCTTTTATTTGATACCTTTCTGATCGCTATTTTATTTGTTACCGTGCTCCTAGTAAACTATCTTATCCAAGATAGCAAATCTAGTAAGTTTTCCTTTCTATATAGGTAATCCACTCCAACTAACACTAAAATAGACTGGCTTAAAGGCGTTCTTATCATGGCAATCTATGCTATTATTGCAGTTGCCGGCTGGTTTTATCTAAAACAAGTTTTAGATCCTCTCTGTCCTACTTAGTTTAAGCCTTTAATTACTATCTTACTCCTCTGTTAGTGTTGACCAGTTTCCATTACCTAGAGCCAAATGGTATTTTTATAAGCTGTGTGTATAGCTTTCTAGTAAACCCTAGGCTAATCTTCTTGTATCTGTTAAGCCGTCTAGGTTAGCTAGAATGTTGCTTTCTTTTATCTTCTCTTAAAAAAAAAAAATTTCTTTAAGTCGTTGCAAAGTTCATAGGGGTCTTTATGCGCACTAGTATCCCTTAACCCGTTAGCAGAGGGAAGGCCTATACATAAATACCAATAAGCACGGCCACCAAATCCTATTAATTTAATTGGTAGACTCTTATCAATAACCTACGTGCCCAAGTTAACAGGTTAAGGTTAAATAAGCTAGGTAATTGTATAAGCTAGTCCGCCTACAAGCCACTCTATACACCTTCTCTATGTAATCCCTTCCTAGAGATACCAAGACTGCTGCCTAGTCGCGCAGCTACAGATAGCGACTCGCATGGTTCGCTTACCCATATAAAGTTAAATGGCTACGTAGAACTCGCCGCCGTATACCCACTCCTAATTTCACCCCCAAAGAGCCTACCCCTCCTCGCCGTAGCTGGGATTGACGTAACTGTAATTTACGACGGCATTTTAGGGCATACATCCTCGTCTAGAACTCGTTTCAAGGCCTTCTTAAGATCCTAAAAGCTCAAATATATCCCTCTAATTGGCGCTCTACTAAAGTAGACATAGTCTTGGTCACTAATAAAGGTAAAGACCAAGCGCTTAAAAACACCAGTTTCCGAATTAGATATACTATAGAGGCTATGCAAATCTCTAATAGAATCAACTTGTGGCCCTTTATTAGGTCTATTTATTATCTGCAATGCCTAAAGTGTTCCCTCGTTAGTTAATAAGGAGGGCATGTCTTTAGTAGCTAAAGGTAACAAAGGCAAGTATAGGAGAGCATTAGTTAAGGGTAGAAATACAACACTAGGAGTAAAGGATGGAGGATAGAGAAAGGATGTATAATAGAGGCGCGTCAGAGGCTAGTAGGTAGAAAAGACATGGCTTAGTAGACTGAGGTTTATCTAAGACTACTAACTGCTTTAAAGGAAAAGTTCTATTCTGCACTAGTTAAGAAGACGCCAGCACATTTTAACCAGGTTAAAAAGGGTAGGTTAACAAAGGCTAATTCTAAAACATCCAGATCAGAAAGCGACGAGTCTTTTTATTTAGTTTAATTTGGTTTTATTCTTACGCCATAGGGTGCCAAGAAGGGCTATAGGCTTACTAAGCTAATCTAATCTAATCGGAATAACTCTACGTTTTATAACGAGTCTTTTCTTTATAGAGGACTAAACGAGTTATAGGCTAGCTAACTCATCACTACTAAGCATACAAAGGTGGAGAACTTATAAGCTTACTATAAGCAAGTCTCTCAACTTCAATCCAATATACAAAAACTTGTCTATACACGCAAACGATAACAAGATATTCTTGACATAGAAGTAACTAGATAGAAATAAAACACCGAGCTAAGGAAATCCTAATTAACGCCTTAATTTTCAATGCCGAAAGACAAGAATATAATTACAAAAATCTTCCTTATAAGAAATTTTCTTATACCTTAGACCTCTTAGGATCTCTATCTATAGTAAAATCTACCTTTCTCTTATATACCCTTCTCCTTAATATCTCTTCTAATAAATCCTCTAATGCCTTTCCTAGTTAATCTCCTTACTTATACAGTTTGCTCCTCTTAGCTATCTCTATTATAACATCTTCAAGTGGTTTATATACCTTAGCATAACAGCGAAAGAGACGGGGATTCTTAGCATAGTATAATGCAAGTCTATTTGGTGGTATGTCCACGGCTAAAACCCAGGTAGGATACTAGTATATTACTATAATAGGGCCAAACGTAGATACAAATAATTTATAACTAGGGCTTTAGAGATATCTCAAGTCCTTTATTATAAAACAAGAAGGCAACCATAAGACAAAATACTTCAGTTATCCATATAAAATCATAGCATTGGAAATCGTTAATATTTTAAATAGGGGAGATGCAACTCTAAAAAACGTTATAAGATTAGCTAAGCTATTCCCTACTTACTTATTAGTATTGCTAAATAAATATAAGTGTTTTATAAACATACCTAGAGGCACCAGCAAACCTTTAATATAAACCTCTTTTAGTTAAGGTAAATCTGTTTTAGCCTCGCTATGGCTCTCCATTAGCTCAGGTAAGACTATCTTAGTTTCGCTACAGCCTTCCAGGCTCTTAAGGTAATTGGCGTACATTTCTATATCTTCTTGTATATTACCCTCCGTATTGTCATCAATTTTATAAGAGTTGACCCTATTAGGTGTTTAAGCAGGCGTATAAGGCATCAGTTTCTGCATAGGGTTAAAAAGCTATAATTATTTCTTTTCCTTACTAGCAGATGCTATATCTTTGTTATCAATACGATTCTAGGATAATTTAAGGTTTCCAGCAAGTTAACAAACAGGTATATTATCTTCGGGGTAATAGCATATCGTAATGTTTTTATAAGTACCGATTAAGGACCTATAGGTTATGTTAGCAACGTATTTAAGCTTAGTTAAAGCAGCATATATAATATCTGGTATTCTTATAAAGATAGTAAGGGATGTATAGTTAAGAGGTCAGATTTAAAGGTAAGTTAAATTAATAGCATATAAGAGCCAGGAGCACAACGTTTATATTCCATTTCTCTCTTAGGGCGGAGTTAGGGCAAAAGGTAGAAAGGAAAGGCGGAGCACACCAGCCACTCTTTTCCACTTTATATAGTGTCTGTGGTACAATATTTAGTGGCTATAATTACTCTTAGCTTATATATCGTCTGCGCCCAAGACTACAGGCGCCTAAAGTAATCCACAAGTAAAGTATTAAGTGAGGCATTGTTAGGGGTAGCCATTAGCTAAGCTATTGCTAAATTTAAACGGCTAACAATTCCCAATAGACGCTATATACCTTAGCAGGGTTTAGAGGCGTTTACATAAAGTTATAAACTAGAACTAGAAGTTAGCAATAACCCCTAATAACACCTCTCTTAGCAGAAATAGCATTATATAATCCACTTCCAACGCCCATCCTTTCTAGGGCAAGACACTGCCTAAGCAGTACACTTATCCTAGCCAGTCAATCTCATATATTAACCCCCCATCTGTGGCAAAGGAGCTGTTGGTGCCTATAGGGTGGTTTAATTAGCATTATAGCTAAGCCATTTATAAGCGCTCCGCCTTATATAAGTGGTAATTAACTCCTGTTAATCTGCCTTGCGTTAGGGGAGATCTTTTACTTAAGGCACTAAGCAGCCAGTACTTAGAGGTCCACAAACATATTCTATATCCCAACAGCATTAACTAAAACTCCTTAAGTAGTATCCCGCAACCATTAAGTACCTATAAGTATACTATCCCTAAATTACTAGCTACTAAGTAGGTATTTATAAATAGAGAACCTGACTTCAGAAATAATAACAGCGACACAGAGGCGTAGACTAGTTGCGAAAGTGACTTTAGCAATAAGGACCAAGAATAGGACGCAGATACATTATATAGCGGAGAAAATAGTTTCAGCACTAAAGATCAAGAAATAGGGGCAGGCAGCAATAGAGAGGTGTTAAGTAACAAGGCTATATAGGCAACGGTTAAATACGGCGGCCTTAACTTTATAGTCTTAAATCTATAAGTAAAGGATAAAAATATAAAGAAGAGTTCTAATAAAAGCTAGTAAAAGGGTTAAAACTTTAGCCTCTCTTTGTTTAGCCTATCGCAAAACAAAATAATATTTTACTATTCCCACCAGAGTCTCCGCCCGCTTAACTTATAGCGAGCTATAAAGCATTCGCGATAATCTATGCTTCTACTTAGATAAATTTATTCACTACCTTAAAAGCGATAATAGAAGCCAAATCTATGCTAATAACCTAGAATTTTTTGAAATTCTTATAAACCTAGGACGCATACCACATCAGCAACTATTAGTCGTGTTTAAAACTATAGTACTTATAGATTTATATCTTAAGGATATAAACATATTTTTTTATAGTGTTTTCTTTTTGTTTAAATTATTTCTCTACTTATAGTATATAGCGGTTGTTCATCTATTCCAGTATAGTAGGGAGGGGTGGTTAGGTTACGCAAGGGGGCTTAGACTTATGGCTACGCTTATAGGGCTGTTCACGTATAAACTTCTCTAAGTATGTATAAGGAGGCTTCAAGTTATTGCAAAGTCTATATATATGGGAACTTCTTCAATGTTTCTAGATCTAGGACTTATATATTTCCTTTTTTTATAGTTTTGGTATTTTCCTAACATTTGCTTCCTATTTATATGCTACGCATTAATAGAGGGCGCTAGGTTAGATCACCCTACTTATATAATCACTCTGCTTACACAATCACTCTACTTACACAATCGCCCAGCTCGCACAATTACCTAATTCGCATAATTACCTAGCTCGCACGATTACCCAGCTCGCACAATTACCTAGCTCGCACGATTACCTAGCTCGCATAATCACCCAGTTCGCATAATCGCCCAGCTCGCATAATTACGTAGCTCGCAGAATTGCCCAGCTCCTATAAGCACTATACTCGCACAGTTACCTAGCTCGCACGATCACCTAGCTTATAGAATTAGCCAGCTCCCACGAGTATCTAGCTCGTATAATTACCTAGTTCGCACAATTACCCAGCTCGCACAATCACCCAGTTCGCACGATCGCCCAGCTCGCACGATTACGTAGCTTATAGGATTGCCCAGCTCCTACAAGCACTATGCTTGCACGGTCACCTAGCTTACACAATTACCTAGCTCATAGGATCGGCTAGCTCCCACAAGCATCTAGCTTATACAATCACCCAGTTCATATAATCGCCCGGCTCGTATAATTACCTAGCTTGCACAATTACCTAGCTTATAGAATTGCCTAGCTCCTATAAGCACTATACTTACACAATTACCTAGCTTATAGGATCGGCCAGTTTCTATAAGTATCTAGCTCGCATAATTAAAGCCAAAGTTATTAAACCTATTAATACCCAATTTACACGCTAGGCATTAATTAGAGGACGCTAGGTTAGACTACCCTACTTATATAATTATCTACCTTATAGAATCCCCCAGCTCCTATAAGCCCCTAGCTCCCACAACCTCCTAGCTTATAGGACCAAAGCTATAGCTACTAAATCCGTTAAGATCCTAGCTGCACGTTTAGAGGGCGCTACGCCTAACTACCTAGCTTGCTCTTTTTATAAAATTCCTTAATCAATCAATGGTGCCTAAAGGAAATCGTTACGGAGGAAGTAAGGAACAATGGTTAGAGTAGTGGAATATAGATATAGGAGCATTTATAAGCGTGTATTAAATTTATCCTCTAACAGCTAGCACTATTTAATTTTAATTTAATAAACTGCGCTAAATATATAGTGCTTTTCGACTCTAAGACTAAAGATAAACTATAACTAGATCCTTATCGCTACTACCCCTTTTATTTACAGCTCCTAGTACTAGTATTATAGCTACCTTCCCTAATAAAACTTATATTCGTACTTAGAATAATAAAGGTATATATATTTACAAACTTCTATAGGTCCTTTAACAGGTCCGTGTCTGGCTCAATATTGACACTTTCTTACTATTAGCAGTGCTACATAAATATAAGCAGGTATGCTTATATAGTACTAAGTTTTTATATCTGATATATCTAACTCTTTATACAGTATGCCTATAACGCACCAAGTTGTTATATCTAACTCTATATTTGGCTCTTTTTCCATTTCTACCAGACATTCCTTACAGGCTTTATATTTACACATACACATTATTCCATATTTTAGCGGACTATCTCCGCAGTAATACTAGCAGCGATTACAATAAGCTTAATAATTAAAATGGCTAGACTTATACAATACCAGACTATATAGCTAGATATAGGAGACTAAGAGTAGCTAGCCTCTATAACTTCCATTACGGAAAATCTATATGGCCCATATTAGTACCACTAAAATAGCAACAGTAGTCAAGGCCTATATAGGTTTACACTATACGCACTTTAAATGCTTATAATTGGGGCACCTTTCCCCAAGTCCGGCTCTGTTACAACATTGCTATACCTTCTATTAGGCCTTTCAATATTATTATAGAAGGATATATACACAAATCCAACGTTGCTGCGGCGACTGAAATTGTTATTATAGGGCCTATAGGATTATTTAATAGCAAAACTTATAATACGTGGTTTATAACTCTTAGATTTAATAAGCGTGTTTTCTTCCTAGTTAGATCTGGTACCAAGATTAAGCTTTTCAAGTTGCTCTAACAGTTGCGTGTGTTTTTCCATGCTGGATATTCCTCGCTGGGATCAAGAATAGGAAGGTCAAAAGTCTGGAATTTATAGGTGGACATATAGGGTAGCCTAAAAGGCAGAAGTCTTGGTATATTACATAAACTTTCATATTCGGCGGGCTGTATATTATTTATAGCTACTGACGCAGAGATCTGCAAGGCGTACTATACTCACTACAAGGCATACTAGCTATTTGTAAGGCGTATATACTATCTATAAAGCGTATATACTAGCTTCTAACCCCCTCCGTTCTGTCTACATTATCCACCACTATCTACATTTTGTAGTATAATCCACATTAGTTAAGCAACTTAGTATAACTTCCCCTTTCTTTTATCTCTCCATTTTCTAAGAAAATAATTTTATCGGCACCCTTAACTGTGCTAAGACGATAAGCAACAGTTAAAATTATTTAACCTTTTCCTTAACTTTTAAGCGATTCGCGAATCGATTTCTCCGTTATATTATCTATAGCAGACATGGCTTCGTCAAGAAGTAAAATCCTTAAATTTTTGAGAAAGGCCCTCGCGATAGCAATGCGTTAACGCTTACTACCTAAGAGTTTAATGCCTTCTTCCCTAACCACTATGTTGTATCCAGCATTGCAATATATAATCCGTTTATGTATAGAAGCGGCTTTGCAGCTTTCCGCAATTTTAGCATTATTAGTATGGAGCCCATACAATACGATTTCCCTAATTAACTTGTTTAGTACTTTAAGATTTTAGAATATAATTGCTATATTTTCTCGTAGACTTCTCAGTATAATATTACTAATATTTTGGCTATTAATTTTAATGCTCCCTTTACTAGGGTCAATAAACCGCTTTAGGAGATTAAGAAGTATAGACTTGCCGCTCCTGGTTAATTTAATAAGCGCAATAGTCTTTCCACCCTTAACTATAAAACTAATCTTCTTCACCGTTGGCTCGTCGTCAGCGTAAGAAAATAAGACATTATTAAATTTAACGTAACCAGCGGTAACCTTAAGGTGTGTTACTCCTTCTTTGTTAATAATAGATGGCTTAGTTCAAAGAAGTTTGGAAAAGCGTTCTCCTATACTAAGGTAACCCATCAGCATATTATATATTTGTATAAGATAGCCTATAAACGCAAATATATTTGGCTAGGAACCAATTAAAATAAACAAGCCGCCTACACTTGCGGTATTCTGCGTAAGGCGAAGAAGCAAGACCAGTACTAAAATTGCTAGGCCGATTACTTTTGATCCCTCCCCCAATAGACTAGCAAAAAGTTATAAACACTTTATCCATAATCCTAGTTTGTTACTGTCCACTAACATAGAGGAATATCCACGCCACTCCTAATCTTGATAATTGGCTGTTTTTACCAGATCCTAGTATATAACTATATTATACTTAATCTAGCTTTCCTTACACCTATTCGTACTATAGTCTTAATACATTCAAAAAAGCTTAGGATTCTTAACAAGCTTAGTCCAGATATAAATGACGATTACATCTATTATAATAAGTCCTATATATATATTAATAAAGTGCGAGAAATAAACCACGAAGGTAATAATATTAATTATAGAAGGTATTAAATCGAGGATTAGACTGTCCGTAAGATAAATATACTATTCTCCTAAAACTATAACCTCCAAGACTTCCCCAGAGCTGTTATTACTATAGAAGTCCATTAAGAGTGTTATAACGTATCTTAAGGCGTGCTCTTTTAGGTTATGTATTAAACATTCTATAACGTACCCCTTTATACACAAGTTGAACCGGTTTAGAACAAAGGCAAGTAGCGCCATTACCTATAAGACAAATTCTCGAACAGGAATAGAACCTTTAGCGGTTAGTTAATGCCACTTAGAAAGGACAAGAATACAGACCAGATCTATCTATAGTAGCATCTACAAGTGCACCCATTTATATCAATGGCAATATCGCCAGTGGCCTAGCTAAGACTTGCAGGACACCCACCAGGTAAAGCAACGACTATGTTTTTAAGTCCTTTGGCTATAGGTATAGTATAACCACTAAGAGATCCTCCATACAATCCCACTAGCTTTTAACGTCACTAGCTTAAGGCTGCTTAAGTAGCGGTTCCACTTCGCTTACTAGGTAAGGTGTTCTATATAGAATAGAGAGCCTAACCAATAGAAATATCCTCAGAATTGGTATTATAAGGCGCACAACTTAATAGACGTTAATTGATTGGCTAATAGCAAGGACGATAAAACGGGCGACTTTAAGGGTATAGGTAGTTAGGCAAGAGCCAAGATAAGAATACCTTAGGTAAATTAATTCAAGTTAAAAAAGGATCCAAATAGTACTCTATACAAGTATTAAACTTTCTGTAAAGACCTAAATATCTAATTAGTATAAAACAACAATTTTATATAGGGACGTCATATATATGCGTATAGAGTAATTTGCTAGTATATGGCCTGGAGAATACCTTCTGTACCCTTAGCCATTATTAGATATGCTTATAGTTGCAGAATTTAGACACTTATATAGCTAGCCACAATTCCTGCCACTATCTACAATATATAAGTTGGCCGCTTCCTACGTACAACTAGTAACGACTGCGATCTTATAGATTATATAGTATAAGAGAGAAAAGAAACAACCAGAAGGACAGAATAGATATAGTTAACAGTCTTAAATAGCTGCATAATTTATGGTTTTATGGAATAAGATATATTCACTATTATAATTTTTTAAGTAAGACAGCCTGCTAGACCTTTTACACCTAGCCTCCTTTAAATAGTCAAAGAACCAAAAATAAGGCAGAGTTGTCATTAAAGCCTAACTTCGGATTAAGGCCTAGATACTAGACAAGAATATATATAGAGCGAAATTATCCAACGGATAAGGACTAGGATAGTAGCAACTCTTAGTTAGTATTTAGTGGGCCGTAGGCGTGCATAGTAGATTCTATATACGTTAGGGGAGTTGGAATAAGGCGGATAAAGAAGGGCTATATAGCAAACTAGTATTAGGTGGTATTAATCTAACGCTTTAGGATAGAATCCCCCTTCTATCAAATACCCGCTTTATATTAGTTCTTCGCCCGCCTTACACATCCTTATTCTGGCTATTTATTACTCATTCCCACTCTTTACTAGATCCTAAGGCAGCTTACACAGTATTTTAGGTTATACTCGATTAGTTGCAGGATCCACTTCCATTAAGTCTTAGTATATCCAACAATAGCCTATACATCACTGGCTTTAAACTTAACAGTGAGATATATACCTAATACTTAGCTGCAGGAAGATATAAGAAAGGGGCGTTTAGCCAAGAGGTCCAATATAGGCCATACGGACTATACGGACTACCTGGACTATATAGACCACAGAACCCATTACAAGTAAGTTAGGTGGAGCAGCTAGGGTTATGCCCTATCAGCCCCATCTACATATATGGACTTAATTAACCACTAGCAATACAAAACTAGCTAACTATAACGGCTCGCATAAATACCTCTAAGGTAAGGCTTATAGATTGCTATCTTACAAAGATACTAAGCTAAGAAGAAGGAAAAGGGGCTACTAGGACCGATGTAAACAAATATATAGAGCTAGCTACTAAGGCGCTAGTAGTAGGCAACCCAATAATAGGGTATAGCAGAATGTGGCAGTATGCGGCAGTATTTGGCAGAATTTGGTAGGTAATATGCCCTAGCGCCGTTACACTAACGGCACTTATAATAAAGACGGAACTACCTATAGATTGTTAGTTGCCGTATCCTCTACGCCAATAAAGGATGAGTAAGCAAGTTTAATAGAGCATAGTATACCTAGAGTAGCTGCAGGGAGACGCAAAGACTTAAAAGGAGTGGCGTTCAGCCAAGAGGTCTAATATGGACCCTACAGACCACGTAGACTACATAGACTACACGGACCACACAGACCATGTAGATTTAGTAGGGGTAGCCCTACATTAAGCTAAGAAAGTCCAATAGCATACAGTAAAACCCCGCTTCCACCACGACATATTAGTCCTGGGGGTTTCACCAATATTCCCCTTTTATAACGCCACTACGTATTATAGTCAATGCTAATAATAAGTTGGAGGACGTGCGGCAATATGCGTAACATAACTTAGACCAATAGAGAAAGTTCCTAATAAGTACAGATAAGACCAGCTTGAATACGGTTATTAATAAAGATTAGCAGAATTTCACAAAGGATAAAGCTAGAAACATTATCTATCTATAGCATAAATAGGGTAATATCCCTTTATTTAAAATGGCGGCAGTTAGAGAACGTATAAACCAGCAGCTAAGGCTTAATTAAACACCTAAAGTAGATAGGGATATTATAAACTAGCGTATACCTAAAGTCCTTAAAAAGATTGCTAGTTAGTTTGAAATTATCTTATAATTAATGCGGAATTCCTTAGTTAAATTTCAACTACAGAAAGTTAAAAACCCTAAGGGGAATCAAGCCAATCAACTAATTAACCCGAGGAACGGCATCCACAGTATAATCCTATAAGGGACATATAAGTGGCAAGTTAGGTTAGAACTGTTTAAAGAATAGGACATAGGTAGTGGATATACAAAAAGATGCGTCCGGAACGATCATTAATATAAGCGCTTAAATAAATCGTCATCTCCTAATGTAAGTAGTGATGTGGCCAAGCCTTATCACAAGGACTCATTTTCCTTTTAATATAGTGACTATTTTCGCCGCAACCCGCCTTGAACGCCTAAATAAAACCTTATCTCCTATTGTAAGCAGTGACGCCTGTTTAATGCGTAATTATCATTTCAAAGGTACATACGCCAGCTTTATGCGCAAAAGCGCCTATGTTAGGGGCTTCCTTTTATCTGCGCACGCCGATCACAATATTTATAGCATGTGTAAGGTGTCGCCGTTTTAAGTCTATAAAATGCATCGCTATACGCCAGGGTGGAGAATCCAGGGCAGTCTTATATATAAGAAGCCGTTTATTAGCATTTTTAGTGGCTCTACTATCCCTATTGTATAATTTTCCTATAAATAAATATTTGTCTTACACGACCACGCCTATACCAGATCTTTTAAAGTGGATAAGGCTTGCAGCTAACCTCTGTTGGGCAAGTAGTTCAAGGCTATAACACAAGGCTCTAGAGTCCAGGTAAGTGCTATAAGTATAATAAATAGAAACAACTATTAGTGCCAAGATAAACTGGGGGCTCTATTAGACTTAGAGCAACTAAGTATAAGTAGAGTAGTAAGGCTCAGAAGCGTACTAACCAATTAAAAGCCAAGAAGCTAAGGACAAAAATAAATCTCTAAGCAGCCCTACTCTATCGCCAGCTCAGCCCCTTACTATTTAGGATGCTCTGCAATTCCTAGAGCTGCTAAAGGTAGCTATAGTAACAAATACATTATCTACCTCTATCCCTACCCCAGGAGGCCCAATTGTCGAGCCACCAGCCCCGGAAGATCCTAAAACTAAAGCGATATCGCGAGCTTCCAGATTGGAGTACGAGATAGTAAACAAAGTGTATATCTTTATAAGCGTGCAAGTATAGTCCTACTAACACTATTTTTTCACAGTTGGGATAAGAAAGCTTATTAATACAAGATTGCTAAGCTAGTGACGCCAATAGGAGAGGTTAATAAACTAAACTAATACGTGTTTGTTAATCGCATTTAGATTAATAGGCATAACACTCTTTATAAGTATCTTCGATTACCTCCACATTCCTTTGTCTACATCGCAGTGCCGGTCGCAGCTCTATAGATACAATCCCCTCCCCCCTTACACATTATGCTATATCTCCTATATGTCCGCTTCCTTATATAATCCGTATTCTATCTACGGGAATACTGCTAACGTTTATAAATCAATAAGGCTGGTATTGGTGTTCTTAGGAGATATATCAGTATCTTTAAAAGATGTGCCGTATTTTATTATAAACTCAGCAACAAGTATTTTAAACAACTTGTAAAGCGCTTTATTATACTTTAAGTAACAATCTATAACCCTAAATTTGCAGGAAGGCGTCAAATGTTTCTTCTTATTATTACCAAAGAAGAGTGCGGCGGTAAGGTAAGTATGCACGCGGCCCTTAGCATTAAAGTATCTATTTATATTACCCAACTTACGTAGCTATACGCTTATTAGTCCGTAATCTGGAATCTATTAGGTTTAGCAAAATGTCATAAATAGCGATTAAGATCGACTTCCTACTAAGTGCAAGGATTTACTATCTAGTATATACTGGGTCAAACCTTCCACGCCACTATTAGCCAGTAGCTGGAGATAAATATTATAAAAGGCCTCCCATAAACCATCTTCTTATTAACTTCCCTCGCGCTATTATCTACTTGTACTTATCTATTACACCTCCAAACATCAAGTCGCCTTAGTATTGCAATGGAGATATTAGAAATGCGAAATAACAATTAGGTTTGGATAATAAGACATAATTATATTCTTCTTAAAGCGATCTAGTGGGCTCCCTATAACTACTACAGCAGAGATAACCTTAAGAGTATTAAGGTAAAAGCTGCTATATATATAATTATTATACAGTCTAATAGCTCTGTTAGGTTTTGGATATATTTACTTTCCGCTATACTTTAGACCCACGCCAATTTATCCTCTTTAGAAATTTTAAGTATAACAGGTTGGGGGATAAAGGCAAAATGTTCTCAAGCAATGTTGTAGAGATAAAAGGTGGGAAGGAAATAATGGAAAAGGTAGAACGTAAGGTAAGGGATCACAATGCTATCTACTATAAATAATAGGGCACGGCGCTAAGCAGGCTATTACACTATAGGTTTAGTTAATAAACATCTTAAAAGGATATTTCCCCTCTAGATGCCCTGGCTAAGAGCTTAAATACTATTAGATATTCTGCCAAAAATAATAGGGCTATATAATAGGAAAGGCCACTAGAAATAAATTACTCTTAGGGTAATGCTCCTAGGCTATAAGTTGTTCCTAAGCGCTACGGCCGTATACTTTCTGTAGGTAGCATATTTCTTTAGCCGTATAATTTTTGCAGGCTGCTATTACTAGCACTTAGCTCCTAGGAGACTAATTTTTCTAAAAGGCTAAAGTTACTAGGAGCTTTACCTTAAAAGCCTAAGGCTACTAGGGATAGGGAGCGTTCTATAGTGCTATGATTTTTACTGCGCTTAGCGGAGAGCTTACTGCCTAACTTAAATAGGAGAAACATGTATTAATAACAGCTAGAAAATCTATACGGTATTTTATATATAAAAGCGGCAGAAGATATAAATAAAATGTTTTATACCCTATAGAGCCTCCTTCTACGATTATGTCCTGCAAGGCACTAGATACATTTAGTGTAGCATTTAATAAAAATCAGGCAATGGCTAAGGCTCTAAGGGAGGCTTTTTTAAGACACAATTTGGTTAAGCATTATATTAAGTCGGCTGAATAAGGTTTACATTATCAGAAGTACAATTAGAAGGCATAGTTAATAGTTTATATTAAATCAAATCTATATAGCCTATACGCGTTGTTCTGATCCTAGTTACAAAGAATAATAGATTATAATAGGATACTCTTATTCGCCTACCCGTATAGCTATCGCGATGCACTTACCAAGGTAAGTGTATCGCGACAGCCGTATGGGTAGCCCAATAATGGCACTAGTAATTCCTGGCGAAAGTTCACACTTAAAACAAAACTACCTAACCCAAATAGAAAAATACGCAGGCATTAATAGCCGGCTAAAGAACCAATACGGTATTTTAAACAAAAGCGGCAGAAGATGTTTATAATTACGGTATAGAATTATTAGAAAACGTGGAAAGTACTAAAATTTAAACTGCTAAGCACTAGCTATAAATCCGCCTACATTACGCCTTGCCGCAGAAAAGCCCTACTACTAACTTTTATATCTGCAACCTTGCCACCCCTTTACGGAAACATTTAAACGGCGATGGCAAGCGGCGTAGGCTATATAGTTATTTAGAAAGTAATATCTCTAAACCTTGCTCAAGAGGCAGTGGCGCTAATAAAGGGTAACGCAAAAGTTAAAAAAGAGACTAAAAAGTATATTAAGTACGAGGTTCTACCTATCTGCTACCCTATATAAGACGAGTTTATTAGAGTAAGTCTCCCTACCTTTACTAAGAACATGCTAATATACAAATAGAATAAAGGTAGGGAACACTCTCTTACTAAATTTCTTAAACGTGAACCTACTTATTAGTTACAATCTATCTATATTAGAGAATTTCGCAAGACAGCCCTAGAGTCTAATAAGGGTTACCGCTTAAATTAGGGAGAAGTTTTTATCACTATTACCCTAACAGACCTTAATCCTGAAAATGGCTGGCACATATTTATTAAAGGATCTTATAATACGTCGTTAAGATCTTCCTAGAAAGGTGTTTCGATAGCGCTAAAAGTAGGTAATATAATAGTATAGCAGGGGGACCTATTTTATATGCGTTTGCCCAGTGGAGGAGGGATATATTTGACTTTAGTTTATACGTAACGGCGTAAAGAGGAGGTGCCTTTACTCCTATAAATAAGAATCTGTTTAGTCTAGAATATATAGTGTTTGGTAATAGTATTGCCTGCTATATAAATGGACGTGTCCAATTATTACTAGGTATCTACTACTTCTAAACCAACGTTCTATAGATTAAGATTGAAGTTTATAACTTCAGTCTCCCATAATAGTGGCGAGCTATTAAGAAATTCACCTAACCCATTTAGTAAAAGATCTTCTATAGTTATAGCCTCTTATCCTAGCGCCTATTCTTCTTCCTATCCTTCTTTAATTTCAAATTGTTCCTCTCCTTTCTCTCCTTCCATATCTTCTTCCTCGCCTCCTTCCTCTCCTTCTCCTTCCTCTTCTTCTCCTTCCTCTCCTTCTCCTTCCTCTCCTTCTCCTTTCTCTCCTTCCATAGGAGTGATTTCCACTATTAGGGGAGATATATGCTAGTCTAGCTCTTGCTATATAGCATTACCGAGCAACCTATACGGGAGGCAAGTAGTAATAGGGAAAGCGGCGCCATCAAGTGGCAGACCTAAAGGGTAATAGGTAATATAAACTCCGCTATTTAAAATAGGCTCTTTTAAGTTTGTAAGTCCAAGAATTAGGGAGATCTTGGAGTACCTAAACGTTCTTTTAGCCTTATAAATCTATAATCGAGACCGAATAAAGCTTACTTCTTGCCATAAATTTGGCTTATTAGGAGGGTAGGATTAAATAATAGTTCCGTCTTAGGATATTCGCTCTTCCTCTCTAACTTCTACCACTTTAGATTCTACTTCTCCGGCTTCTTTTTCTCCAACTTCTCCTTTTCTAGCAAGCCCTCTATTACTATATTTACAAATTAACTGTAGTCCTTAACATTTAGCTCTAAAGCATTATTAAAGTGGTATGTCTTTTCTAACGCAATTTTAGCAATTACTCTATAACGTTATATAAAGTGACGCTAACTTGCAAGAGCTAAGTATATAGACTTAGCCTTTAAGTCCCATTTCGGCAGTAGTTCATTAATAATCGAGTTAACAATTATTGCCATTTTAGGCGTATATCTGTTTCGGGAGGATTCCCTAGTATAAACAGGTTGCCCATTTTCAATATTAACCTGGGTTATGGCGTAGCGGACAATAAATAGACAAGATATAAGAAAACGATTAAACTATCTACTTACTTTTATATTTTCCTCTGTGGCCTCCGCCTGGCTCCAAAAGAGCATTTTAAATATATGCGCACGACTTATTGCTTTATCTAATAAGAGCTCTTTCTTAATAGATATTCCTGGCTCTGCTTGCGCCTAAATCCCAAGTAATAGACTTATACTAAACTTCTTTTCAAACCCTTTGCAAATCTTCTTCACTGCATTTTTAACTAAGTGTAGAACCGAACTAGAGATCTAGTAAGGGCTGTTAAGTTTATCCTGCGCCTTACTCTTATCCTACGCCCTACTTAGCCGCATCTTAAGTGCCTAGACCTTAACTGGCTTGGTTTTCCCGTAGATAAGGTTCCATTTCTCTATAATTTCAGGCCAGCTCGACTTCCCTTTATCATATAGTTTAAGCAGGAGCTTTTGCTAATTTGTTAGCTTAGGCTGGTCTTTCTGTTATATTGTAAGGCGTTCTAAATGTTCCCCTTTGTCCTTGGACGCACTACTGTTAATACTTAGGGTAAGTACTCTTAAACCTTTGTCCTTAGACGCGCTACTATTAATACTTAGGGTAAGTTCTCTTAAACGTTTAGGGAGACACGCTTCTCTATCTCTGGTATAAAGCCGCAACCGGCCCAACTAATTAGACTACTAGCTGCCTTCTAAATTCCCTATATACTCCTGCGAATCTGTGGATTGGACGAGCTCCTAAAGATATAATGCTGTTGCTTAAAGACATAACGCTCCTAGCCCTAATAAAGGTAGGGAGTCCAAAGAGGTGCAGCTAATTTTAACTTTTAGTAGTTATTAGTAGGATATAACCTTTAAAAAGCTTACCAATATTCTCGTGAAAAGTCCTAGTTATAGTAGAAGTTCTTTAATATATAGTTATATGCGGCTCTAGCAGCCAGCTGTCTTTTAACTATAGTGTCTAACTGTTCGCAACAAAGGCTATATTTATAAGAAAATAAGGGGAATCTCTACCCTAGAAAGTCCAGAGTTATAAACGATTAAGTAATTACTTGGACAAGGACAGAGTGCTACTCAAACCTAGATTATAGATAGTAGGAGCTTGACGTTAGGAGTAGGCAATGTTATAAAGCTGTATTCCCCTTAGCCTAGCCCTTTATAATCTCACGATTAAGTTTAGCTTTATAATATTAGAAGGAGAAGTCACGGTTTCCCTAATTTTTAAAATTAGGGAAATTGTGACTCGCCTAATTTTAAAAAGATAGTTACTAGAATGCCATAATAGATCCCAAGTTATAAATGCCCTATAACTTTCAAACCTCAGTCGGCGCGGTCGGGGGTTTTGGATATAATGCCGTCAAAAAGACAAGTTAAAGTTTCGATATCTTAAGTCGTTTTAAATAAAAAGTTCTAGGCTTACTGGTATGCTTATAATACTACACAGTCACCAGGCTGAAAATGCGGTTGCCTTTCTCTTCTTATAGATCTCGCCCTGTATTTCTACTACCCTATTGCCTCATTGCCTTATTACCTTGCATTAATACTCCCTATTGGCCAGTTCTCACCAACCAAAAACAATACAAAATTATTCAATTCTAGCATTTACTTGCGAAGGGATTCTTTACCTCCTTTTTATTGCTCAAGCAGCGTTTTAGCAGTATTTACCAGTTTCGGAGCGCTCCTTATAACTTTAAATCATTCTCCAACGGACTTGCTATGGTGTTTTCGTGATCGTCTTTATTGTCCTTATTATCCTCATCATTTTTCGGTTCAAGTTGCCGTCTATTACCTTGCTTAGGTTAATGCATGCGTTATTTATAAGCTCTTAGCTTAGTGGGATAATTATTAAGGTTTGTTCAAGCACAATCTATTAAAGTAAATGCTAAGTATGGTTAGGTCTTTATGCTTTAGTATTCCTTAGGATTTAGCCCAAATAGGTTTATTTATTATTCTATCCCTCTCGCAATTATCCTCCAGGTTATAGGTTCCTCACTCTTTAACTTATACAGAGTACCAGGATTAGTATTAGCAACTATTAGAAGTTTTGGTGTGCATATAGTATATATAGGGGCTTTATATATCTGCTTATAGCGATCCCGCGGAAGCCGTAAACTAAGTATTTTTGCTATTATAGTTATTTCAACTGTCGCTATTATATGCGACATTATTACCGCCCTTCCGTTTATTAGCAATAAGAAATTCTTTTTGGTAAGTAAGCTAGATTACCCTCTAAAATCATCCACTAATCTATATAGGCGCATAGCTTGCTTAAGTGCGCCACAAACGTTGGCGCTCTTTATATATAATGCTGTATATAAACCCACAGACCCTACGAGAATCAAAACTCCTTAAAATAGACTTATTTAGGGAGCACAGTAGCGCTAAACTTAAACCTTAGACATCCTTCTTCTTAGCCTAATATAGAGGAAGCTTTAACAGCAAACTTAAAAGGTTTCTTTAGAGGATCTAATAATACGCAGCCGTGGTAAGTTAATAACATACTTGATTTAATCTTAGGCTAACGCTATTCTAGGAGAATTTCCATTACGAAAACTATTAACGTGACCACTAAAAGGATAACAAAAGAAATCTCTTCTTTATCTAAGGAAATACTTAAAGCCCTAAGATATAATATCCCAAGCGGTCATTCTTAATATAGGTCAGGAAATACATTGCTGTTTAACCGATAAAATTCCAACACCCTTTATACAAAGAGAATTCCCTGTAAATAATCCTTTATTATCCAATATATAATGTTCTAGCTGCTACTTATTACTGCGTTAGTACTATCTATTGTTATTTATAAACCAATTTATTTCTTACCCTAACCAACTAATAAAGTTAACCGTCATCTTCATTTAACCTACACACTAAGGGCATCTTTCGTAATAGCAATTGCGGCACTTAGTCCCTTCCCGATTTGTTTTTTCCTCCTACCTACAAGAACAACAGTAAGCATAAAAATATATACGGATGCTTTTTGGGACGGAATACTCTTTGGGTTTCCTTAAATGCTTTAAAAGAGCTTCTTTGTTTGCCGCTATTATTATAGTATCCGCTTCAATCATTACTATACCTAAGGTGGCATTTGGGGTGTTCGTAGAGGCGCCTTAGGCGGCCTCTGTGTTGGATTTTAGAAATATTTCTGCGATATCATTGGTGGTATTTATGGCGGCGTCAAAGGCGGCTTCCGCCACGGCTCCTGTAATGGTGTCTATGGTAGTTATAGGCTAGGTAGTAATCTCTATTTTCTTTTAAGATTCCTAAGCCTCTCTAATGGCGCTTATTAATCTACGTTTATAAAGATTTTAAAAAAGGTGAAGTGAACTTACTATAGCTCCTATATCTCTATAACTAAAACCAAGAGGATCTTATTAGCCTCCACATCAAGATAGGGATGCCTATTACCTATACCCTAAATATATAAAGCAGAATTAAGACAAGAAACGTAGAAGGTTTAACGCTTTAAATAGAGTGGCCTAGTAATATAAGCTAGGAATTTGCTTATATCATTACAATAATCGCTGATGTTTAAATTGGAGATCAGATTCTATTTATAAGGTGGGTACTAATATATTAAGTTGTTCCAAGATTCTATATAACCCATACTCCCTCCCCCGGGGATATTAGAAGTAAAACACTTATACACTACTACTGTTTCTCTTTCTTCTGCAAGAATCTTTAATATAGCCCCTTTTAGTATCTGGCTGCTATATTGCCATGCCAGAGACGGCTAAGGTAAATATCTATTTAGTCAATCAACATAATCTAATGCTAAGTTTTGCCTACAGAAATCACGGGAACGTAAGCGTATAAACTAAGCCCGTTTTCGCCAACGCTAAAGAGAATTGATTAAAGACCTTAAAAGAAAAGTCAAGCGCCTATTAAAAGAGAATAAGAAGCTTCAAAGCTTACTAAAAAAGAAAAGAGCCTCTAAAGACAAGATAAAGAAATGCAGTTTATGAAATTCTCAAAATCTAAATTAAGAACTTTTGGTACTACTAAATAAGGGCCTAGAGCAGTTACCAAAACCAATGCAGAATGCGGTACATTCTACGGATATATAGTATTTTATGGACAGCGGGTTTACCAACTCTTCTATTAAATCTTCTCTTTCTTAGCAGTGTCCTTCAACTCCTAAAGAAACTTCTATTGACGGCTCTTAACTTAACGCAGAGCCTATTGCTTTAAATATAAGGCAATACACTAGCTAAAAACGCATTGCCTACCTTACTTACCGGAGATCCAAAGCATGTTATAACGGAGCTTATCCATACAGTATATATAGAGAGAGGAATAAGGATTGTAAGTACAAAGATCAAGACTTTAGAAATGGCAATAAAGAACAAGAAGTCAGCAAGGAAAGCATCTTAATTAAATATTTAGGGGGACTCAACAAATTATCCTCTACGGAGGAGCTGGGTAACTACAGCCAGGCTACGCTAGATATTGTATTCCCAACACATTTATACCCGTATGCTGTATAGGCCAATCCCTTTACTAACCCCTTTACTATTCCTTTAGTTCCATTAGCTTATCCTAGTAAGTATATACCCACCTTAATAAGGAATAAGACGTACTTAATTACCTTAGC
>Ga0307507_10001829_pt1 | contig 46612 bp, 25 predicted proteins | sample 7_EM_MG_FD_207223 | JGI IMG/M metagenome (GOLD analysis project Ga0307507, IMG submission 207223) | Populus trichocarpa ectomycorrhiza microbial communities from riparian zone in the Pacific Northwest, United States - 7_EM | ecosystem: Host-associated > Plants > Roots > Unclassified | place... | reverse complement strand
TCGGTAACCTCTTTGGCGTACTGTTTGCGGATAGCTAGTTCCTCTGGCACGTAGTCGCCAATCTATATGTAAAATTAACAACCGGACCACCTCTTATGGGAAAGCGTCGGTTTTTTTTTTTTTTTTTTGAAGATATCAAAGATCTTAGCTCAAACTGAGACCTATTACCTTGTCAAGAAGTCCTTCTGCCCATGCGACGAGAGTAAATTCATCAATTGGACAAATAACATAGCGTAGCGAACTGCGATACTCCAGAAGTTCATTGATTGAATAACGGATGGTCGGGCAGCAGGCTGATTGTTTCAAATTGGTAGGCTCCATCTTTGAGTCTGAGAGTTGGATATGTTTTGTGTGAATGATGTGAACTAGCGGAGCGGAGGAAGAGAAGGTGTGGGCCTTGTGGTGGAAAAAGGACGGTAGGAACGGAGAAGATACCCGCGGCTGATGAGAGGAGGAGATAAGGGAAGAATTTCGATAGTAGAAAGGGCAAGAAGGTGAGAAATGATAAGCTAGTGAGGTTTAGGGAATGCTAGATGTGAGGCGAAGGGGCACGGGATTGGAGAGACGAGGTAACTTAGGTCACCGAAGGGGTACGCAAGCAGAAGAAAAAAACCTATGTGGTGAGCTCCCCTGAGGCAGGGATTAAATCGATTCTCCGTAATTTTATCTACGAGCGTAGAAGCTATAGAATTCTTCGTGTCCTCTTTTCTCTTGAATTTCCTTTCTCTGCTCGACACCAATGTCCACTTTGTAATTCTTCCGCCACTATGGCCACTACAGCTGGAACCCACTATAACTCTTTTTCGATATTTTCAGTTTGGATTCTTATCCAGATTCAAAATTACATCTATAAGAACACTAAGCGTTCAGGACTTAGAGTGCCAGAGGGTCTTGTTCATGGAAGCTTTTTTTTTCCCGCGTTTCATCTAGAACCCTCTCTTACCTTTCTTCAATTTGTTCTACTGTAAACGTAACTCAAAACTATTACTTTTACCGCTAACAGCCCATATTTACCAGCTATTTTGGAGAAATAATTTCACTGGCTAGGCCTTGTCCAAACACAGTCCATCACTCGATGCCACCGGGTAGTAGAGCTCATTGGGTGACTAACCCAACACTGCTCACGATAGCTATGCCCAACACCACTTTAACGATCGTCAAAACAACACTTCAACAGCTAGTAGGCTCTAGGGAAATAAAAAAGGGGCAACGAGAACTACTGTACCACTTGTGCTAGTTAGGACGGACGTGAATTACTGACCGGCTTTTTTAGGTATGATACCTGTTTTTGGGACAGTCAATCTGGCGCAATTGAGATGAGAAAAAAAACCATTTCGAGTTTTTATGAAAGGAATGGTCCTCCATTTTATTATTTTCCACCGCAAACGCCAAACTGTGTTATACATTGACTCTATAGTTTAGTTATATGGGAACTCTACGATACTAGAACTGGCTAGGGTCACCAAACCTTAGCTGTCCTTCTCTTTTCCTAGCCTTGCCATCCCTAACTTCTCAGTACAGTCCACCTTGAGGGCCAAATATGGCCTATAGCAAGCCGGAAACTTGGTTATTATCATTAGGCAGCGGTTAGGAATATGGTTTTTATTGCTGTAATTGACTGTCTTGTGAAATTTGTATTCCTTTTGGGTATAGGGCTTGGAAAATATTAGACAGACTTGTATAAGTGCTTTGTATTCTGCAATTGAGTGGCTGATCTTCTAGTATCTATAGCATTGCAGGATAGCAGATGCCTGCTACACATCCCAATATCTTCTATTTTCTCATGAACTTGAATAAGGCATTAGGAACTACCTTTTTTTTTTTTTTTGTTTGACTTAAGGATTTTATTGTGGTCAGGATAGCTCTCCACTTACTTTATTAACTGTCTATAGTAGTAGAATAATGCTGGTTTTTATCATTTCCTAGGCAACTTTCGAGAAAAGGTTCAAGCTTTAATATTATTGTCAGAACCAAACATAATACAAACAGAAAAATAACTACTAGTTCTACAAAGGCGAGAAGTAAGTCGTCGGAAAGCCTGAACATGATGGAAATTTCCAGGACTAAGTGATATATAGCACTGGCTTACCATTTCATATTATACAGAATTCACAAAGCTTTATGCGGGAATAAAGTCCCCCTTTATTTATTGTACCACTCCCTTGCCGGTGAGTTAAATGTATGTATTCTATCATAGCAACCTTCAAGCTTGCCTATTAACCCGGAGGGCAAGCACACAAGGGAAAACACCGTGCTAAGTAATATATAGAACTATATCTACAATGCATGGCCAACCCGGACAGTTTTGTATGCTGGAAGCTAACCTACTAAAAATAAAGCAAAACTTAAAAGCCTGACAGATTGTAAGCAGGGGAATGGGGAAAGTTTGGCGAAATCCATGAAGAAGCTGCTGGCTGCTATGAGCCACACTCCCAGGAGCAGATGCGAATCCTCGAAGTCTCGACGGGGGGCTCCTGACAATCATTATCTGTAACACAGCTGCCTAGAGTCATGCCGCATGTCCCCAAAGGTGCTATAAATCACATGGGGGTTAGACCGGAGAGAATTTCGATCTAGTGCAAATTGAAACAGCGAAAGTTGTATTCTCAACCGCCTAGCTGTGCCCAGGATCCAGCAGAATACTATGCCATAAGTGTTAGGAGTTCCACAAGACTATCTAGAGTCATGGAGGGGGCAAGCATCATTTTTGGCCTACCTCTAGGTAACTTGTAGCAAATCATATCGGACTCTAGTAAACACAGCCAGCCCCACCGTGACGACTGTCCCATCCAAGACTTTACTCGTGTCGCTTGATGGGGAGCTTGGGAATTTCAGAAGTAGCAGGGCACTGGTACGGCACCTGCGAAATTCCCGTATAGTACGATCCATAACTTAGTGCTAGGGTCCAGGAGGGCGATCCTCTAGCTCTAGCTAATTTTAGGCGGCGGGAGCCATCCCGTAGCGGCAGTCTGCCCTAGATGAGCCCCACGGTTTTGCGAGAGATATGGTATGATAGAAGATGTGCCCGAAAGTTTACCGACCAATAAGCTCCCCTTAGAATTTTAAGGCCGGAGACGGGCGCACCCGCGAAATATCCCCTCGGTCGAAATCACTCAAAAAGCATACAACACATGGAATGCATAAAGTGGGGGTTGGTCATGTTGGTATGCATAGTAGGAACCGCAGGCCATAGCACCGTGGAATTTCCATCCAAACTAGGTTGCCACCGTTCCCGGGGAAAAACCGAGGCGGCGATTTATGGTTGAGAGTTCATCCCATTTCTCTTATGATCATCTATTGCGAAACCCGAACTTGATAAAAGAAAACAGTGGAAGTCTTGAATACGATACACTCGAACGGTTCCAGGGCGACAACCTATTGGCTTTCTCGGCAAAGTCATACAGGCGGGCCCTGGCAGTTCAGAAGTCTTTCAGAGGGCACTCCTATTTTCTTCTTGGCGTGTTTTGAGATATCCCTGGCACAATTTTTTTCTCAAGCTCACTTTTTTCTTTTCAGGATTTTCTCAAATAGCGACACAACCAATGGCACAACTAGCAAGCAAGTCGTGGTATGATACGGGCGCCATCTCCGCAAGCCTCTTTTGTTGCCGGTTAGCTTGGTCGGGAATGTGCGAGACATAATACATCACTCGCCAACCTTACTAGCTCTAACAGGCCAGCATTTCCTCTTCGCTTATTAGATCCAGTCCTAGTACTAGTCTATCTGTCGCATGGGGCGATAGGAAGCTAGGCTGCGGGAGGGTTTGTTCAGTACCTTAGATTCCAGAGCAAACGGCGGCCTCGCTGAGCCGCAGTGATCGATTTACATAACAAGATTTTATATCGCGGGCTACCAAGACTCTTCGTGCTGCCAGGGACGCAACAGCCACGCAGGGGAATATACACCGTATTTGTAATGAGGAGCGAGATCCGGGTCTTGTAGATCGCAGAACGGTCACGCAGTTTCAGACTGTCCAATCTGCGGCTGTTTGGCTCCCTCAAGTGATAATGCCTTCGCTCGCCGTGCATTCGAGTATTACTAAGCATTTAGGAATCGGATAGTAGTATCGCGCTATATATGAACGAGATAGAGTTAAGAATCGTAGTGGGTTCTCGCACAAATAATTCTACTATCCACTCCGGATTGGTAGGTATAGAAGGATATGGTTACATGGTGTACTGTATAAGTATATTACTATAACTAACTGTGACTGCTAATGATAACCGACTACTTATTCACAGGAGGAGCTCACTTCTATAACACAAGGAGCCTTGTTGAAAAAAGCAGGTTATTCAGATAAAATGCTACAAGGTTATCTCAAGCCTTGCCAGAGTGTCAGTTGCATACCTCATTTTTCGTTAGCCCAGGACAAAAGGTTAGTCAGAGAAAGATGGTATCTGGGAGGGAAAAGCAGGTTGATTCCGCAAACGTGTAATCGGACGGAAGCTACATACATACCAGTATTACGGTATCCGTTAAATATTTGTTTTCTCTTGCATTTTTGCCTTTTGGTATGGGCGGTTTGAGCCTTAAAGAGAAAGGTGTCTCACAAGCACTCGGAGACTGCACAGTGCTAGGCTTGAGTGCTGTAGAAGTACACAAACCAGCAGCAAGGCATGGCAACAGATAACATACTGGTGCTAGTAGGAATTAGTCTAAACTAAATCGGGAGTCCAAGCAGTTGTCTTATGGAAGCCCTTACTGTACTACGCAGTTAAACTCTTTCAGTACCTCCAAAGGAAAAATTTATCCCTATAAGCACCTGCAGCACTGAGCGCTGATTCATCTGGGGAACTGCACTGCACTTCGCTCTATGTGCTTCTCCATTCCAACTCCGCCAGGCTACAGTAAGTTCTCACCTTCTGGCACCCAGGTTGCCATGGCCCAGGATCTCTCCTTGCTCCCGGAGGAGCTAAGCCACTCGGGGAAATCCTGACCTCTACCTTGGCAGTGTTCACAACTGTCCTAAAAAGTGAAGTGAAAAAGAAAAAAACGGGAGAGAAAAAAAGGACATGCCTGCTATTGTAGGTCCTGCCGTCCTGTTCATCTGACCTTCTGAAGGGAGCCGAGAGACGGAGAATGACACATGGACGGCCAATCCTTTTTGTCACCACAGTCACCTCTACACAGAATAGCTCACATATCAGTAGGGGATTACGCACACAAACCTAGCCTTTCTTGCCCATGGCTTAACTTATTTTGTATACTTAGAGATAAGTTAATCTTTAAAGAAATCTGTAGGCGGGCCTTTTCGTTTCCCACTGGGAAGGCTATGTCTATGTAGGTACTCGTATCATATATATTAATGTGTCCTGGACAGTGAAGAGTGAGCATCTTCCTATAACTTCGTACGTCAAATAGAAAAGGAGAAAAGCTCTAGGATCTAGCCTACTGCACCTCTAAGCTCGTGTGAGCTAGCGTGGGTGGTATTCTCCCACTCTAGAAGTGCAGTTGAAACTCTTCTTTTTTTCATGTGATGGGATTTAGGGAAATGAGATATTTGAACAGGCATCAGCAGGCTTCTACGTTGTTGTCCTGAATACGTGTTAACGTATTTTACACTGAATGTGATTTTAGTTGGATCGGCACCCCAGCCTTCTCCAGCAGAGAATTAATCCCGGTTACCGCCCCTCAAGCAAAAGAGGGAAACCTCAATGCCGCGATCCAGTGGATCGTGTGGGGTCGGTTTTTGTGATCAGTAAGACTGGTAATAGTGGGGGTTAGGTACTCGGGCTTGAAGTGGGAGTGGGAGATAAGGTACATAGGAAAAAAAAAAAAAGAGAAAGATGGAAGGCTTCAGGATAGAGCTCAGAAATATGGACCAATATAGATATTCCGGCCACGAGTGATGAAAGGCGAGTTAGGTGCGTGTGTGTCCGGAATGGCTGTAGGGACTATGCGAGTGATCGACTATGAGCATCTCTCTACGCACAGCTAAGTATTAAATAATAGGGAAGGCTTACTAAAGGAGTAATAAACAACAGAAATTGGATGTTGGATTGGGGCTTGCACATGAGAACAGCAAAGGTCATCCTACTAACAACTTGATCGAATTACACCAATCCCACTATTGCGCTTTGTGCTAAGAGGAGGTGGTATTATGAGCTACTAGAGCCACAAGGAGGTAATGCTAATTAGCTGGAAGAGCCCAATAGTACTCAGAGGGAATCAAAAAGGTCTTGGATGATCGGTAGAAAGCACCAATGACAAATGAAATGATAGCAGAACACGACCTTAAATACATCTAGCAAGCAGGGCGAGATGAGGGGAATGGGTAACGGAGGAGTTCCGTAAGAGATTTTCGAGCTCATACAATTCCGACTATGATTTTCCTTTAAGATAGGATGAATATTAGAAGAAAAAAACAGGCGGGGGAGTGGGGCACGAGCGAGAGTCGAGGCATAGGAACTAGGTGTGGAAGTATGCAACGCTCTGCTAACCTAACGGACTTCCTCCTCGGAAATCTTTTATATAATATATGGGCAAAGCACAGACTCTCTGAGCCTACATAGCGGCTTTCTTTTTTTGTTGTTGCTACGTCCTCCATAGCTCTTAACACGCTACAAGGAGGATGAAGTTCGAGTTTGGTTTAGATGATTCATTATAACCACTAAGTTGAGGACTGCCGGGCGCCTGATGGCATGGCACTTATCTTGGCAGCAGCTCTATTTCCTATGGCTACGTTATATATTATCGACAGAAATTCTCAGCGCTGCCCAATTTCGACGTGCAAAAACATGTTAGTTGTAAAACAAAATAAGGAAGTGCATATTCATGAAACCTGTGGTCAATATAAGGCTATGAGGGATATGCGAAAGACGTGGAGGTTGTTGATTAAGTTACGAGCTTTCCTGACATATGTAGTAGCTGGCACAGATAATTTTTATGTGGATGACATTATTCTCCTTTCTTGCTCTAGCCCATTTGTTCCTGATGATTTGTGCAGCTAACGGAGCTCATGTCATTTTGAATCTCGGCGAATGCCTTTGAACCTCCTGTGTTCTCTCTTCATGCAGAAGCACACCGTGCTTTCTTGTGGGGGAAAGGTTACACGAGGCGGGATTGATTTTATCTGATGCAGTATAAGCCATTTGCGGTAGAGCAATCTTATGTATGATACAGGAACCCCTAGCAGACTCTTTCTCTCTCTTTTTGTTTCCCCGGACGTTGGGTCACGAGTTGTGGCATTAATATATTAGACACTCTCGTACAAGTGATACGATACCTTATTTGGCACTGATGTACAATATATACACCGCGAATGCCAAAACCCCTCCACGCCACCAACTAAGCCTATCTATGTGTATCGTAGTTGTTCCGTTGCCGCGCAGTGCAGAGCTCGCTGAATGCCGCAGTACCGGTACCGGAAAATCTCAAACCACACCTGTCCATCCCTTTTAGGTTTTAATTCAGCTTGCATATGTCGTACTCGGATGAAACAAAAGTGCCGAAATGGTCTTTCTTTTCTTTTTCTTGTTTTATGTTTCTGATGTGCTTGAAATGAGCTTAGATCAACTCGCTGGCCTAGTTCCCCTGGCAAAAAAATACAAGACCCTCCATAGTGTGCCGCGCACAAAGGTTAGTTGGCAGGCAGGTCGCTTCTTCATACTGGTTAATCCTCGGTGCTACGTATGGATAGCGAAACATGTTGGGATGTCTTTGGTGTTGCCCCGCGATTGATGGAGACCCGATTCATGATGCTCGCATAGAATAGGGAGAGGGAGGATGGAGGGAGTGTGGGGATATTGGTTGTTCTCTCATTTAGAAACAACAATCGACGAGTGTAACTTACGGACTCCACAGTAGCATTTTCGGTCAGCAAGACTGAACCTTATCGCCTCTCCTCCTTCTAAGAAAATCTTATCAACGATTTCAACTTAGCATTCCTACAGCACACCCAGATAGGCTTTGTTAGTGAGAGGAGCTGCCTCAATGTTTGTACAATACATGGTTACGTACCATTTGCGAAAAGCCGTGATCACCACCACCCTGGGGAGATGCTCAAATTGTAAGTCGCAAGCTGTGTCAGTCTGCCGCTGCACTTCTGTTGAATTTTTGGCCCATACCTCGGTACCACCCTTTTTTAAAAATAAGGCCTGAGCGGGGGGTTGTACTGCCCTTGACAAACGCTTTCATAGCTGGGCCCGAGATGACCCGAGCGGTAAATCTGAACAAAATGTCGAAGAAAGGAGGGGTGCAGGCGGTGTAGTCTGATGAAGAGGGAGGAGGGAGGTTGAGTGTTCTACTTAGGAAAGTGTATTTTGTACAGGTAGGGTCGATACTTGCCGCGACAGCAAACAGAAGAGCAACAACTAGAAAAATTGTAAAAAATAAAATAAAAACTTGCTCTCGGGAAACGTAAACATAATTGGACAAGGATGTCTCGAGTAATGGATGGTATCTTTGCTTTGGAATATCACCAGTGGTATCGGAGTAAAGATGGAATGAGGGCGGTATAGCAGTGGGTCGACTGAATGAATTTATTGAAGAAGGGAGGGGGGGCATAGATATATTTTCATTATGCGTTGATGGTTGAGCGATGTCTCATCTGATTGGGTTGAAATTTCTTTGGCCATTAGGGCTTCATTGGACATCTTCCGGCCAGCTAAAGGGTCTAGATCCGAAATAATTAATGGACTGCTTGCGCACTGTAGTTATTGCGCCATATCTACTGGACGAAGTAGGAAGCGCGAAGTATGCACCAATTGGCACCTTTAAATATTTTGTCGCGGGGCGCAGCATGGCCTGTTCAATCCAAGTTTTTTTTTCCTTTTCCCCTCCTCTCCCTCTCGCTCTTCTCGCCCTGTGGTACCTGGTATAGAGCATCTTTGCGTGCATTGATGAAAGAGCCTGTGTAGCGTATCTTTTTTTCTTCTTTTATCGGCGAGCTGGCAATCTCACAAACTCTTGTTGTGTCCTGCATTTTGCCCGCACACCAAAGGGAAACCCTTGATTCTTCCTTTTCTATCAATGCAGCAGCGATAGGGCCGTTTAGTAAATTTATATATGTCGCCAGATTAATGGAAACATACGTTTCGCCAAGATCATTGCTAATCACTCGGATCACTAGACACTTTCTCGTACGGTAAACCGGAAGCCGCGAATGTAGGACCCACCCACCATCACGAACCCCACTTTTATTATTTTTCATAATCACAGGAGCCTATCAAGAGCTAGAAACTACAGGATTTCTGTCAAATAGCTATCAATAGTCGAAGCTTCTGGTGTCGAAATGGCTCAGGTTTGCCGCTCGCGTCTGATGTTTTTCGGGCACACCATAATGCAAATTTGATACTGATATTGCCGGGCATTCTCTGAAATTAGCTCAGATATAAGCGGGTGCGGAATAGGCGAAGTGAGGGATTCAACCAGCAGGAGATGCTTTGGTTAGAGTGTGCCAATTCTGAAGCTTTCTATTCATCTATACAAGAAACATAGGAAAAGCGAATTACTTTGTACTTCTGCCAGCAGCAGTTGGGGAGTAAATTTACAGAACTCCTTTGAGCGTTCCCTAGGGTAACGCCTCTCCATAGCTCCCCCCCCCGCCTTCTTTCCACAACACCTTTCATACACTATACAAAATAGAATAAAAAACCGCCCTTTGAAAAAGTCAAATAAAAGATCAAACTCCACCCAATCACCTATCATCCACACAACCCAACTGTACATCTAACGAGTGAAGATCTCTTCTCCCGGAGATATCTCCCGTATCCCAAGCGTCTTCCATCACTGCCTTATGTCGTCCGGCCAAACAAGCATCCGCTTCGTCTTCCAGAACAGTGCTGACGGAGGAATTTCTGGGGGCCGATGAGTAACCGTACTGTGGAAGCCAGAGTAGTGACCCTGGATACAATCGTAATGCCGGATTCACCTGGCAACCGGCACAGAGGGGCACATAGGGTAGAGCTTGGTGGTTTATTGGCAGGACGGTAGAAGGAGAAATCTTTGAGGGGTCGAATATGTCGGATCCCCGGTAGTAAGGCTGATATGTAGAACTAGTCCAGTCCGGCGCCTGGAACATTGGAGGCTGTTGTGAACTTACTGTTGGGTCGTTTCTACCTTTCTCGTTGATACAGTTGCTTGCGAAAGAGATTAGGGTTGAGTCCGGCTCTTGCTTGAAATACTGTTGATGGGTCGATGTACGGGATTGTGGTGATTGGGTTCCGGAGGGCATGCAGACATAATCCCCTTGGAAGCCATCTCTATCTCCAGGCGTGCTTAGATGGTGGTAGAGTGGTGATGTTGGCAGTGACACGGGGGATCGTGAGCTGGAGGAGCTGTCATGGGCTTGGATTGAAGTGTTTATAGGCGTGGTTGGGATGCGATTGCTGTTTGATCGATGTGAACCCTCGAGAGAGGTGCTGCTGGAACGTCGTTGCTTTGCGCCGCTAACCACAGAGGCCTTTCCACGCTTCTTCTGCTCCCGATTGTATTCGCACTGCAGTCCAAAAACTAATAAGGGGGAAGGGGGAAAAGTCAGATTGATACCTCTTCCTGAGATCCGAGCTCCCCGACTGGGAATCGGCGGAAGGTGTTCTCACCCAAGCAATGCTCACATGGCTTTTGGCCATCGCACTTTGTACGGAGCTGGTTGCATCTATCGCAAGCCCTAGAAACCCTCTGTCTGGTTCCCATACTCCTCCGGGTCATGATGCTTGGGTCGGAGTTTTGTGTGTGGTGCATTTTTTCCTCTCGATTTTGTCTCCTTGTTGGTCTGTCGTAAGGCACGGTTATCGGTAAGAGTAGAAAAAGAGATCAATGTTCAAGTTCAATGATCTTGGGCAATGCGAATGCTTTTCAAGTGATAGTGGAAGAGTGGTCTTCTTGAAGGCTATACCCATGTAGCTAATAACAGCAATTAATACTGGCTTGCTGAAATCGACCCCACCACCTACTGCACCTCCGCATTTTAATGCGTCATCTTTTTATACTCGTATGGATTATTGTCACCGAAGGGCTTACCACCGAAGGTGAGTAGTCAGTAGGTAGGTCAGTTGGTAGCCAGGCAAAGGCGAGCAAGGCATGCTAAGCTGGCCAAGAAGATAGCGGAAAGAGGATGCTCCAAGGTTGTAGGGCTTCAGATAAATTTTTGCTTAAAATTTATTCAATTGGTCAAGAACCCGAAAGGGGGAATACTCATAATAGGGATAAAAGATCAAAAATAAAAAAATCAGTTACAGTCTCTGGGCGACCAATCCCTGCTACCAGTAGTGGTGGCGCGCATTTGGTGTGATGGGAATTTTATTTTTTTGGTGCAGTAAAGGAGCATACATGTGAGAGGCTCATTACTGCTGCATGCGCAAGTATTCACTCTAGGTATCCCACAGATACTGAACTGCCAAATGATATCCTGAGGGGCTTCTGCACGCAACATGAATTTTCACTTCCATGGATTGTTCTGTCTTCCTGAATGGTCGCCAACTTCGAGAAAATCTTTTATGTCTTTGCTGTCCTCTGGAAGCTCCAATAGATTAAAGAACCTTACTTCCCTTCCCCAAATTATTCAAAAATTTACTCCATAGTTGCTCGAGCAGTTACACCCCACCTGATAGTTGCCGTATGCAACAATACCTTAAAAAAGTTAAGCTCTGTGTATTCCTTGCAGAGGATCTATTTGGTTTGTGAATGGGTGTAACCAAGCGAATGCGGAAAACCTTCGTGATCGGGCAAGGTCGGGGCGTCGCGGCATGTCGGAGGGGCCAAATACCGGTAGTCTGTATAGGTATGTTAGACTACCGAAACCCCTTCCCCTCCCTCGCCCTCCTCCCTTCTTCAGTTCTAATTTGTTTTCTATGCCTGAATGGTCAGAACGTGCGTTGAATCTCACATAGAAGCTTGCACGGTAACTAAGGGCAACGTACTATAAGTTATTTTAATGGAACAAGAAAAGAAACCGTTCTTTTCTGATTGTCCTTAGGATAATTAATTAACTAACTCTGCCGTAGCAGTTGTTTATATTCTCATCTAGGACTGGCTGGCTACTGGCTGATACTGAACCTCAGACCACACCCCCTCCAGATTTCCGCCAAGCCCTCAGGGATCAGTCAAATCACTCAAGCCAACGGGGAGAGAAAAAAAAAAAATTTGGTAACCTCGAATGACCGACCGGTAGCCAGACGGGTGTTTCCATGTGGTCCAGAAATGACAGTACACCATAGAAGCTAAAACAGCGGGAGACCTTCATAAGTATCGTACTGTGCCAATCTTTATACGTACATACTGTACCGGTACTGTATCTCTCCCAAGCCAGCTCATAGAACCCACACCCACACAACTAGACACACACCTAATTGCCTTGCCCTCGGACGAACGGTTTCCATTACAATAGGGTGCTAATACTCGTACTCTAACACTCAAAAGAAAAGGTTTTACTACTACCCCTCCCCCTATTCTATGGTAATGGATAAATAAACAAATAAAAAGCAAACCAAGTGTTTCGGCTGCCGATGCCGAATCCAGAGTGACAACTTAGATTTTGTCTACTCGGTATAAGGCGAATTGTTTGACTGCGCGATTTTTACTACCTCGGGACTAACTCACTCCCCAAGAAGCGGTCACGGAGGAGCACTCGGTTGAAAATCTGATTCTAGGTCGCGCGCGGATTAACTGCTACGGAGGGACCGGAAAGAAAAAGTTATCTGCTAGGAAGAGTCGAAACAAGATGCTCAAGTCTGGAGAGGCCTTATCTCACGAAACGATTAATCTTTTACTTTTTGAAAATCTTTCGGACCCTCTCTTGCGCTAGGTTTTTCTCCTTTTTTCTCATTTGCTCTCTGCTTTTTTTTTTTGCCTACAGTTATGTCCTATGCCTGGTCAGGTCGGGACTAATAGTGCTGGTTGGCTTTGGGGAATGGAGGGGGGAACTTTATAATAGCTCTACCGCATATGTATGCTCCTCCAAGTACAGTACTCGTACATGCCAACGGGTGCAGCTAAAGAGGATTGAAGAAAAACCTAACCCTGGTTATCAGTTTATCTAGCCAGACATCTTCGCCAACGGGCGCTGCGAAATCATGCTATTCGCAAACAGGAGCTCGGCTAACCTTCGCTTATTATTTGTTCGAGCGGTTGGAGTCTTGCAGGGAGTAAGATTGGAGAGGGAGGGAAGAAATTGTGAGACCCCCATGGCGAGGATGAACCTACCCCCGTGTGTATAGACTATGTTATTTTTTAATAGGTAACCTTTGGGGGGGGGTGGTAGTGGTGGTGGGGGTGTGTGCGGTCTGGGATCGGTTATATGTCCTGACTCTGAACACCCAAAGACATTATTTTTCTCTCTGCCTTTCTCAAAAAGCCCGAGTACCGTACAGTACCCCTCACAAGATTCGCGCTTGCATGCAACTACGAGGTCTGCCATCGACACATAATAATGAAAACAGCGGGAGATGGTGGGGAGGGGAGAGAGAGGGAATAATTAATAAAAAATAATAATAAAAAAGGATAAAAAAATGAACAAGTGGTAGGAACAGAGGGAACGAGGAAAGAGTCCTATCAATTCATTGGGGATATCGCAGCCAATACCACGCTATCTAACAGCTCGTGGCCCCAAGCGAAAAGGCGAAAAGGCGGTGCTTTGAGCTACTGCGAACACAGAGGAATACATATCAGACTTGTGTGGCATGCGGTATCACGGAATAAGCTTTCCGTGGTCCCCTCTCATTTACTCGAGAAGAAATGTGCCTGACTAAACACTTAATAATTTGAGGCTGACGAGCTCCTCATGTGTCGGGTATTCTAGCTTACCTGAGATACCGCGGGGCCAGTGATATTAAATGGGGGGAGAGGGAGAGGAAGAGAGCGAAGGAACACAATAGTTATTACAATACTTTGGCCGTACGAAATGGCCATATGCTTCTTTGGCCGGCTCTGAATCATGGGAATTTTATGGGGCCGGAGTCATATGCAATTAGAAGGCATCAAGCCGGTGTGATTTTAAATGGTACCTACATTCACGAGCTCCCATGGAACTCCCGCTCTTTGCCATCTGCGATGTTATTTCGTTAACACACGGACCTCAAAATACACGGATTATAGTTTATCCAGTCAGAAAGCTCTCCGGATTCCTTCTCTCCGTTTGCTTATTGGTATTGTATACCTACGGCCGTGCAGGAGAGCTCAAATTCAAAGCCTGTTTTTAATATGCCATATATCGTATGTATCTAGAGAGATATCTTCGTCGGTTGATGCGATGACAGGTGCACGCACAATCGACATTTGACCCCACACCACGACAAGGGGCTCAACTTAACCAAGATCCTAAAAATAGATAATATGGGTAGTAGAGATGGGTTGGGAGAGGGAAAATTAAGAAAAAGGCATTATGGGGTATACAATCCCTTTGCAACCGAAACTACAGTTACTTACTCAGGGATTGATTCTGATGGTTTTTTTTAAAAAAATTTAAAAATTTAAAAAAAAAATAACAATCCATGTGCCTGGCTCAAATGGTGTTAAGGGGCGTCTGCTAAGTATTAGTACGTGAGCCACCATTGGTCTTGTTAATATAATACCGGTATAAGGAAACCTGAGCCTCTTATATAGGGTTTCTTTAAGCCTTATCTAACAGTTCTCAATAGGATTGATATTTGGTAAATCGGCAAGCTATTCTCTAACCTGCATGTCAATTTCTTAAACCAAGCCATAGTATTAGCTATAGTATGTACTTTTTTGCACGATCCACCAAAACAGGGTCTTCAATTATATCCTCTGTTAAACTATTATTAAAATCCAATATACATCTATTACTTAATCCTTGACTCAAAGATTTGCCTAAAGAACTATTTCACCTCCTCTAAATATGAGCTCAAACTATTAAATCAATTCCAGTCTCCTTTCCAACAATAGAGTTAGACCTTTTTATACATTTCCTTTATGATTCCAAAGACTAGCCTTTTCCAAGCTTTTTGGATTTTTCTCATTGCATTTATCACAGGAAATATTACTTTCAATATCCTTCTTTCCCGTATCCTTGTGCTCTAGTTCCCAAGTTAACCTTTCTACTTTTTGATATTCATGAAGGCTAGTAAGAAGTACTTAGCTATGTTGACTGAAACCTTTAGGAAAATAATATTATCATAGTGTTATTCTGTTAAAGTCTTACAGATTACCTTTTCCGACAAGATGCCAGTGGATATGGTTGTCAAGGGAAACCAGGTGTGGGAGATTTTTTTGCTGTATCTCTCTGTTGGTTTTACAGAAAAAGGTTTTGGGGGGTGGTAGGAGGATGATTTAGTATCTTCCCAATCTAGGAATAAGACAAATATTGACCTTTAAGAGCAGTTACCTGTACTTTCTCAATGTCTGAAAAGTGCCTCCTCAGTATCACCTGACATGGTTAGATGTAGTGATGAGACAATGGCGGGGTTGTGCACGATTGCCTTGCCCAGCAGGGAGGATACCCAAATTTCTAGTCTAGTGCTTTAGCTTTGCCAGATTGAGATAACCTCCCGATATGTTGCGAGATGCCGGTACAACGCTTTCACTTGCTTGAAACCCACGGGTACCACCGTGAAACCGAACATGACCGGACGGATTACGCCAGGATTCCCTCTCTCCCTCGTATACGGTAGAATCCCTAGTGCAGAGAAGGGGCTTAGGTAAAGAAGCTATCTCTATCGGGGTGCCATTCGAGTGCAGCGGACAAGTGCTATCTATTTTGAAAGAGCAGCAGGTCAGAGGGAGAACGCTCAACCCAAGAGGGTAGTTTCTTCGGGCCGCTTTTGCTCCTCTGGTTCACGTGATGGCCATACCCTGCCTGCCACACTCGTACAGTCGTGTTTCTAGATTGTTTGGCTTTTTTGTTCTTGGCCAAGTTTGTGATTCCGGGAACAGCAGCGGGGTCGGCTCCTGTGCTGTCGATCCTTGGTTGTTGTCTCGGCTATCGCTTTTCTGAAGTTAATAATCTGAAAGCGTAATCTGTCAGCCTCGATTTGAATCTCTAGTTTGATTGCATGAGCTTTTTTAGAATATTCTTATTACCCCTAGCGGTACTCTCTTTTCACATCATCATTAGACGGTGTCACCAAATAAAAAGTAAAAAATGTGAAGTGAAACGCAAGTATTGTAGTGTGACAGTAGTAAGATGAAAACCTTGGGATAATCGATCTGGTAACCTTAATTTCACTTGCATATAACTGAGGCAGAGTGGTGGCATTTCCCATTTCCCCTGTGCTCGGGTGGGGGGGTCAATCCATGAACACCTTTGTATTGGTCAAACTACCATGGATACCCCTTCTGGCATAAAAATATCATCAGAATTTCTTCTCTTTTACAATAAATAAGCTCAGCTACATACTAGAAACGGCCTTCATTGGGAATGCTCACGGGCTAACCCGGGTACCCGAGTACTCGTAATGTCAAGGCGTTTGGGAAAAGGGCCGCTAACCACCTGAACTGTGAGGTGGTCTGATTTTTGGTGGTAGGCAGTAGTAGTTTGTCTTACAAAGGTCATGACTTTATGAGTGCCTATGCTGTAGCCCACTTGGACTTGAAAGATCTTATATCCGGTTCTTCCTTGCTGGGCCTCCGAAGTCGATGGTCTCTCCTCTGTCAAAATTCCTCTAGGTGAAGGTTTCAAGGAAGTTTCCGTCTTCAAATGAGGGAAATTTTTGATACCCACAGCCGGTCGGAGGCATTCCGAACGGCTCTGATGCCCGATACCCGTCCGGGGGGGTTCCCCCCCGCGAATTCAAGGTTCTATCGTATCTGCACCGACCTTCTACGACATCGGGACGCCAGAAGCGTGTTCTGGATGCAGGGTCTAAGGCTCGGTCCCCCTGGAGGAGAGCACCTGCGTGCCGGGTACCCCGATGATTCGGCGATGGGCTGGGTGTCGTCTCGTGCGACCGGCCTAAACGAAGGTTTAGGTTTAGGCCCAAATTGGGCGGGCACGCTAGCGCACTAGCTCGCCTCCACTCATACAAGTACTACGTGATTGGCTCTTGTGCTTCTACTTCTCGGAAACTCTGGGGGTTACTGTACTAGCGCAAGTACAGTAAAGATCAGTAAGATTCGTTGCGGCATCACAAAGCAAGCCGAGGCCGTAAATAGATCGGAACGATGGGGTGAGGGCTATTCCGCGTGTGTTAATGCAAGCCACACAGGAACACTGCTCCTCGCACTAAAGGCCGATTTCATGGCCTGGGACTGTGTCATTGACGGTAGCTGTATAGGGACCTTTGAACGGGGCAGCATTGCAAGGGGAAAGAAGAGGGAAAAATGTGCATGCTGAGAAAGATTGTTGCACAAGGCTATATTCTAGAACCAAAGCTGATTATTAGTTAGTCAGCTAGAAAAACCCTTGGCCGGAGATATTCCCACACCCTCCCCGTCTCGGCACCGAAAAAAATATTCTGCCCCTCAATTTCCATTCAGCGGGAATTAATAACACATTCACCTCATTTTTCGAGGGAATTTATGTGCATCCGAAACACATAATCTCGCGGCGCGGGGCCGAATTTTCAGAGGTCGCGTTTGCCTACTAGGATCTCAAGCAAATGAGTATAGGAGAGAAAAACTTTCGCGCCATTGTGCAACCCTGAGCAAAGCTTTTTGGCCAGTGAATCCAAGCTGTCTTAGAGATGCACTGGCCTTATTTCGAGGTGGCGTAAGGGGATTCCACAACTAGGAAGTTTCTTTTCCTATCGATTTGCCGTGTTCCCTGACTCCTGTGCGGCAGAAGTTACAAAAATGAGGTCACAATGTGTCACTCGGACATACTTGGGCGGATTATCACTGGTTCACAACACGCCGTGCCCTCTAAGAGGGCAAAATAAAGGAAGTACTCACACAGCTACAGCCACCTGCTTACGTTTGTTCGCCTATCTTTCCGATTTTGGCGCTGGGCGGCCTGTTTCGTCCTGCAGCGGGTAGGAGCTTGGGGGCGAGGCAGATCAGGAAAAATGTTGCGGGACCGGATCTGTAACAGCTACATGAAAGTAAGCTTAGGGCTCGGGACGCCGGAACACGAAACCACCCTCCCGGCTCGTAGCGGTAGGGTAGGTATTTGTTGTCGGAATGAAGGGGTGTTAGGGTTTGCCACCACATAGCGAGCTATTGTATAATATTATATGGATGCCCGGCTTAATTCGTCCGGGAGTCTAGTGGGGGTGGTCACCACGCGTTTCACATTAGAGCGTATGAATTATAGCTTGTATTCTAGATCATGCACCCATCTAACTCCTTGTTTTGCCCACGCGCCGTTGCTGAATTTTTGAGAGTCATCAGTGATTGTACCCTGAGAGTTCAAGATATTTGCAGTCCGCCACCGTATATCCTAGCATACCTTCAAGTGGAAACTCTGGAAATGGCGCAGGGTCGGGGTCCGTCCACAATTATTGACGGATCGTAGTGGCATGACCAACCGAAGAGGTCGGGGTTAGTAGGTTAGCCACTCTGATTCAAGAACCTTCGTCAGCGAAGCAGCGAGAGCACGTCAGATCCGTGACGTAAAAGTAGAGAATAGGAGACAAAGCAGCTCTACATCTTACCTCAATGGATCTCTAGATAAATATGAACTTTCCTACTCTTTTTAAGACAGTGAGGCGGTTATATTCGACAGATAATGGGGGCTGAGCGAAAGGCTAGGTATCCCTAAGGCCTGGGCTTGTGAAGAGGTCAGGTACCCTCACCGACAAGTCAGTATCTCCCATTAGTGGAAGAGAAGTGAAATAAACTAAGGGTTTTCTACGGGCAACTGGTGTGATGCTACAACCAAAATCGTATGAAATAACCTGAGACCAACGGGTTCTAGTCGCACCTCGTTAAAGGAAACGCCCGGGGTTCGGAATTTCCATTCGTTATAGCGAGGTTTTGAAAGAAATCCCTTATAGTGGGGACAGTTTGTATGGGAGCAGGGGTGTAAATTCCCAGAGGGTTTATTCGTAATAGCCTGGTTTCTCGTATAAAGAGTTCCATTATGACGAGGTGCGACTGTATTAGTAAAGCACTGTCAATCTTCCGCCACAAAAGAGCGAGATAGTGTTTCGTGGGGCCTGCCGGCGCGTTGTAAAATAAGGTGCACTGCTCTTCCAGTTTCTTCACTGGCCCTGCGCTGTCAGAAATTTTCTACGGTATGTATATCCGTGATGCACGACAGCCGTCAGCCCGTGTCGTACCCCACTCTAGGGGTTGCTCCACGAGAGAAATACAAGATATTAACAGTGGCAAAAGCGGCCTTGCAATAAAGGTTCTGGACTATGCCGGAACAAACGTAAAACTTGCCTAAGGCAAGAATAGTCTCAAGCGTGCCCTGTTCTCACAACTCTATAGGGAGGTACAGGTAGGACGATCAACGGAGGGTGTAGCATTAGGACCTTCGGCAATAACTCGGAGATATCCAGACCAATAAGCTCAAAAGACCTACATCTTGTGGTCTTGTCTATGCTGCTGCCGACGAGTGACTTTCTATGAAGCTTGGCATTTTCTCACCTTTAAGCTGAGTATTGAGACGACTGCCTCTCTAAAGTTAGCCACTGTTTAAGGACTATCCATTGTCAAGGCCTTCCTTTAAGTTTAGTTCGTCCGGTTGAGTGAGCTTACGAGGAGGCCATGGGGGATTACGATAGACCGAGTCGTATTGATCGCAGCTCGATGGCACCTTCATTCTCGCGCAACATTTCATGCATCAATTGCCATTATCTTTTTTCTGCAAGGCGAATTTTCTACATGCATTGGTAGCGATAAGGAGTTTTGCGGGGGCATCAGTGCTATTCTTCAATTAGCCAGCTGTAAATGTGTAGATCTGCAGACATATACGAGCAGGGTAATCATCTAGGATATCCCTTTCATACCCCTGACACAGACTCTGGCAACCCTCTCTTTCTGCCAGATGCTCAAACTAGTGGTTTACCTCCCCGGGTCGCCGTTCCCTTGCCCTGCGCTTTTCGAAACCAATTCAGCTTTTTGGGATGACAACAAGGGGTTTTTTCGGGGGTTTTTTCGGGGGTTTTTTTTCGGGGCTCTCGTGAGCAGAATATCTAGGGGTTTTGCTCTATTATTATAGCCCAACTCGTAGGTCTTCTAATGGATTTTGTTCTCATTATACTGATCAGTAGGGTAGCTACTATCTGAATATGGTTTGTTTTCTGCTCTTTGGTAAGGAGGATTGGAGTCCCAGCAAAAACACCCTCTTCTGAAAAACAGTTTTTCTCTTTTCAAGCGATGTGCTGAAACAGGGCACAGGGTGTTTCCCGAAGAGCGAGCAGGGGGAAAAGGAGCAGTGGGTAGATGTGCCGTTCCTGTTAGACCGCACACGCATTAATAACCATGTACTATCTAGTGTATTCACTGCACGCAGATGTGGGGGGGGTAGGGAAAATGCCGCTTCCGCGAATAGATAGTGTTAGTGACTAGTTCATCACTTTTTCCCTATTGCCAACAAATAGAAATCTCCGCGTACCTAGGTACCCTATTGCTCCCCTCTTTTTTTCTCCCCCTTTTCCCTTTTTATTTGTCCTTGGCTGGCGGTGGGTCCCGTCTGCAGATCATAATACGGGTTGTGGTTCGTCGAAGAGCAGGGATCACTGCAGAATAAACTCACCGAACTCGCAGGTGAGAGGACAGGAGAAGCTGGCCCTTCAGCCTGGCACTTCAGAGCCCCTCCCACAATAATAAATTTTACCCAGATTTTCGTAGACTTGTATACAGTACGATGCGCTGCTAGCTGTCAACGGCGGTAGGGTCCGTGTTGCGCTAAGGGTTACAGGATAGGATGCGGCGAACTTTCCGCCTTGACACCTCTCCAGGTTACAGGACTGGAATGCCGGGAGTTTATCGCGGTTTTTGCTGTGGCTTGAACCCTAGATTACCCGCCTTATCGTGTTGCATCATGCACGGCCACCGATGTTGATATCATGGTGTTTTGGGTTCGTGATGGGTGATACTTTACGGCGACTACTCAGATAAACTTCGTCAGCACTTCGAGTGCTAGCAGCTTAATCATTAATGATTGACGTCCTGGTAACTGCTTATCTCGGCGGCAGTGTCCCAACGCGGGGGCGGAACAATCGGTATGGTTCTCCAGGATCTTCCGGCCATGTCATTACCTCTCACTCGTTATGCTACCCACCCAACGAGTTTGGCCATCCATCCCAGATAAACAGATAACTAGGTAAACCTGAGAGTGTCAACGATTTGGTACCGTTTTGACACGTCCACCAATGAGCACCCGTTGTTAAATTAATTTTGCCCCCCACCCCTAGTTGAACTACCGTAGCTAGGCGGGGCAATACAAGTATCGTAGTGCAATTCCCGAAGACTAATGGCGTTCTTTACTGAGGCTTGATTGACTTGTGTTTCTCTACACTGTATTAAATATCCTTGTCATTCTCGCGTCGATTTTCGCGTTCACGACCCCGGGAAATGCTCCGACACTTACAGCTCAAGATTGTACCCGGGTTAGATCTACCCTAGATTATTGCAAGCAATTGCCGGATGATAACTTTGAACCTCATGCAATTGGTCGGTGATGTGAGGCTTCTCTAGTGCGGGACTTTCTGCCTCGCCTCGAATTGTCCAACGTCGAACTTCGTGGTTCAACAGAGTGGGTACCGCAACAGTAAGGCGAAGTGGTTGGTGTAATTGCTGTTTTGTGTTTGGGGTGTTTGTGGGACACTAGCCTGAGTACTAAGCTCCGAAGCGCTAGTATATACGAAAGATGAAACGTACTCGGAGGTGGACTGAATGAAGCCTCTGTAGATGGGAAAACGTTAGGATAGTATTTCGCCGGATCGTGAAGCTTAGGTGGGGCACAGTTGATGGGGCAGGGCAGGGGTGCGGGGAGCTGAAACCTCGCCTTTCGAGTTCCTAGGGAGCTAGTCTCTCTATTTTGGAACTCTTGTAGTAGCACTTCCGTGTATGTATTGTATTTCTGCTGGGGTTTGCGAAGACTTTCGTGAAAAAAATGGAGTCTAGGGAGAGAAAAAAAGACGCACGTCTTGGGCACACACGAATGGTACTGCAGCGCTAATCGATCGGTTTCCTTAGTAAAATGTGGTCTGGGGTAGTCTTGATACCTAGAGGGGGCTCTCATTTTTGTGTTGGCATGTTTCGAGATATCCCATGATGTGATTTTCCTTTCTCGAGCTCGGTTCGTGGAAATTTTCGTTAATCGCAATAGACGGAACCACAAGCCACTCAGACGCCAACCCACTCGGATAGGTGCTGATAGGTCGAGGGAAGCAGGGATATTATTAGCCAAATTTTATAGGTATGAAAGGTATTCGGTCAAAAAGTTTTGCCCAATGTCGCTTTTACATCAAAAGGATCTTTCACCACTCTCTCATAGCACAATACCTATGAGAATCTGCGAAAATTAGTAGTGCATCAGCAAGCCTGTAGATAACATAGGGGATATTACAAAACTTTTGATCATCATGAAGGAGTGGAGAAAACATCACCTAGATGTGAGGTATTGGTTGCCATGTAGTTTTTTATGTGGAGCTCCACGCAAAAATTTAGGCCACTTTCACACTGGCTGACACAATCATAAGCAATGAACACAACTTTAATCCCTTGCACTTCTACTTCAAGAGGTTTAAACACATAGAAATTGTCTAGCTGATGGAAATATTTAAACTGTTTTCAAGAGGTAGCATTAAGCATCGTTTGTTTGGAAATGTCTATTTTTCGCTAAATTTAGTCCTAGAAACTGAAGCCCGACGACACATTTTGCCCTGGTACTATACTCGAGTACTGGTAGGATCCCACTCACGCGCAAGTACGCCCTTTCGTCGATCATTATTGCTACTATAACGAGTTCCACTTCGGTCTTGGGTTGCTTTTTATAGGATTCTAGTAGCTGATTTTATATAGTATGGATAGTAATGTATAGACTAACATTAATATAATCGATATCGACGCTACCTGAACCCTCTAGGGATTTAGGGGTCTCCGGAGGGGATTGGCGAAGGGGAGCTCGTCCTTTCACATGCTCTTTAAGTAGATAATTCCCCTTCCACACGCCCCCGCATACCCTTCCTATCGACTTCTCTCCTCTTCCTGCTTCTTTTGTTTCCCTCCCACTGTGGCTCCATGATCACTCCCTCCTTCTGGAACAGTCCCTTCTGTATTCTCCCATTATCCCTTCGAATGCCCTCTCAACCCTCTGTTGTTCTTCTTCCTCTGGGTCTATTGTGTTTTCTGCGGGGAGAGTGAGAACTTAGGACTACTAGGAAAAGATGCCTGGCAGAGTGGACCATGGGCAACCGATGCAAGGCGTGTTAGGGTGCAGTTTTACTAAGAGTAATTTTGTGCAGTCATAAATTATAGTAAATTATAATAGAAAAAAACCGCCTAGTTTTTAATAACCTTAGGTATAGTTTTGTGCTCACTGCAGGACTTTGTATAGGTAAAGTTTAGTTTATGTGAGGCAAAGCACGTGTACTGCTAGTTTCCGTTTTCTAGCCTATACAAGCGTGAATGTACCTTACCACACTATTTTTAATACCATAGATTCTCTACCAGAGGCAAGAGCAATCTAGCAGACTGATACTGTATGCAGTAAGAAAAAGTCTTCTCTAACCTCTTACAATATTTTGGTTTCCAAATAACACGAGAAATATACATATAAAACAAATCCCAAGTTTCGACACTTCCCCTTATTACTTACAGCCCGAGAATTCCATTAGTATCTGAAGATGTTGTGGTGTTGCTAAAATTTTGGGATATATAGATGCCCCGGATAAGGGGAGAAAACCAAAACGTTCCAAGTGCCTATCCCTCGTATTGGTATATATCCTACCTGTACAATGCCGAGTTAAGTTAGTCCTACAAGTATTCTCACCGGCGCTCATCAGCGTTGGAACCTATTCACTCAGGGGCCCAGATGCTTCTCTCTCCATAGGGCCGCTACACATCCGGACCTGGGTTAGGGAGGGGATTCCAAAGTTGCATTGCTTTAATGCCTTGCCCTCTCTGCGTAGGGCATCAACTCACTTCTTGGCCCAAAGGGAATTTTATTTCAGGGTGCGATGCTTGCTGAGATTTGGCAGTATCAAATACCCCCCCCCCCCGGGAATTCGAGGGAATTCGATGAAGTACTGGCCATTATATTTCGAGTTGGCGTTCTTACCCTGTTCGTCTGCCATGGTACAAGTTGCGAGATTTCCTTCCGTGCTTGGCCAAAGGGCGAAGCACAATTCTACGCCTAGACGTCAATATTTGCCTTCAATTCCCTCCCCTGCACTCAGGAAGTTCCCCAGGTTCACCAAAGGCGGGGGTGACGAGGGTTTTCATCTTTATTAAAAGCAAGCTTTATGTTTTGAATCAAATTGAACTGGATGTAATTGCCCCCTTATTCCGCGTGATAAAAGCCAATTAAAACGGTATCAGTTTTCCAATTAGAAAGTAAGGAAAAATATATCTACAACTGCTGAATTTAAGTAGAATGGGCACCTATATTTGTCGTTGAGATGATTAGGGCATCAGAGGAGAAAGTAGGGCATTGGTGGGCCAAGAGCGGGAAGTACTGAGAAATCGAGGGGGACACTAGTTATAGACGGACCCAGGGACACATCTCCGGGTAGCTGCAGTTCTAGAAACAAACCCAACACACAAACATTAAAGAAAGAAAAAAATAAAACCAAATACCCTAGAGGTACAAAAACTAAATACCCCCCAGCCGTCTACCGCATAGGTAATTCGACATATGTTATATAAAGCTATAGGTGAATTGAGGTGTGTTTGCTTCATATAGTTGGTTTATGCCACAGGAGACACATTTTTACTCCAGCGAAAATCTACTGCTGTTTACCACGCAAATACCACTCTTAAGAGTATAGAGTAAGGTCGACACTTTTTTAATCCTGCAAAGTACATGCTATACGACACAGTCCAGCTAGGTGCTAAATATATCACTCCCTGTTATGGCAATCTAGGAGTAGGGAATACAATCGGGCTAATATTCGGGAGTACTACACCTCTTCAGTTGATCAATAATACCAGGCAAAGCTCGAAGAATTAATTTATGTGCTGTGTCTCACGGGCCCTGAGAAACTTGATTCCAGGCTTTCAGCTAGACTGGATAAATCATGCGATGTCACTCACTCACCCCTTGAGGGTCTTGTAGTAATTTGAGATCGTTTGGACGGAGAAGCGGTAATCGATAACGGTTAAGATTATTAATTAGGAAAACGATTTTCATACGAATAACAAGAAGGATGTAGCTCAGCTATATAGTGAAGTGGTTCAGTCCTGCCATTACCACCGGGATTCCTCAATACCCACAGTAACAAATCGAGAAAACAGAGATCCTCAAAGAAGCCATATAGGAACAACAAAAAGAATAACAAGACAACGCATGTTAGTCCTAAATAAGACCTGGCTTGAAAGAAAGTGGAGATCTGAAAGAACCATTTGAGAGGAGAATGAAATCATATGGGAAGAGGTCTCATCTAAAGGGTTTAGGGCCAATGAGGCCCATCTCCCTTGGATCTCATCAAGGCCCCGTTCAAATTCCGCGGCACAATAGTTCGTGGAATAGGTGTATCATATGCCATAGTCGCTTATCAATTACCAGCCACTCTTCCATATTAAATACTCAGCAAAGAAACAAGTTTCCCCACAAACTCTAGCTACAGCAGAATGTGAAAAAGAACGGAGTTCGTTTCTAGATTCAGGGTTTAAATATCTGCTAGTGACCCCTTACCTACGGCACCACGCGGGGAATGCCCGTCTGAGTACCTGTTAGAGCCCTCTTATGTCTTGCCTAACCCTCTAGATAAATTTACTGGCCAGGTCTAATATTATTAACTCTTAAGAATCATGCCCTACGATTTCGATAGGCACAGGTCGACAGAATTACACCTAGTTGTTATAGCGGATATTTTTAGACCCAGTTTTACCTCGAAAGTTGGAGCGGTTAAGTTGAGGGGGGACGTGATTGTGTAAGGTTTGGGGCAACATTTAGAGCCAATTGGAGAAACCCACCCTTGGAGACCCTTAAAACAACAATAATGGTTTTTGGGCATATAGAGTAGTATTGCAAGTAGTGATCTATTGAGCATGCTGCGTGGCGTGAATATCCTTGAGATATATTTCTTGATAATATTATTATAATACCTCAATTAGAAGTCGGCAATTGTGTTAGAAGCCTACACAATCTGTAATGTGTTCGAAATAATGCAATATAAATTCATATACATAGCTCAATAGATAGCTAAAGCAAGAGTGATCATAGGCGAGGAGCCTTGCGAGACAAAAAAACAAAAATCCTGAATCCCAGCCAAAGAAATTCCATGTGATCCAAATCGAGGTAAATATATGCAGTTTGATACCATGCGCCCACCAAGTAAACTCCAGGAATACTCCTCATGCATAAATTTTTAACAGATCTGACTAGCTAGACAAAAACAGCGTTTTGAGCGGGTTTTGCTTGCTTCTCCGCCTCCCTAATAGTCTTGAGCTCTATCTTGCGCTCCTCCCACCAACTAACTTCATCCGGCCATAACTCTCCGGGGAAGAATGTTGGCAATAGCGATGCCCCAAACCCAGGATAGTGAGTCTCAACTTTTTTCAAGGCATTCATGACCTTGAATTCTCGAATCTCTTCGACTTTTGTCAAGGGAATCCCTGATGACGCTGGATCCCTTTGCACTCCGCTGACGAGCTGGTTCTGGAGCATCCCGATGACACCGACTCCAAGAATGTACCAGGTCTTATTTTGAAGTCCACATATGTTGAAGAGGAGGAGGACCCAAGCTATTGCGAGTGTGCCGGTAACTATGCGGTCCCAAAGCGAAGGGGTTGTCATTGCCGTTGCGAGGTCTTCCAGGTCCAGCCCTTTTTCACCATCCCGGTACTTTAGAATCATGGCGTATCTAGCCCCGTTTCCTCGTGTGAGTGCAACACACTTATTGCTCCGGCGTCCAGCCCACTTCTCGGCGCTCATGTTCGGCCAACTTGCGCCCGCAACGGCAAGTAAAGTCGCTGCAGTCGATGTCATGAATATAGTCCAATCGCCCTCAGTCAGCCATGGTGTGATCGAGATCCCTAACTGAAGGACTATCGTAACAACGCCACTCCACCAAACCCAGTCCCGCTTTGGCTTGATATAGACCTCCCTGTCCTTCTCCGTCCACCACCACCACCACCTCGCAGGCCGGCTGCCAACATCGTTCAGATCGAGGTTGTAGACAACAATTTTGAGCGCATAGTCCTTGTTCTTCTCCCTCATTTCGAAATCCCTCAGGAGTCTTCCAAGAACCCATGAGCAGTTCTCCCGAATATACCCGTTTTTGAGATTGATAACGAAGGTCGGCCAGTCAGGTTCTGGCAGCAGTCTGCCCGACCCCACGGCGTTGCCCAGCGCGGCGAAAGAGTATCCTACCCAACCGAACGAGAAGGGAGTCGGGACAAATGGTCCCCCAGCCATTTGTGCTATTGTCTTGTGCACGGCCTCCGAGCCAAGGATCATCAGTACCGACATAATGTCCCGCGGATTTTCCCATTGTTGTCGGAGTTGCTCTGCCATTACTGCGAAGGATGAGTGACTGTGTTATTGATATGGTCCTCTCTCTGTAGATGGAGAATCCAAAGCTTAGACGCCCAAGGAAGCTTGGTTCCGGATTGGATGCTCAATTCTTGGCGCCAAGTGTGCCTCCCACGGAACTACCTGGTTCCGATGCTTAAGGCGGCAGTTCTGAGGTTGATCGTTAGGTCGGTAAGCGCTGTGATGAGTTAGAAAGTTTCAACTACTCAAGTACCGTACTGTACTCGAGTATGAGAACTGAATTGAGCTTTGGGGAGATGCCATACTACTAGTACTGGTAGTCATGAATGGTGTCACAAGCAGTTTACTGTAAACCTAAAAGTGCACGGTCTTTTTACACCGGACTTATTCCCAGCTGTATTATATGATGGCACAACACAGGGTTGGTCCGTGAGCCGAAAGGCAGTCTAAGGCTGAGCTGCAGTGTCATAGCAGAGCACCCGATGCATCCAACAGTGTTACAGTAGTGAATGCGTGCTCCTCGAGCGATGCTGGAATTCTGAGGGCTAGGGCTGAAACGTAGTGTACCGATAAGTTACTGTAGGGTACCGCCCTCTAACAATATACTCACTATGATAACTATCACAATAACTCTGTGTGCGTGCTATACGAGGCTAGTGCTCATGAATGCTAGACTACACTTTTATGTCGATTGTGGTGCATAAGGTAGTTAGAATGGATGATTTGACAAGTTAAAGAAAAGCACGTCCAAGGAAGAGCTCTGCCCAAAAGCCGATGGATGATCAGTTTGAACTTTCCATCTTGAGAGTATCATGATTGATGACTCCTAGCTGACATTCAGGTCAAATTTCCTAAATTATGCTAGCAATACATCTACACTAAATTAGGCTGTCAGAAAAGCTTGTGTGTTCCTCTACCCTTGCCCAGAGTTAGCTAGGTAAGATTGTTCACCTTATTAGGGCAAAATCTCTAGCGAGTTTCGTAGATAATAATATTATACTGCGATAAATTCAAATAATATTGTTATAACACAAAATTAAAATAAAAAAAATGAAACTAGTATCAGTGTATTTTCCTCTACAAAGTTGGTTTTTGGAATTCAAGGGTCCATTATTGTGAGAATTGTTGTCGACACAAGTTCATCGGGGGGCCAGGTTTCAGGACATGTGGGATGCCCTTATGCCAGCCCATGCAGGGCAGATTCCCCCTCCTCCCCTGATCCCTCAATGATCTAACCCTCTCTTTCTATGCAGCACATTTTGTACAGGCAGTTTCCCTGTTATCAAGTAATAGTATCTAATTAACAGAGCCACTTCGTTAGGGGGGCCAATGATAGCTGAGCACTCACACTCGGGCTATATTATTGTATCAGCAGCCCCGAGGCAGGAAACAGGTCTGGGAATAGAAAATGTGTGAGCTACGAGTAGTGTAGCTTTAGCAAAACTTCTGCTGGAGACTAAAGTTGGTATGAGAAGTCAACCGGCACTGCCGCCGGGGTTGATCGGAAAATAAGCATAGCAGTAGCGTAGCCCAGCGGTGGTTTCATTAGAGACCAAGAGTGCACAAGATTTCACCCAAATAGAGATGTTAATGAACCCCGAACGATAAATACCCCCAACAACAACAAAGTAGCTTTCCCCCCTTACCCTCCCTGGTATCATACCTAAATTACAATGAGGTGCAACCACAAACATCAATCCTCACCCGGTGTGGTAGCATTGTGGCTAGTGGTCGCTCCGATGATGGATCCCCTGGGCCGGGCTCGACATTGCCAAATCCGGGATACTGAGGTCAATGGTAACCCTTGCTTCGGGAGGTAGCTGAACAGAGTCTTCCAAAAAAAAAAAAAAAGGTGCTCCCATCCTACTTAAGAGCTTTCTGGCTGAACAGAAGGCTATGGCATAAGTTAATTTACTATGAGAGAATGGTATTATAGAAACCGCAATGCTAACTTCGTTTTCCAGCCCAGTGCTTGAAATTCCACTATCCACTGGGTGATCCTAAGTCTTGGTATGACAAGCAAGTTTAAGGTAGTGTATATACTAGTATTCCTAGATTTTTCCATTCAGTACAGCCTCGGAGTATTACCGAGCACAGCGCCCTGTAGATATACTTATAGGTTAACCTTTAGTGCCAGCTATCCGCGAACAATTCCTTACAGGGTCATGCCGGGAGGGTATGTTTGCTTTAGGGAAGCAAAAGGTCTTCTTTACGTACACCTGAATCATACCGGAGATCTCCTAAGGGTGAAAGCCGAAACCCCCAGGCATCTGGCCAGAATACTTATAGGATGGATGGCACAAGGCAGCATGCTAGAGAAGTGGAAGCCTTCTGTTACTAAAAATCAGGTCCGGAATCGGTCGTAGGGTTGTATGGATGCATGGGTACATAATATTGCCAATTTCTTAAGGACAGCAACAGCTTAGAGGAACGTCCGCCATATTCTACTGTATAGCTCGCTCAGCCTTATTCATTTGCGTGAGACTTCTGGTTTAGCTCCTGATCCTACTCAACACAAAATGCGGAAAGCTGTGATTATCCTGACGGCCCTAGCAAGAGCACAAAGAGCAACCCACTCATCTATCCCACACACCATCTTGTCCCAGCATCAATTTTCTCTATTGCCACCCGCCCGCAAACATTAAGAGAGGTAGCATGCACTGCACCCGTCTCAGCCAAACACAGAAACCGACAGTATCTAGTTCCATCCGGCCCCTTCCTTAGGACCGAAACCAGCGCATGCGGAGATGTCGGATTAGGATTAAGAATGAGCGCAATTTCCCCACTTCCAAGAACAACACGATCAAACTCTTCCCATCCTCTAACAACTCTCCTCCACTCGTCGTCGGTCCTTCCGCTCTTTGCCCCCGCCGAGCCCAGGTGTATCGTCGGGTTCTCCGGATCCTCTCCGAGAACGAAGTGATTACCGATGTTTTTAGGCGAGCCGATGGAGAGGAATTGCAGGGCAGGGAAAGTTACATGTACCCCGTGTGCGTCTCTGAGAGCGTCAAGACCTTGTGGTACTGCGATTTGTGCCGCTTGCTGAAGGAAGGAGAGGGGTGCCCAACGGTAGCCGTCAATTTGCAAGCGGGACACTTTCCGGAATATTATTTCAGCAGGGACAGTGTCTATAAAGGAGTAGAATATCGCCATGCGGTCTTCTGCATTGTCTGTTGCTACCACTCTCGATACGTCGTGGCCCAATACTGCGGTTAGGCAGATTGCCTCGTCGGACTGCCGGCTAGTGGTGCGGTAGCGCAGAGCTCGGCTTAGAGTTGAGAGCCTGAAGGAAACAGACCCCGTCAGCGGCAAAGCCATCAAGAGGCTATTTATAGCCATTTCCGAGTGACAAGAATTTATGTGGTCCACGCAGAGAGAGTGGAAGGTCACCGGTCCGTCAGAAAATTGAATCTGCAGCTTCTCACAGTTTGGGTGTAGATTGGATACCACGGCTTCCTGGTAAGTCCACAGGCGTCGCATCCAGGCGGAGCAAAGCAGACGAGTTGCCTTTTCAATGCGACTGGCTGAACGAGAGGCGCTCATCAAGTCTTTGTCCACGACCAAGATTTGATCTGCGTTTCTGTATGTCTCCTCGAGACGTGCTATAGAGAGTTTTCGGAGCGGCTTGAGATGGGGTGCCACGGGGATGCAAAGCGTGTCCATCCATACCCCGAGCTCAGAGGTACTATCTGTAGGGCTCATTGGGTGTATTCTGGAGACCATCCGTTTGATCTTTATCAGCTGACAACGGGGGAGACTGTTGGCCCGAGCGTTTCCTAGTCCCTGTGCCCATACATGTGAGATTGCGATGTAAGGTGTTGATGTTACGACTCTAAGTTGGATATCCGGGTGATCGCTATCGGCATCTAGAAAATTGATAGACACAACAGGCGTGTTTCCTTGCTCGATGACCTCTGCCACCTTTTCCACATCTATTGATATGTGTTCGCATCCCCTGCACTGCTCTGTATGCTGGGTCTGGTACGTGCTCTCGTCAACGTGATTAGCAAAACACTGTTGCGGAGTGCAACTACTATGAGATTGCTGGTCAGAGTGAGTCGGTAATCGAAGCCTACTAGCGTAATACAACCCAGTGACATCAAGCAAGGTATGCAGCATCGTGGTGGTACTGATGCACCAGCCGGCACCCAGCATACGCTGTCCTAAAGGATTCCGAGCCCAAGGGAAGCCGACGCCCTGGAGAATCGACTGATCATTTTCTTGAGGTGGCATTACCAACCTTATTATGTTCAGGAGGGACTCCCCGAGGATCAAGATACTAAGTACAGTATCCAACGACAGAGCCTCCGACAACCTCCAAGATCTAGGAGAAAGAGTGTCCGAATACCGTCGAATAGTCGAATCAACACGCTTTAATATTTTGGCAATATTGGTGAGTGCATCCTCCCGAGAAATCCTGCTTCGGGCTTTCCCGTGCTGGATGCAATTCGCAAAGTACTTTCGTAGTGGATAAGTGGTTATGCATCGTCTCGTTCCGTCTTGATTGCGGACAGCACAATCCTCTAGGTCTGTCTCGACGTCCAAAAGTCTCAAGACTTCATACATCATTCCGAAGAATAACCACGACTGTAAAAAGGCCCCCTTTTCTGCAGAGGAGGGGACCTCGTCCCGGTTGATCCGTTGTGGGCCGGAGCTTCCTTCAGGGTCAAAAAACCAGCCCTGGCGAGTGGGAAAATCGAAAAACCCCTCTTTATCATAACTGTTAGGCTCGCAGAGGCAGGGAATCCCTGGCAGAGGGCTGCCGGGCTCCAGGACATCTGGGAGGTGCCATTGTGGGCGGTCTTCGAGCTGGATAGCCATGGTGTTTATTTGGTGGTGCACTGACGACTGAGATTCAGGGTTGACTTGACGCACTTGAAGGAGCGATGTAAAGATGGGATTGGGAGTGCACTTTGGTAGAAATGGTTTCACAAGTTAAAGCCCCCGCAGCCCCCCGCACTTTTGTGAGGGACTAAATGGTGAATTGATAGGCTATTTAAATCTTACTCTGGTGACGTGGAAATCTCCCGCATTGAAATACAAATTCAGTAGTGTGCCGGTAGTGCTCAGTAAGACCATAAGATTAACGATAATTGAACAATTATTTTGCCTTAGAATCTTTCGCCCTCGCAACATCATCAGCTTCCTTCCAATACTCCTCCTCGTCAGGCCGTAAACCACCCGGAAAGTAGACATCAACAAGTGACCTGCCGACATGAGGATACTTCCTCTCGATTGCCTTCAATGCTTCCATCACCTTCTTCTCGACAATCACCTCCTTGAACCGAAGGTGAATTCCAAAAGCACTTGGATTTCGTGGGGCACCACAAACAATGATATTCTGTATCATCCCAAGAATACCCACCACTAATAAGAACCAAGTGTTATGCTTCAGCCCAGAGACCGCAATCAATAGTGCAATCCAGAGTACTGCCATGAAACTCGCCAAATATCGAGTAGGAGGCAAATCAACTCCCCGTCCCCCAGCCAAATCCTCCAAATCCAACCCGACCCCGCCGCCAATAATTACAATACAATCCTTCTGCCCATTCCCCCTCGTCAGCACAGCCGTCTTTTTTGTATTCTTCCGACAAGCCCACTTCTCCTTCTTCCACTGTGGAAGAGCGCCGCTCCCCAAAGCCAAACATATGCCACAAGCTGTCGTGAAAAAGATGGCCCAATCTTTCAGCAAAATCCACGGAATCGTCGAAATCACTAGTTGCAGAACCGCACATATAAAGCCACTATACCACACCCAATCTCTATTGGGCACCCCGGCAGCCTTCTTAGGATCGGCCTCGTACACAGCAACGCAAAGAGCAACCCTCTGCTCCTTTGCTACTATTTCCCTCTCAGCATCTCTCACCTCCCTTCCCCGCCAGTAGGAAAAATCCCTCATCAACCGCCCGAGTATCCACGAGTTGTTCTGCCGTGTGTATCGTGAGCGAACGTTTACGACTTGGCCGGAGCAGTCGGGCGCGGGCAGGAGCTTATTCTCGCCAACGACTGCCAGGAGCGCACTGATGCTGTATGTCACCCATCCGAACGAGAACGCCACGGGGGTTATCAGATCGCCGCCCGCGAGTTGGGCTAGAGCTCGTTGGATCACATCCCCGCCTAGAATGAGAAGCAGTGACATTACATCGCCCGGTTGAGTCCATTGGGCTCGGAAGGCATCTATCGGGTAGGTACTCGAGGGCGTGTTGTTGTTGGAAGATGACATTTGTGTTGTAGGGGTGATGTTGCGAGGGAGAATCATGGATGGTAGGCGTTTAAGAGGGATATGTGAAGCGTGTCAGCGGATCGGGAACGTGCCGATACCGCAACCGTGGTGAAATCGAGTATCGTACTTGTACTATAGGTAACGTTTTGTGGGGGTTTAGTGGAGTAGGAACGAATATATTATGGTTAATGGAATTATCGCACGGCGGCTTTGGGTTTCTTGGATAGTCTATCTACCAACTCTCCCATACTAGGCCGTGTGCTCAGGAGGCAGTCAGCAGTTTTTGAGCAGAATCTCGAAGTACAGGAGGCTGTAAACCCCGCTGGAACAGTTGGCACCAGGATCCTGATTTGAGCTTTACTAGTACGTTCAGTGGGACGATCACCTCCACTCCAGTCCACGGAGCTCTAGACTACGATTGACTCACAGGGTAGGGTACGTACTCTCAACAAGTCAAGTTAGAAGAGCTCGGAGGCAAACAAAGAGGTTCCCTTACCGTATGAGCGATGCACGGTAGCCTATCCAGGTTTTAGCCCATCCGGAGGGCGTAGATCAGTGTCTCGAGAGCAATTCGAATGCATGCGTGACCTCATAAGACACCGTAACATATCCTTTCTTGAGAGTCAAATGAGAACTAAGGGCTGTCAGGCCGACGAGAAAGTAAGAAGTCCTCAAAATCGGCACACCCCCCATGTGTAGCCGGGCTAGAGTCGGACAGCCAAGGAGGCATTTCACACTCGGTTACGCCGATGAACAAATAGCGAAAGGGCAGCAGGGCAAACTCGCTTGGGGGCGAATAGGACATTTCGGGAAAGACACGGTAAACCACCAACACCAACATCCACCCACAATGAGGGCGCCGGTGTCTGAGTTGTGGCTGTAGCCTTCCAGAAGGAGGCAGCGTCCCACGTTCCAGCAACTAAAAACAGAATCTTACCTGTTCTTCTATAATAGTCGCTGGGAATGCTTGTCGTTCACCCTACGCCTCTGGCTCCATAGCGTTCGCTCCACTTCGTTCATCAATGAGTGACCTTCACCACGCTTCAGCACTCAGGCGACGCCCTTCATTGCTCTGCTCAGAGGTTCCCCCAATAGAACAGTAACTTATGAGTATGACCAATAGATAAAAAATTATATAAGCTCCGCAAAAGCAGATTTCCTTCATCAAGTCCTACAACTCAGCGATGTCCCGACTTCTCCTTATTGCCCATAGAAACGGCTTTTCAGCAGGTAAGTTAGGAGAGCACTTGGAAAAGGTACCGGTACGGTAGCCGGTAGCCCCTTAAGTATTGGCCATCTATGGAGCCGAGTCTTCCATTCATTCCGCCAATTTTCCCCCAAAAGTATCATCGGTGAGCAACACAAATTTCCTTTGTTGCGACTGTACGAGTACCGTACTGTATGTATTGACTTCCTCAGATCATACCCTAGCGATCAGGGCACAACTGTCCTCCAACCGGAAGATGCGGGAGTTGATTGAAGACTTAAACAAAAGATTAGTCAAGCCTATTTCATTGAGAACAAAATCTCCATCCGTTTCTTCCTCAGCCGGAAGCCAGCCAGGTCTCATCTAATTCTACTTCCGTAGAAAGCGTCCTATGGGGTAAGTCAACTTCTCACTGCCTACTCCACCCCCACACTCCCCGTGATTGCCCGACGTTTGTACTCGTACTTGTACAGTATTTGTAAAGCGTTAAGCAATTACGAGCACTCCCTAATAATCACCAACAGCGGGATCGCCAGGGTTAGCCGAACTTCTGGCTCAAAGGCATCGCGGGTAGGGAAGGAAGTACTAGTACAAGTAGTTGTGCTCGAGCACAACTGGGCGGACGTTATTCAACGTGTATTACGTGCTCAATTCTGGCGTGCTGCACTGGGCAGTACGATACCGACACCTCACAGGAGGGAATTTAGATTACGGATAGCTAGCGCAGTTTTAGAGGATGGAGGATACCACCATGCCATAGGGCTCCCCGCGCCTAGCTCGTGCACCTTAATTCAAAATTCCAAAAACAGTACTGGTAGTCATGCTGAGCCTACCCCACTTTCCTCTTCCTGTTGGACCACGATGTTTGCCAGTAATTTGGTCCAAAGTCTCCTCCTCCCAATGTATCAATAATGATATAAAGGCGTGATGATTCCTCGAAGCTGTTTTTCTTACATCCCCATCTCACTTCCGCCCGGCGCAACCTCTATACGCGATTCCCTTACTTTTCCTTATAGACGCAAGGGTGCTTCAGTCTTTCCCCAACGATGGTTAAATTCTCTTCTTTGATCAGCCTTTTCGGGCTTGTTGTTTCGGCGCTGGCCGCAGATAGCGAAGCTTGGAAGACAAGGTCTATCTATTTTGTAGGTTCTCCTCAAAATATTCTCCACCAGCCATTCCTCCTCTCTGTAGGAGTGTTTTTGTTTTTTTCTTCCCCCTTTCTTTTTTTTGTCACCCTGGTTGCGGAAAACCAGGTGTCTGGGTGTTTTCGCCGCAACTCTAACCAACTGGGTTGTGGTTGGTTGCTAGGTTCTTACCGATAGATTCGCCAGGACGGATGGCGGCACCGACGCCTGCGCAAACTTGAGCAATTACTGCGGTGGGACGTGGAAGGGGATGCAAAACCAATTGGACTACATCCGGGGACTCGGATTCGATGCCATCTGGATCACCCCAATAGTCACCAGTAAGTGCACATTCCACCCAAGCAAAAATTAAAATCCAGATAAGACTAAAACAACACAACTAATTATCATAACCCTTCTTATCACAGACACCGACGGCGGTTACCACGGTTATTGGGCAAAAGACATCTACTCCGTCAACACTAATTACGGTTCAGCAGACGACCTCAAATCCCTCATCAGCGCGGCCCATGCAAAGGGCATGTACATAATGGTGGATATCGTAGCCAATCACATGGGCCCGGGCGATATCACGACCTTCAACCCCTTCAACACAAGCTCGTACTACCACAGCGATTGCAGCATCAACAACTGGAATAACCAAGCCGAGATCGAACAATGCGAGATCGCGGGACTCCCGGACCTGAAGACGGAGGATAGCACGGTGCGCAGCATCTTCTATGGCTGGATTAAGAACCTGGTGTCCGAGTACTCCATCGACGGACTGCGCCTGGACACAGTGAAGCATGTAGAGAAGGACTTTTGGTCCGGCTTCACCAGCGCTGCCGGCGTGTACTCTATTGGAGAAGTGTTCAGTGGCGACCCGGCTTACGTTGGCCCTTACCAGAATTACATGCCTGCGGTCCTCAACTATCCCATGTACTACCCTATCAACGACTGCTACGCGCGCAAATCCGGACTCCGGAACCTCGTCAATCAGCACGACAAGGTCAGCTCTGCATTCACCCGTCCGGAGCTCCTGGGAACATTTATAGACAACCATGACGTTCAACGCTTCCTGAACATCAACAATGACTGGACTCTTCTCAAGAATGCTCTCGCTTACACCATGCTCGCCCGCGGTATCCCAATACTGTACGGTGGCACAGAGCAGACTTACAATGGTGGAAACGACCCCGCTAACAGAGAGGATCTCTGGAGGAGCAGGTACAATACCGCTGGCGACCTCTACACTTTCATTCAGAAACTCATGGCGGTGAAGAAGGCTTCTGGGGGGTTGGGCGGGAATGACCATGTTCATTTGTACACCACCGATAACTGCTATGCTTTCAGCAGGGCTGGTGGTGATGTTGTTGTTGTCACCACCAATGGTGGAAGTGGCACTAGCGGAAACTACTGCTTCAACACGCCGAAGCCACAGGGGACTGTGTACACCGGTGGCCTCGGGTCGGTTTCGTACACTGCCGGTGCTAATGGCCAGATCTGTGTGTCCATTTCGAACGGACAGCCGGAGGTGCTTGTGTCTTAATGTTTGCCCTTCCCCCCATATTTTGTCAGTGTCATCACCCATGCAAACATTAGCTACCTCAGAACACTCATTTAAAATAATCACCCAATAAACGGGCAAGATACCCCCCTCTCTTAATTCCTTTGTTTAATGTATCTGTTATAGCACAGGCTCGGATTTTGGCCATGGATGGAGCTTGCGTGGATGAGGGTTGACGGGGGTCAGTTCGAGTATTTAAAACATGGAAACTCAGAATAATATACACACAATCTATATATATACTAAACTAGGTCCACTAGTCCCTTTTTAAAACTTTCATCCCAAAACAGTACGATTAGAGCTCGCAACGAGCGGCCAGTGGTTGCCACTACTTTGGGACGGAAAGAAAAGTACAGGGGAGTTAACAGCAAGACAAAGCCGAAAGCGTGATCTTACAGAATGACACTAGATGCACTACTATTAATGAGAACTCATAATTCCCCAAACAATACCACCCAGAGCTCCGTGTCACGCTCATTGACACTACGTTTCCTCCCGGTAATATTCACAGGAGCATTTGTCACACTAGTCGTCCTACCGGACACCCAAGAGTAAGGGTCTCGCTTACCCCACTCGATTCCGAGACCTAGGATAAGTAAACTGAGAATACAGCACTATGGCCTTCCAGGATTGGATTTGGCGGTACATACTGTAGCCGAAGAGCTAGTTAGTTGGGGAGGAGGATTATCACTTATTCTATCATACTTCTACGAGAAAGTAAGATTTGGGGACTTGTTATAAGTTGAGCAGTGGATTTGTTTTTTCCCCTTCTTCCAGGATGTTGTGGCTGGTGGAAGGAGAGGTGGCCACCGTACCGTACCGGTACAGTACTAGTATGATATTTTAGATAGTAGTAGCGGATAGCACAGTGCCGGTAGATGGTCTACTACCGGTACTATACTGCACACACACAAGTACTATTTTACACAGCATACTAATTTACCTATTGCCACATTCCCCCTCCCATCATAACTTATCATGACTTGCTATAAAATTCAAACACCTCCCGAACCAAGTCCCCGAACCCAACTCACCGAGATTCTACCCACTCACCGGGCTATAATACAAACCTAACCTTTTGTATAGTAGCAATGATCCCGAATACTGCTCATTTTCAAGGGAGAGAAAGAAGGAAAATAATAACAATTATACCCTCCTCGTCACAATTTAGAACTAGGTTAGCTTAGTGGCCATTTAGGGCTGAAACAAGCCAATTACATAAATATTTACTACAGACGTCCGCCATTATTGATTGAGGAGGTCTAGCGGTGATGTGTACATAAAGATACCATCACCGAGCAAGCGTCGAAATGTATTTACCGGTACTACCTAGCATGTTAGCCTGGGGGAGCATTATATAGAATATAATAACAAGAATATGGATACTGGTAGTCCTACTAGGATTTACTATTCGCTTTGGAATAATAGTTATAGTATAGAACAGCATATGTAGGGTATTAAAATAGAGTACTACCGGGTATATAGTTTTACATCTCAAACACCGGTGCTATAATACTATGTCTACATTGCGATACCAGCTTTATCTCAATGTCGGGTAAAGTACCCCAGGCCATCACACCAAACTCACCTCCAGCCTCCATCCCATCGGGCTCCATAAACCTACATATAGGTATGTTTGTTAGAATTCGTGCTCACTCCTGAACACAGCACTGCACCCGCAACTTACCGGGCCGATTCCACGTCTTAAACTCCGATGCCCCAGTACTAACTTAGTACTAGCGTGGTCTATGTATCCTATATATCTCGTCACGCCTTATCAAAGTAACATACCCATTACTTCACCCCCACCGTATTATACCATACCCCACAAAGCCCTCCGTCCCCGGACCTTCTTCTCCCTTAGGGAAATGAAGTATAAGCGACATATCCAAGCTTAAAGCTTAATAGTCTTACCGCCTACGCACTGTTTTTTACATTTACGATTCTGCCACCTTGGGCTTACATATTTACTGACTTTAAATTTTACCTTAAGGACACTGTCACCCTTCTACAGGCGCTTCTACGACCCGGGGGTAAACACCAACAGGTGAATCATTTTTTTGTTTTGCCGTTTGTCGTTGTTTCCCCCTTTGATTCTAGTGATGATCTAAATGCATGTATTACCCGAGAACATGGCCTTGAACCAGCCGGTTCATTGAAGTTGATATTCTATTAGTTTTATCTAATATGTGATTTTTGTTTTTCCTTTCTCTACTAGCGTTATTCTTTGCACGGGGAAGGAGAGCTAACGTCTCGAACAGAATACTTAAATTAAGTCCTGCCAGCGAATTTGATGTAGATTGAAAAATAAAATTGCCATAAAAATGCTTTGCTCTATTTGAATCTCAGCTAGCTTTAATCGCCACAAATATCTCACTATAATGCCTGCGTTTAGTGCTTGTGCTGGCATCCGTTCAATCGATGCCTTGAGCACGAGTAATACCCTAGCGCCTTTCTTTCTGGTACCATACCAATTTCGGGATCTTAGCCATCCTTATCGTTCGGATTTCTTAATGATCTCCAATTGGATGGCTGTAAGCCCCACTGTGGTTTATAAGTGGAGTTCACCTTTCCCTGTAGAAGTCTGAGTCTCGCCGATCATAAATCGTCACTTGTTAGAGCATCAATTATTTTTGAGGAGGTGGGTTCGTGGACATGCTTTTGTCTCTAATGTTAAATGCACTATAATTCCTTTTTAAAATGGCGTCGGTATCCGTTTCCGTGAGTTAGTAAACTTCGGTAAGTGACCCTGAGGACTAGCGCTATCATTCTCCCTCAGCGCTGGGGTTCGCAGTGTTTGCCCTGTAGTTGGAGGTTGTGCTGTTTGGTTATGGCAACCTATTTATATACCGGTACGAGCGTTGGAATTGAGATATCGGGATTGATATCTAGGTAAACGGACTTCCGTGTAAGCAGAGCACAGCACACTGGGGATATAAGCAATGGTGAGGCACGCATGTGTGTAGAGAGACCACGACGATGTTGGCAGGATCACCTTCAACATAATTGCCTGTCACTGTATGAGTAATGGTATGATTCATTGTGGGAGTGGGAGTGTTGCTTGCAATACACAATGCGAGAACGTGGTAATTGGTTGTGTGGGTAACACAGTTAGGTGCTTGGTGGCTTGTATTCGAATTGGTGTTAGAATAATATATATAATACAAGTACTAACTTAGAACTTCATGGCTCGGGAAGTATTGAGAAAGGAGCATCTTAATTCTCTAATATCTAGGCAGACATTTTCCCTCAACCTACCTCTCAACTCTCGGCACGCCTAGAGCCACATTGTCCCATCATTATGGGTGCGGGAATCGTTATATATGCTGGTTACTAACTTTTGATCCCTGCGCCCTATCATGCATAGACTCCCGTATCTGGTATTCGTGTATGGGGAGTTGGTATACTTGTCTTGTTTTCCTAGTAGCTTTAGCTTTTGCATTTCGCCCGTACTATTGAAACTATACAAACGATAAGGAGCTTCCAGATTCTCCTACCACTCATCCACCAGCTTCCCTCCTTACCACCTCACCTCAAATTCATGGATAACAATTCTGGAGATTAGTCTCCCCTTACTCTTTCATCGACGGTGTCCCTATATACAAGGAAGTTAAGTTACCTACACACTCCAGAGCACTGATTCCTTTCAAGATGTTCCAAAGACCACTCTCGTGACTCGCGACTCGGCCTAGAAAGCAATGTTCCTAGTTGGACATTATACGAAAGCGCGGGGGGCTTTTACCCGACAACTTATCACTTTTAAGATCACACTGGATGACTCGTGAGGCCATTTTTTAGATACGATGTAGTGTAGTGTAGGGTTTTGGATGATATAAGCCTGCCCGGAAATCCAAACTAATACTGGCTAATATAAAGGGAAGTGTGCCTGCAGTGAGAAGAGATCCAAGGCTAGGCCAACCCAAGAGAAGAACAAGCCGTGTTTGCAATGAGGAACCGATTAACCGGAAACGACAGAGGAATATTTAGCCGGTTAACCTCAAGAAACTTCTCCATAACTTCTTGCTAGGCCTTGCACCCATATGTTCAAACACCTGTGGAATCTGTAGTGCTGTGTCATACCTAGCTGGCACAGTGGTTATAGTTTCAAGAACGAATTAACCTTTGGGTAATTTCAAGAAGCCATGGAGCCTTATCCGCCTCTGCAATAGTTACGATCCAACAATTCACCAGGCTTGGCGGGGGGACTAAGATATCCTGCCTGACGAGAACGACGAAACCGGAGGCCTTAGGCTTTCTCAAGGCTACTAGTAGTGCGAATCAGACTTGCTATGATATGATGCGGTATGTACTGGCAATGCGATGCAGGTAAAACAAGTGGTAGAGTCTGGCCCGGCAGCGGCCACATTTTGTCTATAAGTACAAGAGTATCCACCGACTTAGTCGAGCAGAGTAAACTCGATTGTATAATACACAAAAATAGCCAAAGCACACAAACAACAAAGTAAGTCTATCTAATATCATATCATTATTTCTTACTACTCAGAGTATCAAAGGCTAACTTGCGAAATTCAAAGAAAGTAAAAAGCAGGTGTCGAAAATCCATCCATCGAAATCCATTTCTCAGTATGGGTCAAACACCATCAACTACGGATTCCTCCGGTACTGTACTTGGCTATCACCACTCCTGGTGATGAATGTTTGCTAATGAGACTTTTTTGTGGCAGAATCCACTACCAGCTATGAAAACCCCTTGTTAGCTCTCGCCGCTTGGGGCATTACCTCTGCCGTAATGATCTGGCAGATAAATAAGCAGGGCAATGAGCTCAAGAAGGAGCTCAAGGCACTCATCAAGGGGCCTAGAGAGGAACTCAAGACAAATTTCGAGGAACCCTGGTCGAGCCTCATGACTGCGATTCCGAATTCCCAAGGGATCTCCCCGTCACCGGCTTCTACAATGAAGTGCCTTCCCGGCGAGAGCGAGACAATCGCCAAGTGGGCTGCTGAGGACATTGTACAAGTAGAGCGTATTTTGGCAGGGATGAAGGAGGATATCGCAAAGGGTGTTTTGTCCGAGGCTGAGAACGAGGCTGTTAAGGCTACCCCAGAGGCCAGGGGTGGAGATCTTATTCAGGGACAAGCCACAAATGCAGCAGAATTGGGGGGCTAGTTGTACTGTACCGTGCCTGCAGTGCGCCGAGTTTTAATTGGACTGTGAGCCTATGTAGGAAAGTAATAAGTGGTCTTGCCCGAGGCTTGACAGCTGGTTTACAGCTCGTCCTTGCCACAAGCAGTAGTTAGTTTACATGGCAGTAGTCTTGGCTAGACTGGTTGACGCAGTTAAATCTAGGAGATAAAAGGATCTACGCTACGCTACAAGTGGTATATGAATTTAATCATAATTTTGTATTGTACTTCGGCTGGGAAATGTTGGAAGGTCTAAATTTATTGTGGGCCTCCTCCAAGCTGACTTCTCCCTGGGATCCATTTCCTACTTCTCCCTGAGCCCTATATTCTATCTTAGCCAAGCATATGAATTCTCAAGATTTGAGGTGTTTTAATAAGTCCCTAATAGGGTCCCTTGGGAGTGCAGGTGTATGATAGTTTCCACTTGAGGGCTCAGTGGGAAGCAACTAACTCCCTCCCGATTGCACCAGGGGGCTACTGGTTCAAGAGAGTTTCCCTGTCAGTAACATTTTGGGCTACAATGGCGGCTATCTAGACACTCTAGGAGCTCTAATCCTCAAATAGGCTGCTGGAATTTCCATATGTGTTGGGGGGCGACTTTCACGAACTGTGGCTGTGAGCGGAGAAGTATGGTCACAGGCAACCAAAAACCTGACTCCCCCCCCCAAAGTTCTTGGAAAACCCGGACATATCGAATCATTGGCATTCGAGAAAGGAGTTTAAAAATAGCCTCTTGGGTATTTTTGTAGAGAACCCCTTTGCAAAGCCTTTCGTGAATTTTACCCCATTTTTATTCTATTACTGAGTTCGAAATCATTAGCTGTAGTAGGCTATTGGATAAAGGTGCGCACACCTTCAATCCAACTTCAATCACGACAGCGAGCTCCTGTAGGTGGAAACAAAAACCATAAACTAATCCTAATTCATTGTTTAAATAATTTCACCTGAGGAAATCGTATTATACCTTCTCAAGAAGAACTTATTCCACACCTGCCGACAATGTTTCGATTGTATCTCCCACCAAATTACCAATTGCGCATGCTCTGACGCCATCCTTAAGCTGAAGCGGTGACATGCTCCTGGGTCAAAAAAGAGTCAAAAATTTTCAATAAAACTGGTCCGAATTCTCTACTGCTGGTTTTAGGGCGGGCTCCAAGAAAGATGCCCTGACATGAGGGTCAATGCAACGAAGTACCAGTGGGGAAATCGGAGCGCAGCCTTTGTCCTGGGGCCGAACGGGGAAACAATGGGAAGGCCGAGAGAATTGAGGTTCGACTCAAAATTGCACCACGGGGGTTCCTTAAGCCGAGACAGCGCAGGAAAGCCCCTTACGCACAAGCTCAGTGTGCCATTCCCGATGCCACCGGGAGCGTTTAGTATGCATGCTCGGCACGGAGATAAAAAGCATTTTTCTCCTCTAGGACCCTAGACCTCGGGCTCTACGTGCCCATAAGATCACTGAGATAGCCTTCCCGCTGCGCAGGATCGAAATGGATTTGACGGATTCTGGGAGTATGTGCTACGCGGGGAGAATCATCATAGAGAGCCTGCTGTCGTTTCGAAAAATTGTGCTTGCCTCCATAGAAGACCCTCAAGTGGTTAGGGATGCGAAAAACACTTCGAGCTCGTTGTCTCTGTTGATAGATGGAGGCTGAGAGTGGTACTGGTTCAGCGTTCCACGTATGCGGCTCTCATCCACCGATTCTTGCTCTGAAACTAGTGCTGATTCAAGCGAGATAGGTGTCAACTCCAGCCCCAAAACGCAACTTAAATTATTTGGAAACAGAGCAGAGTCAACCATTAAATGGCCGCTGCAGCTGGTGATAGCTTGGGGAGCTGGCGCTTACATCCGCGCCCGCGCAGCCAGAACCAAGATCCAATACCTCCTCCCAACAGGTCGCGATTTAACTAACGCGACTCGTGGCCTAGGTAGAATCGTCTCATAGATAGGCTACGACGAACCAGTTCCCGAATTGTCAAAAGCCGTTCTTGGAAGTTGGAGACGATAAAAATTGGGCTTGTGGTTTACTCATTCTCTTCCTCAGAGAATCCTGCGGTTCGGCTAACCGCGTCTTCCACTTCTTTTTTGAGTCGCCATGGGGGGATTGAATAGATAGAATAGCATCTACCGAAAGTCCAAACACCCGCTAGGTAAGGGGCAACCTAGAAAGGGCAAAAGCCCACTCCCCGGCACCATATTCTTGTTTCGAGTCTAACTGGTAGAATTCCGCAAAAAAAAGCGAAGAGAAGGGAAGACAGATCCGTGAACCTGTGCATGCTCACTGCCCTTGCGCCAAGTCATGCAGTAAAATGCCGGATGCATCCACAAATCAGGATGCGTGTGTTGGCCTCGAGTGATCTACTGTGACGTTGCGCTGGTTTTTTCTACCTCAGGCAACTTATTTCTGTTCCTAAATCCACTAGGGTTCATCCCGCAGGGTCCACATTTCTCTCCTGAAATACCGCAATGGTGAGGGAGTGCGGATAGGGTATAGTTTAGAAGATGACCGTCTGAGATCCGAAGAATAACCTAGAGGGTTGTTTTCGCGGTCGTAATCGGGTTGGTACCTCACTGTACTAGCGCCGTGCAGTGACGGGGGAGGGAGGAAGGGAGTGAGTGAGTGAGGGAGGAAGGGAGGAAGGGAGGGAAGGAGGGAAGGAGATAGTGCTGTACACGGGAAAAAAGTAGAAATGATCAAACGTAGAGCGTTGGAGAATTGCAAGCCTGACCAAGTTGGCGGGGACTTTCCGGCGCCTGCTCGGTCGTGACTCCGGATTCCTGGCCGGGTAGGTAGGCAAGCAGGCAGGTAAATCGTGGGGGAGGACAGTGATGTGTCAATATTGATCTTTCCACGCTGGATTCGAGGCAGGCAGTATAGATAGGGTTGACAGAGATCAAGTGCGGCACCGGCAAACTTGAGGACTAAGCGATATGATGTGGTACAATGATAATGTAAGTTGGGGACGGTAAAGGCTGCCGCCCTCTCTACAACTAGAAAAGCAGTTCACAACTCCTCCCTCTCCCCGTGATGTGGATACCACGCTCAGCTGTCTGGGGCTCAAGGAAATGACAATAATAAAAAAATAGCTACAGTTCCGGTATCATACCTAAGTACAAGTACCAGCACTTGTACTAGAAACACCTTATGATTTTTTCTTCCTTCACCCCTGCCTCTGGAACGCCGTCACACGCTACAAGGTCTTGAAGAAGAAAAAAAATAGCCAATCATTTCTTCTTGGGAGGGACACCCTGTTTAATAATACTTTTTCCGCTCTTCCCATCTTTCCCCCCCTGCGAAAGCTCCCTTCCGTAGTACTGTAGTACAATAGGATCAGTAGCACTGTACAGTACAAGTACCATAGGAATCTAACTTACACGTTCCTAAGCATGACTTGGTCAGTCAGCAGGGATGATGTTTGAGGGCCACATTTCGATCGCAGTTCCCGATGTCGAAGCGATTTGCGACCGGGGCGTTTTCAACCAAACCGCTCGCACTTCCTTCCTACAATATCCATAGCTAGAGCACAGTAAGTCAGTTAGCGACTGACTTACCGTACCGTGCAGTTACGATAGACAGGTGAGTTAGCGCATTGTGACATATCTCTAGCACTTACACTATCCCTTGCGAAAAGCCCCGAAATTCAAATATAAAAAGGCCCCAAATCCCTTTTTCCCCTCCCATCTCTCCCCCCTCCCACACTTTCTCGAAAACTTCTTCTTCCCACCATTTGTGCCATCGTAGTTTCGAAAAAAGAAAGAAAGAAAGAAAAGACTGTCTATCTACCACACCTTCCATACCGCCTAAATAACAATCGCACGTACTCTGCTACCATATCACAGCCCTCACCGAAGAAAAAAAAAAATGGCCTACAACACCCGCTCCAAAACCAAAACCCC
>Ga0307507_10001828_pt1 | contig 46622 bp, 32 predicted proteins | sample 7_EM_MG_FD_207223 | JGI IMG/M metagenome (GOLD analysis project Ga0307507, IMG submission 207223) | Populus trichocarpa ectomycorrhiza microbial communities from riparian zone in the Pacific Northwest, United States - 7_EM | ecosystem: Host-associated > Plants > Roots > Unclassified | place... | reverse complement strand
CATCCGGGAGTTGCATATTTATTACTTTGCGTGGCGTTTACCTAAACGCGGGCCACAAGGCTGGAGCCTTGCGGCAGCGACAAACGCTTGCGGTAGCTGGGGGGGGGCAGCGAAAAGCCCTTGCGGTAGCTGGGAGATTTTCAATGCTTTATAAAATAACAACAGGATTGATACACTACCCATTTTCAATACCTTATGCTTTTACCCACACTTTTGATACACTACCGAGTTTTCATTATTCTATTTATCACTTTATTTCAACCAGCTTGGGGGTATATTCATTGCTTTCAACTCTTTAATCTTATCCAATGCGCTCGTATCATTTTTTTGGGCAGCCAATTTTAGATAGTGCAAAGCAAATGTTCTTGTTTTTTCATCCATTTTAAAAATTGCAGAATCAGGCGAGTAACTTTCTTCTATGGAATAATATACGTCTTCGTATGCTTTAGGATAGTTGTATTTATTCGCCATAAGCATAGACCAAAAAAGAATGGAATAAGTGTTGTTGTCCCTAAATGTAACGCATAACTTATTGTAAGAATTGGTATCACCTTTTGACAGGATGTTGCTTTGTAATGAAAAAACGGAATCTGCAAAATTGTGTATATGAACATGATTATTGGACGTGTTCTTTTGATAATAAAAAAGAGAGATAACGCCTAAAATTATCCCCACAAGGAATGATGCCAAAATTTGAACTAATCTACTTTTCATTGTTTAGTCTTTTTTATCTGAACCTTTACCATTGTCTTTAACATCTGAAGATGGGGTATCAGGAACTTTCACTTCTGGTTGAGGAATCTTTTTAATATCTCTACCATAAATTAATCTATCCCACCATGTTGCCTTTGCTTTAGGTGTCCATCCACCCCGATAAGACTCAATCAATTTCCCGTCCTTAAATACGTTCCAATTACCTTGTATATTCGTTGACTTATGATGACCGCCATCAGGATGGTTTCCATTTATATCCTCATCTTCATCAACTAATGGCCCTATCTCACCATCTTTTGAAACGTTATCTCGCTCATCAGGAGCTATGACTGTTATATTGAATTGTTTTGAGATTTTTTGTCCAATGGATAAACCCCTTACTTCTCCTTTATCGTTAACAATTGCTCTTCCGGTACGACAAGAATGCAAAACAAGTACTGTTGAACCATCATTTTTTCTGTTCCTCCATTGATCACTTACTTTTGTCATGTATTTATCAAACTCAGCTTCGTTATGAAACCATAAGCCATCGTTGTTACCTAAGCCTCTTTGGGTTCCATGCGCATATACATTTATTTCATCTTTAGAAGTATTTTGTATACCAACCTTGTAAATTACCGGATCACTCTTTTGAGTTACAATCATTACTTCTAATCCATCAAAATCTATTCCCTCAATAACCTTATTTTCAGCAAACGAATAGGGTGTATTCCACGGAAAATGTTGTGCAATCGGATCCACACTAAAAAACCTCCCCACCCTCGGATCATAAATCCTCATCCCATAATCCTGCTGATTCCCTGTTCCCTTACCCACATCATCATCATTCTCCTTACCATTAAACCCGTACCTGTAAGCATTATGGTTCAGGTAAACATTGGTCCGGTCGCCGGGCTGAGGCGCGCCAAAGGAGTAGTAGTCCTGCTGGGTAACCACATCAGGCAGGTAATAAGGTGTGCTACCCGTTTGCAACCGCTTGTCCGAGATGGTAGCCATTACGTTACCCAGGTGGTTCGTCAGCTCGTAGTACTTCTGCCCCATAATGTTGTAGGCCAGGTCAGTACTTGTCGTAGTTCCCGCCGTCAGGTTCAAATTCGGTGACCATGTGCCTAAGCGGCTTGATCCGTACAACTGCTGTTCCTTTAACGTAATCACGCTGCCCGACACATCATAAATGGCCAAGGGGTTGCCCTGCGCGTCGCGTACGTAATAGGTGGTTTTCAGAACAACCGGGGTTGCCGGCAATGATCTGCTTCATCTCCCGCTGCTGCAAGCCTCCTGGCTTGTGTGCCGACATGCCAAGTATACACCATACCTTTAGGACAATTAACAATATTTGTTGTTACCCTTATGCTCTTGTATTACTCTTTTGCCACGTTAAAAATACAAACTCCCCGATGAATTAAACATCCGGGAGTTGCATATTCATTACTTTGCATGGCGTTTACCTATCAGCGGGCCACAAGGCTGGAGCCTTGTGGCAGCGAAAAACGCTTGCGGTAGCTGGGACAAACGCTTGCGGTAGCTGGAGAGGTATAGCTCATCAAATTAAACAATGTCAATATGGCGATGACACCCAACCTGGTAAATCATACTTTTGCGCCAAAGATTTCATATAATCTATCGTTTTCCCGCCAACAACGACCCAGTTATACCTATAAGCAATCTTTCCTTTTTTTAGTGCCTCGAACTGAATACTTCCAGTTATGAAACTGACATCGACATGTGCGGAAGCGACTCCGTCTCGGAAAAAGACTATGCCCATGGTAGGTATATATGGGCTTACGGGCATATCCTTATAATGATCTTTATATGTTTTTTTTAAAATATTTATAAATTTCACATCATCCTCCGACAGCAATAATCTTCCTTTGTCATTAGTCAAAGATCCAATTACTTTATCGGGGTAAGGAGAGTTGCCCATGATATTGTATATTTTCCGAAGATTGTCTACCTTGAGACTAAAATCTGCAACATCATTTTTTTCTTCGTTAAAATAAAAAAGCTTTGCTGAATCATATTTCAAAGACTTAAGTTCGGTAATAAGTTTGAGGTCTCGCATATTATACGGACTGCTTTGCTTCCTCAATTGTTTTTCTTGTTGGATTGACTTGCACTTTAGCCTGTTCAATGATGTCTGAGATAAAATAATTAATACAATAATTCGAATCATGGTGTTACTATTGGTTTATCTCCCACTTTATCTCTTGGGGTCGTTAGTTCCAAGGCAACTCCCGTAGGATTAAGTGTTAAATTTTTAGACGTATTAATAGGGTCTCCGTAGTTTGCGGGATATTTAATAAAACCCTTAACGAAATGAGATGTTTTGAAAACGAGTAGATTATCTTGAATTCGTCCAAGCTTCAATTCATTTATTTTAGATATCCCTTTTGATATCTGAACAAGGTCAGGTGTAACATATATATTTATGCGTCCGCCTGATAGTGCCTGTAAAGCTTTTCCCATATTGGGATCATCTCCAACACGACAAGCTGAGAAAACAAAATTGCCCCCTTCTCCCATTTTATCAAACATTTGTTTGAGTTCACCAATGTATTTATCCTTCTTTTTAAAAAGCTCAGTTGCTCCAGTTTTACCGCTAGTTCCTGTTTTTAAAAACTTCATTATTTCGCCCGATGTTATAGCAATACAGTCATTGGTGTAGTCTGGGTGAAAATTCGTATCACCAGTATGCTTTCCGTTATTGTCGAGTTCGTACCCCCCATGAGTTACAAAAACGATATTCATGATCTTAGTCTCAGGAAGCATATTATTTTTAATTTGTTCCATGTAGACTAAACCATTTTTAATATCGCCGTTCGACCCCATCCAATTATCATTAAATAATTTTTTTGAATTTTGCAAAGTATTAACATTGGCATTTCCCAAAACTAAATTTCTCCCATAGTTTATGGTTTTTTCTTTAGGCTCTTCTCCATCTAAATCTATATATTTAATTGGATTATCACCAGTTGACTGATACACTGAATACCATGGAAAGTTTTTAAATAACGGATCTTCACTAAAAAATCTCCCCACCCTCGGATCATAAATCCTCATCCCATAGTCCTGTTGGTTACCCGTACCTTTACCCACGTCATCATCGTTCTCCTTACCATTAAAGCCATACCGGTAAGCGTTCCGCGTCAGGTAAACATACGTCCGGTCGCCCGGCTGCGGTGCGCCGAAGGAATAATAGTCCTGCTGGGTAACCACATCGGGCAGGTAATAAGGCGTGCTGCTGCCGGTCTGCAACCGCTTGTCCGAGATGGTAGCCATTACGTTACCCAGGTGGTTCGTCAGCTCGTAGTACTTCTGTCCCATAACGTTATAGGCCAGGTCGGTACTTGTCGTAGTTCCCGCCGTCAGGTTCAGGTTTGGCGACCAGGTGCCCAACCGGCTTGATCCATACAGTTGCTGCTCCTTTAACGTAATCACGCTACCCGACACATCATAAATGGCCAGCGGGTTGCCCTGCGCGTCGCGCACGTAATACGTGGTTTTCAGAACAACCGGGGTTGCCGGCAATGATCTGCTTCATCTCCCGCTGCTGCAAGCCTCCTGGTTTGTGTGCCGACATGCCAAGTATACACCATGCCTTTAGGACAATTAACAATATTTGTTGTTACCCTTATGCTCTTGTATTACTCTTTTGCCACGTTAAAAATACAAACTCCCCGATGAATTAAACATCCGGAAGTTGCATATTTATTACTTTGCATGGCGTTTACCTATCAGCGGGCCACAAGGCAGGAGCCTTGCGGCAGCGGCAAACGCTTGTGGTAACTGGGGTTGCATATTTATTACTTTGCGTGGCGTTTATCTATCAGCGGGCCACAAGGCACAGTACCTTGCGGCAGCGAAAAACGCTTGCGGTAGCTGGGGGCATATTTATTACTTTGCGTGGCGTTCACCTATCAGCGGACCACAATGCTGGAGCTTGCGGCAGCGACAAACACTTGCGGTAGCTGGAGCTTTGATACACTACCCTATTTACGATTTGCAATAATTGCAGAATGTCTAACGTAAAATTGCAACTTTTTTAGGTCTGTTAACTCTGTATTTGTTGTATACCTAAAGTGTGTGTAATTTCCCTTATATCTGATGTAGTCAACAACACTATTACTGCCTCTTCCTCCTTTTCTATAAACCATTAAACATACTGAATCATTTAATAAAACAAAATTCAGTCGTTTATTAAATTCAATATTGGAACAGCACACATCAGAAAAATTGAAGTTTCCGTTATCGGAAAAATCACCGATTTTGAATTTCTCTTTGTCAATTACGGTTAAACTATCCTTAACTGCCTTTGGAATTATTGCTTTACTCTTTGAAAAATTATAATTATTAGAATTTAAAAAAAATAGGACTTCAGAACCCTTTTTTTCATGTCTAATTGAGTTTTCACATCCCAATGCAAGAAAAGTGTATAAAAAAAATATTGAATATTTCATTTAATTCCAATTGGTTTAGAAACTTTAACATGGTCTGCTGGTGCTACCGGATCTTTTATCGGAGTACTTTCACCCTTCTGTTTAGAACCGTATGCTGGAGTTATAGAATTCACACCCTTCGATTTATAAGGAGTTCCATAGTGGTCACTTCTTGTACCTTCAACTTGTGATCTAGAATGAATATCTAAAGGAGCATTCATATTGCTTTGATTTGTATAGGGTGTTTCTACTTGCTGAATTACCCGTTGCTCTTCAGCATTTTCATAAGGAGATCCATTAGGTGATAAATCATTTTGCATCGCATCAACTTTACCTTTGGTATCGGCACTAATCATTCTTAAAGCGTGTACCGCCTCATGTAATAATCCGTTTGCTGGCGTCATCCCACCACCCTTTGTCGTTCTAAGAGCACTTTTTGCATCCCAATTTATATACACATCATCGTACTTATTACCAGTAAAAGTTTGTCTATTGTAATCTGTTTTGTCATCATCATTGAAAATTTGATTAACAGTAACAACTCTTTTCGAATCTGATATTTTTTGTAAGGTTTTACTTACATCACTTTTCATTGCAGCGCTAACTGCCTCATGAACTTGCTGAACAAATATATTATTAGTGGTCGGTTTAATGCCTGGTTTATAAACATAATATTTATTTTTCCCATTCTCTATGTAATGGATTCTGATTACCTTTCCATCTGGGTCAACCAAATAGATCGGATTGTTTGCGACGTAATTATACGGACTAAGGTCAGGGTACTTTACTTGTAATGGATCAGTACTCAGCCATCTTCCTACTCTCGAATCATAAATTCTACCTCCAAAATCGATGCTATTACCAACCCCCTTGCCCACATCATCATCATTCTCCTTACCATTAAACCCATACCTGTAGGCATTGTGGTTCAGGTAAACGTACGTCCGGTCGCCGGGCTGAGGCGCGCCGAAGGAGTAGTAGTCCTGCTGGGTAACCACGTCGGGCAGGTAATAAGGTGTGCTGCTGCCCGTTTGCAACCGCTTGTCCGAGATGGTAGCCATTACGTTACCCAGGTGGTTCGTCAGCTCGTAGTACTTCTGCCCCATAATGTTATAGGCCAGGTCGGTACTTGTCGTAGTTCCCGCCGTCAGGTTCAAATTCGGTGACCATGTGCCTAAGCGGCTTGATCCGTACAACTGCTGTTCCTTTAACGTAATCACGCTGCCCGACACATCATAAATGGCCAAGGGGTTGCCCTGCGCGTCGCGTACGTAATAGGTGGTTTTTGCCAGCACACCGTTGTTGGTTATCTGCTTGATCACCCGCTTACCCGAGGCGTCGTACTGGTAAGCCGTTAACGTGGTACCGTTGGTCACCTGCTGTAGTTTGCCGTAAACTGTCCAGGCATAGGTCAGGGTGCCGTCCTTAACTATATTACCTATAGCATCATAGCCGTAATTACCGCTCGCCTGGTCTTTCAGGTCGGTGGTGTAGGTGCCGGTTGCGGCGTCGTCGATATAGCCCAGCTTGTTGTTAAGCAGGCGGCCGTTCGCGTCTTTACTATACTGGTAAGCCAGGTTGTCCATCGCCCCTGACGGGCTTCCTGCTACCGGCCCGTTCCGCACCGCGGTCATGATGTTCCCGTTACCGTCATAGGTAAAATCTTCCGAGTAATCGGCCGTCAGGGTGCTGTTGTTCCAGGCGGTGCTGATATTAGGATGGTTTCGCATTTTTTTCAGTCGGTTCAACTGGTCGTACCTGTAGGTATAGCCCACCGATTTGTTGGTGGCCTTGCTCAGCGATACCGTCATGTTACTGATATTACCGTTAAACAGGTCGTTCCCTGTTGGGTCGGTTGGCGTTGATGCGTATTTGGTATTGAACGCGGTATAGTTAGTGCTACCGCCTGCGGGCTTATAGTCATTAGTATAATAACCCAATGAGTACGAATAGGCATCCCGGGCTATTGTCGGTTTGCCGGCAAAGCCATCCTGCCCCATATCAGTTGTCGATGGTGCCGATGGGTTATCCGTTGTACTTTGGTTATTCACCCCCTTTAGCCAGCCCTGCAGCGTATAGGCGTAATCTATACCTTGTACCTTACCATTAACATCCCCCAGTTCTGTCCGTGCCAGCGGGCCGTGCAGGTAGTACCGGTAGCTGGCATCCATCTTTTTATTGCCAGGCAACAGGCTGCTCCCCAAAACCGGGTTAATAATGGCCGTTGTACCGCTCCAGGCCTCGGTCAGCCTGTTCTCCGCGTCGTATTCGTATTTATAGTAAAAATGGTCCTTTTGCCCGGCCTGCGATTGGTAGCGCACAAAGTTTACTTTACCGCTCACCAGGTCATACTCATAGTCGATTTGTTTGGTATCAAAAACCGATCCGTTGAGCTGCTGCCACAGCGTTTTTACGTTCCCGTCGATATCGTAGCTGTAATACGTAGCCTGCGGCGCGGCATCCGCCTGGTTAAGCCGGTACGAGCTCACCACAACCCTTTTGCGCAGGTTGGTTGGCGCCGGGGTAGGCAATGTGATACCGCTTATGCCCGAAGGGAAAGTATCATAATAGGTACTGGTGATCTGGTTGTTGGTTCCGTCGTTATTAAAGTTGGCGATGGCAGTGCCATCCAGGTAGCCTGGGGCGGCCTGGATGGCTGCGGCGCCGTCCTTCTGGCCAACTTCCGTTATACGGCCCAGCACGTCATATTTGGTATAGCTGTAGTCGGCGCTGCTTAGCTGTTTATCATCCTGCGATATGTTCAGCCTGCTTAGCATATCGTACCAGAACCGCTTGGTGCCCCCGTCGGGCGAGTTCTGCTGAACTACCTGGTTGGTGGCGTTGTAAGTATAACTGGTTATCAGCGTATGTTTGTTATAAATACCAAATAACGTGGTTTCATTGGTAGTTCCCGGGCCTGCCGTGGTGAGGCTACCTGCGCCGGGTACGTTAAAACGGTACCAGCCGCCTTCGGGGCTATCCGCCATTACAAAATGCGTATTGGCCGCGTTGGCGGTAATAGTTGCTGCCGATAGCTGGTGGTAGTACAGGCGCAGGTGCTTAAGCGTAGTAATTACATCAGGGAAGGTTACGGTGCTGGCGGTCGCCGTTATGCCAAAACCCTCCGTGGCCGCGGGGCTGGCGCCTGCGGTAAGCGTTACTGCCGTGCCATTGATATATAGCTGCGGCGTGGTAGTACTGCTACCCAGCAACGGCCCCTGTATTACCACGTGTGTAAACGGATTAAGCGGCAGCCGCGAGCTGATATCGGCCCGGTAATGCCGCGAGTTGGGGTTGAAAGCGATGCTGGATGCAGTGCTTTGGGTAAGCGGGTAAATATCAATATTGGCCCTGCCTGCCCAAATGCCAAACTGAAACAGCCACTTTTTATCGGGCGTTACCTCAACTACATGGTAATTGGTGCTGCCATCACTGTTGTACAGCCACATTTCGATAGCCCCCTGCGCCGCAGACAGCGTGGTTGATAATGAATTGAGGGCCGTGGTTTTATCCGAATTGGCTGTTGGGCCGGTATAAGTATAACTAACCTTATCATTATCACGTGCCTGCTGTACCTGGCTAATCTGCGCGGCGGTGAGCAGGGTAACTCCTTCCGGCGGTACCGTACGGATCAGGTTATCTGCCTGGTCGTAATAATACAGCGTATAGTGAAAGTTTTGCTTGTTGGTTGTAAAGTTCACATTAGCCTGCGCCGCCGAACAAGTGGCGATATAATTGGCCCTGAAAAGCTCTTTTTGCGTATTGATATAGGTTGTGTATTGCGCTTTAGCATTGGAAACATACACCACCAGCTGGGTTTGCACATTATCATATGGGTCGCCCGCTACCGCTTTAAACGGCGGGTTATTGCAAAGGGTTCCGCTTGTAAAGCCGTCGTAAGCCGAATAGCCCAGCGCAAACCCGTACTTCTGGTTCATATAATTGGTCAGTATAGCCTGGTAGTAGGGGTAGCTGGGGTCGTTAGGGTCGGTGCCCACCGGCACAGTGAAAAAGTTCGCTGTCGACATCAACGCCGCACGATCGGCATTAAACGTAGCATAGGATTGACAGCCAGGTACGCCAGGCTGAAAAAAGGCCGGCAGGATGATGTTCTGCGGCAGGATGTAGTTACAGGATACATCCGCAGCTTTCAGCATATCAAGTTCGGTAGATGATAGCGTCATGGCAGCGCCGTATGTATTTACCAGGTACTGATAAAAGGTTAAACTGCCCCTGGCGGCGTAAGCATTATCAACAAGCGTTTTGATTTGCAAACTGCTGCGGTCAACCACCATGCTGGCCGATTGTACCGGGATATTATAGGCCGGCGGCCCTTCCAGTAGCCAGGGGTTTAGATCATAATAAAACTTAGTAAGGCTGGGTATAGTATTTTTCATAACCGCGCCAAAATCCAGCGGGGCCCCTCCTGTTTTATTTGTGCTTGCGCCGAATGGATGGGTGGAATCACCGTTGGCTGCGCAGAACTGTACCAACGCGAACCTTAAGGCAGCAGTGTAGCCGCTATAGTTATGGGCGGCCAGGCCCGGGGCCAGAAGTTTCATCCAGCGGTCGGCATTCCCGTCGCAACTGTTCTGGATTTGCTGGGCTATTAGCGCCGCGTTCTGGGCTTCTACATCTGCCCGGGCTGTTATGGGGTTATAGGTTATGGTATGCGGCGGATCGTCAAAACGCGAAATCTTGTTCTGGTAAGCTTCCGGGCAACCATCATTGGCAGGCAGCGGCAGCGAACAGGCCGTAGCCGATCCCACAATCCGCACATATGAATCGCCGGTTGTAGATGAGACCTTCGCCGTGCCGGTATAGCTGTTCGGGTCAATCGTCATCTGGAAGTAGTGGTAAGTATCTATCTCAAGTCCGGTGCCTTCATCCCTAAGCAGGATAGTGGCCACCATCCCATTTCGTGTACATACGGGAATATTGGGGTTTAACGTTACCCGGTAGGTAGCCAGCGACGGGAATAAGGGGTCTTCAAACGTTTGAGTCACCGTAAAATCAGCCGAATCGTATACCGGGCCCGAGAAATTAGCCGATAGGGCCGGGTGTTGGACCACATCGTTGGAGGGCGCCCGGCTGACCGGGGAATACGCCGCTGGTGCTGTACCTGTACAATTTACCGCCTTGATGCTCACACTGCTCAGCGGCACCGTAAGCGGCAGGCAAAAGAACATTTTTGATGTATTGGCAGCAAAGTAAATGCTGGTTGGTAACCCGGTTGTGTTGGTGCCGGCCGCATAATACAGGTAAACGTAGGTACCCGCCGTTACTTTACCCGGGGTATAACTAACCGTGATACGCTGCTGGCTGACTGAACACGCGGTATTCTGCCCGCTGTCGGCCTCTGTCGTCAACCGAAGCGAGAAGTCACTCACATTTGCGCAGCCGCCGCCGGCTGCCGGCACATACGGCACGCCGATGCTGCAGTTGCTGAGGCAGGTTGTGGCGTTACGCGCCTGCACGTAGTACTTTTTCTTTAGCTCAAGGTACAGCGTTTTATAAGTTGCCCAGTCGCGGTTCACCGCGCAGGTATTAGTGGTCCAGTTGTTCCAGCAATTGTTGGTGTTTGTGCCTCCGGCGCAGGTACCTGTAATGTATAAACTGTAGTTAACAAACTGCGACAGCCCTTTTATAGCTACTGAAGCATCGTTGTTTGGGTTATTAAGTACCCGCGTACTGTACTGATTAAGGTCATCCAGCATGGATTGCCGCATCCCACTCAGCGAATAGCCAAGCCCGCCCGACCTGAAGAACGGGTCGGCCGCGATTAACCACGAACCATTGCTGTAATCATAACTCAAACCCGACGCGTTTGGTATTTTTGTGCTAATCTTCGTTGCATCGTCTGCAACCTGCCTCACCTGCTCATCCCATACAAACGAATTTTCGTTGTTAACGCAAAACGTATATTTACAAAGTTCCGGGTGAAAACCGAAAAAATAGGCCGACCATACCGGGTTCCAGTACCTGGCCACGTCGCTCAGCTGCGCATTGGCATCGTTGGCCGAACTGATACTCCCGTCGGCTTTTACAAAGCGGTTAATCAGGTAAGTAACGTCCGAATGATTGGTGATCACCGGGAAAATCTTCCGCCAGTTTTGGTAAATCACGTTGATCTCCGGCTCCAGCGCGTTAAAATCCTTGTCAAACATCGCGTACTGTCCGTTTGGCGATACATCCCGCAGCATTTGTACTTTCAGGTCGTTGCAGGGGGTAAACGTACAGGTCAGCGCGTTTGCCGCTGCGCTCAGGCTGGCGTATTTAACGCTGATCCAGTTATCATAAGCGGTTTTATCGCTGGCCTGGTAATTATCTGTATTCACATTCAACGCCAGCAGCCTGGCCTTCATCATCGCTGTGAAATCGGCCTGCGAGCCCAGTACCGCTACCGCTGTTTTACAATCGCCGAGGGCGCTGCTGAAATCAATTTTATCCAGCATCGGCTGCAGGTACGTCCATTCTGTATTCAGGCTGTGGCTGGCCTGCGCCGTGGTCAAAAAATTGGTCAGGTAGTTCTCGATATCTCCCCGGTCAAGCGCAAACTCCACAATGATGTTATATTCGCCAACATTGGCAAAGGTCACAGGCACCGAGGCCGATGTAAAAGTGCCCTGCGCACAGGTTGCCGCGTCAGTAGATTTTGCGCCCACATCGGCAGTTACTGTATAAAAAGGCACTGCGTCGCAGGCGTTTACAAACTTTATCGTTGCCTTATAGTAACAGCTGCTGCAAATTGCCGGCGAGCTTTGGGCATAGGTGTAGATTAGTTTCTGGATGTCATAAACAAAAGTCACTGTTTCAGGCGCCGGAACCAGGTAGGTGGTGGTTGCCGATAGCTTCAGTGAGCCATTATCGAACTTAAACTGGTCCGGGCTCAGTACTTTGATCGTTTGCGATTTGGGCGCGGTTGCAGAAGGTAGCTGGTCAAGGCTGGCCGGCGTAGCACCTGCAAGTGCTGTAGCCACTGTTTTCCCGCTCGCATTCACATAGCTTAGCGACACCTGGTTATTCGGGTCGATCACCATATTTTTCATATAGTGGCTTGCATAGCCCGCGTCGTTCCCAAATAACTGGTCAAGCTCCCATTGTTCGGGAACACCGTAATAATACCGGGTGGTTTTGCTCGGGCTGTTCTGTCCCGGCTGGAACATCTTGCCCACACCACCCTGCAGCTTAATCCGGCCCGTATTGTCCGGCGTATACTGCGTTACCGAAAAAGGATAGTTCTCTGCATCGGGGATGTATTTCGACAATAGCCTGGAAGGCCAGTTATTGTTAACCGAATAATACTTGGATGCCCCGGAGGTATTGGCTATCGGGTCCGGGTTAGGCTCACAGATAGTGGTACTGCCTGTGCCAAGTACATTTTTATAGTCATACTGCACCGGTGTACCTGTAGTTACATTTAGCATTTTGAAGTAATGCAGATAGGGCGTGTTGTAACTACCGTCAAACGTGGGTGCAGGGAGCACACTGGCTGTAGCCCGGCCAAACATGTCATAAATATTCTCCTGCACCACCGGAACCTGAACATCATTCGAGTTACTCACAGTAACTGTTTGCCTGTTCCGGAGCGAGCCGTCAAAATAACTGATCACTTCTTTCTTTTTGGCTTCCTCGGCAAAGGACGCCGAGAACTGCCAGTTCAGGCCCTGCTCATGCCACAGGGTACCTATTGCCCAGGCCATTGGTTTAGTAACACCCGCTGCCGTAAATACATACGTCCAGGCACCAGGTACACGGATCCCCAGGCTATTGTATTGCACCCCACGGATCCTTACTACCAGGTAATCATCATTATATGCCAGCGTGATCTTGTAATCCTGCTTGGAGGTTGTAATCCTCGTGGCACTGTTCCTGAACAAATTATAAGCCTGCCCTATATAATACCCGTTAGTAGGATCAGTAACCAACGAGCCGGCAATTCCCGCGTTCGCATCTCCGGCGTCAACTACCGTCCATTCCAGGTCATACTCCTGCGCCCCCGGCATATAAGACCAGTGAACCGCAAGACTGTGCCCTGCTATAGAAGAGTTTGGTGTAAAATCGTCCAATCCTGCACTGGTCACCGGCACTACGCCATTTACAGCAAATGGTACCGTATGGTCTTCCGATATGCTCATCACCAAACCCACCCCTCCTGTAGGGGGTAATAGGTCTCCCACATTCTCCACCGAATATGACTTAAATGTAAAGGTGGCCCGTACTGCGTTATTGAACGTGAAATTATCCGTCCCTTTATACGTGACACCCTGGTCTTTGCGGTAATTGACCGATAATGACTGGTTTGTGAGCGTGGTCTTCGTTCCGTAAACATCGTACGTATCAATATCAAAAATTACCTTGTAACTGAAATCAGCGCTCAGGGCCACATTGTCTGTAACCTGTAGCGTTACCGCACCCGCCAAACCGTTAAACACCCAGCCCGTATAAGGAGCTCCGGCAAGCGTCAGATCTACCGGGGCCGGAACAGCACCGCTTACCGGAGTCGCTATCGGAACAGGATGGAGTACTACAGCCCCCTTTGCACAATAACCATAGGCCATTATCGCCACCATCAACAATAACTGCCTCAAAAATGCCAGCCTTCTCATATTAACGCACCGTATTTGTTAATGAATAATCTTTATACTCTGCTCTCAGCGTTATTATTTCCCCTGAAGTAGAGATGATACTTGTATAGTCCGGGTATTTTCGAAAATCCGGTTGTCCGGTCCAACCGGATATCTGCATATCAACCAGTTTATCTTTGCTGCTGTTGAGTGGATCATGAATATCCGAAAGGCGTGCATGAACAAACTTCACCTGCTCGCTACGGGTATCGTAAGTGAGCGTATACTCCTTGCAGGTTACGTGTTTGCTATTCTTCAGGGATATTATTCCCTCAGCCCCGTTAACCACCGATGAAAGTTCATAGTTTTCGGCGGCGAGGTCGGGAAGCGTGGAAGGGCCGGGCATAGCATCTGCAGAAACGGGTTTCTGACGGCTTACCCAGATACTCTTCTGCTCATGCTGGATATAGATATTAAATCCGCCGCGGTTTATCATTTCCATGCTGCCATAACGGTAGTAACAATCATCCCCTGATTTGCAAAAAACAACCTGAGCGTTATGCACATTATTTGCAGAATCTGCGCCATCGGTCATATTAACAACACCTTCATAGGCGCAAGGCTTCAGCATATCCATAGAATGGGCAAGGCGGTTGAGCCTGGCCAGCAGTACAGGATCATAGGTTTTCACCTTCTTTTGCGGCTGCGGGCCGTCAACGTGTCTTGCTGGTGCGAATGCCGAAACCAGACCTTTGGAGACGACCGCCGCCATCATCAGGGACAAAGCAACAAAAATTATTCTGGAAGCAGGGATTACAGATCGTTTCATAATAATTAAAGTGATTTCTTTTGTGATGAACGGGTCTCTTTCAAAGTTACGATACCGCGTTCAGTTTCCTTCTTTACCCTTACCAAAAGGCCTTCGCTGTCATACTCATAAAACGACGTAAAGCCGTTTTCATCCAGCTCGGCCATCAGCCTTAAGGTAGATTCATCGTAAACATAACTCTTCATCTGTGCGTCGAATGGATGCATCCGGATGTCGTCTATGCTAACGGATGCACCGGCGGCCGGTTTGATCAGGATCTCGAGCGCGGAATTTTCTGTGAAAGCAGTCGACGTCAGGTCGATAACACCTTCCACCAACTTCCATCCCTCAACCACGGCTTTCACCGTTAGCGTAGTTGGATTACCGTTAACGCTCAACGTCATAGCCAACGACAGATCATACGGACTGGCATCCTTTACCCAGGCGTTGAATACATATTTTCTATCCGTGCCCGTGGTTTGTTTAGAGCCGAACATGGGCTCAAAACCATTCGGGTAGATGCCATAGTTGTCTGAATTTGTATTTTTGACCAGCTGTTTGGTGGCATCGGTAAGCAGCCACGGCACGTGATTCGCCTCCGCATTATATACCACGGTACGCATTGTTACCCCATGCGCGGGTAATACCACGCTATAATTTCCGCTATGCGCATCGGTATTTTGGGCCAGTGATTTAATCGTATGCCCGTTCTCATCCAGGAAGTCATTGATCTTTGGCGGATCAAAATAGGTCGACTGTCCAGGTTTAAAATTGACGTCCTCGAAGCCGTTGACGTAGATCTCCCGGTTCCTGGCATTAGAGGCTACCGCTGCCGGCAGTTCGCCGTTAAAATCAAACATCGCAGCGCTGAACCGTGTCAGGGCATCTTTATTTTCAATTTCCTGACCATATTTATCGTAGCCGGTTACCGTATTGGCCGTTACCCATTTCGAAGTGGCGCTGTTATCTGCCAGCCAGGGCAATCCCACGGCGGCTGGTTGCAGCCAGTATGGTACAAAATTGTCAAGGTAGCCGGCGTTTTTTACATCGGCCACGTTATTTGCACCGTTCAGAATGTTGTTATACACCCGGTTCTGCTGGAACACCTTAGTTTCATAAGGGCGCCAGTTACCCAGGAACCCATATAAATAAGGATTGATGGATTTTACAGGCACCGTACATGGTGAAAAAGGAGTTTGATATGGGTCACTGTATGCGCTGTTATAAATCCCATCGCCTACTCCTCCGGGCTTTACATACACCGAGGTGCCCGGGGTGCTGATAAGGCTCTTACTACTCCAGATCGTATTTATATTGCTGCCATCGCCGGGGTTCTTAATTTCGTCCTCGGTATTATTATAGATTTCAATGCCTCCCCCGACCGAACTTGCTATGGGCACATTCAGATATCGAAGTTCCAAATTAATAACGTGGTTGCCCTTCGTCAAATTGATTGGAAGTATCGTCCAACCCCACTTGCCCAGATCCTGATACGAGTTAGAACTTACAGGAACTAATGTACAATCTAATCCCCAGCTCATAGGGATACTGGAATCAAAACCAATAAAATAAGTTCCTGTCCTCGGCGCGTAAAATGTACCGTATGCCCCCATAATATTTGCATTGGTTTGGGCGATCAGGGAGTGATATAGATCCATAATTGAGCTGTAAAACAACCGATAATCAAAATATGTGCTACTGGTCACCTTCGTGCCTGCGTTATGGTCAGCTGTTGTATATGTACGGCCATTCGAACCTTCGAAACCATGAAGAATATAAGCTCCATTATTCGAATCCTGGCCTGTTTGCACGGCACCTCCCGCTGTTATCGTAAAATCATATGGCGGGGGTGTCACCGGCAAAACATGAATATCCGGTACCTCGGTCGACCAGGTTTCACTATAGGTTTGGGCACTGGCGTTAATAAATTTGAATGACTTCAGGTCCGCGTTATCCAGCGCAAGCCTGAGGGTTCCTGCCTGGTCAACCGGCACGAGCGGGTTTTTCAGGCATACGAGACTACTTAGACCCGATGCCAGCATATTTTTATAGCCCGAATTAATGATTTTGATGCGATTGAAATTATACGACGCTATGGTTTGACCATATTCGTTAATGATATATTTATTTGTACCGGGGGTGAATGGGAAAGACACATAGTCTTTTACAACCCAAAAAGGCCCATTGGTATTGTTGTCAAGATCGATAAATTCATCCCCATCTTTAAGGAACTGCGCCTGGCCGGTAAGGATACCATTGATACCAGTAGTTACGCCGCTCAGCACAACACCCTGGCTCTTATAGGCAGGCCCCATTCCGCTGTAAGCCCAATAGGCTGGTATGTTGACGGAAAAAATATCATTGTTAAATTCATTCTGTGTCCTTGTTACAACAGGTTCGCCAGTGACCCCGTCGTAAGCAAGGTTTTCAGTGATGATAGAGGAACCATTCACTGTTTTAATAACACTTTTGACAATGCCGTAGTACTGGCTAACTTTCACAGCACATACAGACCGGAAAAGTTTGTACTCTGAATTAGCAGAGCCGGGAAAATGGGGAATCGGCAAGGGATAACCAAATGCCGGAATTACATCCACACCTACGTCAACAGACTTTCCATCATTTATCGATTCTTGTTCCCGAAAATCCGTAAAAAAATCAACGTCCCGTCCGATTACCTGGTTCTGGCTTACAGAGCCATCCTGGTTGAGGATATTTACAGTATTGGCCAACCGTATGGGGCCGGAGCCGGGCGGTGTAGTATTATAGTTGTATACCGTAGACGAAATCTCAGCCCCGGACTGGTTATAAACTTTAACAGACTTGGTTTTGCCGGCCATATCGTTCAGCTCAATCGCGTATCCCTGGGAAAGCACCATTTTCTCCGTACTTGAACCGGCTACAATACTGAAATGAGGGGGCGGATGCGGGTTATAACGCTGGATGGGGATAACGGTTACCCTGACCGGAAAATCCCTGGCTGTATAAAACTCATTGACAATATAGCCTGTTTGCGAGGGGGCGGTGCCAGCCGGATGGTCAGGGTCAATGTCAGTCACTGTAACTTTGCCGTAATTCACCGTCGGCGCCGGGTAAAATGATTCTCCGAATGGTTCTTCCAGATCGAAGAAATTATTGATGCCGCCCCGCACCTGCTGCTCATAAAATATGGGCTGTTTTAACGGATTCTCATCATTGCCAACTGCGGGTTCATAACTGGCCACACCGCTGCTTATCACTTGCGTTCCATCAGTTGTTGTATAGTCATAATTTTGCCCATAGGTATGTGTGTTTGCGCCACCTGACATTGTATTCCAACTATCCGATATCACGACACTTTTTACCCTTACGCCACCACCCAGCTTAAAACCGTCCTGTTTGACAATCCGGGCAAAACTTTTGTTGTAGTCCATCGTCCCCGCATACCGCAGCCGCGCCGCTTTATGATAAAAGTTTTCCGTTAACTCGCTCAGGTTACCAAAGGCATTGAATATTGCCTGAACCGCCGATGCCAGGCTTTGGGTGGCTCCTTCGTTGCCTGCACGCCGGTCAAAGCCAGGATAGGCATACCGCGGATACTCCTCTTTCATTTTTTGCCAGGCGGATACGACGATCGGGTTCGACGAGCCGCCGCCTTCCGTCCTATCCTTCAGGCGGATCCTCGCGATATTATTTTTGTAGGATACCTGGCTGATCTCCCCGAAGCAAGGGACGAAATCAAAAGATTTCCCTGCCGTGTGGGTGCTGTTAGACGTCCCGACATCGACAAAGGCTTTGATATAGATATAATCCGATCCGTTCAGAAAATCCCGTTTAAAAGCCGCAGTGGCCTCTGTATTATCAACTGTACCCATTGGTAACTGGAGCGTAATCACCTTGGCATCGACCAGGTTTGCCCGAGTCGTGTTGCTCGCATCTGTTGCCGGTGTAGCGTCGGTCTGCAGGTCCAGTATCCGGCTCATATACATCGCTTTTTTATCCTGTACATACGCATAATCATCCGATTCATAATTTACATTGATTACGCCACCAGTCGGCAATGTGATCTTGCTGAGGTGCCAAAGTGACGCTGCCGTACCCACGCTTGTGGTGACAACTCCTTTGCTCAATTCCTGTGCAGTATAGGGAAACTGGTCATTTTCGACGGTAAAACCGGGAATGTCGGTATGAGGCCTGAATGTGCCCCAACGGTCTGTATTCTGGGTTTTGTAATCCAATGCACTAGTCGCAGGGGTTGATGATAAAGCTTGTAAATTACCTGATCCGACGGCATCGATATAGGAAGTGTTGTAGGAAAATACGTAGGGAAAATTGACACCTTTGGTGGTGTTCCCATACTCAAAGTGAATATTTATAAGCGTTAATTTGCCATGTGTTCCGTTTGAGGCCGCCGTATTGGGAGTATTGGGGCAAAGGGAATAATCATAATTTAATTTGACAACCTTGATTGGCTTGGTCATGTCGGCTTTGGAATATAGCCTAATCTCCCGCAAACACTTTTGTCTCAATGGTGCATCACTGGCAATACCACCCGAGGGGCCCTGAACACCGAGTGCATCGTCCCTGTTTTGAGTAATAAAATAAGCTATTTTCGTTTTAGATTCTATGGAACTGATATAATACAGCTCTTTTTCTCCGTAAATAATATTGGCTTTATCGTCATCCTCATCCGCCAGTAATGACTTGTTCAAAGTCGCATTCTGGTAAGGTGTACGCCAGGAGAACTTTGGGATCACGGAATAATTAAATTTAATAGCCGTTCCCAAGTCATCATCTGTAATTCCATCTCCTTTTTTATCAACATAATCGGGAGAAAGGATTCCAGACAACAGGAAACTACTGGCATAAGCTGGCTGACTTTCCTTATGGAAATAACTGTCAATGCCTTTGCCATTGCTAAAAACAGCAGGGTCAGTTCCATTTGGGAACGTAACTTGATCTACCGAAGACATTGCCGGATTCTTGCCTACGGCAAAAGTGTATTCTTCTTGTTTGGACGAATATACCGGTATTCCATACACCATTCTTTTACCATGCTCATCGGTTACAGTCATCTCCGAAATATGGTTGCCTTTCCTAAATTTCGTATCTTCTGTATCGCCTACTCGTTTTGTGGTATTGAACGCTGGCTTATGGCCTGCAGGCGGGGTAAAGGTGGCGGTTTCACTGAAATCATTAAAGCTATAAAGATTGATCTTTTTGTTCAGGCCAGATACAGCGGCCTCGTTTGCAGTAAGATAAGATATCGAAGTTTGCAGTGGCTCCCGTTTCGTTTTCATAATGCGGGACAAATTATTGTACGGATAAGATTCAAACGTATTCGTCGCTGTACTACCGGAAATTTTCACGGCAAGTGGCTCTGTATTGTGAATCAGGCTACTCATGTCCGCATCTTCCTGGGTAAGCTCGCCAACCTTTTTAAAGTAAACATGCTGATTGGCCGGGTTATTCATATCAATATCCTGGAAATCTCCATTAGCCAGGTAATTATTCTCTGAAGCCCATTTCCGGGTGGTATTTGTGGTTTTCTGCTTAAAAAAAGTCGTCCCACCATGCACATACCCTCCAGCGCCTGCATCAAACCCCAATGTCGCCGTCGAACTCTGATCGGCGACTTCCGGATCGAAAAAAGCCCCGGTTCCGCCGCGATGCAGGCGGAACTGCCCGCTGCCAGCCTGACTGGTATAGGAAAACAGGTCAACCGTGTTAACCGGAATCGCCAAGTTGGGCAGTTCGGGGAGGATTGGGTTATCTTTTTCCCGTACAAAATCCATCACCGCATTTTTTACATTTTTACCGTGCTCGGCGTATAGTGATCCATAGGCGGGATTGCTGTTGATCCGGGAAACGACCTCCTTTACCGAAACATAGCCAGCCCCACCGGTGCCGGCAAAGACGATACCATAATTTACCCCAAGGTCCATGCTGAAAGATCCGTAGCTGGACTTATAAGGCACCTGTATCTTAGGAAAAATAGGTTCGGTATTATACGAGATCAGTGTCCCTTCGTACCGGAAAGCGCCTTGCAGGCTCTGCGGCCCGAAACTACAGTTCAGACTTAGGTTTTTTAGGCCAGAACGGGTGTTATAACCAAGGCTGGCGCTTAAACCGGCAGAGGATGTCAGCCCGAAATCTGACGAATATTTAATGCCCAGGTTGGCATAAGGGGTGACATCGACCCCCGATTGGGTATTAGATAACAGGCCTACTCCCAGTCCCGCTGTTAGTGAACCATCGTTGGAAAGGGATGCCGAGATACCCGCATTAGCGCCAATCTCAGCGCCGATACCTGTATAGTTGTCATTGAATACCCCCATGCTAAAGCTGCCCTGCAGCTTTATTGGGATATCGCCGCCAGCCAACTCTCCTTTCACAGTAACCTTTCCACCTACCGTAATTTTCGGTTTGGTATAATGCTCTGTGGTAATGAGGTCGCCGTCCATATCATCGGGCACCCCCCTCACCTGTCGATTAATGCTGCCGACATTAAGACTCCAGCTTAAACCTACCCAACTTGCTTCGTCATCAACACTTGCTCCCGATTGGTAATTTAAGTTGATGGGGTAACCGTCGATATCAAGCAAGGGAATATTATATTTAAAATCGCCAGTCTGCAGGTCGACCATGTCGCTCACTCCCGCTGGCTGGAACCCTTTAACTTCGGGCTGCGAAGGGCCCGATGTTAAAGCATAAGCTGCAGCCGGCGCAATCAGATTATAACACCAGATACTTAAAAGCAACAGGGCAATTCTTCTGGTCTTTTTAGCCATTTTGTTCATTTTGATCAGTAGTTTCTTATTCTTGGGGTTGTAAAATCAGTTTGTAACTTTTTTTGTTCATATACCGGTCCCGATAGGATATCTCCTTCCCGGCAGTAGAATCCGTTAAATCGCTAAAAGAGATCAGATATTCGTAAACCTTTTCGGACCCCGTAGCGATAGCCTGGACGATTTCCGGGTAAACTAACTTTTTGCCGCTGCCCGAATAGAAACAGCTGTCCATCCTGTAAATTAGATTTTCCTTTGCCGTTCTGTCCAATTGCCCGAAGATGGCCTGCGATGGAATTATTCTGACTTTCAATACAATTGAGCCATCTACCTGGTTAATCATCCTACCAAACCGGATAACCAAATCATGATCTTTAACCTCCCGATACGTCGGCGCCTTTGCCGAGCAACCCGTGAATACCAGTACCGGAATCATTGCTATCCATAAATACTTATTCATCATCATATAAAAAACGTAAACTTTTAACCGAACCGTCAGGCATCGTAATGTCTATCACATAATACCTGTTTTTCTCAAATGCCCCATTTCCCGTTAAATCAATCACCAAGAAGTTAGCCCCGTTCATCAGCTTAACAGCCGGTAGTCCGTGAATCTTCTTATCCGGATAATCGAGAGCCTTGATCGTATATTTTAGCCGTTGAACCGCGTAAGGGTTGCGCAACGCGAATTTAATACTACCCTTGGCTACATAGGAGTTCCCATGGAGTAGGTCTTCGATTTCCCGGAACGCAAAAGGATCTGGCGCTTTTTCCAAGCTGTCCCGGCAGTCAACCGTGAACGCCCAGATTTCCGATCGGTTCAGGATCGTCTGGCCGGTGTAAGCAGTTACCTGCCAGGCATATTTGCGCTTGTTCTGCAACTCCCGTGCAATAGACGGGTAGGTGAGCACAGGACTAACCAGGTTGCCCTGATCAATCAGTAACAAATTGTAATTTAATGCCTCTGTCGCGCTCTGCCCCGTTTTGATCTCGGCCAGTGTAAGCCGGTACCTTACGCCTGCTACAGCCGGTATAAGCGGTTGCCAGGTCAGTAGCGGCCGTTTGTCGCAGATTGCGTCTTCATCATAGGGGTCAACGAGGTTCAGTTCCGCGAAGGGGGCAAGCGTATAGCTAAAGCATTGCTCAAAGGGAGGATTGTCGGTATGGCTAAAACTGAATTCGTAGCAATAATCATAGTCGCCTTCCGGGAATATCTTGTTTAATCCGATCATCTGCCCTAGCCGGTTATCACCGAACTGGATAGCTGCGCTACGGGCTGCCGCCAGGGGTAACCTGTTGTCACCAGGTAACAGGGTAAACTCGGGCGTACTGATACGGCAAACCGTACCTGCCTGGCGTTCGGTTACCGTAATCACCAGCGTAGTAGCTATGCGCTGAAACTGGTTAATCACGTGGCAATTCAAAAGGCCGTCGAGGTTGCGCCCGTTCGTTTCCGCTATAAACTGCACATTAACCTGCGCGAAAGCTGATAAACGGGAGCAAAGCAATAGTAACAATATGAGTTTCTTTAGCATTGATCAGATTTTAAAGTGGTATTTCAAACTAAGTTCAGCCCGGCATAATGGATAAAGATCGGGGTACTGGGACCGTGCCATATTCCGCCGGAGGTCGACATAGGTGTCCAGGTCGAAATGCCCGCCCGAAAAGAACTGTATTCCTTGCCGGAATCCGCTCTGGCGAACTACGCCTGTATTATCCAGGTAGGTAATACCTGAGGAAAGCCTCAGTTTACCAAACAGCATATATTGGTAGGTCATATCTGTATTCAGCATATTCCCGATCAGTTGGTAAGCCGAAAGCTCTTTATTATAAAATACGGACGCGGTCAGGGAGTTTTTCTTCAGCAACACGGTCTGGGTATAATTTACTGTAAAAAGATTCCCTGCCCCCTGGAGTGCATTAGTATTAGTAAAATCCTGTTTTCCGATGGTAAAATGGCTGACGCTATAATATTTTCCGATCTTGTACGATGCATTGCCATCCACCTGTATTTTGTTAAAACCATAAACCGGGGAAACCACATTCTCGATTTTTTTATCCGTACCATTAGTGATGTATTTAAATCCGATATAGAACTTCCTGCTCACCTGGTACCTCGAATCCAACTGAAACTGGTAGGTCTTCCATTGATCGTTGGTCGTATAGCTGATCGGCATGTTAGACATATCTGTTCTGAAGATCATAGTCAGTTTTTTATGGTAAAAAAACTTTTTGATATTGCCTCCGAATTTCATTCGGCCACCACCGAACCCGTTATTAGCAGGATTCTGATAGCCTGTGCCTGCGTAATTGAAGTACAGGTTATCAGTAGCATCAAGTTCCCTGCTATTTAGCTGGTGCCGGAAACCAAATGACATGGCCGAAAAAAGATCGTTCGACAGACTGTTGGTCAGGCCCGCCTTTTTGTCAAGTATCGCCTCACCGCCTGGTTGAAACTGGTTATTATAGAGGGTGGTCGTTTTGGATATGTCAAGATCGATCTGTCCCAGGCTGCCGAGCCGAAGCCCCTTGGACAGGGTGAAAGCTACATTATTCGAAGAAATAGAAGGCAACGCATACATGCTGTTATGAAATTCCTTGCTGTAAGAGCTGATCACCGAAACTTTTAGGCCGCCCCCGCCAATATGCGACAGTTCACCAGATATAAACGTCATGTTCCGGGGCTGATTGTAGAGCGAGTTCTGGAACCCGGCATCTTTAAATGAACTGATGTCATTTACAGATCCGTATCCAATCGTAACCGGGATAGTGCCTGCATTATAGGTTAAATGCGTTCCACTTATAAAAATGTCGCGACTTTGTACACCGCCGGGCACCTGGTCGCCAAAAGCCCCCAATTTGAAAGTCCGCACCCGCGAAAATAATGCCTGGACACTATTTGAGGGAGCCAGATCTTTGTATTGGCTTCCAAGTTCCGATAGCCCTAAATTACCGCCGCTTTGGCTCGTGAGTTGTTCAACCTGCAGCATTTTATTAACGTCAAGTCCGTTGCTCTCCAGTTGTTCCCGGATACCGGCTATCGCGCTGGCAACGCTATCTGCCTGGGCAGGTGTGATAGCGGCAAAGGCATGATCTCCTTTAGAAACAGCAGGTATTCTCGGTGCGCCGTTGCGTGGTAAAAGTGGTAAAACCAGCGCATGCAACCGCGCGACTTCCCTGTTCAAGCTATCGTCCTGCGCCCGGATAATTTCCGGAAAAGCAGAAGTATTATTTTGCCGCAGCGAGATAAACATAGCGTGTGCCGTGCTGTTGACAACACTGTCATAACCCAATGAAAGGGCGGTACGCCGATATTCGGCACTATCTGTCGAGCCGGCCAGTAACGGTATTTTGCGGACAATGGAGTCTGCAGGCACATAGGCTACTATTCTGGCCGCAAGTTCCTTTTCGTTAAAATTTTTGAGTCCGGTGATATGGGCGGGATCGTTAAAGTATGCGTTTAAGGCGCTGTTGCTTTTCAATTTTTCAAGACTGGAGGCCATCCCGCTAAGGACTACTTCTTTTTCATTCCCGCTGAAGGCAAGGTTTTGCAGCAAGGCCTGCCTGCTGATAACCGCAAGACTGTCGGCCAGTTTCGCCTGCTGACCATTGATATCCGTTAGGAGCTTATCACGGATCTGCTGCCTGTTCAGCTGTAGAAGCCCTGCCGTGACGCCGGGATTGTCAAGGTATTTAGCCAGCAAAACATCCTGCGACGAATTCAAAGTCGAGTTTGGATTTAATAATTTATCCTGAACCGCTTTTTGAGTAAACCCAGTAAGCGTACGCCCACCAAACACCTGCCGCCGAAGATCCGTATACCGAAGCATATCGCTTGCCAGCAGTGCGTAAAACTGCCCAGGATTGTAATCAAATTTAAAAAGGGTGTTCATCCCTGTACGGGAAGCCATCGATGATGCCTGGTCTGTTGAATAATCTACATTAATAGGTACCCCCCAGGCGTTGATCGTACCACGGATGCTCAGCGCATTGGCAAATTTCCTGCCGCTGTTGATACTGAACGGAATGGCAAGCGGGCGATACAGGAAAGCTTCGCCCAGCTCCAGCGTTGCGTTCACTGGGCTTTTCTTTAAAACGGATAGGTTATGCCCGAAGCCGCCCAGAAGTACAGCGGATTTCAGCACCAAGCTTGGCTGTTCCTTTTTTGCAGTCGTAATTCCGGTTAGCCGACCTGCAGCAACACGGGGTTGGGCCTTCATTTGCATATTCGAGGAATCAGGTAAAATCTCAGCCTTTCGCTTTTTCAACAACGGCGCTGTAGTATTTCCAAAGACCGCTCTTTGTGGCGCTGTACTGGCCGCCATACTGACGCTTTCCGTTTTTTTTGGCATTGCCGCCGTATCCACTGCGGACACCGCTTTACCCTGGGCTGCTAATTTGCTGGCAATAAAAAGATTTAAAAATGTAAAGAGAATCAGAACCCCGGCAATCTTCATAGACCGGCTCTCCCTTTATTGGCATACGATACCATTAATTTCATTGTATTGGTGATAAGGTTAAGCAACATTCTTCTAATCCCGGAAAGATGCTCCGCCCGGCAATTATAAGATTTCAAAAAAACAGGAATTAAAATACCATCAAAAGAGACCGGTCAGCTAAATTTAAATACAAGAAATGCACTCCCAAAAGATTTAGCTGATCAAAAATGAAACTTGTGATAATACAATTATTTGTTGTTTTTTTTATTATCAGCGAAAATAGAAATAAGATTATTTTTTTCAAAAAAATATTTATTAATTTTAGTATCCGACCATTGTTGGTCGGCTTATCAGGGGTACTTGTTACTTACGTTTGACTTGAGCTTTCTTTTTTGTCCCCCCCCGATTAAACGGCGAACAGCCAACGCTTCCCGCTACCTGCTCAAATCAGCATTTATCTTCCAACCATCTGTAAAGGTTAAGCTTACATATCGTGAAAATTTGCTATTTAATTAATTTGAGCCTTTTGCCAAAATTTGCATCGCTTTTTCTAATTTATTAATGCGCTCTTCCTGTTCTTTTTCCTTTTTATCCTTCTCAATCAAATACAAAGTCAATTCCTCCACCTTTTTAAGCAACAGCTTATTCATTTCGCCCAGGTTAATGCCATCTTTCTCAACTTGCTGTGCTGATGGAATTTCGGGCAGGTGGTGGTTTTGATCGATGTAGGTTTTAACATCGGTTAAGGAAGGCAGCGTGTAATTTTTTTTGAAAACATAGTCGGGCCAGCCGGTTGTTGTTACCGTTATTGCCTTTGCGTAGGTAGTGCCGTTTGCATCAACGCGAAAAGTGATGCTACTCTTAATGTTAAGATCAGTCAGCGTACGGGTAGCGGTGCCGGCTGAAGGTATAGGGGCTAAATATATATTCCCGGCAACATCGGAGTAAATTACACCACCGCCGTTATGCCCCCCGTCTCCTTCAATCGTCCAGTTTGCAGAGTTGCCGCTCCCTATACGCGCCGCATTCAACCCGATATAAGCCGTACCAAAATGCAAATCGGCACCGGGGCAACTTCCTGCAGAAAACTTGTAAGGGCCACTATTAACCTGGAAAGTAGAGATGGGGGCAGTGGTTGCGATCCCCACGTTCCCAGCCGAACTGATCCGCATCCGCTCGGTGCTACCAGGGCTAAACGACATGTCTTCAGAAGTAAATGTTCTGAAATCCCATACAGGGTTTGCATCGGTAGATGTGGCAAATATGTCTAATCCTCCTAGTGCCGTCTGCAGCAGTAGTCCTCCTGCTCCGTTAGGTGCTGCTGCTCCTGCTCCTCTTATAATAACTGTTCTGCCCGTGGCAGTGCTGCTACCTCCAAAATTCGCGTTACCGTTTACATCAAGTTTATAAAGGGGATTGGAGGTGCCAATTCCGACATTGCCGGCCCCGGTGATCCGCATCCGCTCGGCGTTGACGCCGTCGGACCCTGCCAAATTGAACAGGAGTGCCCCCGGTACAATGCCGCTTGAAGGAGCGCCATAGGCTACAAGGACAATCTGGCCCGAGCGCTGAAACGAGGTGCCATCATGTCCATAAAAGTCAAGCCAGCCAAGATAATCTCCACTAATCGTTGCAAGTGGTGCAGTTGCCGTGCCCCGGGCCCGTCCGAAATACAGGTGCGATCCCTGCCACCCGGTGTTGTTATACGACTCAAGACCAAAGTCGGCGTAAGAGCCGCTGTTCGTACTTCGTGTTGTCGTATTGTATATATGAAATGGATAAGCAGGGGTGGTTGTGCCAATGCCAACCGTATTTGTAATAGTAGTTGGGGTGCCGGTTGGTGTCCATTGGGCATAAGAAAAATGGCAGCCGAAAAGCATTACGGCAAGGGATATTAGATTTTTTTTCATTTTTTATTGTTTAGGGGATTATTCATTTCGAGTTATTTTTTTTCCAATTCACTTACGCGCTGTTGTCACGCCTGGATGAGACGAAGTCACCAGCTCGGAGTAGGCGACACCACCCTGCCCGGTTACGATGCTTAACTTGGGTTTAACCGATGGAAAAAGCGCCGCCGAAGAACTTATAGCCGTAGGGGTGGTAGCGCCAATGACAACGCTGCCGGTATTGGTGTTATAAATATCTGTGCCATTGGTCCGCCGGGCATGTACAAATGCAGAAACCAAAAGGAGCAGGGAAGTGGCAAAGGCCGATTTTTTCATGATTGGATAATAGTTTAATAAGGGGAATATGTTACCATCCTTGTTGCACTCAAAAAATTAACATGCCGGGCATAAAGTCCGCTTTAGGGATATGCTGAATAAGTTAAAATCAGGAATCGCTGTGGTTTATAGCTTAAGAATAGCTTTGAGATGGCTTCATGTCAAATGTGATAAAGGGTTAGGTGGTAAATATGTTGTATGTAAAAAGTGTTTGGATTATGATTTTTTTATGCGTGATAAAAATACATGTTTTATTGTAATTTACAAATAGTAAATTATTTAGCATATTAAATTTCAACTAACTAATCCTCTTATCTCTTTTGTAAATTATGAAGAGTATTTTTTGTATAAGCGATTATCCCTTAAACATTAGGGTTACACTGAGGTATTAAAATTTGTTCTTATTCCATGTGGGTTAAGGGTGTATTAACGGCATCATGGATGCTCTTACTGAATATCTACCTCTTATTGATAAACGATTTTAATTTATTTTAATGCCAAACGTTTGTTATATTTGCAGCACAACGATTAATGGCTAATATGGCATTGTATAAATCGTTGAATGATTTTTTAAGAATTTACAACTCATTATAATTTAGGGGCTTACAAAGAGGGTTCGATTCCCGCTCTGAGTACTTGAAAATGAGGCGATTAGGTGAAAGACACTAATCGCCTCATTTCGTTTCAGGACAACATTTTGTTATGTCAACAACATTGTTGTCCTGATCACTTCAAACATCTTGATAAAAAAGCCATCAAAATCGATATTTGGTTAACCTTTTTATTGAATGATTATGTTGAAAAAAAGCTTCGGGTTAATGTTCTTTATATACAAACCCAAAAACAGCCCAAATAGCTACTGCCCTATTTTTACCTAAGAATTACAGTTGGTTTCTACGCTCAAAGATTTGCTATTTTACTCCAGTCAACAACGCGCACTTTTGCTGCCCATTGAAGATACTCGTCCTTCAGCTGATTGACTAACGCCGGAAATTTATCTGCTATATTGTTTATTTCAGATCTATCCGCATTAAGGTCATATAACTCCCAGGATTGCCCCGGCTCGGCAACCAACTTCCATTTGTCTTTCCTTATGGCCCTGCTGCCTTCATGCTCCCAAAACAATGTTTTATTACCGGTGTAAGGTTTGCGTTTAAATGCATTAACCAAACTAACACCAGCCAGCGGCGTTAGCTGCCTGTTTTTAAATTGAGTTGGATATTTTACGCCTGCCAGATCAAGGCAGGTGGGCATCAAATTAATGAGATGGCCAGGGCTGTTATTGGTACTGCCTGCTTTAATGTGCCCCGGATACCAGGCTATTAGTGGTGTTGCTATGCCGCCCTCATGCGTATTGCGTTTAAACAATTTAAAGGGCGTATTGCTCACATTGGCCCAGGGGATCTCGTAACTATCTATGCAATTTACCGATCCGGGCAAGCCAGATTTTTGGATAACCGTAAATAACCTTTTTACTTCATCGGCACTGCCGCCGTTATCTGAGGCGAAAAGGATTATGGTATTCTTATCTTTTCCCAGTTGCTTCAATTTAGTCATAATTTCGCCTATGCAGACGTCCATCCGGTAAACCATGGCTGCGTAGATGGCCATGCGGGTGTCCCATTTATCTTTTTCTTCGGGAGATAAAGAATCCCAGGCCGGTGCACGTTTATCACGGGCAGATAATTGCCATTGTTTTTTGATAATACCGGCAGCCAACTGTTTTTCATAGCGTTGTTTTCGCAAAACGTCCCAACCTTTAAGGTACTGGCCTTTATATTTTGCAATATCCTGGGGCAAAGCCTGGATAGGCCAGTGCGGGGCATTGTAGGCTACATACAGAAAGAAAGGTTTTTGCTGCGCTTTGATCTCATCTAAAGATTTAACAGCAAAATCGGTAATAGCCTGCGTAAGGTATTTTGAAGTATCGTTCCGGGTTACTTCTTTATCATTCAGCATAAAAGTGATCTTGCTGCCATCGTTATACAGCGGTGCCGAATTAAAGTAGCTGCTGCCGTTGTTCAACATGGTAAACGACCTATCGAACCCGCGATTATACGCCAGTGCAGATTGCTGCAAACCTACATGCCATTTTCCCGAAACGATGGTATTATAACCGGCTTCTTCTTTTAACAACTCGGCAATGGTGGCGCTGTTTTCGTTTAAAAACCCCTGGTATGCGGGCGAGCCTTTATATTTTATCATATCGCCAACGCCTGCCTGGTGCGGGTACAAACCGGTTAACAACGCCGCGCGCGATGGGCAGCACCGGCCGGCATTATAAAACTGGGTCATTTTAAGGCCTTCACGGGCCAGCCGGTCAATATTAGGAGTGCTGATTTCGGAACCAAAACAGCCGATATCAGAAAAGCCCATATCGTCGGCCAGGATGATGACGATATTGGGCTTTTGTTTAGGAGCCTGCCCAAATGCAGGCCCTATATACAATATAATGAGAAGTAAGCAGCAGATTCGTTTTAGCATAGCTGTGTTTTATTTACCGCTGGCAGCCAGGCCGGTTTTTACTTGTTCGGTAGCGGCCTTAATTTGGGTGGTTGATGAAAAGCCCTGCTTTTTCCAAACTTCCTTGCCGTTTTTATACAGCACCAGTGTTGGCAGCACGTTTACTTTTAGCTCTTTGGCAAGTGTGGTATTGTCGTAAACTTCAATGCTGATTACCTTGGGCGTAAAGGCAGCGTTGGCTTTCAGTGAATCAAGTACAGGCACCAGTTTTTTGCAGGCACCACAATACCTCGATCCAAAATCAACCAAAACCAATGGCGATGAAGCAGCCAATTTGATAAACTGGCCGCTTGAAAGCAACACGCCTTTTTTAGTAGTTGAAATGATAGGATAACCCGAGCCTATCCAGTTGGCCAAACCGCCGGGAAGCTCCTCTACATCTTTAAAGCCTTTAGCTCTCAACTCGCGCGATAGCACTGCGCTACGGCCATTGGCTATCGAATAAACAAATGTTGGTTTACCCTTATCCAACCCATCAAGTTTTTGCTGATAGTCTGCAGCTTTGGCATCAACATTTGTGGCCCCTTTAATGTGGTTTTGCACAAACTCCTCGGCAGAACGGGCATCAAGCACCTGCGGATCTTTGGCCTGTTTTAATTTGGCAGCAAAGGCTTCGAGCGATAACAAGGCAGGCGATTGCGCCTTTACTTCGCCGGCGAAAATTACCAGCAGGGCCAGTAAAATAGTTTTTACGTTTTTCATGATGTTAATTTTAAAATACTATTGTTTTAATTGTTGTTTTAGAGGTGATGGATCCTTTTGTTGCTAATATCATCCCTATCTATAAATGGATAGATGTGGTTCTTTTTAGCTTTGGCATCAAACAAGTCTTTCGGTTCCTTCAGCTTTTCCGGGAATGCAAAAGCCATAATAGCTAATGATTTTCTATAAGCGTTGTTCATAATGAAAAGATTATGGCGTTACTTTTTGTAATTTTTGTGGATGCGCTGGTGGTAAACGTCATACCAGTCGATAAACGGGTACAGGTTGTTCTTTTTAGCTTGCTGGTTAAAAACCGTTTTAAGTTCTTTTAGCTTTTCGGGATATTTTTTTGCCAGATCAATGCGCTCGTTAAAATCCTGGTTCAGGTTGTATAGTTCCCATGCATCTTCATCAAAACTCTTATCAGGCACGTTCTGTCCAACCGTAAAATCACCCAGTTCCACGTTATCGGGACGATGTGCAGCCTCTGCCTTCCAGCCATCACTATAAACCGACCGTGAGCCAAAAATGTAATAATGCTGTAGAACGTGGCGCGATGCGGCTTCGGGATGATCAAATGAATACACCAGTGATGTGCCTTGTATGGTGTCCTGCTTAATGCCCCTGATATATTCGGGTAGTTTAATCCCTGTAAACTCAAGCGTGGTAGGCAGCACATCAATTACATGGCCGTATTGCGTACGGATGGTCCCCTTATCTTTAATGCCCTTAGGATAATAAACAATAAGGGGGTTGCGTGTGCCACCTTCTGAGTTGGCATCCTGTTTCCAGTATTTAAACGGTGTATTAGCTGCCTGCGCCCAGCCCAGCGGATAATTGGTAGTTGCCTGCGGTGTGCCGATATCGGTAATATCCTCAATGTTGGTTTTCAGGTAAGTATCTTCTGCAACCAGTTTGGCCGAGTTCTTTTTAGGGTTGATAACACCGTGAACCGTACCTTCCTTACTTGCCCCATTATCACCAATTATTACAAATACCAGTGTATTATCCAGCTGACCGCTTTGCTTTAAATGATTGATAAGCCTGCCAACTTCATGATCGGTATAGGTAAGGTAACCTGCGTATACCTCCATAAAGCGCGCGTACAGCTTTTTCTCGGCCGCGGGTAGTGAGTTCCAGGCCGGGATGCGTGGGTTGCGCTCAGGCAGTTTGGCATAGGCCGGAATAATACCCAGTTGTTTTTGCCTGGCTATAACTTTTTCCCTGAAATCGTCCCAACCGCTATCAAACTGACCTTTGTAAAGATCGCTCCACTCGGTGGCTACCTGGTGCGGCGAATGGGTGGCACCTGGTGCATAATATAAAAAGAACGGCTTATCGGGCGCTGCTTTATGCTGGCGGGTTAAGTAGAATATAGCCTTATCAGTTATCTGGTCGTTAAGATGGCGGCCGTCCGGTGTTACATGGGCGTTGTCCTCAACCAAATCGGGCTTGTACTGATCGGTAGCCGATCCTAAAAATCCGAAGAAGTGATCAAAACCTTTACCTGTAGGCCAGCGGTCAAACGGACCGGCATCGGTAGCGTCCTCATCTGGCGTAAGCCCGTATTTGCCTACAGCAAAAGTATTGTAGCCATTCTCGCGCAATATTTCGGCAATAGTTCCCTTATCTGACGGGATGCGGCCGTCATACCCCGGGAAACCGGCTGACAAGGTTATGTGCGAAAAACCGCCCTCATGAACATAATGGTGGTTACGCCCGGTAAGCAACGCCGACCGTGTTGGTGCGCAAATACCAGCCGTATGAAAGTTGGTATAACGCAGGCCGTTATTAGCCAGCGTATCAAAATTAGGGGTTTTAATGATGCCGCCAAAAGTGCCTGATGCGCCGAAGCCAACGTCATCTAAAATAATCCATAATACGTTTGGCGCGCCGGTGGGTGCTTTATGAGGCTCGGGCCACCACTCTTTTGAATCGTCAAGCGTTTTGCCCACCACGCCGCCATAGGGTTGATTATTTTGGGCCTTTGCGCTTTGCAACCCAATTAAACCGATGACCATTATAAAGGGCCATATTTTTTTATAATAACCGGTTTCGGAGTTTTTCGGCAATTTTTGAATGAATTTGTTTAATGTCCTCATGATGTGTTTATGTTATGATTTAAATTGAAACTATTGAACAGGGAAACCAACCTTTGTTAAGCTATCAATGGCGCCAATATTATAGCCCAAACCATATCCCAGCGTTGCCAGGGAATCGGCAGCTTTACCGCTCCGGTTACCAGAATGGCAATACAGGTATATGGGCTTTGTTCTATCTAATTTTTTGATCTGACCGGCAAAATCAGCAGACTTGATATTGATATTGGCCGCATATTTTAAATGCTTTTGGTTATATTCATCCGGGCTGCGCACATCTACCAGGTAGGCTTTGCCCTGCTGTACCTCAGCCAGCAGTTTTTTGCTTACTTCGGGCGTTACTATAATTTTAGCCGATTTTTTTTGTACGTAAGTTTGGGCCTGTATACCTGTAACCGCCAGGAGCAGCAGGATAATGATGGTTAGTTTTTTCATCGCTAAGGTTTTATTGCCAGCCAGGGTTTTGGGTAAGCTTGCTGTTGCTGTTATCTATTTCCTGCTGCGGTATCGGGAACAGGTAAAATTTGCCCGCCGCGCCTTTGCTTACGTTGGTTTTGCCCACCTTGAGTAAACTCGCTTCAAGTATGCCCTTGCCCGATGCATCCCGTTCACGGATCAAATCAAACCAGCGCTGGTACTCAAAAACAAATTCCAGCCTTCGTTCTAAATAAACCGCATTGCGGAAAGATGCCTGGTCGAGCCCCGAAAGGTCATCGAGGCCAGCGCGTTTCCTTACCCGGTTGATGGATGCATAAGCTTTAGCAGTAGGGCCATTCAATTCATTCTCTGCTTCGGCATGGATCAAAAGCACGTCCGAAAAACGGATGATTGGCACATTAGCGCCCGATTCGGCTTCATTGGCAGCTACACTTGGGTCAAAGTATTTATTAAAGAAAGGGATCGAGTCGTTAGCGATAGTAGCATCATTCAGCTTACCATAGTACAGATTGGTTGTAGGGCTTTGAAAACGTGTTACAAAGCTTACCCGCTTCCGTTTATCATTGGCCGGATATAGTTTATAGATGCTAAAAAATTTATCTACGCCATTCGGTTTGGCAGCATCGGGTACCGAATAAAACACCACCTGGTCGGCATAACTGCCTACCATGCCGGGTATGCCATTTAGGACAGAGCGCGATGCCTGGTTATTGCCCTGCCCCTGCGAGTTTGATTTAAACTGAGCCGAGAAAATGTGTTCTTTACGATTTTTGCTTCCTGGCAAAAACACATCGGCATAGTTGGCAAACAAATCGTACCCATATGGGCCGCTTATCACTGCTTCGGCCTGGGTTACGGCTTTGTCCCATTTTCGCTCGGTAAGGTAAACTTTAGCCAATAATGAATAGGCCGCGCCGGCAGTGGCCCTGCCAACATCTGCGCCGGTATAGTTATTTGGCAAATCGGTTGCGGCAGTGGTTAAATCAGTTTCTATCTGGTTATAAACCGTAGCGGCGGCCGTTCTGGGAACCTGCAGATCAGACAGGTTGATAGACGTTTGGTCGTGAAGCACCAAAGGTACATCGCCGTACAAACGCACTAAATTAAAATAGTACAATGCCCTTAAAAACTTAGCTTCGGCAACAAGCCTCTTGTTCAATGTTGCATCAAATTTTATATCGGGTATGGTATCAATGGCGATGTTGGCCTTTTTGATAGCCGCGTAATGTTGTTGCCATATCTGCAAAATACGCAGGCCCGATGCAGAATGCCCAAGCACGGCCTGTGAACGTACATCGGCATTTGTAGCGCCTGGACCGGGTCCTTCGTCATCGGCCATAAAATTCATACCTGTATTAAAAAGGGTATTATATGGCGTTTGGACGCTATTTGCACCGGCATTCAACAACGAATAAGCAGCTGTAACCGAAGCCACGGCATCGGCCTGGGTTTTATAAAACTGGCTTGCCGGTATAAATGATCGCGGATCCTCATTGAGTTTGGCGCATGAAGCAGCGCCGAGAGCAATCAGTAAGATCAGGTATTTAATATTTTTAGTTTTCATGTTTTAAAAATCAAAAGTTAACCGCTACAGGGTAAGCCCTATACCTACAATAAACGACTTGTTGTTTGGGTAAGCCCCGTTATCGACACCCGAGGTAATGGCCGACTGCTCATTACTGCTCACCTCCGGATCGTACCCGGTATACTTAGTCCAGGTAGCCAGGTTCTGCGCATTTGCGTATATCCTGATTTTTTTAATTGGCGACGTGGAAAGTACCGATTGTGGGAAAGTATAGCCTATACTGAGGCTTTTAAGACGCAGGTACGAGCCATTCTCTACAAACCTGTCAGATATGGTTGGCGCCGGGTCCTGGAAAGCGCTGTGAACATCAGTGTTGGTATTGGTTGGCGTCCAGCGGTTAAGCAAAGTGGTGGTGGCATTGGTGTAACCTGTACCCAGTTCCAATACATTGCGTTGCTGGTTATAAATCTTATTACCGTAGGAACCTTGCAGGAATACGCTTAAGTCGATACCTTTATAGGAAAAAGTATTGGTAATACCACCTGTAAATTTAGGTTGTGCATTACCAAGAATCACCCTGTCGGCCGCCTGTGTTATTTTGCCATCGCCGTTGATATCTTTATAATTTTGTCCGCCGGGCGATGTATTGGCTGCCGGGGTAAGTACCGTACCTCCTGCCTGAATTAAACCATTGGTTTTGTAGCCGATGAATGAACCGATGGGCTCGCCAACTTTAATAATAGACGGCAGGGACGAATCCGGCATGAACTGGGTAACACCGTTACCACCCAGGCTTAATACCTTGTTCCGGTTAATGGCGAATACCAGGTTGGTATTCCATACAAAGCCACCGGTTAGGTTATGTGAGTTGATACCAATCTCGAAACCTTTATTTTGCACCGAGCCCACGTTTTCATACTGCTGCGGGTTGGTGATGGCGGTATTGGTAATAACGGTTAAACCGCTTGTTGCAGGCAATGGCAGGTAAAGCAACAGGTTGGTGGTTTTTTTGTAATACACATCTGCCGTTATGCTGATGCGGTCTTTAAACAAACCCAGGTCGAAACCAAGATCATACTGAGCTGTTTTTTCCCAGGTTAAGTTGGGGTTGTACAGGCTGTTGGGTGCAAAACCGGCAACCGTGGTATTGCCGAAGTTATAGCGATAATACCCTAATTGCGAATATGACTGATATGCCGGAATATCGCTATTACCGGTTTGCCCCGCACTCAGGCGCAGTTTAAGCTGGCTGATTGCTGTCGCGTTTTTAAGAAAATCTTCGCTTGAAGTATTCCAGGCCACCGCAGCCGAAGGGAAGGATGCCCACTGATGGCCGGGTGCAAATTTCGAAGAACCATCGGCACGCAAGGTTAGTGTTAACAGGTATTTGCTGTTAAAGCCATAATTTATCCTGCCCAGGTATGATTTCAGGGCCCAGGTGTTTGAGGATGTAGAGGGGGCTATCGCAAAGCCACTGCCTGATATAGAGGTAATACTACCCGAACCAAGGTTGTTATAAGTATCATAGTCGCTAACAAAACCTGATGCGCCGTTGATAGAACCCTCGGCCTTGAATTGTTGTTGCGTAAAACCGGCCAGCACATTTAGTGAGTGCTTACCAAATTTTTTGTTGTAGGTAAGCGTGTTCTCGTTAAGCCAGTTGAATGAGTTAAGCGTGCCTGTTTCACCAAGACCGGAATAACCCGAGCCCTCGTATACCGAAGCGGGCAGGTAGCGATTTTGTTTATTGTCGATGATATCGATACCTGCTAATACCCTTGCGGTAAGATTTTCGGTGATCCTATAATCGCCTGCTATATTACCCAAAACACGGCTTGTTGTAGTGTTATTGATTTGGTTATACAGCGTATTAATTGGGTTACCGTAGGTGCCTTCAAATATATTTTTGATAAAGAACAATCCATCGGCATTATAAATGGGCGTAGTAGGCGTCATCAATAAAATGGCTGGTACTACACCTGCCGGCGCTATCTGGGCTGTAGTGCGGCTGCCGGTTATGAACGACGAGATTTTGAACTTATCATTATAATCATGCTCAACATTTACGCGGCCTGCATAACGCTCAAAGTTGGTATTTTGCAATATACCATCCTGTTTAAAATAGTTGCCAGAAAAAGCCACCCGCGTTCTTTCGGTACCCGAAAATATTGACAGGCTGTGGTTTTGCGTGTTGCCTTTGCGGAAAGCCGCATCCTGCCAGTCGGTATTGGCATTATAAGGGTTGAGCTGCGCCTCGGTCTGGGCAGTTTTCCCGCTGTTCGCCAGCGCATCGTTACGCAAGGCCTCCCACTGTGGCGTGTTAAGCAGCGATAGGGTTTTTATCACCTCCTGTTTACCGTAGCTGCCATCGTAATTAATAGATGATACACCTGCTTTACCTTTCTTTGTTGTGATGATGATAACGCCGTTTGCACCCCGCGTACCATAAATGGCCGTGGCCGAAGCATCCTTCAAAACCTCGATGCTTTCAATATCCGAGGTATTGATAGACGCCAGCGGATTAATTTTAGGGCCATTAGTTACGCCAGCATCGGTAAGTGAGTTACTGTTGGAGGTTGGGAATCCGTCGATAATATATAAGGGTTCCGCTATGGCATTAATGGAATTTATCCCGCGGATTTGTACGGTTACGCCAGCACCAGGCTGCCCGGTGGCCTGCGTAACCTGGATGCCTGAAACGGCACCCTGCAAAGCCCTATCAAGCGAAGGAACGGGTTGCTTTAAAGCCAGAGCCGGTACCGATGCTACCGAACCCGTAATATCCTTGCGCTTTTGGGAGCCATAACCTACTACCACCACCTGGTTTAACTGGGTTTGGGCATCTTTCAGACGGATCTCTACCGGGCTGCCATCGGCAATAAACTCTTGTTTTTCGTACCCGGTAAAGGTAATAATGAGCTTGTAAGGGAATTTTTGCCCGGTTACGAAGCTAAATTTGCCTTCAATGTCGGTTGCTACCGCATGTGTGGTGCCTTCGATACGTACTACCGCGCCGGGTAGAGGTTCTTTGGTAACACCATCAATAACACGGCCAACCAATCTTGAATTAATTATAGGTTCTGTTTGCTGTGCAAAGGTTACCAGCGGGGCTACAATTAGTACTAAGAGCGCGATTATTAGAGTTTTTTTCATGCCGACAGGTTTTTAAGAGATGAAAAAACGGACGACTGGATAACCGCGTAAAACGGTGTATATGAGTACTGTTGACGAAAAACGGCGTCAACTACTTGCAGCATAAAAGATGCCGCTGGCCGGAAAAAAGGCAACGCATAGCCTTTTCCTGCTTTCGCAATATTTTGCATAAATTTGGGTAGTTAAAATGACACAATTGAAACAGGCTCAACGCCAATCGATTCCTGTTTCGTTGTTTTAATGACTGGGGAAAGGCTTTGCTTTTCCCCTATTTGCTTAAGTAATAGTTCTATTTTTTCATGGTCCTTTCTGTTTGTGCCCGGCATGCAGGCTGATCAATTATTTAATTAGGGGGTATTGTTTTAATTGCTGACACAGCGGAAACCGAGGTGCTCCATACTGCTATCTTCGGTAGTCTTCATCCGGCGTGATACCCGGTAACCTGAGCAATAGCTGTCATTACATAAAAACGAACCGCCGCGCACCACCCGTTTAATGGCATAAGGCTCATCCGGATCATAGGACTTGGCGGCGCCCTTCGGATTTTTCACCCCCGCCGGGTTGTCAATCGTTTTGTAATAGTTGCTATTGTACAGGCCGGCACACCATTCCCAAACATTACCGGCCATGTCATATAAACCATATCCATTGGGTGCAAAAGAACTCACCGGAGCTAAATAGTAGTAATGATCGCGCTGAATGTTCTTATAGGGGAAGTTTCCTTCCCATGTATTGGCCCTGGGCTGTCCTTCGCTTACTTTTTCATTACCCCATGGATAAATCTTATCTTCCAGGCCGCCTCTTGCCGCACGCTCCCACTCGGCCTCGGTTGGTAGGCGCTTACCGGCCCACCTCGTGTAGGCCTCGGCATCAAACCAGGAAACCTGTACCACCGGATAATTGCTTTTTCCTTTAATATCACTACCAGGGCCGTGCGGGTGTTTCCAGCTGGCGCCGGCTTTCCAGGCCCACCACTGGCTGTAATCATTCAGGTTAATGCTATGGCTTGCCGGCACAAATACCAGCGATGCCGCCACCAGCAAACTATCGGCAGGCTTTTCAGCACCCGGCGGCATCTGCTTTTTAAGTTCGTTCCAGTCGGGCTTGCGCTCCGCGGTAGTGATATACCCCGTGGCTTTCACAAACTTTTCAAAATCAGCATTTGTCACTTCGGTTTTGTCAATCCAAAAGCCATCAACGCTTACATTATGCTTAGGGTATTCGTCAGGCTCGGCCTGCTGGTTGTCGGCTCCCATACCGAAATTTCCGGCTGGCACCCATACCATCCCCGCATGGCTGGTATGGGCGTTACCTGTATCGGGCAAGCTAAGCTTTACACTGCTAAGTCCCGGCGGTTTAAATCTGCTGGGAATATTTGATTCACAGCAAACTTTCTTTTTAGCATCGGGAACCTGGGCAATGGCTACAGTCGGCCCTGCTTTTTTTGGCTGCCTGCATGAAGCAAACCATAGGGCACTAAAAAGTATAAGTACTATTTTGTTCATTACGCTTTAACCGGTTGTAATTGAAATGCTGCGTCAGCCTGTTCGGTTACAGCTTCCCGGGCTTTATCCGGACGGTACAATTGATGCGGCTGTAATGGAACATCGGCCTTAACCATAGGGCCATCAGCGGCAAGCTCGCTTCCGGCAACTTTTGATTTAAATAAAGGCCAGGCCAGTTGCGCGTACCATTGGTCGCCCTCGTAGTGCGATATCCCATAGGCTTTAGGGTATTGACGCGAAATATGTGCCGTGCCAAAGATGATATCCCACAAGAAGAACATATTCCCAAAATTGCCTTTGTAATAGCCTACCCCATCATCGGTAGTGGCAGCGTGGTGTGCCTGATGTGTTGCCGGTGTAGATATCGTACGTTCCAAAACCCAGGCCAGCGGGTGTAATATTTTGTATTGATAAAACGGCTTATCCCATGGAATGCTTGAATGCGCCAGCGTGGTAATAGTACCTTTAATACCTTTAACAACAACAGCAGGAATACCTAAACCGAGATAAACCAAAGCGGTTGTTAAGTAAGTTTGCGAAAAGAAAATAGTGTAAATGATATTTTGCCTGCTGGCCATAGCCATGCCCATGTAGGAAGCCGAATGGTGCGTACGATGAAAACGCCATAGCCATGGCACTTCATGATGCAAACGATGATACCAGTATTGGGTAAGGTCATCGGCCACTGCTATAATAGCACAGCCCCATAAAAAAGGAACCCAGCTAAAACTATCTTTAAAACCAGGCAACACAGCCGGCAACACTTTTAATCCGTAATAAGCCACCAGCGGCTTTACCAGAAGTTTGGGAATAGTGAAACAAGCTATATCAACCCATTTTTCGTTTTTATTCCAGCGTTTATTATAAAGACCGAAAGAAAACTCGAGCACACCGAGCACCAGCACCAAAACGGAAAAACCATAGCCGTTAAGGTTATCTATTATCTGTTTTACCTGTTCAATCATTGCTTTGAGGTTGAGTGTTTACATTTTTATTTTTTGTTGCAGTTTGTTTATTATGCTGTACTTTTTGCTTTTTTTCCCATGGACGCTCGCCGGTAATATAAAAGGTGGCGAACATGAGCACAATAGGCAACAAATACAGCAACAGGCTCAGGAAAGCATTTTTAACTATCTTTGCCCTTTTGGCTTCTTCAAGTTTCATAAGCGGTTAATTTGGGGTTGAATAATTGACACTTGCTTTGCTTTAGAGCCTTGCTCCAATAGCTTGCGGCCAAGCCATAGCCCACCGAAAATAATGATAAATGGTATCAGCGTTATTATAACGCCAACCAGTATCTTTTTCCCAAGCAGGGAAACATCGTTAATGGTCATGATAAACTTATTATTGATTGATAATGTAGATACCCAGCCACAGCCAAATGCCTGCACAAGTACCCGTTAATTAAAAAATGAATCTGAAAATTAGTGGGAGCCACCTATTAAAAATGGTCTGGGAGAAAGGAATAAATCCTTAATGTGCTGTATTAACAGCAACAACAAGAAAGGCAACAGCAGATAAAGGCAATAGCAGGTGATGGATAGTGAGCAAAGCCGTTGTGGGGTAGAAGTTCGGGTTGCATGGTGGTTGCTTTTAAACGATTTAATTGTTGTGATTTTATTACAGCAGCAAACGTAAAAAAAAGAATTAATAATTCCTACTAATTACATAGAATTACTAGGAATTAATGCCGCAATTAATCTAATCGTTATATTTTTTGACTTCTTACCACAAGAAGAAGTCACCTGATAAACAAATAAAACGATGATTTCGATAACGTTAAACATGCAATAAAATATTCTTAAAGGTTGCTTATTGTTTAAAATACCTGCCTTGTGAAATTTCTCCATTACCTCATCATAAAAGCTGGCCCCTATAGTGACTTTTGCATTGCCCAGGTTTACATGTTACCTTCAATGGTATTGATCATTTTTGTATGAAATTCTAATTTCATTTTTTATGATCAATCATTTCGTTATATTTGCAGCGCGGCGGTCAATGGCTGAATATAGTGTTGTATGAATCGCTGAATGATCTTTTAGGAATTTATAACTCATTATAATTTAGTGACTTACAAAGCGGGGCGATTTCCGCTCTGGGTACAGAGCCTTGATACCAGCGTATTGGGGCTTTGTTATAATTATGATGACCAACGCGAAAGTAGCTCAGTTGGTAGAGCACGACCTTGCCAAGGTCGGGGTCGCGAGTTCGAATCTCGTCTTTCGCTCATAAAAGCCCTTCTGTAAAAAGAGGGGCTTTGTATTTACCTGAAAGAAAAAATGTTCACGCTACTATACCCCGTAGTTTTCTGAATGATTTTCATGTTTTAGCCAGGTAACGATCCCAACAAAAACAGGAATAGCAAGCAGCAGAAATACGGTTAGCAGCAACCAGAATACCGACCAGTATTTTGAAAAAATTGAAACCGCAATTAGCAGCAGGCCAACTACCATGTTCCACCGGACCACCTGCCTTAGATAACTTATCGTCTGCCGTTCATCATTCACTATCAGACGACCGATGACGCACATTGCAGCAAGGAATACGGCCAAACTAAAAACAATTACCCGGTTCAGTACCGGAAGCGCCGGTGTTTCAAAATGCTCGACGAGATTTTTCAGGCATGCACCGAAAACCCCTAAGGCTCCCAATAACACCAGGTGAGTGAACACGAAGTATTGATAATAACAGTATCCTTTCTTCAATTCGCGCTCATTTGTCATATCAAAATAAAGGCTCCAGAGCAGGAACGCGATGCTAACAGACAGGCAAAAAATACCCCACGCAAGCAAAGTCCTTGTATTTACCGATGAAAAGCCAGATACAATACTGAGGATGCTCTCGGCAAGTACAATAATGGTGAACTGTCCGAAACGTTCTACAAGCGCAGGAGATGCCGAAAACTGCTGCCCGCGTGATGCCAGGATTTTGTTGATATACCGGGCATTCAATACCGGAGCAAATGTGTTGATAATGATAGCCAGCAAGTTCATCGGCAACGCCGCCTTGGGCGGGCAGAAAAGAGAAACGAACAGGATGGCAAATGCCACACCGTAACACAGCAAAAATGGGCCGCTGGGTTCAATATGCGATTTGTCATAGAATGAAATGCTGGCGAGCAGATAGATGATAACGCCCTGTATGACAAGAAAACTTTCGGTGAAGCTGAGTACATTGCCCCGGAAAGCCGCCGGTACCGAAACAGCCACAGCGCCAACCGCCAGCATTTGCAGAAAAACAAACCAGCGGGTACGTACCGTATCGTTGCCGTGCAATTCGTAGTATTGCGTTCCGTTTATCCAGGACCAATAAATAAAGGCAAAAAAGAGGGCGGCAAGACCGATAGTTTTCCCGTTGGGGTGCAGGGCGATTTGACTGGTTATCTGCCCGATACAGGCTGCATAAACCAGATCATAAAATAACTCAAGCCAACTTATCTTGCGCTCGTTTTGCATGCCATCAAACCGCCGTGGCGGCTGCCACCAATTATTTTTACTCATAAGGCAAGTTAATAATTTTAGTGAACAGCCACTCCGGCGGCAAACTGCCGTTTTTTTTATCAATAACGGGGTTTGTTTTCAAAAAGAACTTTGAGGCTTTAACTACTGTTAAGTTGATAGTACTAAGTTTTGAGTTAAAAATTAAATTTATTCTTTTTTGGCATAAGACTTTCGACTAAAGACTATCCGTCATTACACTATTAACATAATACTACCTGTTCTCAATCCAGTCAACCAGTAATTTACGTTCGGCAAAAAACCATTTACCATTTTGCTTTATAAACTTATCTTCATAACGCATGTATGCGATCATCAATTTTTGAACGCTCTCTTCTTCAATGGTTTGGTGATGGGCAATGCAATACGCAATACCGGTTGCCACGTCGCCGTTTAGTTGCACCTTGTTTTGTCCGTTAAAGTGCATCGTGGCGCGGTAATTATTCAGGTTGTCAAACACCGGAAAAAGACCGGCCCGTTTATTGATTACCTGTGTTGGCTGGGATGCTTTGGCATCCATAAAAACAACGAAATTGGTATCCTCCGTAAATAGCGCCATTTGCCCTTGAACGTCGCGGGTGTCGGCACAATATGCGTATGCATCAATTAACTCCCTGATGGAATTTCTATCTTCCATTTCCCGAACCTTGTTTTCAATATCCATTGTTTAAAATTTTAAGTGTTCAAAAATATTATTCCGTGAATACCCCGGGATTACTCATTTATTTGCTTAAAAATGTATCCTCTACTTGCGCCCTGAATGCTTCATCGCCTAATTGTAACCGTTGCGCATACAATGCTTTTGCATCTTCGCCTGCAACGTATCTTAATTTGTCCTTGCCATCAGTTGCAGCTTCGTACACTACTTCGGCAATTTGTTCTGCAGAGGAAAAATGATTTTCATCAAATCCGGCAAACATTTGCTGTACCCATTTTTCATAAGCAGGGTGCGATGCAATTTCTGCAGAGCGGCTTATGAAATCTGTTTTTATTCCTCCCGGCGAAACGGTTTTAATACCCACACCAATTTTTTTTAACTCAAATGCCATACTTTCACTCCAGCCTTCCAGCGCCCATTTGGTGGCATGATAAACCGAATTGAACGGAAACGTAATAAGCCCGCCAATAGATGTGGTTGTAATAAAAAGCCCTTTCTGTTTTTCCCTGAAATATGGTATGAATGCCTGTGTAACACGGATAACACCCAGGAGATTGGTATCTAATTGCCGGACCAATTGTTGGTCAGTTATCGACTCCAGCGGGCCAATTAATCCATATCCGGCATTGTTGAACACTACATCGATATCACTCATCGCGATTGTTTTTTGTACGGTTGTTTTAATTTGCTCAGGATTGGTAACATCCAATGGCAATAAAGTGATGTTGCTGATTGCATTCAACTCTTTTTCGTTTTCTGGTTTGCGCATGGTGGCAATTACGTTCCAGCCTTTTGATGCAAATAATTTTGCAGTAGCTTTCCCCAAACCGGTAGAAGCGCCTGTAATAAAAATTGTTTTCATTTTGTTTGATGTTTGTTGCAATTGTTGTTCAGTGCTATTGTATAGTAACTTATGCCGATTACTGAATGCTGGCAGGTGTTACGCCAAATTTTTGCTTGAAAGAAGTATAAAAATGAGATAGGTTTTCAAAACCTATCTCCAAATAAATTTCGGCAGGTTTTCGCTTTTTTTGGTGGATAAGACGATAGGCTTCTGCTAACCTTTTTTCCTGCAGCCATTTGCGTGGCGAAGTTTGAAAGGTATGGCTAAAATCTCTTTTAAATGCTGCCAAACTTCTTCCTGCAAGTTTTGCAAAGTGCTCTATCGGTACATTGTAGTGATAGTTTTGCAGCATAAATTTCTCCAGGTCGATTTTATATGGCTCCGAAAAATCGAACAGAAAAGATTTCAAAGAAGGTTTTAAACGTAGCAGCAGCTCTATGGCTTCATTGGTTTTAATAGTTGCCAGCTTTTTGCTTATTTTTTCGGGGTGCTCTGCATAAGGTAATAACGATTGAAAATAACTTTTCAGCAATGAATCCGGTTTTAGCAAAAGATTTTTTTCTCCTGTATAGCTTTTGTTTTCGCGAATTGAATTGTCATGTGCATATTGCTTCAAAGCTGCATCCGTTATTATTACCGAGATGCTTTCATACGCTTTGTCTGTAGCCGGAATTTTTATGGATTTTGCCAATTGGTTTTTTTGGGCCAATAGCATTTGATCCTTTTTTAAAACCAACTTGCCGTTTTGATGTTGCACATGCGTTTCGCCCGAAAACTGAAACGCCAAAACGTGGTACGGTATAAATTGCTCGTAGCTGCGTTGCTGCCCAAAAGTGCATGAATACACAAAGCTATCTTCCAAAACCTGTGTTACAGGCCTTATTTTATCGTTCATTTTTTTCCGGCTAATAAGTATTGATGATATGCCGTGTTCCTTGCATCGGTATTGCTATCAATAAACATCAATATAATCATCAGTGCAATAGTGGTAATGCCAATGGACCGCCACAAGGGCTTATTTACAAACATAATTAACAATGCCCCTGCAATAATAATAAGCGGAAGCAATTTGAAAACCAATGCCAGTTCATTTTGAGATTTTGCTGTACGCTCTGTTTCTGATTGAATAAATATTTTCGCGTCGGTATTATAAGCGGCTTCAAATTGTGTAACCCGTGGTTTGTTGGCAAAATATAAACCTGCCGACACAGCGGCAATTAATATCCCCGACACCAACATTGGCCATACAAAAGCTTTTGCCATAGCGGTTTTACCTAACTGCCAAAAGCCAAAGGCAGCTAAAAAAAACAGCAAACTAAGTAGTAAAACTATTTTTGCAGAAAAAATTTCGGCCTTTGCCCAATCTATACTCAATTTTAGAATATCCATCGCTATATTAATTTTTGTTTTGTAAAGATGGACATTCTCTAAAAGGATTAATTTGCTACACGGCTCAATTTTTATTTGCTTGGTGGCTCTTTTTTTAAGATTCTATGACGGTTTGTATGGGTAACATCGATGTGGTTGCTGATCAGTTTCTAAAGATATATTTTGTTGACACATCGGGGCTTATTCAACACGACTTAGAGGCGTAGCCTCGGCCAATCTATCGAGTAGGAAGTAAGGGATTATTTCCCTTACTGTCCTCTCACACCACCGTACGTGCCGTTCGGCATACGGCGGTTCATTAAACATTAACAGTTTTCCGCGGGGTTGTTATTTCTT
>Ga0307507_10001827_pt1 | contig 46625 bp, 38 predicted proteins | sample 7_EM_MG_FD_207223 | JGI IMG/M metagenome (GOLD analysis project Ga0307507, IMG submission 207223) | Populus trichocarpa ectomycorrhiza microbial communities from riparian zone in the Pacific Northwest, United States - 7_EM | ecosystem: Host-associated > Plants > Roots > Unclassified | place... | reverse complement strand
GGGGTATTGTACTGGTACTGGTATGTGGGTTACTGAGTCATTTGCTCGCTGGATTGGAGTTGGAATGGTAGTGGTAGTAGTAATAGTAGTAGTAGGGTTTACAGGATTATTGTTATTATTGCTAGTATTATTCACTGCGGGAGTGACTTTGTGTGGCTAGGGAGAGGCTGGAGGGGTGCGTGTGTGGGAGGAGAGGGGTCCTGTTCCTCTCTTCGATTTGGTGGCTATGAGATGGGTTGGAAGGGATAGTATAATATCTGTAGCTTTTTTCTTCTCGAGGTATTGGGTGGGAGGTGTACTGTATGCACTGTGCCTACGATATATTTACAATATCTTAATGCTATAGCATCGAGTATCATGCAGGACTTTTCTTTTTCTTTTCTTTTCTTTTCTTTTCTCTGCTTTATAGATAACCTATGCACATGTACGAGTGCAGTTCCCTCTCTCAACCATCTCAGCTAGTCCAACCAAGCTTTTTATTATTTTTATTTTTAGGGGAAAGGGACACAAACCCAGGAATCCCCTTCCCCCCCACCTGTCATTTCCCAACGGTATGGTATGGTGCTGCATCACCATGTCAAGTCTATATCTGCTAGGATGGCATGGGACGGGAGGATGGAATTGTGGGCTGGGTTGGGTTGGAGTATGTTATGTTACGCTACTTGTCCCAGGCAAGAAGTTATCCGGAAATACGAGTGGTGAATTTGTGATGCGCACGGATTTTTTGCCATATGTCTTGCTTGCGAACCCCTGTCTTCCGGATACTTCTCTTCTTGCCTGGGACAAGTAGTTAGCATGGCAAGGTTGGGATGGACATGTTGTTTTGAATCCCCGGGATGGCTGCTACGGATGGTGTTTCGTGATATCGTACATACGTTCTGGGCAGGGGTAGGTAGGTGTGCCTGCCTGCCTACCTGGTAAGGAGTTGGTTGTTTAGAATAGTGGGGAGAACGGGAAGGGGTATGATGTGAGGGGTGAATTTGGAGGGGTATTATATCGTTGGGTTGAAGTGGGTTTGAATGTAGGAGGAGGGGGAGGGGGTGGTGGTAGTGGTAGTGGTAGTACTGCCAGGGAGATAATCCCGTGATCTTCATCTATTCAATTGTCTCCCGGGTATAGACCTCTGGAAATGACAAACTTGAAGGTTGATGAGTTGGATGGATGGTTGGTTGGTTAGTGGTGATTGTATCGTTGGAATGTTTTATCTAACCTGGGAAGGGGGGGGGAACTGGGTATAGTAATAATAGATTAGCCTGATGTGCATTTTTGGTTCCTTTGGTGGTACGGTTTTGGAAGGAAACATGTTTTGCTTGTCATTGATGTATCATATTATCATTGGAATGGTAATTCAGGTTGGTTAATAGTAGTGGATTATTTTTTTGGGGGGAATGTGTCGTCCCCCCACTGCTGTTCTGTTACTGTGTGATATTTTAGAGGGCGGGGGGGGGGGGGGTTTCTTCTGCTCATTTATTTATTAGTTTTTTATTATTATTTGGAATATTATACCTTTTATAAAGGGCATCTTATGATACTCGTATCAAGAAACTCGTCGAAACCCTGAAGGGGGGATGTGCGGGATTTGGAGGGGGGGAGTAGAGTGATAATCGGTGAATATACGGGGCGGTCCGTGGAAGGAATGAGATGGCCATGAAGCCTGAAGATCCCGTTCGGGATAGGGACCTCTGTGTAGTAGTTTCGGTTTACTCCTATTTATTACTACTACCGCCTCCGCAGTTTGAGTAGGTTGGGGTTTTGGGAAGCAAGTTGGTCTTCCTAGACTATTATGCCAATCACTGGCGACATAGACACCACTATGGCTTGCTTGAGATCTTGAGGATAGGAAGGATAAACTTATATGGCAAGCTCCAAGGCCCTAAAGTGTGGTTTCTCACGTTCGAATTTGGCTGAAGCGTTAACTGGGATTTGTAAAAGGTGTATTATACTATGATATATCTTAGGTAATTACCCTGGGTTATCTTACTCTACCACGAGAGCCGTTCTAGAGGGGATTGTGTGAACCAAGGGAGCGATGAATGCTACTTGTGATAGAGTTGATCTAGAAGCATTTAGGGTGGTTTAAGCTGGTTAGGCTCTCTGAAAGGTAGATTCGTCTATTAAACATTGGGGGCATTACCGGTACTTGTACCTTTCTATGCAGTGTAAAGGCAGTAAACACCCTAAGCGACCTAAACATGTGCAGCCGTATCCCAAACTTTCACGCAGAACTGGCTAAGAAAGAAAGCAGGGAAGGCATCGGATATTATGTAATCCTTAAGCATCGAGATATATGGATCCTCAGATATCAGATGAACGTCAAGTTGTCCGAAGATCGCCCCGGGGATTCCTGACTGGGAGATCTTCATTACGAGCTCTCACCGCCCGTGTGGCTAGATATAGTGCTTCTTTTTGAATGATTAGTGCCGACTCCTGTTAGATTTTGGGGCTTTTTTTTTTGTCAACTTTCCCGACCATTTCGGTATTAAAAGGTCCTTGACCTTGCCCTTTCAGCTGGCGCTGCACATGCTCGCATAGTTGTCCGAGGATTTTGACTCTACGGCCGATGAGGACTGTGCTGGCGTCAGTAATAGCTTGCCCGAGAAAATAAGAATACACTTTTACCATTTCTACGAGAGAGTACACAGGTGACTCTCGCTCGCGTCCTCTGCTTGTACTGTACTCTCGTTGGGTCGGTATGGTAATCATTTCTTCCGCGACGGTATGTATCGTGTAGTTAGCAACTGTGATCGCTCGCTCTTTTCAGTCGACAGATTGGCTTCGTGTTCTTCTCCTTGATCGTGATCGCTCAGGTCATCGATACGTGTTTTGGTGGGATGGTGGGCCTGATAGGGACATTAGGTGAGATTGTTCATTCGGCCACCGGTACTTCCTGTTGCCTGCCTGAGCACTGTACATAAATTTTCTATTAGGATAGCCTGTTGGAGAACTACATTCATTACCTCTGTTTAAATAGACTAAACCCTGAGTCGAAGACATATCCTTTTTGTAGTAATTGGTGTTCGACTTGCCTTTGTGTGATTGGCTGAGCTGAGGTTAATGCAGCCAGAGAGACACTGTATGGAGAAACCTTCAACCGGAGCATCTACAGTACTAGTACTAGTACTCGAGTACTATGAGAGGCTATTGGTAAGGTGTTGGAGGGAGCGTTCTTCCTTGACGAGAGCTATGAATACAGGACGGAAACCTACAGGTATTGGCTGCCCAAAAGTGCGAACGCAATAAGGTCGTACTATCTTATGCCATAGAATCTTAAAGGTACGACACCAATTTGCTTAGTAATGAGTCTTTGATTTATGTCCCAACCCGGCTAACTTTCTGTTGGCAAGGCTAATGACTGGTGACAAGTGTGTTACATTTGGGTTCTCCTACACCCAAGTTAGATTTTAAAAACATCCCTTTTCTATGATATTTCTATCATACCTTATTGTTTACGGTACCTAAGCATAGAGGGAAATAACCACGAGTAAATTAAAAGTTACTTTTGAGGAGCCCGGGAGGTTTGAAGTTTGGTATTTTTCAGGTACAAATACTGTATACCGGTAGCCTACTAGCATTGCATGCGTACTTTTCTATTTTCCCTGCAAATTTAATTACCTTTCTCCGGGCGTTGTCGTTTGGCTACGGATTGTTTGGGGGAAAAATCCTGTTTTTTTTTCCATGATCATGTCCAAAAGGAGAAATGTCTTCCTTCTTATCATGGTTGAAGAATCTACAAGTATGGTAGGATTCCTAGCTATCTTGACCCTTCCTTCCCGGACAAAGGAGGGATTTTGAAAAATAGCAAAAGCGAATGTGGCTGTGCTTGCTTGCTTGCTTTCTAAGACCTTCCCCTCCCCTCCAGATTATTGAAGTGGCTGCCACAACTATCAGGCAAACCCTGCCATCGAGCGTCATTCACCTGGTCAACCAACTCGCAACCACCACCCCTCCCCCCGACGTCAGCTTCTCCCCACCATCCTCATCCAACTTGTCCCCTCATCGACGGTCTCCGCTTTCCCTTCTCTCTTCTGCTTGAAAACATAAGTCCTGGTCTAATTTTCCCGCCCACAACCCCTTCAAACTCTTCTCGCCACAAGCTCTGCGCTCCGTTTCCATCATCGCAACTTGACCACAGATAAAAAAATGTCCTCCACCGAACAATCCGCACAGGAGCCATCCTCATCCTCTGAATCCTCCACTCCTATTACATTCTCCGTCAAGTCCTCGAACGATACTAAGTATACCGTTTCGCTCGCTCCGACAACCTCGGTTGCCGACCTGAAGACGAAGCTTGCCGAGTTGTCCGATATCGCAGCAGACAGGCAGAGACTTATTTACTCAGGGCGCGTGATGAAGGATGAGGAGACACTAGCCACTTACAAATTACAATCTGGCCATACTATTCACATGGTCAAAGGAGCTGCCTCGAACACCGCGAGGGGTGGTGCCTCGAGTAGCGGCCCCACTACCGGTGGAGCAGACGCAAGGCCAACTGTGCCCACCAATATCGCTGCAGGGACAGGGAATAATCCACTTGCAGGGCTGACTGGTGCTAGATATGCGGGCCATGTTCAGTTGCCGAATGCAGATATGTTTGGTCCCGATGGAGGGGTAAGTCTTTGTCTCAGCGTCGTATCACTTATCAGCCTTCCCCAGGTTCGGAGGCCTTATCGATCGGCTGATCTAATATTTTTACAATAATCTAGATGGGCCCACCACCAGATGCAGAGCAGCTTGCTCAGGCCATGAGCAATCCCCAATTTCAGTCCACCATGAATGATCTGTTGTCAAACCCTCAGATTATCGACTATATCCTCGCTTCGAACCCTATGCTCTCACAACTTGGGCCGGAGGTTAGACAAATGATGCAGTCAGACTTGTTCCGTCAATTGATGTCGAACCCACAAGTGATCCGCTCAATGTCTCAAATGAGTGGTGGCCTTGGTCGTGGTTTCGGCGGGATGGGCGGTGCAGCTTCTTTCCCGGAACCTGGGAGAACTGATACTACCCCAGCCCCCGACTCACCGGCAGGATCCACACCAGCAGGGTCTACTCCTAATCCTGCAGCAGCTGGCTCACCACCCCCGCTGAATCCTTTTTTGCCCGGCGCAGCTGGAGGCAATCCGCTTGCTGCGCTCTTCGGTGGACAGCCGCCTCGCGCGGGTGCGCCAGGTGGGTTATACTTCTGACTACCCTACGGCTCCCATGGCGGTGTCAGTGCTAACATCGCAAGATCTAGGAACCTCACCAGGTCAAGCGCCAGGTAGTGGTGGCATTCCTCATGGCCTAGATCCAAACGCCCTAAACTCCATCTTCGGAGCATTAGGCGGCGGCGGTGGTGGACAACCAAGTGGCTCCACCGGTAGCCCCGCCAGCGGGGCACCTAATCAACCTCTCCCACCCAACCACCCTCTTGCAGGCAACAACCCCCTCGCAATTCTCCTAGGCGCCAACGGGCATTTGGGCGCAGCAGGAGCGCTGCGGGCTCAAGCTCAAGCAGCAGCGGCAGCCCCGGTTGATAATAGGCCTCCAGAGGAGAGATATGCAGAGCAACTGCGACAACTCAATGACATGGGCTTCTACGATTTTGACAGGAACGTTGCTGCACTGCGTAGGAGTGGCGGGAGCGTCCAGGGTGCGATTAATGAGTTGTTGGGCGGGTAGACTGGGTATGTCAAAGGCCATGCTAGGCAAAGGTGGGAAAGGAGGAGGGGGCGGGGTGGTAGCTTTTCAGCCGCTGCTTTTTGTATCTCTTTCTCGGTATCCTCTCCTTAGTCGTGAACTAGGTCTAGTGGGATAGGTATCAGGAAATGGAGTCCTTTTTTCTGTTTTCTTTTTTTCCCTCCTTTTCCTCTCTCCAATTGTGCTCTTTGCTGATCTTCTCCTCTTTGTGTTTGGTGCTTTATTTCTCATTATATCTCATCTTCAACCTGTGATTGTCTTTTCCTACTGTCTCCTCTTCTCTCCCTTCCCCTTCTCTTCTTCCTACTCCTTCTTTATTCATAAAGAGTAGTAATTGAAGACTGGGTTTCCCCTTTTTTTCAAAATTTCCACAACTGGCTAGGATTGGTTGTAATACGGCAGGGTGTAGTAGGTGGGATCGGTGACCGGGTAGATGGATGGCTGAATCTAGGCGTGATTCCGAGTGATTCAGTGTGAATATCCTGGAGCGATATTGAGGGAAACAGCATTCTCATCGGCGATGCTTGTAGGCATAAATGGGCGTGCACACCGAAAGATACCCTTCAAAATAGAACTTCTACAATTCTATAATCCCTCCCCCCCAACACTAAAGTTAGCCATCGCTCTCACTACTATAGTACCTCATCGTATCTTCCATCCCGCAATCAGAGATCAAAGAGTTTTCAAATTAATGGTTTATTCATGCGGGGGCGAGTTATACTACTGCCTAAGTAACAAGAGCCATGCAATTTACAATAACCAGCCCGCACACAAGAATGCATTACTTCACAGAACTTTTCCCCCATGCACTTTCCTCTACCAACCAACCCTATTGGACTGGCGTGTATAAAATACCCTCGTACCTGCGCCCGAGCAGAAAACGGCCACTTATACTGCTTAGTAGTAACAAATACAGGAGAACTTGAAGACAAGATTTAAGGGGTAAATGCTAAGACTACAGGATTGGAATTTATTTTTAGTATTGAGAAGGATGGCTTATTTCATGCATGGGAGGATACTAAAGGAGAAAGGGGAAGGTTTTTGTTTTTGTTTTTTTGAAAAACTTAATACTTGGAAAAATGTATCATAGAGTCCAAAGTCTTGCCAAGGAATTATCTTGGTTTCTTATCTTAATTCTATGACTTGAATTATTATTTTATTTTATTTTGCATTGCTAATAATAATTGTAAAAGTAATAATATTTTAATTACTTTAGAATATTGTTCTTTTTAATTATAGGATTACTAATGGTACAGTTTAACTAAGGATGATATATGTTAAAACCTATTTTGTTTTGGTTAATTTGTAATAATATTATTATAAATAACTTAGGATAGGCACTTTATAATAAATCTTCAAATAATTTAATAACTATTATAATCAAGGAAATTATATATTATATTATTCCCCATTTTGAAAAGAAAAAAGAAAAAAAAAAAAGCAAAGTTTAGTAATGAACAAGAATGTCAAGTTTGACATTTATATTAGTCCCAGCTCTGAAGTTAAAATAAAAAGAAAAAAGAGTGTAGAAATAGTTATAAATGATATTTTTCCATTTATCTCATCCCTAGAGAGATTAAGTTAACTATAAAGTTATAGCTAAAAGGACTCATAAAGTTACAGTAATTCTAATATTATAAAAGAAAAATAGTTTTAATAAGTAGAGATTCTTTTAAATACTTTAATCTGATATTATTATAATAATATTATTATTATCTTAAATAGTTTCTTACAAGAGCTATAATACCTCAGATTAATTGACTATAATTATATTATTATACTTCTCTAGAGCTGAGAAGGAGCTATAGAAATATAATACTAGTTAAGAAATTATTTTAAGAAACATTTCCCTTTTATCCTATATAAAAAAAAAATAGCAACTATTCCTATAAGGGTAAATGTTTTCCCTTTTGTATGGATCTCATCTTGAACTGTTATGATACTTCAAGTTTACCATTTTGGATTACAACTCATTATAAAAATTTAGCTTCTATTTGTTTTTGTTTTGAAAAATATTCAACTTTCTTATTTTTATATTTTCCTAAGCCATACTTTAGACTGCTTGCCATAGGCCTTCCTATATTCTACAAATAAATCCAAGGATTCCACAAAAAAAGAAAAAAAGAAAAAAAGAAAAAAAATTGTGCATGGCTACAAAATCACTACCTCCTAGTGAATAATATGTACGTACGCGTAGAATACTCTAGTTCAAGATACCCTCTCCTTCCTTCCTCCCTAAACCGCCACCACAATCCCACTAATCCACGATCAAACCCCCCAACCTCCCCCTACGCATTCCTATTACACATCCTACACATACCCAAATCACAAGCCTACGAGGAATAGCCCCGTCACGAGGTGTCACTCGCATGTACCAAGCCGAATGTTGAAAGTCCCTTACGGGGTTTCATCTTCAGCATCGTAGCGACACCTATGCTATTCGGAATTCGTAGGGGTGCGGGGTCGGTTATTGGCCCATCTGCTCTTGTTGTATGTGATGTGTTCGAAGGGCTTCGGTGTTCGGTGTTTCTTTCGTCCCGCGGCCCGGATGGAGCGAGGGAGTTGGTGTGGCGCGGTGGGCTCCCTATTGCGCGGCTGTGGTGCACTGTCTTGCTATTAGGTAGTGGTAGTAATATTTTGTTGATATGAGGGGGAGGTACTTGTGCAGGACGAATACAGCACAATCACCACCTGACTTCAAATCTAACGGCACCTCTGGCACAAAATCGCCAACCTCTGAGCACATTACTATTTTATTCCTGTACCCTCCCCTTGCCACCACCACAACCACATGCCAGAATAATAATAATACACACCCAACTAAACCCATTAAATGATGGATCCCGCTGTCCAGGAAGGGAAAAAGCAAAATTCCAGCGTCATTCTGGACCCCTAAACGTAAAGATGAAGATGGAGGTGAAGAAAGAGAGAAAAAGGCTCAACTTGGGGAATTATAATCACAATCGAACTGAGAAAAAGAAGAGAAAAAAAGGCCCAAGCCCCGCGACAAGAAAGAAATATGGGTAGTAAAGGCATAGAGAAAGGGAAAGGAAAAAGAAAAGAGCAACGCCAGGGAATGCCACTCCTTGAGGTAAGCAAAAAAAAAAGGTAGGGATATAATAGACAAAAGAAAGAAAGGCTAAAAACAATGCTGTTGCTGATGCGACGTCCAAGGGTATTTATTTATGAAAGTGAAGAGCGAAAGAAAAAGAGAAAAGAGAGAATCAATCATCAATGCAGATAATCTCCACGGCACCATTCACCTTCCCACCATCCTTCTTTTCTTCCTTCTTCCTAACCGGTTCCCAGCTTCCATCACGCTTAATCATGATGTTCTGCACGTCGGCAGAATGAGAGAGCATGAGTTCTTGCAACACAGACGCTAAGAAGTCGTCTACCACTAACTCTGTTGGGCGGGCATCCCCGCGACATAACGGACAGCGCCAGGAGTCAGCGTAGGGCGGTTCGTGATCTTTGCGGCGAGGCCGGGTTTCGAGGTAATTCTGGAGATCGAAACATTCTAGATGCTTGCACGCCATGCCGCGAACCGGAGTGGTGAGGAGGGTGAAACTGAGTGGACAACAGACACCAAGGGAGACACGGTCGCTTTCAACGAGCACCATATCGTCAGTATCTGATGCACCGGAGAGGCGGCTAAGGATCGAGGACTTTGCATCCGAAAGGGAGATGTGCTTGATATCCTTTATTATCGAATCCTCACTTAGGCATTCATAGATCTCGATTGCCATGACAAAGGTGGGAGAGTCTTGTTGTTTCCCCGGGGACAGACAGACAACCTTTAATTCGTTGCTGCCAGCTTGGACATAGCTTGTTATATCCGCCGGTAGATCCTTTCCCCAGGCGATTTTGCGGCGGACTTCAACTACTTGCTTATTGACTTCTATGAAGATGTGGGCAGGCCAAGTGGTTTCTTGGACTACCCACTCATCGCCTGTTTTCGGAGTTTGTGAAGAGTCCGTAACTTTGACTGACCTCAATCTATATATCAAGGAGCCAGGTTGAACCATTGGCCGAGTAGTCGGCTCACCGGGCTTCGTGCTAGCTCGCTTCTTGGAAAGTCTGGATTCCATCTCTGCATCCATAGTCCAATGAAACGTTTGAGATGTATTCCGAGAATTCAGGACAATATTCTTAAGTGCAAACCGGGCCAAACTAATATAAAGCGGCAACTTTCCAGGTAGAGTAGCCGAAGACAGTGGTGGTGAGAAAGGTGGAGTAGCCAAATGAGACTGAAGCACGTTCTGAGGAAGATTCCCGTGAGCACGTTGAGACGAAGGTAAAGGAGGGAATATTGGAGGAAATGTCGAAGGTGACGGCATCGCAAAAGAAGCCGAGTTAAGAGGGGGACCCGAAAATAGTCCATTCCATTCACTTGCCGAAGCATTAGGATGTGCATTCTGAGATCGACGCTGATCTTGCACAGCCTGCGCAGCAATTTGAAGCATACCTTGTGGTTGCTGTTGCTGCTGCTGTTGCTGTTGCTGTTGCTGCTGATGCAGTTGCTGTTGCAGCTGCTGTTGTTGCAGTTGCTGAAAGTGTTGCATGTGTTGAATTTGTTGCATATGGTGCTGTAGTTGTTGTGGTTGCGGCTGGCCCTGCTGAGTCCTCACAGTTCGCGATGCCCGTCCCTGAGACGTAACGGATGATCTCCGGTCAACATTTTGAGCTGGTGCAGCAGGCGTATTAGGAGAATGTTGAGAAACGACCAATGGCTGCCGCGCGGGCCCAGTGAAAGGGGGCGTTGCGGAAACAGGAGAACCCATTTGTAGATAACCTAATGCCGCTAGTTTAGCCAACTGTTGTTCCCACTCGGCATCTGCACTGAGGTTATTCCCGCGCTGGCCCAAAGGGGGCGCGGGGGCAGGTTGCCCAAACTGTTGATGGGGGTAGGACATGCCTGCATCTGGCGCGTTTTGAAGGGCGACAGTGTGATCCCGGGTGACTCCATCAGCAGCGGTGTTTATATGGAGGGAAGGTTGGTGGCTCTGTGGATTGCCAGCCTGTCGTGAAAGGGCCATGTGGTTGAGAACAATTTGTTGATTCTGCTGTTCAGCCAGAAATTGGAAGGAGTCTCCACCAGACACTTGCCTTGACACTACAAGGTTAGGAGGGTTATTCTGGTTGTTTTGCCGAGCTTGTTGCATTAGGTGAAGTCTTATTTGCTGTTGCTGCTGGTGTTGCAGCTGCTGTTGCCGTTGTTGCTGTTGCTGTTGCTGTTGCTGTTGCTGCTGCTGCTGTTGCTGTTGTCGCCGTTGTGAGGCCTGAGGCTGTGATTGGGGTGGATGTGATGGCTGGGGGTTTGGGGATTGTAAAGGGACATTTTGACTCGCCGAGACATGATTCTGGATATAACGTGCGATAACACTGCACATGGTCGGAGAGCCGACTTTCCAGCCATGTTCAATAACATCAACGTTAGGAGCAACCCCACGTTTAACATAATAATCCCGCATGATGGGCACAACCTAGAATTAACCGATTAGCCCTCTGCTAAACTGAGATGCCCAACTTGGAGGGGATTGCAATTTTGCGGACCTTGTATCCATCAGCCATGAACTTGGCAACATGTGCTACATATTTATGGTAGTAAGATAATTGCTTCAATGCATCCGGCAACGGAACTGGCATCGTGGAAAGGTAGGTGAGGTATTTCTGCCGAGGGTTGACGCCATCGTGCAACATCTCAGACATAAGTGCAATTCCCGGCATATTTGCGGTCACCTTTGTATAGGTCGCCAGCATCCGCTCATTGACCAAAGCGAGTGTGTACACCTGGTGCAACACAGCAAAGAACCAATCATTGGCAACAATAGCCTCCCGCAAAATACGGAATCGAAAACACTCGGCAGGATTGAGTTTCTGGCATCCTGGGCCGCCCTCTCTTTGGATGTATGAATCGTAATTAGGGAGAAGCAACTTAAGCTGGGGTCCACCCCCAAGGGTTGGTTGCAGTTGCACTGATTGCGCCGGCTGTGCCTGGTTTGTAGTTCGCAACTGGGTTTGCGCTAACAATGTAGCCTGGTACTGAGAAAGATCTGCCTGGCTAACAACGGGAAAATGCGCAGTTTGTATTGGTGAGTTGAGTGGTGCAAAGCCTGGAGACCCCGCATGAGATGGAGGAACCATAGTAAGTTCGGTTCCGGAAGAGTTCGCATTGGTGCCCCAGGACGCAGAATATGTGAGGGGAGACGAAGGATTGCCGCCATGGCTCACAGGGTGTGGTGCTACGGGGATATGGCTTTGGGCCATGATTGGTCCGGCCGAAGGGCCTGTCGGAGCAAGCGATTGGGGAAGTCGGGGTGACGACATATTAGACTGTGTATAACTCCGAGCGGGAACTGTTGTCCACTGTGTTTGCTCAGCCATCGCAGGACTTGGTGTCTGCGTAGATGTTGAGACTGGTCGCGCGTTGTCCGGAAGTGACTGCAAAGGGAGAGTGTGATGCTTCAATCGCTTTTGGGCCTGTTCAGAATCTAAACCGCCCGATGGCGAAGTTCTCTTTGTCCCGGCCAGCTGGCCACCAGAAACAGATCGCGGCATTTCTGGTCGTTCAGTTTGTTCCTGGCGGCTCGACGATGCGTCCGGCCTTGCCATCCCGCCGCTTTCACCAGATGCTTGGGATGAAACCTCCATTCTTGTTGCTTCTGCACGTTGACCTTGGTTCTCACTGGCCATAGGCATAGGAGAACTCAATGGGGTGCTCCGAGCAGCTGCAGCAGTCACATTGTTATCCTCCGTATCCCTCTTATCCGTAACAGATTGAGTATCGCTGGGTGCAGGTGACGGCAAAACAGCTTCAGCGTTGCGTAAAGCCCGGGTTGCTCCGGAAGGTAATTCAGAATTAAGTAAGTCGGGGGAGTTTGAAGCAGTCGGAGGAGGTGAAGCTTCACCAGGTCCCACCGTGGCAAGAATTGGTACTGGCCGACCAACCTGGTGAACGACGCCAACACTGCCAGAATCTATCGACGAAGCTCTGTTCAGCTGTTTGTTCAACCGTGAGCCTGGTACCGACGATGTAGTTCGGGCCGGGAATCTCACGGAAATCCCAGCATCAGAACCACCTCCACTCATCCAGTCCTTTGTCCTCCCTCCTATAAAAGCTTGAGCGGTAGTATTCACCTTATTCATCTCGAGTCTGTCGCGTTTCGCGTGAGCATTGCAGGTCTAGGAGAGAATAAATAGACGGGTGTGAAACTGGGTTTACTCACGACACGCTCGGGCGTTCCGGGCGATCAGATCCTCTCCTCTTGCACGACCTCTTCCCCGAAACGCTCGTTCCAGTACCCCCCCCTCCAGCCATAGGGTTACCTTCAATGCCAATATTATTACCCAGAGAGGAATCCCTCGAATTCGAAAGCATGACCTGGTTTGCTCTGCTGCGCCTTTCTGTCACCCAGAAATTCCCTCTACTCGAGTTGGCAAACCTGCCCAATTCAAATAGCGTAGCAGAGACAAATCAATTCTGCAGACAACGAGGAAGGAAGAAGAAAAGAAAGGAAAAGAAGAAAAAAAAAGGGTGCAGGGGAGGGGATTCGGCTCGCTCAAAACGCTCTTCTTCTTTTCTTTTCAGCCGAGAGAAATACCGAACTACCGGTATCGGATTGACTTGGCGACCGAGGGAGAGGACAAGCTGATGATTGGAGCTTGCGTGAATCAGCAGAGCGAATCGAACTGGGGAGCGTGGTTCCTCTTGAACAAGAAACCCCGCTAAGAACGGTCTGTAACGTTATCGTACCCACCACCTCCTCTTCTCTCCCTTTCTTTTTCCTTCTATTTCTTCTGCAGTCACTGGTCAATGCGTTCGCTCTTGGATGGTATCTTGCTGGCTTTTGATGAGGGGTAGGTATTCTATCCCCTCATTACCACACAGGTCCTCTTTAATCTTTCCCCCCTCTTACTGGTCGGCCCTTGAGATGGATTTCCCAGTGTAGTGCAACAGTTGGCAGGAAAGAAAAATCAAAAAACAGCCACTTGCATCACACAGAAATGCCAATTCAGTGGTAATCTGGAAAGCAGGAGAGGAGGAAGGGGGAAAAGGGGGTGTCAAACTCCTCCTTTTTTTGCACTCTCTAGCTCTTTACCCACTCAACCCAGTTCAAAAAAATAAAACAAACTAAATAAATATTAGGTGGTGTGGGGGGGCCCTCTAGTTTATATACTCTTCCTATAAAAAAGGTCACATGCAACATTTTCATTAATTTTCACAAGTGTTTGTCTCAACCCCTCTTTTCTTTTTTCTTTTTTTTTCTCTTCCCCTCCCATGCAACGGATTACCCCCTTTGTTCACCACCGGCACGTACCCCTCGTATTTGGTAAGCCGTGAACACGGGGGGTGGATCGGGGATCCTAGGATCCTAGCAAAGCGAGACTCAAACCCGACCAACCACGTCCTCCAATTTCAATACGACACGTAACAACCGCAAAGCGCGTTATCGTGCAGGAAACCCGCAACCCGATCATTGCGGTACAGGGTACGCCGAGGAGACCAAAGAGATAACCCTCTCGGCCTCCCATACTTGCTGAACCAATCATAGCTAAGGACTCTCTCACCCTTCTTGCCACCGGAGAGCCAAAATAGTCCTGGTATGCTATGAGATATTTAAAAGCCTGCTCTAGAACTGGGGGAGAAAAGGAAAAAAGAGAAGCTATGGCTGGAGCACACTAGTACTTGCACTTGTACACGTACTCGTACCAGTACAATGCAGTGTGCTACACGTGTACGATTACACGAGATAGTAAACGCCATCAATCTCCGATTCCGTGCTTGTGCTCCCGGCACCGTTCCGCTAATCGACCAAACCAAAACTTACTTATACCCGAGCCCAACCAAGTAAAACAGTACGGATAAACCCAAAATGGAAACGGGGTTAGCTCACCCAGCCGGTTGGTTGGTTCACGAATTTTCACTCGCTGGGCGGGCATACTATGAAGTGCGACACCTAGCCGGGACCCCAAAAATGAAAAAAATCTATCGACAAGAAACCGCAACAACTATTTCCAAGTATCAATCGCTATACCAATATGGGGTCAATCGGAGAACAACTTTGATCGTTTAATTCCTCCAAAGCGTCACATCCTGGTTGAGAAGACGTAGGAGATAACTTCTATGGCGGGGCGCCAGCCAATTTTTAGCTCTCTATAAGGTTGTTGAGGTCGGACCAAAATCTACTAATATTGTGTGATACAAACATAGGGGGCACTAAGTTAGTAAGTCTTGTTTAGGCTTAACCTAATATCAAATTTTCCAAGACCCCCGTCTAGGTGTCGCACACCGTGACTAGTCGTCTCAGGAAAGAAGTACCCGGGCATGGAGGGGGGGGGGGGGGCGAACGCCGCCTTGAGGAAAGGCGAAATATCTCTGAAAGGTTCTTGAAATGCTCCAGTTTTCCCCTCTAAATGCCACCGGGCACTTCTCGCCTGGGAGGAAGAGTAAAAGTTCTATCCACCCGTTCCACGTACTATGATAGCTGTGGATTGTTGAACCACCTGAAACGCCGAGGAGGGACGCCCTATAATGGAGCGGGGTACGCATGAAGGTACTGTGTTGTACATGTGTACACCTGCAAGGAAGCACAAAACGGAATTACACTACCGGCAGTATAGTCGAGAATACAAGCCAATGGTGGTAGATAATTGAACTGTACAATGCAAACAAATAAGACGGACACATGGCTTATTATATCGCATATTTGTATTTCCCGATCCCGATAGATCGATGCAGGATGGTTGAAGCGTGTGATACGTGGTGAACCTATGAGTGATTAATCGAGTAAGCAAGCAAGCATGCGCGAAATGCGCGAACTTCGTTGCCGTTAGAGTTGGGAGAATACTTGCTAATGATAGGATAGTAGTGATAATCTGATATATTCTTATCTATTTTTGAAGATAGGGGATAGGAAGAGATATATTCTCAGATTTTTTGGGGAATATGATGGGATTGGATCATGACTCGTCAATCGTTTTTTGGGTTTCGGGGATGGCGCTTAACTACCCTCCACTCCCCGTGCAAATACTAATAACGGTGGGGGGAAAGTCTTGTGCATATCCACGACGTTGTAAACTCCACATGGCTTCACCCTCTACAGGCACGTAGCATGCAGATGCTTAGCAGCTTGTAATAGCGGTAATGAACTGATTATGACCCACAACTTTACAGGACTCTATTGGTATACCTCAACACAGATATATCCCCTCACTCTAGCTGACTAAATTTCGAAGTAGTTTTAAATACTCTCCCCTTCGCCGTGCCGTGATAGCCCCGTGGGGACCTCATACTCGGCGTAACTTGGATAATGGTTGTGGTTACGAACGATGGTTCTAGGCTGCTTCCTTGTGGCCAGCACCTAACTTGCAGGCATTTCCAGTATCGCTCCGAGGGGAGGGGGATGCGGAACCTGAATTTATCGTTATCGCGAGTTTGTACGGTAGTTTTTTGGGCGGTACACGTCTGGCGTCCGCTAGTATGGCGACAATTTATGGGTTTTTGGATTGCCTAGAGCCTTTGAGGAAGCTAATGGGCTGCTGCTGTCTCTCGAGGGTTGTTTATGCTCCCTCCCTCGGGTACCTGTGAGGGGGGGGGATTGTGCCTGTTGCGCAATTGATAATTTGGGTGTTAGAGAGGCTTAGTGCTCAGGGGGCGGTTGTTGCTTTTGACTGAGGACTTGGGAAGGATAGGCTGTTCCGCTATTGAGTCCGGGGGGGTTGTAGAAAATTGAGGGAAAAAGATGGCATTACACTTATTTGGGCTTTAGGTTCAAGCGCTTTGATTTGGGGTGATCTGGACCTTGATTTATCGATAAGGTGTGTAGGAAGTTGTATCACGAAGATAGCTCGGGGGAGCAAGAGGGTTGCGGTGTATGATCGTGTAAAATGATCTAGAGTAAGATTGCTTTAAATGACCATGATAATGGTATGAAGTATGATAGGAATCTCTCTGGTAAGTATGGTGATCTGTAGATGGTAAATAGATGATTAGTAGTAGAGTGAAAAAGAGGGACGAGAAGCACAGGCAGAGCATGATTTGTCTGTATAAAAGAGAGGTACGATACTAGTCTCTGGAGTGTATTCGGGCGCTCACAGTTGTAGGTTCTTTGGTAGCCCCGTTCTTGCAGGTGGTAGTTGTACTCTTGGTTTATGTGGAGACCATGCCATGATGTAGACCAAACGATCTTACCTTCAGGAAGGCTTACCCCGGCCGGCCGACAGTCCTGCCCATAGATATGGATATTGAAATCCAAGGTGGCGCCGATATTCAAGATAAGTCTCAAGCCATGATGAACTCGCCGGAGAGCACTAGAGTTACTAGTCAATCCATACCAGAAGCCAGGGCTCCTAGGATCCGTGTTACTGGCCTTTGTAGAGAGACGTGACCGAAGCGTAATAGGTAATGCTGCTTGGCCAGCTTTTCAGATGTATTGGAACGCCTTGCCCCAATTATGGGAGTATAAAAGACACGCCAGGTCTACTGTCTGCCATCTTGAAGTGCTCTTTTATGCCCTTATTTTCCAACTGGGCTTGTTACTGGTTTGGTGACGTGCCCAGAGAGTGGTGAAAGGCCATCCGGGATTGGAGGATCTCTAGAGACTTGAAGTAAAAGACTGAGGGGTGCCGTAACTTATTGCTTCCCCTTTCTCCCCTATCCTCTTCAACGTTGATGGGCAATGGCACCTCTAATATTAGCACCTAATATGCGGGCAGCTCAGCTCATTGCTTGGTGGTATAGCAACGGCGCTACACTGATTAGCTGTTGAGCTGACCGGCAATAAGTTCCGTCGTCCGGGATTTTCATGGAACGAAAACTCCTATGGTGGGGTGTATTTATACCGTGTGACCCAGTGTTCTGTTGGTGTTACCCAAAGTGAACCAATATAAGGATTGATCAAAAACCCTGGACGGGTTTGGAAGTACTCGAGTACCGGTACTAGTACCAGTAAACTTTTGTTTGAACTCCCAGGTTGTCTTCACCGAACCCATCGTGGTACCGCACAGGGGGTTCTCAGAAATGAGATTTGCCGAAGTTATAAGGGCCCACGGCACATTTGCAGAGGCCCTGCAGGTTCCCGAACATGAGGTTTGGTGTCGGAAGGAAGAGTTGTCGTCCTGTTCTTTGTTTTTATTTGGATGGTGGGTTGACAGTCACACTTAATTAACAAGTCTCTAATACTGGCCCAATTCGGTAATGATTGGCAGTGGTGAAGGACATGTCCAAATGTCACTTTTCTCCTCTTGTGCGTATGATATGACTCCCTGCCCCAGTCTTCAGGTATGTGGTCATCGTGCCATCCTTCTGTGGGAAGAGAAGCAGCTTAGGTGTCATTCGTGCTACACACGTATTTGTTCGTATCGCACTTTATTGATCCTGTAGCTTAAGGGCTCTGCTGGATGCTCGCGAATAAGCACTTATTAACGAAACAAACGTTAGCGGAGGATATCTTTGTCGCTTGATTCGAACTTTGCTCTTGGACTACGAGAAGCTAAAGGGTTATCGCTTCTATTTATCCTTGAAAGTGGGTCCCTAGAGTAGTGCAAGGAAGGTATTCTGATGGACTGACGGGAATATCGGGACGGCAGCGGTATATTGCACCCTAAGCGTTCGCGTATCGTAGCAAGAAATCTGTTGCCTTCCATATTCTCCCACATACCTTGTTCACTAACGAGCAGCAGGTTTTCATCAACGTATCAGAGTAAAGTTGTGTCTGGGCGCCTGATCCCGGAACCGCTCAAACATTTAGACAGGCCCCCCATAACCTCCATAGCCTAACCGTTCCTGTTCCTTCAAAATCTTGTGAGCATTTTCTCCCTCTCCCTCTCCTCTCCTCCGCTCCTTTCTGTTCGGGTGCTTCTTGCGGCCATTCACATCACCATCCCTCTACCCCGACCGAGGCTAGGACTCCCGGGACAACCCCTTCCCAACCCTATACAGCAGGTCCCGCTAGGTTGCTTGGTGCCGTTTCTTCTTCCACCCTTCACTCGTTCGGCTTTTCTGGTGGAGGAAAGATAAACGCACATCAACGCCTTTACTTCCCTTTTAATATCCGACACCAGTACTTTAGGGGGCTGCACTGCAACAGTTAAATTGAAGGGAGGGGTTAGGCATATTCTACGGACAGGACAGTTTTTTTTTTCCATAGGATTGATTTTCACAAGGAGTTCTCTTTTCTTGAATAGCGAGCCCTTCACCCCCGCCTCTCATCCGCCACCCTCGCCAATCGAACCGCTCTAAATACTTTTTCCCCTTCTCAGCACCGCTTGAAGATATTGTTTCTGCGGCGCGGCGCGCGGGATACGGTTCGGACTGTGTGTGTGTGAAGAGGGCGAGAGTGAGTGAGAGCGATAGAGGATGGCGGATGATGGGGCTTCTTCTTCTACGGCAAACAACTCAGGCGGTCGAGTGGCTCCGGTGAACACTCGGCCGCTGCTCACTATTCCCACGGGCGCGACTTTACTACGTGTGATTCATGACTTTAGTGCTCGTTCTCCTGATGAACTTACATTACGCAAGGGGGAGCATGTAGAGCTGCTGGAAAAGGACGGTAGGAATTGACGGCTCCTCCGCGTCTCTTGTACATAAAGCTCTTTCAACGCTGACCATTGCAACAAAGACGAGTTCGGTGACGGATGGTATATGGTGAGTTTCATCGTTCATTCCATTTCAATTATTCCCCCCCCCCCCTTTGCGTTTGGTGTTTAGAAAATATTATTGTTGTTGCTTTATTACCACATATTCTTCTGCCTCCTGTGCCTCACTATGTTTGTTCCTTCATTTTTCCCTTCGGACAGAAAGCAGAGGAGGGAAAGGAAAAGATTAACGGAAGAGAGAGAATGAGAAAAAAAGCAAAGAATATATCTTTCCCTGTGGCCAGCACTGTGTGCACATCTACATATGCATTGCGCCGCTTCGGTACTGTGTTGGACATTCTGTTGGCCTTTTTTGTGGTCTTTCCCCCCGCTACACAGAGGCGGCCTGTGGCGGCAGCGACAGCACGCGTTTTCACATTCTATTCCTTTTCGTGAGCTAGGCCTTGAGTCTCGAGAAAGTAATTCGCTAATCTTGCGAGGGATTACACAGGGGCGCTCTCTTACCACCAACGAGGCTGGTCTTTTCCCTCAAGGTGAGTTTTCTTATTCCTCTTCTTCCCATTCTGCCTACACTCTACACCCTACCCTGCCATCTCAACCCCTACTGGTACTTCGTGCTTCTCTCTGCGTGGCCAGACTTCCGTTCCTCTGTACGGGGGGAGCTCACGAAATTTTTGTGACATGTGGTCTGGGACATATTTACCTTTCAACAAACAATGGCTAAGCGGTAATATTCCTTGGGTTCGGAAAGTCTACACAAGCCCGGAAATCGTTAGTACTGTGGTTGAATCGCCTGCGGTGTTTACGCCCTCAACACCTGCTCCCTTGTCTGGCATGGGTATGGAACCCAGTTTAGCAGCAACAGTGGTCCCACCCGCGACGGCTGCTACCCCCGTTGCTCCTCCACAAACCCCAACCAAGACAGGAACCCCAGGACCGGATCCATCTCAAGCATCGCCTGTCAATTCTCAGATATCATCCTCGCATTCAACAATTGAGGAAACAGATGATCACGATCCCACACCACCACTTGCTGTTGATAAGGTCTCATCACCTACCGCAACACCCAAAATGGCCTCTCCAAATGTCATGAAAGCGGTGGCTCAGGCAAAGGATGACAGATCAAGCGCGAGTTATCCACCGGGTGTACGTAGTCCTGTGGTTGAGGATACTCTAAGCGACATCGACGAGGCTATAACCGAGATTTCCAATTCTAGAGAAAGTAGAACGAGCCAAGTGATGAAGGATCACAATCGACGTCACAGCAATATATCGAGTACCCGCCCGTCATTCACACCTAGAGAGCAGGTTGTTCAGGATTCGTCCTCGGAGTATTCAAAGCATGAGAACGAATCTGGCTCTGAAATTGAAGATGATGACCCACAAAGTACTAATTTGCCGAACAGCGGAGAAGTGTTCTATACGGAAGAACAGATCAAGGCTTGGACACCCACGGAGGTTGCTAAGTACCTGGAAAGTTGCAACATTCCCCTAGCCTCATGTCAAAAGTTCGAGGAACAGGAAGTCAGCGGGTCAATTTTGTTACAGCTGGAGATGTCGCATCTTAGGGAATTGGATCTTGGAAGTTTTGGAAAGAGGTTCGAGGTTTGGAAGGAGATTGAGAACTTGGTGAAGAAGTCTAAGAGGCTGCCTCCAAAGACAAAACCGAGAAGCGGGAGTGATGCACGGTTATCCGCGGTGGGTATATCTCAGACAAGCCCTCGTCAAAGAAGTAGCACAATTGGAGGAGGGCCGGTGCTACCCATGATTCCTAGTCATCATAGCCGGCCAGTCTCAAAACAGCATCATATCAATACTCACGAAGCGAATATGCTAGACCCTAGAAATCATAGTTACGCGCCTCTCCATACCCCAATGACAGCAACCACTATAGCTTCCGGCACGGGCGCCAGCACCCCGCCCGGTATCTTTGAGGCACCCCGCTCACCACCAATTTCACCACGACGATCGGATACTACCTCGCATCATCGTTGCACTGTTTCCGGGAGGCGACTTTCTGCACACGAACTTTCACCAACAGCTTTAAACGTTGCTCTGTCAGCTTCAGCGGCAATTCTTACGGCTGGGATGGATGGAAAAGGACACCAACGAGTTCCATCTTTTGATCGGAATTGGTCAAGTTCTGCATTGACCCATATGCCACCTTCTACAGGGGATGAGATTGGAGAATTTGGGCATAAGGCGAGTGCAAGTGTTGGAACAGGGGATACAGGTTTTACAGGTGACAGTGGGTTCTCGGGATCGCAACCCCAAACCCCAAGAGTGACGGAGCGTAGCTACTTTTCCAGCGGAGAATCAACCCCTAGAGAACGCAAAGTATTGCACAAGAAGAATGGGGGTAATCATGCCGGAAAAGCTAGCTACACTGAAGAACAAAGGCTGAGAAGTAGTACAGCTCATGCTAGACAGTCTAGGATCGGCAGCGTGGAAACTCCCGGAAAACCCTCACCCGTGTTTACAGCGGCTCATGCCTATCACATTCGTGGCAACAGCAAGGAAAAACAAAATAAACGGAAAAGCACTTCTATTACTGGGCCTCCGGAAGGATTTCCCTATGATTCGCCAGCTCTCTCCCCGTCCCCGTCAGGAAAGGTACCCCCTCGCAGGACAACGGATGACCCTGCTATTACGAACATGAACATCCCTGCCCCTGTTGTTCCCACCCGCTCTGTATCGGAAACCCTCAAGAAGGCGGATTCCGGATTGGGTTCCGGCGATGGGTCTACCCCTTCGCTCACTGCAACCCTCGAGTCGGATACGGTATCGGGCCCCCCCGAGAGACCTCCGAAGGCGGACCGAACCCAATCAACTCCGGGCCGTCGTATCCGTGGTGTTTCCTCCGGGACGGCGCTCCGCCAGAGATCGAAGAAGCACACAAGCGCGTGGGAGAAAGGATTACGTGAGATTACGCCGCAGGAGGCTGCCGAAACAGCTGATTTCAGTGGATGGATGAAGAAACGTGGTTCAAGTGGGCTTGGCGTTTGGAAGCCTCGGTTTTTTGTGCTTCAGGGTCGTCGGTTGGCATATTTTTATGCAGACACCGACACGAAGGAGCGTGGATTGATTGACATTACATCCCACAGGGTCCTCTCAGCTACAGATGACAGGTTTGTTAGCCTACACGCTCAATTTGCCGCCGTTACGAGCCCCAGCGCCAGCCCGCACCCCCCATCCAGTGCTTCCCCGACAATGCAAAGCGTCACATCACTCAATGGGGAAAGGTCACCAACGTCACCGAACCTCCCGCAGCTAGATAAGAAGGAAAAGGGCACCGACAAAGACAGGGGCAAAGAGAAGGAAGAGAAAGAGAGAGGTTGGTTCACCTTCAAACTTGTCCCCCCGGCTCCCGGTGCATCCAAGGGCGTGACATTTACGCCCCCGAGATTACATTACTTCGCCACCGACACTAGAGAAGAAGGCAAGAAATGGATGGGTGCAATAATGAAAGCCACGATCGACCGCGACGAGTCAAAGCCCATTGTCAGCAGTTACAACGCAAAGACTATCTCCCTGGCCAAAGCCCGCCAGCTCAAGTCCCGGCCGCCGGGGCTAGCGGTACGGGATGATGATGACGGGATGGACTTCAGCCTCGACCGTCCGGAAAGTTCAGCCTCTGGCCTTGCCATCTCGGGAATAGATATCGGTGATGGAGGCGAGGAGGCTGACGTTGAGGATGGCCGTGACGGGAGTGTAGAAACTACGGGGAATGGTGAGGCGGAGAGTGGTCATGATGGTGGGGATGAGAGGGAGAGGGAGGAGAGCTTGAAGAGTGGTCGGGGGAGTGTCAAGGTTGAGGTTGTGCCTGGGGAAACAGAGGAGGAGAAGGAACGGAAGGAATTGCTGAATTTAGTGGGGGACATAGGGATCATTACTCGGTAGAGTTTAGCGTGTGAGAGAAAGAAGAGAGGATGATGGTATGGATATTCTATCCACTTCTCACAGTGTCTTTTTCATGTCGCTTTCCCCCTGTTTTGTCTCCTGTTTCCTCTTACCTTTTGTCGATACCAACTACTTTGGTTTACGCTATCACACCCGAACACAACCGTTTCTCACCCTATTCCCTTTCCGTCTTTTTTTCTCTTTCCTTTTATTCGCTTCTTGGGTTCTTAGTACCATTCTTTAATTACACACCTTTTTTCCATATCTTTTTCTCTCTCTTCTTTCTTCCCTTTTTCTCATGTGTCTATTCTCGGAACACTTATAACTCGAGCATTCAACCCTTCATTCTTGGTCCCGGTGGGATATGGTAGCGTTTTGTTCACCAATTTTTTTCGTTTGTACCTGATTACCGGTAGTTCTATTTGTGCGCTTTTTCTTTCTCCTCGTCTCGTGAGGTTGAGATTAGGGCTTGTGCGTGGGATTGGGCTGTATATTTGAACTGCTGTGGCGATGGTGGATGGATGGATGGATGAGAAAGGAAGGGAGGAATAAATTCAACTACGTTTTATTAGGTTTTGTGGTTGTTTTTGTGAGGGGTGGTGGGAGATGGATATGGATATGATGGTCCGGATGTCGTGTTCAAGAGAGGGCCTCTACAGTATTACACCGCGGTTCTATGGGTTTGGTGTGATTGTCTATGGGTGAGGTATGATATGGCATGCACGCTACCGCACAGTTATCGTCCGTCGCCTGTGAACGTTGCTCCGCTTCATCGAGCCGAGACGGTGCTCACCCAGGAATCCGCTCACGCTCCCCCTCAATAACCCTCATATTACAAACCGTGGCAAGACAGACTCAGCTTTGAAATCTTCACGATTCCTCACTTTTCCATCCGTCCAAATAGGTATTTATAGCCAAGGAAATACACAACTCTTAGGCCCCCCCTTCAAATACAAAGTGAAGAATTGGATTCGGTTTTGATTACAGTATGATACCGGTACCGGCAGTGCTACTCCATCCATCCGTCCATGGATCATGTGCTGAGCAGTTCGAGTCACAGTCGTGAATGTTTACCGTATTCATTTCGTTTCGTATTGTACGGCGGCGCAAGTAAGTATCCGCCCGCCCCGTGTATGTACGAGTGCCGTACGACGGTACCCGCGAATACAATAGGGTTGCGTGGTGTGAGGTTACGATATGTGGGGATTAGGGCACGGCGACACTGTCACCAGTTAGGATACAAAGTGCTGTATACCGGATGTTGTAGAAATATAACCGCCGCACATACAGTTCCCAAAACAGATCACTCTCTCTCACTACGAGTACTCGAGTACCAAGCGATTTCATAAATCTGTAAGGTACGGATTGCAGCCTGGGATGGTAAGGCGTGAGTCATAAGTCTGTGCGCCTGTGTGTGGGTGTCATGATTCACGCGTGTGTATGTGTACGGAGCGTACAAATGGGGGCAAGATGGCAATTAGAATCATCGTGAGATGAGTCATGATACTGTACTTAGCTGCTGTGGTAGTTCGCTACGGGTATGGTATGATAGCTGGCCGGGTACCGTACAGTATGGTTTAGGCTAGATTGCAGGCGTTGCCCGGGGCGCAGGCGTTGCAGGCGTTGCACTACCTAAGGTAGCGGTACTACCGGTACTATAAGAAGCCCTTGCTTTGCTTCGCTTTTAAGATTGAATGAGTGGGAAGAGAGTGCCTTGCGTCGCGTTTTTGCTGTGTTGTTCCTTTGGCGGTTTTTGTTGAGGCTCAAATCTACTGACCTGACTTGGCTCGATCCGAGGAACGCGAACACTGTGAAGTGTGTGTGTGTGAATGGGAGCGGATGGGGCTGGATTTGAGTGATTGATTGAAGAAGAGGTGAGATTATAATTTCTTTTTTTCTTCTTCTCTTTTTTTTTCTTTTTTTTTCTTTTTTCTTTTCTTTTTTTCCCTTTCAATCTATTGCTGAGAGAGAGAGTGTGTGCCTCTATAATTCTTTTGTTCCCGGGCGTTTTTCGACGCGAGGAAGGAAATAAGGCGCTTTGCCTTGTTGCGTTGTTGGAGATAGAGAGAGAGGGCTTGGGAAGAGTGAAGGAAGAGGTGGGGGATGGGCAAGCCTTGGGGAGGGGAGGGGAGGGGGGGGGAGGGTAGGAGGAGGGAAGCTTTCGAGGAAGGATTGGTAGCAGTAGCATCATCACGGATGTTACAGTACCAAGTAGGTACGTACGGTGTGTTCCTCCCCCTTCCTGATTATTGGTGAATGTGTGGTTTTGTACCCTCTGGTGCATCATGCTCACTCACTTCTCCCCCTCCTCCTCACCTCTCCCCTCCCCTCCCCTCCCCTGAGCTTTTCTCATTCACTCCCTTCCCCCCACCGTACACAGACACACACATACGCACTGCGTTCGGTTGGTGGACCACTGCCCTTGTCTCCCTGAGCTTTGCTCATTGGCAGCCTCACTTTACTTCACTTATGCATATATGCGTGCCTCTTCCTTTCCCTTCCTCCCCTAATTTATCTATAACACGCACAAGCGAGGCTCGGGCTTGGTTCACGTCACCCGCATTTTTTCATCATTTCACCATCAATTTTTAGCACCGAATTTATACTATTCTATATTTTACTTTAGTATTGGCTTCATTGTATGTCGCTCGCATACTAACTTAACTGGTACAATAATCAGTACCTGCACCACCAACACTACCGTCGCCATTACTGCTGCTGCTGTTACGACTACTACTGCTGCTACTATTACCATTTCTAGTTTTCGTTTATTATTAGCTGATCTCGAACTTTCCCACTCTTCTCCTCCAAGACAGTTTTCATCCGTGCCATCGTCCTTGTTTCAGCTACATAATAACATACTGTAATCTTTTACACATATGATTGCCTGATTGATTGATTTGTTGAAAAGTGCAGTGTCTATTTGGAGAATCTGGTCTTCTTCTTCTTCTTCTTCTTCTTCTGCTTCTTCTTCTTTGCCGTTTACAGTGCCCTATTCGCTCTCTTTTGTGTTTTACCTTCTGTGTCTGAGAGTACGAATTGTTGTTTCGTTCACTTCCTTTTGACTTCTCTATTATCCCACTGTACTTGCCTTCCCCCCCTCCTCCCCCTCCCATTCATCTTCTCTCTCTCTCTCTCTCTCTCTCTCTCTGTGCCCCGGAGGGAAAAAGGAAAGAGGAAAAAAGGAAAAAGGAAAAACAGGAGGAAAAAAAAAGTGTATCTTTGCATTTCATTCGCGTCTTACTTTCCTGCTTTTCCCTCTCTCTCACACTTTCTTATTCTTCTCCTTGCTCAGTCTGCTTGTCATTTTGTCCGAGGTCAAATTTACTAACTCTTCTTCTCCTTCTGGAACCAGTCCGCGTCGACTCCTCGCCTCTACACCTCTATCCTAATCACTTTTTCCTCCTCTTCTATTGCCCTTTACCCTGGGAAGACAATAGTTAGTCCTGTCACAACCTGCTTCCTCTCTTCCTGGCTTAGCACCCGCTTCGCACAAATAATTGTCGGCGCCTTCTATCCACCACCGCCAACCAAGCCAGCCGGCCAGCTAAGCTAACCTGCCCTTCCACAACCTGCATCAGTAAACATTCTTCTACCTAACAACCACCTTCAACACACTTCCAATTTTGGTTGGTCCACGCACACTTCAGCCCAGTGTCTTCGTTTTCGTTTTTCTGCGCAGCCTTTCTTTCCCTCTCTCTCTCTCTCTCTCTCCCCCTTCTTCTCTCTTACACTTCATTCAATCGATCCAATTTTTATTTTTTTCTTCCCTTTCCCTTTCCCTTCCTAGTCCCGCCCACTCAACCTAATCCTTTAGACAAGCATCATCCCCTTCGCATTGCCACATCACGAAACCCGCAGCCTTACGCTTTTCTTCGCCCGCATCTAGTTCTCGTTCTCCTACCTCGGGGCCGCATATACTTGGGAGTATATGGAGCCCAACGAGATCCCCGTGGAAGCTCTCCAAGAGCACGTACAAGTACTAAAGAGCCTTCTCCGAGGGGTGGGTACTTCACCGTTTGATCAGAACGAACGCAGCGAGCTTGAGAACCAGATCACCTCTACCGAGTTCCAAATATCGCAGGCACTATTACGACAGCATCAGGGAAATCACAACGCTATTTCAGCCAATAGTAATAATAACCCTCACATGCAGTTGGCAGCCCCTCGTTGGCCTTACACCACACTCAGAACTGTGTTTAGCAGTGATAATAGTAACGGTGCCGGCGTTATTATCAACGGTAACGGCAACGTCGGGATGAAGCGCAATAGGGAGGGAGAGTATTCCGATCATTTCCACCCAGAATTTCCGGAGACAAAGTCTCAACGCACGACTCCCAGTCCTATAGCTCCGGTAGCGTTGCCAACTCCGAACTATGTGGGTGTTGGACGTAGTAGCCCGTTGAGTCGGGATACCACGATAAGGTTTGTCACTTTTCTTTAATTTTTTAGAATCTTCATTGTTCATTTCCCCTCCCTCTACTGTTTTTATTTTGTAAAAACAACTATTTCCCCAGCTTTGAGTTTTTTCTTTTTCTTTTTCTTTTTTTTTCCTCCTCGATCACATTTTTCTTGGGGGTTGCTTCTGGAAGGTTGGCGGTGTGGGGAGCTTTCATGTTCCTCTTTGTAGCCTTGTCTATTAATATCCCTTTTCCTCATTATGCGAACTTTCTGGTAACTTTTTTGCTTTTTCTTCTTCTCCCGTCTGCTTCCATTGTGCTACGCGAGGCATGATTCTGACATTAAAATAGCGACGAAGAGATGGCTCGTAGTTTGCATGCTCAATTGAACAGTCCTAGGGTCAGTAATGGTATGAGTTTCAATAACGCTGCTGGAGGCTCGGATCAGGGTCTGCCTAGTATAAACTCCGGACTTCCGGGAATGCGCCAAAGTAATTCTGATGCGGGCTATCCTGGTAGAAATTCACATCCCAGGTGAGTTTTTCGGATTATATGCGTGTCCGTATTACTAACGTGATTGGTAATAGGCGTCACGAGGGGTATATGCCTCCTAGGCCAGCGCTTCAACACGCTGGGTCCAGCAACGGTGCTAGTAGTAGTTATCCCAACGAATATGACAATGGATATTCCTATTCGGATTCGGGATATTTCGAGAATACTATGCCCTTGAGTCCTGCGTTGTTCGGGGTCGGGGGTTTACCAAAGCCTTCGGCAAGTATGTTTTCTTTACAGTCACAGTCACACTTACCCCAGTATGATCCCATCCCCCAAAATGCGCGTCATACTTTAGCTCCCCTGCGGTTCCCCCCCCCCCCTGCGGATGAGGTTATCGAACTCCTGGACTCTGATGAGGAATCTGAGGCCGCCATTAGTCAATCAAGCCTAGGTTCGGTCCTATCGGGCCAGGATTCCCGTGCTGGCTCCGCACGACCTTTCGAATTTCAAAACTACGACAACCTAGCCAGGGCCGACGACGGATGGAATGATAATAATAACGGCTTTGATGATTCCATAATTCCTCCAAACGACAACAGCAATCAAATATCACAGACACCTGATGACCCCACGACTGCTTCGAGCAGCAACAACAACCAAGCGTCCCAGGCACCTGACTCCGGTGCCTATGGTGGTATTGTCGACCGGGATGGCAATCCACTGAACGGTGGCTGGCCCACCACCTATCGCCCCGAGATTGGCAATTACATTAATCACATCCGTAACGACCCCACCAAGACTTTAGACCAACTAAAGACCTTGATGGAGAATATTCGGCCGGACATGGAGATTCCCCCGGAGAATAGGGAGGGGACGCCGGACGATATGACGTACCCGCTCATGGAACATCAGAAGTTGGGCTTGGCGTGGTTGAAGGGTATGGAGGATGGGTCCAACAAGGGGGGCATTCTTGCGGATGATATGGGTCTAGGAAAGACTATTCAGGCTCTCGCACTCATTGTCTCGAGAAAGTCGAAGGACCTAGACAGGAAGACTACTCTCATTGTTGCGCCGATTGCCCTTCTGAAGCAGTGGGAGCGGGAGATTGAAAAGAAACTCAAGCCACAACACCGTCTGAAGGTCGTCATTCACCATGGAAACCAGAAGAGGTGTAAGAATTTTGCGGGCTTTAAGGATTATGATGGTGCGCCTTCTTGTTTGCTTGTTTGTTTGGTTGGAAGTTTCTGGAAGAGTTCAAAAAGGCTAATTGATTAATTGGCCGACTGGCTCTGTGCGTGGCTAGTTGTTCTTACTACATTTGGGACTATCGGCACCGAGTACAAAAAGAAGCAGACTTTATTAGAGAGTGGGGATTCGGAGGCCATCAACAAGGCTAATTTCTTCTTCGTGGGGGATCACTGTCAATGGTATAGGGTTATTATTGATGAAGCACAGTGTATTAAGAACAAGGATACTCAGTCTGCTAAGGGTTGCTGCGCGCTCAATGCCAAGTTCAGGCTTTGTTTGTCGGGTACGCCTATGCAGAATAGCTGTGATGAGTGAGTGCGCTCTGGTTTTCTTGCGTCTTTGGTGTTGTGGCTGACGAGAAGATGGGTTTAGGATGTTTTCGCTCTTGCGGTTTTTGAGAATCGAGCCTTATAATTCCTGGCCCGAGTTTTCGAATGTATGTTTCTCTGCTGCCTTCCAGTAAGCTGTCTTATCGTTTGCTGACTTGACTGATTGTAGACTTTCTCTCGTCCGCTCAAAAGTAAGAGTGAACATACGGTTAGCAATGCACTACTTAAGCTTCAGGCTCTTATGAAGGCTATACTACTACGACGGACCAAGGATTCGACTATTGATGGGAAACCTATACTTACCCTTCCTAATAAGACAATTGAGATGGTCCATGCTGTTTTATCACCCGACGAACAGCAGTTCTATCAGGCTCTACAGGACAAATCCAAAATTCTGTATAACAGGTACCTCAGGGCAGGTACCGTTGGCAGGAACTATAGCAATATCTTAGTCCTCTTGCTTCGCCTGAGACAAGCGTGTTGCCATCCACATCTCATTCGGGACATCGAGATCGCAGATGCAAAGAAGCCGTTTGATGATGAGATGATTGAACTGGCCAAGAGCCTTTCGCCCGAGGCCGTTGCTCGACTTAAGGACCCTGATGCTTTCGAGTGTCCTATTTGCTTGGATGCCGCGGATAATCCGTCTATCGTTATTCCTTGTGGTCATCAATTCTGCTCTGAATGTCTATTGCAGTTACATGCTCAGCATGCTGAGGCCGCTATCGCTTCTGGGAACGAAGAAGGTGGGGGGGCTAGGTGCCCTGGATGTCGTGGAGCTCTCCAACCAAACAAAGTTATCGATCTCAGAACCTTTCGGAAAGTCCACGTGCCTGAGGGGGAAGAAGCTGATGCGCCTGAGGAGCCCGAGGAGGAGTACGATGATCTCATCTACGACACATCTTCCTCTGAGGATAGCGATGATGATGACGATACCGGAAGTGATTTGGAGGGCTTTGTTGTCAATGATGATGATGAGGAGGAGGAGGAGGAGGTGGAGGAGGTGGATAGTGAAGAGCAAGGCGAGAGTAGCGCGACTGCAAGTGCCTCCGAGGATGGGGATCAAGCACCTGCACGAAAGGCTGCTCTACCAAAGAAAAAGAAGGACCTTAAAGGCAAGGGGAAGGCAAAGGAGAAGCGCCGTCCGAGGACTTTGGCCGAAGTGCGCAAGGATGCTATGCGCAATGCTAAGAGCAAGAGGCAATGTATGTTTCCTCCCATCTTATACTTGTTAGTGATAGAACGTGACTAACGTGGTTGGGCGCGCATAGACATGAAGCATCTTCAAAAACGCTGGATTAGCAGCGCCAAAGTCGACAAGTGCATGGAAATCCTCCAAACCGTCCGCGACAATGATGGGGCCGAGAAGACGATTGTCTTTTCTCAGTTCACCTCCCTTCTAGACCTGATCGAGATCCCGATCCACCAAAAGGGCTGGACATATCGCCGCTACGACGGAGGCATGACTTCTACCGCACGCAACGAAGCCCTCACGGAGTTTACTGATGACCCGAGCGTAAACATCATTCTCGTTAGTCTCAAGGCGGGCAACTCTGGTCTTAATCTCGTCGCTGCCTCCCAGGTCGTTATTCTTGACCCGTTCTACAACCCCTTCATCGAGAATCAAGCAATTGATCGTGCCTACCGGATCGGACAACAACGCGAGGTGCTTGTTCACAAGCTCATCGTGCCCGGCACGGTCGAAGATAGAGTTCTCGCGCTCCAGGAGGAGAAGAGGACGTTGATTGAAGGCGCGCTTGACGAGAATGCGTCTAAGGGTATTGGAAGGCTTAGTTCTAAGGATCTTGGATTCCTTTTCGTGAGTAACCTTCCAAATAAAGTATGCGGGTGCATATGGAGCAATGGCTAATTAGTTATATATAGGGAATCGAAAGTCGCTAAGACTTTTTTATAAAATGGGAAGGGGAGCCAAAAAATTGCGAAAAAAAATTAGAGTATTTACTAATCCTCTCTCTTTTCTCTTTCCTTTCCTTTTCCTTCTATTTTCTATTTGTCACGTTACATCCCTTTTCATATCTTAGCTTAACTCTTCTTTTCCTTTCTATTTTTCCTTTTTTCATTTCCGTAAAACCCGGATTTCCACTAACTTATACAACACTTCATAAACGCGAGAAACATTATTCGGAGTTGGGCTGGGTTGGCTTACTTGCTACAGATTTGCCATTGATTGGTTGATGGAATGGACAGAATTTCGTTTCTATCCTTAGAGTGGGACACTTTCTTTTGTCTTTTCTTGTCTTGCCTTGTCTTGTCTTGGTGCTGGGTGGGCGGGTGGGGGTATTCACGGCGTTCTCTTGTTTTCTCTTTGAGTATTCATAGTCGGTATGATATGATATGATATGATATGATAGGTACTCAGTACCGTAGGCCTTACAGTAAGCTATCTTAAGTTTCCTTGCGCGAGGTGTTGTGTGGGTGATGGCGTTTTCCTACTTTACCTATGTTTGAGTTTTTTTTTGGACCTTTGGCTGGGAAAAGGAGGGATGGCGTAAACAAACTTAGCCTTTTCCTTATAATACATTTATTACACTTGCCCTTCCCCGCTCAGCCAAGATTCTATAATAGGATATCATATCATGCCATACTCGGTAAACTACCGCAGTACGGTACGGCATCCAAAGTGTGATTACGGTACACTCTCTACCATTACTATAAATTGCCACAACACAACCTCCTTCACCACCACAATCACGTTCGCCCAAGACCGCCCAGACGATCCGGTTTCATGGTGCATCACTCGACCGGTGAGTTTCCTTCTAGCACTGGTTGTATTGATAGGTTTGGCGGGACTTTTCCTGGATAAACAAGATGACGAGGAGGTAGGCCCTTGAATAGATAGATATTATACAAAGATCTCGGAGTGTTGTAGATGTGTGATGGGGGTATCCCCGGTTCGATATGCGGTGATGACGATGGTATCATTCATATCTGGCACTTTATTGATTTTGTCTTGTTCGGTTGGGTTGCGAGGGTTATTGTGGGTGCTTGATGGGGGGTGGGGGGGGTTTCTGGTGAGAGGAGTAATGGTAGTGACTTGCTTGAACCTTATGCTGCGCTGTTGCCCACTCTTGTTCCCGGAATGCATACGTGTGTGTGTGTGCCGCGTATGCATTCCTACACCCTGATGATTTCCCTGTGTTTGCTTCTCTATATATAGTTTCCTCGCTTTCCTTCTTTTTTCTCCTTTCTCAATACAACCTTCACTTCTTTAGAGACGATTCGCAACAGTGCTGGGGTGTATCATTATCTGACTCGGTTTGGATTTCGCGCATGTGGATTGCGGTTTTACCTTGCTAAAATTAATTTTTCTTCCCGTTTGGGAGATAGAAATATCATGGGTAAGTTTAAGAGATAACTAATAATGCTTTCTTAACTAAAGAACAAAAAAAAAACTATTTCACATCGCTCTACCACTCCCGTACTCAAGCCTCGATATCCACCGCGCTTGAACTTGGTTCGTCCGCCAAATTATCCGTCCTCGGTGCCGTTTCCCCCCTCTCCTTCCTCCTCACCTGCACCCAGTCGCCAAGAACTTTCCATATATCCTTCTTAAACTGCATGGAATACCCCGCCACCAGTCCACTAGTGCTTGGCACGACAAAGACCCTGGCACCGGGATATCCATCCTCGACATCCGCCCCAAACCTATCCTCATCACTCTGCCACCCCCAGACAAACTTCCCCTTGGGAATCTTCGCGCCGTTGTTCTTCGCGCGGTAGATGCTCTCCCAGATCCCCTTACCTACAATACACACGCTCTCCGGCTTCCACTTTCTCATCTTCTCCTCTGTGAGTTCTACCCTGTCATCCATCTCTTCTTTTGACAGCTCGGCTTGGTTCAGGGTCGCGCGCGCGACGAGGTTGGTATTGCCGAGGGAGTACTTCCGCGGTAAGTGTATATCCTCCGTCGAAGGGCAGATGCGATCCGGCGTTAGTCCACTGCTGTGCAAGAGTTTCCAGAAGTGATTTGAGGGCGCGGAGTAGGCGTGTCCGACCGAGGCTGTTGTGATACCCGGATTCAGACCGATAAAGACGCTCAGGAGATTCGGGGCGAAGGCATCTTGCACGCCACCCAAATGAGCGTATTTTTCAGGTGGGGCGTAGGTGGATTTTTGTTTCCCGCGACGGCGGGGCTTGGATGATATTTTTGTTGGCTTGGTTGCGAGGCTGACTCTCGTCTTGGTTATTGTTGTCGTTTTGGGCGTGGGATTGGGGTTTGCGGAGGATTCTCCTGTTAGTTGCTGGTCCGCGACTGGCGGAGTATTTGATTTCGAACCCGACGCTCGACTCGCTGACCGTGTACGACTTGAAACGGCCGTAAAGGCGAAGGATTCTAGATGTTGCTGGAACGCCCTCTTTTCTCGTCGAATCGGTGGCATCTTTGCATTATCTTCTCTCCTTCCTTCCCTTTCTTTTTTTTTTTGTTTCCTTCCTTCTGCTGGGGCAGGGGAATGATTAAGTAGGAATAACAGCGGCAGCAGGAACACGGGTGGCCCATGAGTCAATTCAGAGCCAATTCGCAGGGAGGGGAAATACCGGAATATAGGTGTAACACCCGGTAACCGACCGCTCTTGTTCCCGCACGGGATTCCCCATTTGCTCGGATGTTTTTTCCAAGGTTTTGATGGGGCCCTTCTGATAGGGTCGATTGTGTTGGAGTGCTTTGAAGCGTGTTTGGACCTTTTATTGAACAGCACGACACCCGTATGCTCGTATTAATGCATGATGTGGTTGTGCGTGGTGGGGGCTTCGTGTTCTCCTGCTCGAGTAATTTATCAGGATCGGGGGCCTACTGGCTTGGCGGTGAGTGAGTGATTGTTTGTGAGTAAGTGTGAAGTGATGAGAATGAAGTGAGATGTGAAACGAGAGAGGAAGCTCCTTGATTATAGGCTGTTTGTCACAGAGAGGAATGAAGTGATGGAGATTCTTGTATGATGGCTCTAAGTGAAGTGGGCGTATGATGATGATGATGATGATGATGATGATGCCGACTTTGTGCCGCATCCGCGTCACTGAGAAAACCTCTCACCTGGTTGTAATCTGGGCCGGGGCCGATTTCGTGCACAACTCTATGACAGATACATGAGACGAGCAATACAACGGGATTGAAGATTTAAACTATGTTTTAACGAGTTCCTCCGGTGGCGCCGAGAAACTTTCCATGAAAGGAAAGGATCAATGCCTTCACAGAATATGGCTCGGCCCAAGGCCTCCGGCATACGTTCGTTGAGTTTTGGGGCGCAATAATCTGTGACTAAGGGCGGTATCAGGGGCAGGTGATGCTACACATGTATCTTTCAAGCGGGAGATATCGTATGATAACCCTCTACTGTACATGAAAAACCCCAAATCCTTTAGAGGTTGGGAAATTGGGACGATTGAGGTTATGTTGAATCAAGTGCAAACACGCATGGTTCGAGCGGTCCAGAAGGCGCACCAAGCTGAAAATTAATAAAAGTGTTATATACCTGTGGCTGTGCAAAATTGAGTGCCAAGACCTGGCTTTGGGGATAAGATGTGGGAAAAAGAGGATTGAATGCAGGGGGTTTTGATCGGACTAGTGACCTCTCGGAAAGGGGAATGAGGCACCCGCGCCAGGCAAGAAGCATTCGATAACAGGGATTCACAAAATATATGGCAAAAGATCTGATCGCCCATACAAATTCACGACCCTGACATTGAATGCTTCTTGCCTGGGGCGAGTGCATAACTTACAGAAGGCTTAAGTGGACTTACCGTACAGGCGTATCACACGTATCCTGCCTGGGAAATTATGCTGCGCGTTGATAATTCCATAGCTGGAATTCAGGTGCCTGCGAACTGAGCACACCCTTGACGCGACTGGACCTCGAAGGGCTGGGCAAAGGCTCGGATGGCGTTGAGCCTTTGTGATCGACGATTCCGCTAGCGCTAGGTTAGAGCCTGGTTCCACTCTGGTGTCCTTTGGGGGCGCTCTTCGGTCTTACTGCGCAGACACTCCGCTCGGGTGGCAGTAGAGCGGCAAGCCGCAGCCTAGGGTAGGGCTTGGTGATGTCGGCAACTATCAAAGGAGGCGAATTAATTCTGCCTTCATCGAACTCTGCATAACTTTAGGCTCGTCTGGAAGACAATTTTTATATTTATCGCCCCCCGAGAAGACCACATGTCATAGGTAATACCAAGTTATGTGTGTTTGTTGGTCGCTGTCTATGGCTGTTCAGGGCGTTCGCGCAACCGCCTCATTTGAACCCCTTGGATACGAATCATCATATGGTTTCACAAAGGCCGGGTGAATATGTTGGGCTGCCTTGAGGTGGCTACAAGGCTACCGGTACATAATCTCCACCCCCCCCCTTTCCTCCGCCTTGGAATTCCATCAGCCAGCCTCATTTAATACCGCACTGGTATCTTCTGCAACATTGCGACAAGAGAAAAAAACCGAAGATGTATCGGGTTGTTGGTGATAACACTAACTCCTTGGCTGTGCCTAATGTGCCGGATTGCGCTCCTGCGCCCTGAGGGGTCCGAGGTTCTAGCTTGGTCGCCTTCACTAGAACCCCGGAAACGGTATCGAGAGATTCGAACTCGCCGGATGGACAATGTAGGGGACCGGCTCCTGCAGACCGATGAGTATCGAGATTAGTGTGATACTGGCTGCGGAGACAGAGTTAATGCAGCATTATTTTACTACGGTGATCCGGGGCCGGCAGGACTAGTGCTAGGTGAGATGGCCTTGAATAGAGAAAGATGTTGCTAAAACGGCCGTTGTGTTGGTTCTCTGATAATAGACGCTTTGCGCGATCAGACTAGAGGACAAAATGTAGCTGTGGGGTGTTTTCTCTTTGATTTCACCGTCCAGAAGGAGCAAGCTCGGACGAGAATGCTAGGTGCTCTGCTGAAACATCTTGTTTATGGATCAGAGGGAGCCAGTCCCAGCAAAACAACAACACAGACTTTCGAGAGCAGTGGAGGGTCATTGGGGCCGGGAACTGCGACTCCCCAAAACTCTGGAAATGTTACAGACGATCTCGCCCTTACAGCATACTTTTGTATGCGTTGATTCTCTGGACAAACGTGCGGCCGAGCACCGGCCCGAACAGCTGGTTTTCCTGCTACGAGTTCTCTAGGGGCCTAGGTCCCGGTTGTTCCTGACCGGGGGACTGCACGTCTAGATGCGCGAGCAGTCTCTGTGCATGGCTTAACTGTCGAGGTTGAATCAACTGGTTTCAACAGTTGACAATGCCCCTTCAACCTAGACATTGCTGGGCTACTGCTAAGGGCTTGTTGCCGTAAAGAAACCTCGATTGTCTGATTATGCGTTTCCCCTTCAGAGAGTATAATTTACGCTCTAACCTATCCTAGTTCACAGCAGGTCAATGGCCTCTCCGCCAGTCCATTTCCTGACCTCCAAGCACACCCTTCCTTCAATGCTCTTTTATATATCGGAGAGCCTGCGCGAAAATTGAACTCTCGGACTGCAGGAAATCGCTTGCGCTGAAGCTCTTTAGCTAGCACGGGGACGGTATACCTATTAGATCACTTTTAAAGTATCTGTTGTGCCCTGTTTATTGCAAAAAGGCTGGATTTTCTCCTTTGTTCGCAGGGCTCTACTGCGCATCGAAATTGTTGAGCTCGCGGCTACATTGATAGAGATGGAAGGTTGTGATGTCATCCAAGGAGATTTCAAGAGTGGCACACCACCTATATTGGCTGCTGCAAGTGGGCAGGAGGGGTATTGAGGCACTCTTGGAGTGTCAAGACATCATACCTAACAAGTCAGCCCCAGAGGACTGAACACCAACTCTTGTGGACTGCTAGGGGGGAGGGGCAGTCAAACTACAAGAGGGAAGTGTCAGCCCAAATGAGTTAAAACAAATACATCCAGGCACTGCTCTTGCAGCAAGCCTTGAAATAGGCCAGGCCGATCCAAGCCTGGCCCGAAACAATAGCATACCCACCCACTCTAAACAAACGAGCTCTGGGTTCGGCCAAAAGAGAGCTCTTCAGTGAACGGATGGTCTAGGAGTGAATGAAAACGACAAGAAGGTCGGTAGGGATTTAGAAGCAGGGGCGAAAAGGGGTTAACTGCGGCTAGATATGACTAGTGGGGGCTTCGGGGGGTCTGGTGGGGCCACCGGCGTGCTCAATGGATAATGGGGCATTTTAGCCTCAAGCGGTTCTTCCCCTATCTCTTAAACCAAAGGCATTCAGCCCCGGGGTCGACAATGCCTTTTTTGAGTGCCAAGTTTGGAGTGGATCTACCAGGTTAGCGTGCCAAAAGGCCGCTATACGCGCTACTAGTAGAGCCCTTTAGCTCCAAGAACTTGCCTAAACGTTGGCCAACCCAGGGCTGAATGGCTCTTTTGAGCGTTCGGGTTGGTGGGTCTACTTAGGGGGTTGGATCACTCTGGCGAAAATCTCCTATTCCTACAACTGGCACTGCCGCCCACTTCATAGGGTTGTTAGGTTGTCCAGGTATGGTGTCCGCTTGGTCAACACGATCCAAATTTCAAAATCGTAAACCCCACCCGACCCAGGTTATCTAATACCTGGACCGCCTAGGAAGCCCAAAGCCCATTACAAGGCTTGTCCTGCAGGCCCCAGTGAATGGGCATAAGGGAGGAATCAAACTACTATTAAAGTGGGGTGATGTCAACTCCAGCGAGTCAAATGACCAGTATTCACAGGCTGATAGGCCACCCTGCGGATAGTCTGCAGATATATAGTGGGGCTAGGCTGGGGCAAAATGGAACTGGGCTTTGTAGGCCCGCTTTGCTTAAAGAAGCCTACAATCTTTATGGGTGCCTGGCGGCGCCTGTGGCCTTTGGGAATATGTTATGTGGCGGCTGGTAAATAAAGTACAGTACCAGGACAAAAAGTCTCGCTCAATACCCTTCCTGCACCGAAAGTATTCACTTTTGTGAAGTTTTTAGGGCGAATGTGGGACTGCTAATATATTTACTTCTGAATAGGAGCAATCGTGCGAGCGAGAAACAGAGAATATATTTGTATCTAGTGAGTGAATGAAAGGCGGAGGATATGAAATGAGAGTTATAGTGAAAAGAAGCACGAGCTATAGGGTCTCTTATAGAGACAGAGTCGGCCAAAATCAGAGACAGAAAAGGAAAGGACCGAATGAAAAGTTGGAAATCCTCCACTGCCTCACATCTCAAATAATAAAGATACTATTTGAGTGTCATAGTTGATAGCTAGTGTTAGTCTGTTCAATCTCCAACATTCCCTGTTTCCACTATATAGGTCAAGCAAATAAGAGAGTTTTCCAAACACCTGGTGGTTCCAGTGAGAGTGCGAAACACTAGGGTCGGCCGTACTCGAGTAACTTAGTAGGTTTCAAGAACTTTCACCACCATCTCTCATAGCACAATGCCTATGAGGGTCTCCGGCATTTTGGCAACGCAATGAACGCATCAGCAAACTTGTAGATATGATAGCATGAGGAATATTACGGAATTTTTAAATAATTAACTTATCTGGTTCTTCGGGTTAATTAATTAAAGAAACCTATTCTAATCCAGAGTGTGTTTCTTTATGTAAAAGTGGTTCTCCACATATGCTCGGGAGTTTCCGATCTGGTAGAAATATTTTAGGAGTTGTGATAAATAGCTATCGTAGATGGATAGCTATAATAATACAGAGCGGTGAAACAGCTCATGGTCGCCCTGGCCATTTTACACTAAGAGTGGGCATTTTTTGCTATCATAACTATGAAACAACAGCAACTTACCACCATTTATCTATCACCTGATCTTGAAAGTTAGAGGATTCAACTCGTTGTGACCAGCAATGTATTAGAGTCTTGTGTATAATATTTTCCTTTTAGATTTGGGCCTTGTGTAAATACAAATGTCAGTGGCTTTTCTAATCAAGTATTATACCCCTTTCTATGGCATCCATGCGGGGGGTTTTTTTTGGCACTTGTGTTGAATTTAGAGCTCCTCAGCGAAGAGTAACCTGTATTGGACGGGATTTAGTTTAGTTGACGAAATAACAGCTAGAGTTTGGGTCTTTAGATTCTTAGCTTAGCTACTCGTAGATAGATCATAGATGTATATGTTCTATCTCACCGGTCAAGTAAAATACTTTGTCAAGAGCATGTTGTGCTCTTGACGAAGGGGGTCACTTTACAAAAGAGATATGCGACCGAGCAATTACTTGTCGTTACTATCTCCCTCACAAAGTATCGAAAAAGTTCTGTTTTTTCTGTGCCCCTATTAGAATGTGTCAGAGGAGAGCCTTGTTAGGGCATAGCTTGCTTCTGAACTCAGATCTTTATTGAAGGGATTTTTGTTTTGTTTTTAATTTCAAGGTGTGTTTTTACCACTAGTATGGGAGCAACTCTCTCCTTAAACCAGGGTTCGCAGGCGGCCAGCAGATAACCTGCAGATATACAGTCCGGCCCGGCCAGGCTTTTAGGAAGTCTACAGGCTTCATGAATGCATAGGGGCACCGGCAGGCTTTCGGCATATGCCATCTAATTAGTAAATATTTTGTCTAGAGGCAGCAGATATTTGAAGATGCCCGCAGATATCTGCAGTCAGGTCAGGCACAGTCAGATAAGCCCTTAAAGCCGGACTGGCCGCTTCCAAACACTGCCTTAAACACCTCTACCTATCAGCACTATGGCTTCTACCGAAGCAGCAAACTAATTAAATTGAGGTTATCTTTATCTCAAGTTCCTGGATGTTTTCTACTGTCTTGGTGCTAGTTGATTACAATAAGATTCCTTGTAGTAAATACATACTTCAAGATGTCCGACCTGCTGGTAAAAACAACAGAAACAAAATCCACTTGCGTTGTGGGATAGGACAAATTTTTCCTTTTCCCGAGAGCATACCTTATCCATAAAGTGGCCTACTTTGTCAACTGCATATTCCCTTGACCAAAGGCATATGCTTTTTGCCAAGTGAATTTCTTGGTTGGTGAGATGGAGCATATATAAATTGTGCATTAGAGAGTTAACAGGGAAGTCTGACATTAGAATGGCCCTTTTTCCGCGATTTCGTATGGTTTTGATATGTTGCTATGGGGTACGATGGAGGGCCAAAGGGGAGCTTTGTTTCGTTCTCGTCGCAGCTGGGAGTAGGACTCTGTAATAAAATACAGGACTCTGATTGGAGCTCTGTTTCTCCTGAGATGAGAAGTGGGCGTGGGGGGGGTCCAAAGAGCGGAGAATATTCTGCGAATCCTACAGTGAAATAGGTAATAGAGGCCACTTGAATTGTGACTAAAAGGCTGTGGAACACAAGATAATCAAGAATACGTGAGAAACCACTCTAAACGACTCAATCCCTTAACTCGGTCAAACTCGCTGATAGCTAAAGCATTGCTAAAGCCCAAACCGCTGAGCCTATCCCTCACTGCACCCTGTATTTGCTGGCGGGGGCACTCCAAACGATACCCACACGAGGGCAGTAATCCAATCGCCCGAGTGACCGTCCATGACCACAAACAACACCATGTTGGAAACTATGGTTGCGTGTCGTGAACTTGTTTACCTCTAGCCGCCTCATATCACACCCCCCGATACCTTCTCCCCTTACCTTGATTTTCTTTTCTGTTCTTTACTCTCTGTAGCGTTCTTTTCTTCTATTGAGTGACTGCAGCAATACAAAGCAATCCCTACTTCTGGAATCCTATTCAATTCGTGACCTCTACAGCCTTAATACCTCTGACACCCTAAAATAACAAGCTGGTAAAAGTAACCAAGCCACAAAATACCCCAGGCCGTAATTTCGTACACTATTATGATTTAAGTGACTCTTGTTAGTTGAGTTCAATAGGAAGTGAAGAGAGAGAGGGAGAGGGAGCTGGTGGGGCAGCCTCAGGCCATCTGCTGAACTAAGGGGGCAGGCTGGATGGGCTTTCCGGGAGGGGGGGCGAGCGAAATGGCGGATGGAGCTCTGGGACCTCTTGATTAAATCATACTGACAAGAGTTATTCAGGTTGTGTTATGGTATGACCCACTAAGCGTTAGGTTGTATAATCCTGAACGGAGGATAGCTTCTCATGATATAATAATTCCAGGTATGATAAATTAGATGAAGAAGCCACAAGGCCACCGCGAGATGCTCCGCCCCCCGGCCAGGGCGAACCTGACCTGATCTGACCACCCGGTGCCAAATCACCAGTCCATCCATATTTAACCCGGCCTAGAATCTTGCTTGCTGAGGTAGCTTATGGGGAGTCCGGTGAAAGCAGCATCCGAACAAAGCGATTGAACAAATCAATGGCTAATAATCTGTGCGTGTAGTATCTGGGAACTGGTAACATATTCGGAATTTAATGTTCGAGTAGCAGTCCTTGTCCTTACCAGTCAGTCACTTGTCATGTTATCCAAGGGCGGGGGGCTATTATTTTCAGCTATTTAGCTAGAAAAAACAGGCTACAAAAGTCCAATACCGCGCTTCGAGAGGAAGGAAGGAAATATTAAATCAGGTGATTGGTATTAGTGCGGTAACGTGGCAGACGGGGGATGCTCAAAACAAGGACACTGCAGGATAATACTTTGTACTTGGTACAATCCTTTCTTATTATACGATCTCAATAGCATACCTTTCTATCACTGCTCGACCACCCCATCCATATACCGTTCTATAGCTGCTACCCTCCGGAGCTTCGCCGAACATGAAAAAATGGATATACACCCTAGATGACAGTGAGCTTCACGTTATCATCAAAGATCGGAGCCTTTTTCCTCTTTTTCTTTTTCTCTCCTTCCTTCCTTCTGCCACCTCCTCCAGAGCGCAGGTTAGGTTATAAAAGATTGCCTTGACCTCCTCCTACCTATATCTGCTTCCCGATGCGCCTTATCAAACTTTGACTGACCGACCTCGTGTTTGCAAACCGGGGTTGTGTGATGCCTGTAAGATTTTCTGTTTTGTCAGGTGTGATATCCGATATCAAGTGCCCCACAGAGCTGAAAGAAGTGCGATTCTACCATGCCCACCTCGCTCAATTTTGGAGCCAAGCCGGACTTTCCCCTCATCTTTTCTTATTTTCCTCTTATCAGAATAGTGATAGGGCAGCAAAGTGGTACAGTATTTAGTCTCGTGGTAACGGGTGGGGCTGTGCTCTGGTAAATGACCAACCAGAGAAGGAGACGCAGCGTTAGCTACCGTATCATACTGGTGTCTCCAAGCCAAGAATTGGCATCCGCCAGCTCCTCCCACCCATGCGAATACCTGTGTTGTGCTAGCTATTCCAAAAGTGAGTGCCAATTCTGGATGCCGAGATACAAGTCAGATCGCAGGATGTGAGAGCCATTTCAGTGGTGCGTGGTGGGCTGGTTGGTGGTGGTGGCCTATGGGTTTGGAATTCCAAGATACTAGAGTATGAACTCCGCCCCCAGGCATGCATGCTGGTACGTGAGCACTGGAACATGTGTCGGGGAGAGGAGCCTGCAGGAGTCGGGCAGCAGCAGCGTTGGGATAATATTGATCAGTTTTTGGTGCAGGTAATTCTTGGTGATGGTTAAAGTAGCGCGACAGAGGCGTTTTAACGCATCTCTCAACAAATAGGAACCTCATTGAAAAGGTGTCCTGGCTCTCTCCGCCCTCAACTCTGTAGACTGGTATCATAAGTTGTGATTGATGGAGTAACCCCATCGTGGGTTTAGGGGACTGTGGAGAGAATGGCTGTGGGGACTGGCATATCCAGGGTTTGTGCGCAGTGTGGTCCACTGTAGAGTGACCACACCAGATCTGTATCTAGTTCGTTCCTTTCTCTCTACACTAGACTACATCATCATTAGCTAGTTCGAATACGAACACATTCATTTTCCTTTTCACCTCCAGTCTCGGTTTCTTCACTCGACGTTAGCCTCATGGCAGCGCCCCAGCGGTGCTTGTATCGGCAGCTTCCATTGCGCAGAGCCCGTCCTCCATCAGGGATATCTCAATAAATTTGGAGGTCTAATACCTGCTAATAGAGGTTTGTTATATACTATCGCAGCCCACTATCCCGGATGGCTAGAACCCGAAGGATCGGGCTGCACGGGGGAGTGATACGGGACAGCAGGTTAGGTTTCCATGTGAGAGAGATTGAAAATTCACGAAGCCTCATACAAGAGAGCTAGATTTAACTGTGTGGGGGGGGGGGGACGCATTGTAACCAACCATATCCTCTTCAAAAATCCGCAGCCCTGGATATATCTGATATGGAAATTTGTCTAGGTTTATACATGTCTTCTGACCGTTTAAGACAAACCCTTGACCCCTCCCCCCTCCAAAAAACCCCCTAACTTTGGTTTGTTGTCCACTCTATAACATTAATTATGTCAGCGTGCTGGGGGAGGTGACGAGTGATCGGGTGTGAATAATTGTAAATTACTAGGTCGGGATATATCCCGAGGCTCCTCGGGGTATTCTGGGGTGTCCTCTTGTCAGGAGATCTCGCCCACATACTTGCACGGTGTGCCGAAGGGATAGGAGACTGGTTGGATACTTCCGGTAGTCTAACTGGGGACCAAAAGCGGGGATTGTAAGTCATGATTGGTTGAGCAACTAATTATTAGTACTAAAATGGCTTACATGGGGATGCTCGTCCATAATTGTGATGAAAAGTGGGTAAATACCGTGATTTTGAGTGATCGGCTTCGATGTGCTCTGGGCGGGGGGAAAAACCGCGAACACTGGGGTATTGATTGGTAGCCGCAAAGGTATGTGTGTACTGTACATGTGGTAACAAATGATAATACATGGGAATTAAGAATTAAGAACTAGGAATTAAGGCCCGAGCTTGTGATAATGCAGGATAATATGTCTGCACCTACCAACTACCGGTATTGTCTTGACCTCCCATAGGACTAGCTAAGCTATATATATTATAGTATCATAGCTCTTCTTGCTCTTGGTCTTGCTGTTCTTGCTAATTGTCCATTTTGTTATCCTTTGTTGTTTGTTGCATATTGTATTCCCTACAACTTGAATCTCACTTATATTACAACAATGAGCTTCAATTTCATATGTTTAATTGATGAATATTCAGTCAGCTATACTAAATGGACATGAAGCTAGTTGTACTTAACCTTCTTGAGCAATATATGATAATACTTTTATCTTCTAAGTAGAGGTAGACTCTATAATTATATGTATTAGTAAGGTAAATTGGTTAAGAATACTGTTCTTCTTGTAAAAGCTTTGCATAAAGCTCTAGTGTCCATACTAGTAAATATTTATTAAGATTATAGCCTGTAACTTTATTCTCTAATGCTACTAATACTTTTTCTTTGACCTTTTCTTTCTAGTCTTTTTTACTTTCTGAATAATAATGCAGTAGAAAAGGCTAACAAGTTGGAGGGTAATATGGACTGTTTCATTAAAGTCAAATTGTATATGAATTGGAAATAATAATAAATTAGTAATAGATAACTGAAATTATATCTATTAAGAGAAACTAAAGAGAAGCCTTATATATTATACTTTTATTAAAATATCAATAGGCCTCTAAATTCTTAAAATAGAGTTTTTATTCTTGAGCATATACTTCAGTTGAAATATTTCATTCTATCTCAATTGGTTAATTCTTAGTAGATTTTTCATAGAAGTATGCTATTGTGAATGATATATTTAAAGAGTTTACTCTTGGTAATATAAGATAAAAATCTACTAGAAGCATAGTTCTAATTTCTATGCATATTGCATAGTGTATTATAGCTGAAAGAAAGTTAGTAATACTCTCAAAAACTAAACTAAATGAAAATCCTGCTAGTATAATACTGGAATTGCCTCTTCAAGTAAAGTGTTTTTAAATTTTCATTTTTCCCTGTCTTAAGTGAGAGCTTAAGAACAATCTTCTTTCTGTCTTTTCTTCCCTTACTAATCCAAAGTGAAAAATTCTAAATATCTTAGTACTATTCCCAATTACTATTGTTTGACAGCAGGCTATTGGATAGAATTCTATTTAGACAAATATTGATTAAAGTAAATCAACTTAAGCATAAGTAAAGTTTTTTGCAAGAGCTACATATACTACTTATTGAGTACTATTGTTATTTAATTTGAAATATGGTTTGGAAAGACTAGAGGTAGACTGTCTTTTCACATAAAAAGTGTAACAATTTTGGGAGTAACTGGAACCACCTCCTAGGTGGTGGCGGGAATCGATAGGGTAACGATACTATCTCTATACCAAAGTGCTGTATCTAACGAGACAAAGCACTGGAGGCTTAGACTAAGTTGTTGTAACAAACTTCTTTCTCTATTGAAACTACCAAGTAGTTTCTAATAGCTAAGCATGTTTAGTCTTAAAAGATTCTTGAAGCGAACTGAAGAAGTAACTGTTCAACCAAGTATATTGAAAACTCTGTCTGTCGAAGTCTGCTTTCTCTAAGTTCGGAGAAATAGCAGGTCTTAAATACACTTGTCAGGCTAACTGGAGCCTTGTAAACAATAACTATAAAGACTCTTAAACGGTAACATTAAAACGTTACATAAAACATATCAAGTATTAAACGATATCTGTACATGATATATAAAACATATTGAGTATCAACTGATACTCGAAACCCAACATAAAATATCATGAATATCAAACTCAATTATAAAACAATACTGAGTATCAAGCAATACTCAGAGTCAAACCAGTAACCAGTACCGATTACAGCATCAGCAAAAATATTACCTTGCGTCCTGGTACGTCCTATTCGCCCTGTGCGCCGGACGCTCCAGGCCCCTGTAACGTAAACTCCAGTTCCTGATGTGAATGCCGGGGCTCGCTTTGTCTGGAGGCAGCCCCTTTGTGTCTGGAGGCACAGGACGCGGCCTGGCGCAGTTCTCCCTAGCAACCCTGCCCCCAGCGCATATGTCACAAACGGTGACTAAGCAAGGCAGACTCTCACATGACTAAAGAGTTATTAGTCATCGGTTTGTTATCTTTCACACTATGAGATCAGTTGACTCATAGGTGTTTCACATGACGACGCAATAGCGTGTCATTGGTTTATTGTTATTGGTTG